>Ga0209295_1000133_pt1 | contig 80612 bp, 74 predicted proteins | sample Porto_5metaG_FD_187428 | JGI IMG/M metagenome (GOLD analysis project Ga0209295, IMG submission 187428) | Marine algal microbial communities from Porto, Portugal - Porto_5 metaG (SPAdes) (version 2) | ecosystem: Host-associated > Algae > Red algae > Unclassified | place: Portugal: Porto...
ATGGGAGCAAGCTCCCATCAGTCCGCTCGACTTGCATGTATTAGGCACGCCGCCAGCGTTCGTCCTGAGCCAGGATCAAACTCTCCGATAAAAGTTTGAATAGCTCTTTAAAAATAAATCTAGAATTCACGTTGACGTATTGTCTTGTTTTGTTCAGTTTTCAAGGTTCAATGAAAGGTAATAAATTGGAGCGGGTGAAGGGAATCGAACCCTCATCATCAGCTTGGAAGGCTGAGGTTTTACCACTAAACTACACCCGCATATAATATTGTAATGGTCGGGAAGACAGGATTCGAACCTGCGACCCCTTGGTCCCAAACCAAGTGCTCTACCAAGCTGAGCTACTTCCCGCTAGAAAAGCATATGTATTACATTGAGTATGAAACACTCGCTTGTAGAAACAAGATGGCGCGCCCGAGAGGAGTCGAACCCCTAACCTTTTGATCCGTAGTCAAACGCTCTATCCAATTGAGCTACGGGCGCAATATGTTGTAAAAGCTTTGGTGCGGCCGAGAGGACTTGAACCTCCACGGGGTCGCCCCCACTAGGCCCTCAACCTAGCGCGTCTGCCATTCCGCCACGACCGCGTTTTAAGCGACAAACACTATTATATCGAGGATCATCTGTTGTGTCAATACTTTCTCATAAGTTATTTCAACAACTTTTAAAGTGCGGGTGAAGGGACTTGAACCCCCACGCCTTGCGGCGCCAGATCCTAAGTCTGGTGCGTCTGCCAATTCCGCCACACCCGCATAGATGATTTTGCTTTTGCAAAAATCTTTGGTGAGCCATGAAGGATTCGAACCTTCGACCCTCTGATTAAAAGTCAGATGCTCTACCAACTGAGCTAATGGCTCTTAAATGGCTGGGCTAGCTGGATTCGAACCAACGCATGTCGCAGTCAAAGTGCGATGCCTTACCGCTTGGCTATAGCCCAATGTTTCATCTAAAAGTGACGAGGTTTATATAATAACATGTCCAAAATATTAAAGTCAATAACTTTTCAAATAAATAATCTGGCGGTCCGGACGGGACTCGAACCCGCGACCTCCTGCGTGACAGGCAGGCATTCTAACCAACTGAACTACCGGACCAGAGTTTTTTGCGCCAGCAAAATAACTTTCATTAACTGCGTCAGCAAAATAGCTATTATTAAGTTGCCAATAGCAAAAATAAAAATGACCCATACGGGATTCGAACCCGTGTTACCGCCGTGAAAGGGCGGTGTCTTAACCGCTTGACCAATGGGCCATGTTTTAAAAGTAATGGCGGAGAAGGAGGGATTTGAACCCTCGCGCCAGTTGCCCGACCTACACCCTTAGCAGGGGCGCCTCTTCAGCCACTTGAGTACTTCCCCATAAAAATGGCTCCGCAGGCAAGATTCGAACTTGCGACCAATCGGTTAACAGCCGATAGCTCTACCACTGAGCTACTGCGGAACGTAAAGTATCTTTTGCTTAACTCGTCTTATCGACTCTTTAGATTATAATGACTCAGCTATTTATTGTCAACTACTTTCAAGCACTTTTCATCAAAAAAAGATGATGGTAATCAAGAGAATAACCACTCAAGATTTGTCTTCCTTCATAATAACTTCCTTCACTAATTTAAGCCTGCCTTTACAACGCCCACATACATATTTTCTTAAATTGATCTTCCTTCTTCTTTTAAACTCCAGACCACACTTCGAGCACTCATAAATCAAATACCTTCTTCTATTATTCACACTCGTTAATATTGAACAATGTCTTGGACCCCCAACTTCATTTAGAAGTCTCTTAAAATCTTCATCTCCATGCTTATATCCTTTACCTTCAATATGTAAATGATAATGACACAACTCATGTTTAATGATTCCTATTAATTCATCCATACCATGCTCGTCTAAATATTTACGATTAATATCGATATTATGACTGCCTAACATATACCTTCCCCCAGTGGTTCTTAACCTTGGGTTGAAATATGCCTTATGAAGAAAAGGCTTATGAAAAGATTGAATGGAAATTTTTTCAACAAGAAATTGCAACTCCGCGTCCGTCATTTGAAATCCTTCTTTCTTAATTAGAACATGACAACCTATTATAGCATAAACTAGATATCACCCTTACTGTTTCAGCATGACAAAATACTCCAAGGAATGTCACCACATGGATTCAACTGGCACTTTCTTAGAGATAAGGAGGTTACCCCATGCCTAACTGGCTTGTGAATCAATTGAGGAGAGCCTATTTTGAGAAGGATCGATATCAAATCAAACTTCTTAATCAATGCTGGTATTTTTACCGTAAGAAGAACAGCTCTTAAGTATGGACATCCATCATAGCCCATCCTAAATGGCAAAAAGAGCTGACCTGAGATAGCATTCACTCCCCCGCAGTCAGCTCTTACCTGATTATTGAATCATCGTCAATGCGACTCTGCCTTTTTGAATATCCACGCTATCAACCCAAACGGTCACAACATCCCCAACGGACACCACATCTAATGGATGCTTAACGAAACCATTTTTCAGCTTTGAAATATGGACAAGCCCATCCTGTTTCACACCTACATCGATAAACGCACCAAAATCCACTACATTTCTTACTGTCCCTTGCAACTCCATACCTTGTGTTAAATCTTCAAGTTTCAAGACATCCTTCTTGAGAAGAGGTTTAGGAAATTCATCCCGTGGATCACGCCCTGGTCGAATTAACGAATCCACAATATCTTTGAGCGTTAATCCCCCTATCTCCAACTCCTCAGAGATCTCTTCTAATTTCAATTGGTTCAAGGACTGTCTCAGTTCTTCGGACCCGATGTCATTTACAGTCAACCCAACTTTCGCAAGAAGCTTCTTCACTTCGTTATAATTGTCCGGATGAATAGATGTTCGATCGAGTAACTCTTTCCCATCCATTATTCTTAGGAAGCCAATACATTGTTCGTACGTTTTTGCGCCAAGTCTTGGAATTTTCTTTAATTGGGACCTGGAAACAAACTTGCCTTCTTCCTCTCTCTTTTTAACAATATTAGTAGCCACCGTCTTGGAGAGTCCCGCAACATATTGTAATAGTGATGAGGAAGCGGTATTCACATTCACCCCCACTTGGTTTACAGCCGTTTCCACCACAAAGGTTAGTGATTCATTTAACTTCTTTTGTGAGACATCATGCTGGTATTGCCCAACTCCAACAGATTTAGGATCGATCTTCACTAATTCAGCTAACGGATCCTGCAATCTTCTCGCGATGGAGACGGCACTTCTTTCTTCTACCTGAAGGTCCGGGAACTCTTCTCTCGCAATTTCTGATGCTGAATATACACTTGCTCCAGCTTCGTTGACAATTAAATAGAAGATCGGTTGTTCCATTTCTTTTAACACATTCACAACAAATTGCTCTGTTTCCCTGGATGCCGTCCCATTTCCAATAGCGACAACCTCAATCGAATATTTTTTCATTATCGCTTTGATCGCTTGTTCGGCCTTTTCGAGTTGAGTTTGGGATGAATGCGGATAAATCACATTTATATCAAGAGTTTTTCCCGTTTCATCAATGACTGCTAATTTGCAACCTGTTCGGAAAGCAGGGTCGACACCCAAGACCATTTTTCCTTTCATCGGCGGCTGAAGCAATAATTTCCTTAAGTTTTCAGAGAAAATATGAATGGCTTGATCCTCTGCTTTCTCTGTTAATTCATTACGAATTTCTCTTTCTACTGATGGTTGGATCAATCTTTTATAACTATCCTCCACTGCTTCTTTCACAAGAGAAACGGAGATGGAGTGAACATTTTTAATGACCTGCCTTTGTAAATAGTGCACAATACCTTCTGTATCAGGCTGGATATTCACCTTTAATACATCTTCCTTTTCCCCTCTGTTCATCGCTAAAATCCGATGAGGAACTACTTTATGGATCGGTTCTTGATAAGAGTAGTACATTTCAAAAACTTTTTTCTCATCTTCCTCTTCTTTTTTAACCTTTGATTCAATTAACCCTTTTCGGAATGTATAACTTCTTATGTATTCTCGGTATGAAGCTTCATCGGAAATGTACTCTGCAATAATGTCTTTTGCTCCAGTTAAAGCTTCCTCGGTTGTCTTTACTTCCTTATCTTCAGTCACGTAGCGAGAAGCCTCTTCTTCAAGATCTCCTGATGTGGGGAATGTTAGAATCCATTCCGCAAGAGGTTCCAGCCCTTTTTCTTTCGCTACGGTCGCTTTTGTTCTTCGTTTTTGCTTAAATGGTCGATACAAATCTTCTATCGTTTGCAGCTTATCCGCCTTTTTAATGGCCTGGGTTAACTCTTCGGTCAGCTTCCCTTGTTCTTCGATCAATCGAATAACTTCTTCTTTTCTTTGCTCTAAATTTTGCAGGTAATTCCATTTATCCATTATATTTCGGATCTGTACTTCGTCTAGTGCTCCGGTCTGTTCTTTCCGATAACGCGCGATGAAAGGGACTGTATTTCCTTCCTCCAGTAGTGAGATGACGTTTTTGACATTTTTTATTGATAGGTTCAATTCTTTTGATACTCTGTTAAGTAGTGGTTCTTGATTTGTTAATGTTGCTGCCATTGGTATTACCTCCATGAATAGGATTCTTGTTTATTTTACCATAACTGTCTTTGAGGATTGAAAAGGTGTATTAACAACAAGGAAGGATATATTTGTTCTGAAATTATGCACTTGCCAACGTAAGTCGTTCTGTGAACAAATCGTGGAACCGTTCCTTTCCGCTCCACTATGTGCTACTACATCATCCAGCACACACCGATTGACAGAGCTTATGTTAAAAACATCAATCTTTGTGTAAAGAGCCTAAACAAAAAAACTTACCCTAAGACCGTTAGAGTAAGTTTCCAATAATATATGTTGTATCATCTGATGTACCGTCGACTAGAGATTGAATATCACCTAAAGCGCCATGAAGCGTTGGATATCTTTGAAGGATATTCTTTACTCCCGATATACTCAGGCCATCTGAGTGAATAAGAAATCTTGAGTTGGAATCGTAATGAAAACGTTGTGTTTTATATGTTTGCGGCCTTCCGGATAAATACCCGGTAACCGGTAATGGATAAGTCATCTTTCCTTCAGGTGCATACATATAAAAACGTATATTCCCTACACAGCTATACACAAACTCTTTAGAATGGTAATACGCTTTAATGATCGCTACTGCAGCGCCACGTTTTTTCTGAAGAGCTTCGTTACAAAGAGTCATGAGGGTTTCAACATCCTCGTGGTGATGCTCTTCAACTATCTCGACGACAACATGAGACGATTCATAAGCAAACTTACCGCTACCTAAACCATCGGCCAAAACACAGATAAAGTAATCACTTGTAGAGGTATAGAAATAACTGTCCCCACAATAAGGATTTCCGTTTTTCGATACTTGCTCTGCATAAAGCTCTATTTCATTTTGTTGAAGATAAGCCATTAATAATGGCTCTCCGAATCGTCCATCTCTTCCTGAATGGCTTCCCTAAGCTTTTTAATCGCTCTTCTTTGTAAACGGGAAACATGCATTTGGGAAATACCGAGCTTCTCGCCAGCTTCTTTTTGGCTTAAATTTTCTAAATAGGTGTGTTGTATAATAGCCTTTTCTCTGTCGGAAAGAACGTGAAGGACTTTCTCAAGAACAAGTCGCTGATTGACTTTCTCGTAGCCCTCATCCTGATCTCCCACAATATCCAATATTGTAACAGTACTTCCCTCAGAATCCGCTTCAATCGAGTGATCCACCGATAATGCCTGGTAACTTCTCCCCATTTCCATTGCTTCCAGAACTTCTTCTTCACTAACCTCCAGATACTCAGCAATTTCATGGACTTGAGGAGAACGTTCTAAACTGTTTGTTAACTCTTCAACCGTAGATTTAATTTTAGGACCAAGCTCTTTTATTCTTCGCGGAACATGTACGCTCCACGTTTTATCACGCAGGAACCTTTTTATCTCTCCAATGATTGTCGGAATCGCAAAGGCCTCGAATGATCTACCGAAAGATTCATCGTACCTTCTGATTGCACCAAGCAATCCAATCATCCCTACTTGGATAATGTCTTCGTGGAAAGATCTTCCCTTTGAATATTTCCTCGCAATGGATTCAACAAGATTCTGGTAATGTAAGATCAGTTGACTTTGTGCATCGTCATCTTCTCTTTCCTGATAGTCTTTGATCCATTGTAGTACTTTTTCTTTTTGAGCCTGCTGGTTAGGTTGAGATAGTTTTTTCATCCCTCTCCACCTGCTCCCCTGATAGGAATTTAGTCATAAAGACTGTCACTCCCTCCTTGTGATGCACTTTTACATCATCCATCAGGCTCTCAATAAGGTAAAGACCTAACCCACCTTCTCTTAAGAACTCCACTGAATGATCGGCATGATAAGGACCAACAGCACTGCGAATTTCTTTGAAATCAAAACTTTCACCGTGATCCGCTACCATAACCTCAAGGCGATCCTCATATAGCGCGAAACCAACAACCACTTCTCCGTCGTTGTCTTTATACGCATGCTGAACCGCATTTGTGATAGCTTCACTAGTAGCAATCTTCAAATCCTCAATTGCATCGTAGTCAAATCCCATACGACTTGCAATTCCTGAAAGCGTCAAACGAATGACCCCTACATATTCCGGCTTTGCGGGGATCTTCATCTCGATGTAATCAAAAGCTTTCATCATTCCACGCCACCTTCTACCTTGGAATTAATATTCATAATATCCCCTAAACCTGTAATATCAAACAGTCTATGCAGACGATCGGATAAGCCGATTAGATATAATTGCCCACCGCGAGCTTTAACCGTTTTGAAAAGACCAACAAATACACCTAATCCAGTACTATCCATATACGATACGTCTGAAAGATCAACTGTTATATCTTTATTATCAGCTTCAGCAGAGGGTTGAAGCGTTTCTTTAAGCTTTGGTGCTGTATATGCATCGATTTCACCAGCTACTTTAACAAGCAGCTCGTTCTCTTTTTCTTTCATATCTATTGATAAGTTCATAAAAAGACCACCTTTTTGGCAACATTTATAATAAGTCTTTGTACATTTACCCTATTTATAACAGGAATAAACTTTATTTATGAATTTCTTTTTATGATGATTAGAGTGAAATCGTCTCTAAGCTCAAAGTGCTGCAGCTTCTCGAGTTGTTTGTATACGTTATTGACAATCTCTTGAGGAGGAAGGTGATTGTACTTGCTTATTAATTGAACCAAATCTTCCCTTTCAATGAAGCCCTCTTCTGAACGACACTCTGTTACTCCATCAGAGAGAAGAATGATCATGTCCCCTGTCTCAACCCGTCTCTCGTATTGTCGGTACTTCGCTTTTTTATCTACACCTAATAGAAGACCTTTTGCATCAAGATCTTCAAATTCGTTGGTTGACGCTCTATAAAAAAAGCCAGGTTCATGCCCAGCTGATGAGTATGAAAATAGATGTTCCGCCGAATTGTATACACCGTAAAACATGGTTATGAACATACTTGCATCTACATTTTGTTCCACTACTCTGTTTAAGCTTTCCAAAACAGCGTTAGGTTCATTCCGGTACTCAGGTAGACTATCCATCGCATACTTGATCATGGACATACAAAGAGCTGCGGGTATACCCTTACCGATCACATCAGCAATGGCAACACTGACGCTGTCATTCTCATCCTGAACAAAGTGATAGTAATCTCCATTCATCTTTTTGGCAGGTACACTTACAGCTCCAATATCCAAGCCTTCTACTGAAGGTATCATGGTCCCCAGCAGGGTTTGTTGCATGTTGGATGCCACATCTATTTCGTTATTTAATTCTTGTTGTTTTGTACGTAGACTTTGATGCTCCCGATAAGCAAAACCGTAGCCTATCATGACTTCAAGTAAAATATCGAATGAGTGCAGTACCTGATGTGGTATATCGGGCTCCATTTCCAATATCACACTCTTATGGAGACTTATGATCTCCTCAGGTGAAACATGATGCTCTATTGATTTACGACTAAATTTCTGTCCTAAATAAAGAGCCTTTTCATCTTGTTCATTTAGGTAATGCTCAATAATTTCTCTATATTTAGAGTCCATTAAATCTCTGAAATTCATATAACTCCCCCTAGCGGAGCCACTTAGTCGCCCTAATGTCTGTTCCTTCACCCGGCACAGACTCAACGTTGAACTCGTCCATTAAACGCTTGACTCCAGGCAAACCTGCTCCTAATCCGCCTGATGTGGAATATCCATCTTCCATTACTTTTCTAATATCTGCGATTCCGGGTCCTTCGTCCAAGGCGATAATTCGTACACCTTTTTTCCCGGCATCGAATAATTTTTCTATGCAAATCTGACCGTAGCCAGCATATAAATAGATGTTCCTTGCTAATTCGCTGATAGCAGTAGTGATACGAGCTTGGTCAACGGTACCGAATCCGAGCTCTTTCGCTACATTCCTTCCTAACTGGCGGGCAGCAACGATGTCCCATTCATTCGTGATTTTCACGCAGGATTGGCTATCCATACCTAGTCCCCCAGTTCCAATTGTAATTTCTCCAGACCTTTTTCCAGATCCAGAGCGGTCAGAACGTCCTCTAACCTGATTCCAAGCTCAATCAACGTTATCGCTACAGCAGGCTGGATGCCGGTGATGACTACCTTTGCCCCCATTAACCTTGACATGTTAATGACATCCCCAAGTACCTTAGCAATAAATGAATCTATAAAATCGATGGAAGTAATGTCGATTACTACCCCTCTGGCACTCGTTTCATGGATCTTATGCAGAAGATCTTCTTGAAATTGAAGGGCTGTTTGATCATCAAGCTCCCACTGAATGGAAATCAGCAAACAATCATGCAGCTTTAAAATTGGTATTCTCACTCTAATCCCTCCGCCGAAACTATTTTTCGATTTGTCATTTCAAGAGCCTTTTCAATTCCTTTTCGTAACGTACTATTTGTACTGAATTGATTTAAATCAATTCCTAAGTTTACAATCGTTTGCGCGATTTCAGGTCTGATCCCAACCAACATGCACTTCGCCCCTACTAATCGAACAGCTTCAGCTGCCTGGATGATATGATGGGCTACCATTGTATCCACAACAGGTACACCGGTGATATCGATTAACACCACTTCCGCTCTATGCTTCACTACACCGTTTAATAGATTTTCCATAATCAATCGCGCTCGTTCTGTATCAATCGTTCCCACAAGCGGCATCACAGAAATCTTTTCGAAAACAGGTATCAATGGTGCGGACAATTCCTGCAATGCTATTTTTTGAAGCGAAACGGTTCTTTCCCATGATTCTGTATAAGCACTGATTACTTTATTATTCATTGGCGTTAACCATTTATCGAACTTCTCAACTTGTGCCGCATAGTTTTGATCTGTAATAATACCTTCTTTCATCATGCCTTCGTAAACCACTTTACCAAAAGTGCTTAGAGCCGATGTCACAAAGGTCAGCGGCCATCCTAACCTGACAACCTTTTCAGCGAAATCTCCCAACCGGCTATTGAACTCATTGGAATCCCTTAAGTTTGAAACAATCATTTCTACAAACTCATGGCTTGTCTTAGTAAAAACTTGATCTGAAACAACTTGAAGAAACTTCTCATCCGCTTCGTTCCTCATTCGTTCCATCCAAATACTAGTGATATCTGATTTATTATTCTGAATATAATCCGTGACTTCACTAAACATTTAGTTCTCTCCATTCTATCATATGAAATTTGAACTTCGTATTTATGCCGAATGATGTAACTTAATTTTAAAGTAGTTTACAACAGTGAACTAAAAAATGACGTAATTACTTTAATAGTAACAAATAAATACAAAAAAGAAAAAACCTATGCCTTTTCGGGTATTTTTAGTTCCTGCTTTTCCCATTATAAATTGTTTACGGAGTTTTGTCATAAAATTGACTATATTTCCATTATCCATATTCTTCTTTTGGGGTTAATTAGGACTAGACCTCTCCTTCTCAAAAGAAAAAAGACAAAACAAAAAGGCTTAACGATCATACTTATTGTTGATCAGCAAGCCTTCTGGTTTGAAGTTATTTGTAACTATTGTATAACATGATAAAGTATCTACACGATGAAAAGCTCATGGTTAGAATTGGATCAGACCCACGCTGATTTGCAGGGCGTCATCCACTTTTTCCATCATCTCATCATCCAAGTGCGTAATCTTATCGGTAAGACGTTGTTTATCAATCGTTCGAATCTGTTCAAGCAAGATAACGGAATCACGTTCAAAGCCATAACGTTTTGCATCAATTTCAACATGAGTAGGCAGTTTCGCTTTTTGAATTTGAGCGGTAATGGCAGCTACAATAATTGTGGGACTAAACCTGTTCCCTATATCATTTTGAATAACAAGTACCGGCCGAACTCCGCCTTGTTCTGATCCTACAACAGGAGAAAGGTCTGCAAAATATACGTCACCACGCTTTACAATCAAAGGATTAACCCCCGCTTACTAAGCGTTCGACTGTATGTTCTGCCTCATATTCTGCTTGAATCGCCTCTGAAGCAATTGCGAGATTAATCTTAGCCATTTCCATATAGCCGCGTCTCATAGATTCACGTAATTGTCTTTTCTTACGCTCTCTTAAATACATTTTGGTTGCACGATAAATAAACTCATTGCGATTCACATTTTCTTGATCTGCAAAGCCGTCTAATTCTGTAACGAGCTGTTGCGGTAGACGAATTAAGATTTCTGTTGTTGCGCTGGATTCAGACACAAACTACACCTCCACCAATCACTACATACCGTTTCTGTTCATTAACATATTTATCATACCATCAATTAAGGGGAATGAAAAGTTAATTTATCAATCTCTTCTATTATCCACCATATAAAATACTAATTATTCATCAAGTTGGTTGTTATTTTCCTGTTGACTGTGAATACCTGTCGATAAGAGTTTATTCGATACTTCCTTCGGCTCCCCGTTTCGCATATAGATACGCGGCACTCTCGTGGAGATCATACAAGGGATCTCATAGTTAATGGTATCAAGCTTATCAGCGATTTCATCCATTGTAATCGCTTCTTCACCCTGTTTGCCTATTAACGTTACACGGGTACCCATATCCAGAAATCCAGGCAGCCGAATCATACATTGATCCATACATATCCTTCCAACAATTGGAACCCTTTCCCCGTTTACAATGACGTCCTGACCTTGTAATTTACGCAGCCATCCATCAGCGTATCCGATAGGAATGGTCCCGATCCACTCTGCCTCACCCGTTTCATAAGTAGCCCCATAGCTCACTTTCTCTCCAGCTGAAAGCTCTTTTGTATGAATAAGTCTTGAATGAAGAGAAAACACTTCTTTTAAAGGAAAAGGCAGCTCGGGCTTCATCTCTTGAGATGGAGTAAGTCCGTACATGGCAATTCCCACCCGCACAGCATTAAAGAGGGTGTTGGTTTTCCTTAAAGTAGCGGCACTATTTGAAGAATGGATATAAGCTGGTAGTGAATCCAATTGATTCAGCATGTATTCAAATCGTGCTAACTGCCGGTCAAGATAGTCATCGTTCAACTCATCTGCCGTGGCAAAATGGGTAAAGATCCCTTCAAGATTAAATTGAGCATGAGCTTGAACATACTGTTCGATACCCTTTAAGTCCCCAGTGGAACGAACGCCAATCCTGCCCATCCCGGTATCACACTTGATATGAAGGTTTAACCGATCTCCTTCTGACAGCTGATTTCCGGCTTCTACAAGCCACTCTTTGTGGAAGGTCGTTAACGAAATATCCAAATCGGCAGCAATCTTCACATCTTTCGGTCTCGTAGCTCCCAATACGAGAATAGGAGCTGTTACGCCTGCTCTTCTTAAGGAAATCGCTTCGTCTAAGAATGCAACAGCCAAGCCGTGTGCCCCAGCAGAAAGAGCAGTAAAAGCGGTTTGCACATCCCCATGCCCATAAGCATTCGCTTTCACAACAGCAAACACTTTCACATCTCCAGGGATATGGTTTCTAATATTCTTTACGTTTTCATATAAATGATCTAGGTTGATTTCTGCCCATGTATCACGAAAAAATTGCGTCTGGGTTTCCACTATGTTCACTTCCTCATATCTTTACACAAAACATTGTCATTCTATTCAAGAATACCATTGATTATTCATATTATCATTCATTGTGTCAAATGGATTTTTTGGAGAGGGGGTGGGAAGGGGGATTTCAGGATAGGGCACCGCGAGAAGTAATATCGGTATTTCTGATGGTACGGAGATATTGGTGGATGTTTGATGGGATCTTGTAAACTTGGTTGATTTGGATAATCATATTCATTTTCTGCCGATCTCAGACGGCTTTATATGGAGTCATAGAGTTTTAATTTACCTTGGTGCTTTCGATAAGATTATTCATGGATTATTTACCTGTTTATTATCGACTTTCTGAATATATTATCGACTTTGCTACTTTTATTATCGACTTCACACTTTTATTATCGACTTTAGAATTTGTATTTCCGGCACCACCTTCCATTCAAAAAATCAGACTTGCTACACCACATCCACACACCAAGGAAAGAGGCGAACCTTATTGGCCCGCCCCGTTCAGTTATTTTATTTCACCATTGAACCTTGTACGGATTGAGCTACCATCACCATCTCAGAAGGAGTCAGGTCATTGGAGGCAAGCATATAGTCCACTCCGTTATTGGTCCATCTGATTGACTGCTCCGTCATGGCCGCTACTGTGAATCCAAGGTCCACTAATTCACCTTTAAGAGAAGTAGAAACCGTCATCGTTGGAACGACAGTTGTTTTTTCTTGTACGATTGTGAAGGACTTTTCACCACCATACGTTAAGATTACACGTTTACCCGTTTCGGTGGCGACTTCTTTTTCTTCAATTAATTCGGTGCCGGTGATTTCTGACATTGGGTAAAGAACAGTGAATTCTGTGTCCTCTACATTTGCCGTAACCGGTACTTCAAGCTGGGCACCTGTCATGTTTTTCTTCATGTCGAAGTCTTTTTTATCAAATGCAGCTTTCATATCCATCTTGGAGAACTCTACTTTTACAAGTGGATTTTCATCTGAATCCAATACATTTACGGATGCCGGAGTCAGGTCTTTCTTGTTAAAGGCAATCTCTTGAGTCGGTAGCATCTGACTGTTTTGATAACGTGTCTTCGTGTTAAAGATGTAGTGATCTTTTGTTTCTTTGAAGGTAGCCTCTTTATCCTCTAGCACATCTTGAACAAGCGATTCATACAAGTACGCCTGACTGCTATTTTCAGGCCAGTTGCTTTGGAATCGGAAGCTTTTGTTCAGTGCCGGCGTAAGGACGAATACTCCCTCATCATTACGTAAGATCATTTGACTCTGATCTTTCGCAGCGTTCTTTAATGCCACTCGATAATAATTAGGGTCATTATGCCACACTTCCACATCATAGGTTTGAGGCTCGTCTCCCACCTGCAGGGTCATTTTCGCATCAGCTTTGTACCCCTTCATATCCTCTACTTTAGCCTTAAGATCCTTGGTTACATCTTCTTTCGATTGCTCTCCACAAGCAGCCAGCATAAGCACCGCTAACATGGCCATCACTAGTATCACTAGCTTTTTCTTCATTTTTTCAACCCCTTTTGTCCCAGGATAAACGTAATTGAGAGAGGGGAAAGCCAGCCGTCTAAGAATGGACGATTCTTATAGAATGCCCCGTTCATTAGTCCAATTGCAATTCGCCAAAGAACCGCGATTGTTAAACACCTGGCCTTGTCTCTCTTATTGCACTACTGAATATATGAGACAACCTGAAGGATTATGCTAGTGAAGATGACAAGCTTGAAATAATTTTCACTCTTCGATGATCACCTGTGCAGCCGCAAATTCCCGGCTATGTGTGATGGATAAATGGGCATTCGCCCCCTCCGGCTTTGAAAAATAAGGCTTTCCATTCGGGTCCTTACTGATTTCAATATCCTGAAAGGAGAGCGCTGTTCCGATGCCCGTTCCATTCGCCTTGGCAAAAGCTTCTTTGGCTGCAAATCGTCCTGCTGCGAACTCAACCTTGCGCTGCTCGTTTAATGTACAGAAAGCATCCTCCTCCTTAGCTGTTAAAATTCTCTTGACGAACTTCGGCTGCCGTTCAATCATCCTCTGAATGCGCCCTGTTTCAACGATGTCCAACCCTATTCCTTTTATCATATGTGATTCCCCTTCTACTCTTGTCCTGTCATGCATATTTGTATAATGAACTATACTCGTGATTTTCGACGTTTTCTTATACTATAGTATTGACTGCGTTTTTTATATAAATGATTTAGTAACGATATAAAAAGAAACAACCTACTTAGGAGGATACAATATGTTTGTCCGGACTGAAAGCTTTTCACAATTTTTACGGTTCTATCCTATTATTTCCGTGATTGTATTTATTCATATTGCTTTATACCTTGTCAGTGCACTTCCTATTTTCCCACAACTGTGGGTGTACGAGCAGCTGGCCGGTGTGAATTTATTTATCAAAGAGGGAGAATGGTGGCGACTCGTCTCCCCTATCTTTGTACATTTGGGATTCGCTCATCTGCTATTTAATTCGTTTTCCCTTGTCCTGTTTGGCCCACCCCTGGAAAAGCTTCTGGGAAAAGCAAAGTTTATCGGTCTTTATTTAGCAAGCGGCGTGTTTGCCAATATCATCACCTATGTTATCAAGCCCCTTACGTATAGTCATGTTGGGGCATCGGGAGCGATTTTTGGTTTATTCGGTTTTTACATCGCCATGATTCTCTTAAAAAATCATTTCATCACGAGAGAAAGCCGGCAAATCATCATACCGATCGTCGTCATTGGTGTTATCATGACCTTTATGCAATCCGGAATCAACATAACTGCCCATATCTTCGGATTGATCGGCGGCTTTGTGATCGGGTGGATTTCAGGTGAAAAATAAGAAACAAAAGTGACCCGCTAACGAATCGCGGGTCCACTTTTTATCGTTTACACACTATGAGAATACCAAGAAGCGATGATTTGAAGGTCATTCTTTTCAAGATCCCGGATAGGACTGACATAACCAGTCTCTCCAGATTTTATCGTTGTTCTGAGACTGCCCAAGTCTTTCCTCGTTTGAAACCAGCTTTCATGGGCGTCCAAAGATTGAATGCGACTTTTCTTTATATGCATCGTATTTTTCAATACGCCCCTATACTGTAAAGATAATTGTCCATCAACAATCTTCCAGCCCCCTGCACGATATTGGTAGTATCCGAGAATCCCGAAAGGAATCATCAATAAGCTGACCCAAAGGCCGTATGGCCAGTACATAAAACAAACCGCAGCGGTCGGGACCACCACCCAAATTGCTTGCCTGAACACATATCTTCTTAAGGAACGTCCCGGAAGCCTCTTAAAATCATCGTGAATGACATAATCCGGAAATAAGTCGTTTAATAAACCCGTAATTCGCTTCTTTTTCACGATCGGGAATAATTTTATACTCGTGCTGTCTTTCTCCAAAACAGATCCACCTGCATTTTCAATGTGAACGGTGCAGTACCCCAAGAGCTGCCTGATTGGATTTTCCACTACCCGGATGCCTTGAACACGATTTAAGGGAACAGTCACCTGCTTCTTCTCCAGAAGCCCTCTTGTTATGACAATGTGATCATCCACAATTTTAATTCTGAAATCACCATAAATAATAAATGTCCAGGCAATCGATAATAACCAGGCAATGAGCAATCCCAAGAATGCCATCACCGAAACTACAAACACGCCGCTTTTCACAAAAACAGCCAGCTCATCATACACAGCTTCGTACGGGATGAACTCATTAAATTGGGATAAGAAAACAAACACCCCGGAAATAATGACCCCGATACCGCCTGAAGTCGTAGCAAGAACCCAGATGTCTTTCGAGCTGAGGTTGAAAAAGGGAGCTTCATCTTTAAAAGTTTCTGTAGTTTCGCCAGGAAGATCTTCGGATACGTTATGACCCTTTTTCTCCCGATATATCATTTCTTCCAACTCTATCGCTTCTTCTTTTATAATAGCTGTCAATTCCGCTTCTGATTCCCGCGGATTCGAAGACCCTGCCGTTTCCACCTTGACCTTAACCAATCCAAATGGCCGATGCAGAATGCCCTCAGAAAAATTCAAACTCTGTATCCGGTCAATGGGAATATATCTTTTCTTTTTAACGAATAATCCGTACTCGATCCGCAGCTCCCCTTCTTCCAATCGATATGTAAACCGAAGCCACTTTACAATGCCAGTGACCAGAACGAACACAAGAACTGCCGCCATAGAAATAACAGGAATATAATCCCAAAAACCTGTCTTCTCTCCCCGGTTATTCAATACAAATAAAAAGACAAAGGGAACGATCAAGTCTTTTAACTGCTTTACAAAATTCGCTACAGCTGAAATAGGATGCAGTCTCTTGTGCTCAGACATCATCTTCCGCCACCCTCGCTAGTTGTGAAATGGAGTTTCTCAATTCATCTGCCTCCTCCACATCCAATGCCGGTATCTCATGAACCGTGGCCGCAGTCGAAATCGTAATGGTTGCCAACTCATACTTTTTTAAAATGGGACCCTGAACCGTATCAACATGTTGAACCCTCACCATCGGTACCAACGTGCGCTTCACGATAAAAATCCCTCTTTGAAGCTCAATTTCCTGCTCTCTCACTTCGTAACGCCATCTCTTCCATTTGATCGTTGGAATAAAGAAAACAAACAAATATGTAAACAGAATCAACACGGCAACTGCTGCTGCAATGATCCATTGTGGCCACTCAAACATCACAGTCAAAGTAATTGCTCCTGCAGCTACAGCTGCGACGATCAACGTTTCAAACACACCATATATCTTCCACACCTTTAAAGCCTTTGGTGAAATTCGTTTTTGCGGCTCTCCGATCATACCCATCCCCTCACTTCTCTCTTTTACTAAATCTTACAGTATATTTACGTTTTGGAACAGAGATGGTTTCAGATTATGGTGAAAGCTTTGGGAGATTGGCCTATTTTAGATGAAACGAACTTTTATCCACCCACTCAATCCCATCAATCCCTTGGAGGTCATCCACTAATCGGAACAATGCGTCATCCTTCTTTTTCGCTTCTATCATACAATCAATTTCATCTACTGATCCCTTTATCCCTTGAAGAAAATCAAGAAACATCTTAGGATCGATGAAATCTGCATGGGCTTTGTATTCTTCCTGGGATCGAGGGCTTGAAATATGCATCTTCACAGGTAATGATGACTGGCTCCACGTTCCAACGATCCTCTCCCAATCCAGCAACCAATCCCTTTCGTTATAAGCAAGATGATGATGGTAATCAAATACAAGGGGGATCCCGAGCTTTTCACATAGATAAAGGGCATCAGCAGCACTGAAAACCGTATCATCATTCTCGAGAATGATCATTTGTTGAAGAGAAACGGGAGTCAGACCCCAATTGTGTATAAATTGCTCAAGTGCCTTTTCTTTATCTTCATAAGCTCCACCAACATGGAGAACACAGCGGTGAGTTGGATCGATTCCCAACCCTTTTAATAATGCCTCATGCATCTTAAGTGTTTTAAGGGTGTTCTTCAACACATCCACGTCACTTGAATTCAACAGTACAAAATGATCAGGGTGAAAACCCACACGCATAGGATGAAGCGTTAAATACTCTTTAATCGCCTGGAGTTCAGGTTTTAAAGGGGATATGAAATCCCACCCTTTCAATTCAGGATGATTCGCAAGAGGAATCAACTTTGAACTGAACCGGAAAAAATGAATCTCATTAAGAACATTATGCTTTAAAAGCCGCAGGCAGTTTTCAAGATTCGATTTGGCGATCCGATCCAGTTTATGAATAGCAGCCTCACGATCCTTAATCCCGGAAAACTGCTTATAGGTCATGGTTTGCGAAGGTGATGCATTCTGGAGGTTCATACTCATGGCAACATAGCCTAACTTTACGAGTGTCATGTGGGGTGGACTCCTTTTTGGGGTTAGTATGTGCGGAAATAGGGGATTTATCTCGTGGGTTTTGAATAGGTGACAGACTTTGTTCCTCCTTTTGTTTCTAATTGAAGGGATTTCAACATTTTATAAGCGGTGTTTCGTGAGTTCAGATGCAAAAACCTCCTATGTTCGCGATTGGTTATGTGATCACTTAGTAGTAAGAAATAATCCCGAACCGCTTGTAGATGAGCATATTTAGATGAACTGCCACATTTAAAGCAAGACCATGTTCCACTTACTCTAATCATTGGTATGTGATGGCAGTTTTCACAACGGACCCCAGTCACAATATCGCTTTGGGTAAGAGAATATGCCTCCATAAAGTCTAACTCAGATTCTTCATGTTTTTTTAAAATGGTTTTCTTCATTTTAGTCAATTCTTTATCAGTCATGGCTTCTTTTACGTATGTCTCATTTAAATCCTTGATCTCATCTATTATATTTTGGGCATGAATAATATTTCTGTAAGGTGAGTCCACTGGTGGGGGTTCGGTGAAATTCAAGATGGTTGATGGGTTGCCGAATACGACGAGGTGTTTGATTGGAGGGTGCTTCAGCTTTTGGATACTGAACCATTTTTGCAGTAATAATTTTTGTCTTTGAACCTGAGAGATGGGGTCAGATAATCCTTCTGTAATTCCTTTATAAGTCCGGGTAAGCTGTCTTATGAATGGATCCATGGTATCTATTCCTGAAATATTCTTTACTTCGATAACTAAAATATAGGATGGGGTGAGGATGAGGAAATCGATTTGGAAATAGTTTGAGAATAGAGGAAGCCTTACATCATGAAAGGTTTTATATTTCTTGTCATTTAAGAAACCGAGGTGGTAGTAGACGGCTGATTCACCGTTGAAACCTGCTTTTTTTTTCTTTAAATCCTTTTCTACAATGGGAATCTTTTGATGATTGAGAGGCAGGCGCCATAATAATTCTTGGCTTTTATCAATGTTTATTGGGATTTTGAGTTCTTTACAGATCAATTGATCACTCTCCTTTAAGGTTCTGCCTACTTTAGTTCGCCACAGGCTTAAAAAACCCTTTTTTTTTAATTTAAAAATCCACAGAATATCACTAATTGCGTCGATATCTGAATAATTGCGTCGTTTTTTTATTTATTGCGTCGCTTCTCAGGATAATTGCGTATTTTTGTAAAAATTGGAAGCGGTTATTGATCCTCCCCCCATTCCTATACGCAATCAAACCAACAAAACAAAAAAACACGACAACCCAAAGGTCATCGTGTCCTCAAATCTATTGATCAAGAATTGTTATAAGATTTACGTTTGGTTGAAGATTGTGGTCTGCCGCCGCCAGTACGGTTGCGATCTCCGCCACGGCTTCCGCCTCCGCGATTTCCACCGCCGCTGCGTGATGATCCACCACGGCTTCCGCCTTTACCGCTGCGTGCTCCACCTTTGTATCCACCGCCGCGATTTCCGCCGCCACGATTTCCACCACCTCTTGATGGTAATGGACGCTCTTCAGTGATTTCAACTGGTGTTGTATCCGGCTCTTTCGTCAAGACACGGATTGCTGCTGCAACTGCTTGAACAGAATCGTGGCCACCAAGGAATTCTTCTGCTAATGGATAGTAATCTTTAAGATCACTTTCTTTCGCCGCTTCAGCTAATTTTTCAAGAGCTAAGCGTTGTTGACCTTCAAGGGCTTCGTTTAAGCTAGGTGGCTTAAGAGCCGTCATTTTCTTCTTCGTTGTTTGTTCAACGATCTTCAGGTAACCCATTTCTCTTGGCGTTACAAAAGTGATGGACATACCCTTCTTACCTGCACGACCTGTACGTCCGATACGGTGAACGTAGCTTTCAGGATCTTGAGGAATATCAAAGTTGTAAACATGCGTTACACCGGAGATATCTAATCCACGAGCGGCAACGTCTGTTGCGATCAGGATATCGATGCGTCCTTCTTTGAACTTCTTAAGGACCGTCATACGACGAGCTTGAGAAAGATCTCCGTGAATTCCTTCAGCCAGGTAGCCGCGAATGCTAAGAGCACGCGCTAATTCGTCTACTCTACGCTTTGTACGACCGAAAACAATCGCAAGTTCCGGTGATTGGACGTCGATTAAACGGGAAAGTGTATCGAATTTTTCTTTTTCGCTTACTTTAGTGAAGTATTGTTCGATGTTCGAAACCGTTACTTCTTTTGATTTTACTTTGATTACTTCCGGCTCTGTCATAAAGCGATTTGCAATGCGTCGGATCGGATCCGGCATTGTTGCAGAGAATAGAAGTGTTTGTCTTGTGCTTGGAACAGTCTCAAGAATGCTTTCGATATCTTCGATGAAGCCCATGTTCAGCATTTCGTCTGCTTCGTCAAGTACTAATGTTTCAACGTTTTCAAGGTTGAGTGTTTTACGTTTGATATGGTCAAGAAGACGACCTGGTGTACCAACGATGATATGAGGGTTCTTTTTCATCGCGCGGATTTGACGCTGGATGTCCTGTCCTCCGTAGACAGATAACACGCGTGCACGCTTGTCAGCTCCGATACGATATAACTCTTCAGAAACTTGGATGGCAAGTTCACGAGTTGGTGCAATGATAAGAGCTTGAACGTTTGGATTTTTCACATCGATCTTCTCGATCATCGGGATTCCAAATGCTGTTGTTTTACCTGTTCCAGTTTGTGCCTGACCGATAATATCCTTACCTTCTAAACCGACTGGAATCGTACTCGCCTGAATTGGTGTCGCTTCTTCAAAGCCCATACGTTTAATTGATTTCAACGTAGATGCGCTTAAGTTTAAATCTGCAAACTTAGTCAATGTTACATTCTCCTTTAATTTACATCTTTTATAACTAATCAATATCTGATTATATTTTTAGGTCGGAACGAAATCTTACCCACCGAAAGACTTCGGTATCTAATCTAAAACCGTCTATATGAGATGTTTAGTTTTATGTTTGGTACAAAAAAATACACTCTTCAAAATAGAAGAGCTAGCACGTCCAACAAATTAAGAACTATGTTGTAGCTATGTTACCACTTCTAGATATGAATTTCAATCTAATGTCAAATAGTCAATCTATTCATTTAGAAGGAATTGGTAGATCTCTTCAAAAAGTTCGTGCTTATCTTCACTATGACAGATCAAATGTTTTGCTTTAGGGGAATAAAAAAGGTTTTTTTCTTGGGAAGAAATAGTCTCGTATATATATTTTGCAGCTTTAGGGGGGACTATTCCATCAATCTCTCCTTGGGCAATAAAGGTTGGAACATTAACCTTCTTCAGGAGTGGACGAGCAATACGAACGACTTTTCTAAATTCGTACGTGGACAGAACTGGGGTTTTAGTCACCTTCCATTTGTACCGGTTGTACAGCTCGTTTTCAATCAGATTTCCTTGAATTCCTTCTTTAATCATATTTCCAATATCTTTCAGTAGTTGCTTCACATTTACATAATAAGCTGCCGCGCTTAAAAGCACGAGCTTATTGACTTCATATTTCACTGAAAGATACGAAGCGATCAACCCGCCCATGGAGAAGCCGATTACGTAAACCTCATCGCATTTCTCTATAAGAGCCTGAAGTTCTTCCTCAGCATGCTCGATCCATTCAATATGTTTGACCCCTTTCAGTTCAAGGGTTTCACCATGACCAGGCAGAGTGGGCACAATGATTTCCCAGTCGGTTCTCTCTTGAAGGAAATCTGCCAAAGGCTCTACTTCAAAAGGGCTCCCGGTGAATCCATGGATTAGTAAACAACCGATCATGTTATCCCCTCTTACTTTTCAAAAGGTAGGGAGCGAGCCAATCTCCCATCATCTACAAGCTCATTTTGTTCATTTCCATTAAGGTTTAAACTTGGACGTCAGTAGAAATTTATGCCTTTAATCCATCGATGATTTCTTCAAGCTTCATTCCCCTGGATGCCTTGAATAAAACCAGCTCTTCCCCTGTAATGAAGGAGGACAGCTCTTTTGTCAGGCTTTCTTTATCTGTAAAAGAATGAACACGATCAGGAGAGAAATTCTCAAGTGCACCCTTACCTATAAAGTCACCTAAAGGACCAAAGGTAAACACCTGCTGGATTTTTTCCGGATTGATCAATTGTCCAATTTCCTTATGAAATTCTTCTTCCTGGTCGCCAAGCTCCAGCATATCACCAAGCACCAGGATTTTTGTATGAAACCCATCAAGTTCTGATACAAGCTGAATCGCGGCTTTCATGGAAGTAGGGCTGGCATTATAGGCGTCGTTAATGATACTTTCGCCTTTCTGCCCTTCCACCATTTCCATTCTCATCTGGGTCAACTTTAATGACTGTAAGCCTTCTTTCATGTCATCGACACTGAGACCAAATTTACGGGCGATGAGAATCCCGGCTAGAGCGTTGTGGATATTATGCTGGCCTAATACAGGAAGAAAGAATGTTTCTCCTTCAGCGAGAGAAGTCTCAAAATGACTCCCTTTATTATCCATATTGATTTTTGTTGGATAAATAGTGTTGGATTCGCTTCTTCCGAAAGTCTCCACATGCTTCAGGTTGAGTTCCTGAACACCATCCTGTAACAGCGGTTCATCTCCGTAGTATGCAAATAACCCATCAGACTTCAAGCCCTTCACAATCTCCAATTTGGCTTTGGCGATTCCTTCCCGTGATCCCAGATCCTGAAGATGTGATTCTCCAATGTTGGTGATGATGGCAGCGTCGGGCTGAGAAATCTCTGATAAAAGTTCAATCTCTCCGAATCCACTCATTCCCATTTCAAGTACAGCCACTTCAGAATCCCGGGGCAAAGAAAGGATCGTTAAAGGAAGACCGATGTGATTGTTATAGTTCCCTTGTGTTTTATGAACTCGATACTTCACTGACAAAAGGTTTGCCACAATATCTTTCGTTGTTGTTTTTCCATTACTGCCTGTAATTCCGACTACCTTTAAATCCAGCTCATGGCGATATTGATTTGCCAATGACTGAAGGGCCAGAAGGGGATCTTCCACCACTATTACGGGAATATCTTCAGGTGGATTAGGTACATTGACATCCCACAGAGCGGCAGACGCACCATTTTCAATGGCATTTCGAACGAATTGATGACCGTCCACGTTTTCCCCTTTAAAAGGAACAAACAGATTAGCATCCTCAATCTTTCTCGTATCGATGGAAACGCCTTTCACCACCACCGACTCAAACTTGGAAAGATCGTTTTTCACATCAAGCATGTTGCATATTTCTTTTATTTTTTTCTCAAACATTCGCTTTCTCCTTTTACTCTTTTTAATAAAAACAGAGCAGGGACTGCCTTTAGACGGTGAATCTTCCGGTCAGTCCCAAGTATTGCGTGTTACATCGTATGTTTAATCATTTGTTTGTCTTGATAACGTTCTAAGCCAAGTTCCACTAATTTACCGATCAGGGTAGGATAGTCTACACCAGTGTGCTTCCATAGAAGCGGGAACATACTGAATGGCGTGAAGCCGGGCATCGTGTTGACTTCATTCATATAAATCTGACCATCTTCTGTTAAGAAGAAGTCCGCACGCACAAGTCCTGAACAATCAAGGGCTTTATACGATTGAATCGCGATATTCTTCATTTCATTGTAAATGCTTCCTTCTACTTCTGCAGGAATGATGAGGGCCGTATCTCCGTCTTCATATTTCGCTTTGTAATCATAGAAGTCTTTTTTAGGTACGATTTCACCCGCAACTGAGCACTCCGGCTGGTCATTCCCTAATACACCAAGCTCAATTTCTCGCGCTTTCACGCCTTCTTCAATGATGATTTTACGGTCGAACTGGAACGCTTCCTCGAAGGCAGCCTGCAATTCTTCGCGGGACGTACATTTGCTGATCCCTACTGATGAACCTAAGTTAGCAGGCTTCACAAAACAAGGATAGCCAATCTCCTCTTCCACTTGTTTGTAAGTAGACTCAGGGTTCCCTTTCCATGTGCTGCGGATGAACCATGTGTAATTGACTTGCGGAATGCCTGCTTGAGCAAATAAATTCTTCATGATGACTTTATCCATACCAGCAGATGAGGCAAGAACGCCATTTCCTACATAAGGAAGGTTTAACAGTTCAAGCATTCCTTGAACGGTTCCGTCTTCCCCATTCGGTCCGTGAAGTAACGGGAAGATCATGTCGTAGCCAACAGACCCAGAAGGAGAAATGGATGTACTTAACGCATTAGGGGCAATTTCTTCCCCATCCTTAAACTGTAATGCTTTCACATCTTCAACGGGAGCATTCAGTTGTGGGCCTTTGATCCACCCGCCTTCCGTCGAGATGAAAATAGGGTGAATTTCATATTTATTTAAGTCCAGGGCTCCAATCACGGCCTTGGCTGTTTGCAAGGAAACATTATGTTCAGCAGATTTACCGCCGTACAGTAAGCATAACTTCGTTTTCATGTATGAGTTACCTCCAATATTCACAATAGATGTTTCTATTTTATCACTTTCATCGGAAAGGGAAAGAATGATTCCTATGGAAAATAAAAATTACCACATTTGTCTTGATTCGAAAGACATTTAAGATAAAGCCCATTATATATGTATGCAAAGGAAAACTAGTCCTGCGACAGGGAGTCAACAATATTATTCTGAATACACTTAAGATTTCGCCTATTTGAAAAGCTATTAAAATATCCTCAAATAAGGTGTACAATCTTTCTATTAAAAACATTTGTATTTTCGAGGAGGACACCAAGATGAGAAAGCTAGGTTTACTGCCTAAGATCCTCTTAGGTATTGCTTTAGGTATTGTCATTGGAGCGTTTGCACCAGAGTGGTTCGTTAAAATCTTCGCTACATTTAATGGATTATTCGGTAATTTCCTAGGATTCGCCATCCCATTAATCATTATTGGATTTATTGCTCCAGGAATCGGATCCATGGGTAAAGGAGCTGGTAAGCTTCTCGGTTTAACCACAGCTCTCGCATATGGTTCCACGGTGTTAGCCGGCTTACTCGCCTTTACGGTTGCGAAGTCTATTTACCCAACTTTGTTGGCAAATCAAACGTCTCAATCATTTGAAAATCCCGAAGAAGCGCTTCTCAAAGGATTCTTCACAGTCGAGATGCCTCCTATTATGGGCGTTATGACGGCCCTGCTCATCGCCTTCACCATTGGTCTGGGAATGGCTGCCATTAAGGGAGACGCTCTTCAAAAGGGCATGAATGAATTCAGAAACATCATTGAACTTGTGATTGAAAAAATCATCATTCCACTCTTACCGGTTCATATTCTTGGGATTTTCGCGAACATGACTCAAGGTGGACAAGTCAGTGCCATCATGTCTGTATTCGCTAAAGTATTTGTTATGATTATTCTTTTACATGTAGTCTTTTTAATTTTACAATATACAACTGCTGGAACTTTAAGAAAACAAAATCCGCTTTCAATGATGAAAAGTATGCTGCCCGCCTACTTTACGGCACTGGGAACTCAATCTTCTGCGTCTACGATCCCCGTAACGCTTGAGCGCTCAAAGAAAATCGGTTCGAGGGAACGTATTGCTGACTTCTCTGTACCTCTCCTGGCAACGATCCATTTATCAGGCAGCACGATTACCCTTGTCAGCTGTGCCATGGCCGTCATGTTCATTCAAGGAGAAGCGTTACAGTTCACTCAGCTGTTCCCATTCATTCTGATGCTTGGAATCACGATGATTGCAGCACCTGGTGTTCCAGGTGGAGCTGTCATGGCTGCTCTTGGATTGCTTGAAACAATGTTGGGCTTCGGACCAACAATGACATCCCTCATGATTGCCCTTTACCTTGCACAAGACAGCTTCGGTACAGCGTGTAACGTAACAGGTGATGGTGCGATTACGTCAATTGTGGACAAGCTTACACAGAAAAAAAAAGTACCTCTTTCTAAAATAAAAGCAAGCTGATATATACAGAGGTCCGTCCCTATTTGAGGGACGGACCTCTGTTTTCTTGCCTGAAGGGCTTATTATACTTCTTGTCCCTTTCCCTCAGAGATATGCTTGAAGTGCCTCTTCCGCTTTTCTTTTTATTGATTAAACGTGCTTTCTTCATGAGAATCTTATTTTCTGTATAATGGAAATATTAACATATTAAAGGAGTGCTCATGAATTGAAAATAACCGGTCAGCGTGTAACACTTAGAAAAATAGAAGAAAGAGATCTCCCTACTCTATGGGACTATATTTACAGTGATCCTTCTCCACAATGGAAAAAATGGGACGCCCCTTATTTTGAACATAAACACTTAACACGTGAAGAGTACATAGAATCATCCATAAAAAATAAAAGTCGAAGCGATGAATTCCAGCGGATCATTGAAGTTGACGGAACCATCATTGGAACCATCGGATATTACTGGGAATACGAACCTACCAGATGGCTTGAAGCGGGCATCGTCATTTATGACCCATCCTATTGGAACGGCGGCTACGGAACAGAGGCGTTATCCCTCTGGGTGGATCACCTGTTTCAATCAAAGGAAATTGGCCGTGTGGGGATCACCACTTGGTCGGGTAATGAACGGATGATGAAGGCAGCAGAAAAAATCGGGATGAAACTCGAGGGAAGAATGCGCAAATGCCGTTATTACAATGGTGTCTACTACGACTCCATCCGTATGGGCATGATTCGAGAGGAATGGGAAGAACAGCGTCCTCTATAAAGGAGATTCATAATGAAAACAATCATCTTAGTCGGTGGTGGACACAGTCACCTGCATTGTTTAAAAAAACGGATAGAAAATCAGGATGATAACGTGAAGTGGGTGCTCATTTCCCCCTCACGTTTTCAATATTATTCAGGAATGTTCTCAGGTTACACGGAAGGAATCTACTCATTAGAGGAAACGCGAATCGATTTAGAGAAATTGTGTGCAGAGGCTGGGTTTGAATTCGTCGAGAGGACCGTTCTATCGATCGACCCTGATCAGCAGCATCTCCTGACTGACAAAGGGGACATCTTCACCTACGACTTTGTTTCCTTTGACATTGGATCCCGTAATGACTCATTGGAAATCCAGGGCTTACATGAACACAATCTTCCAATCAAACCAAACTATCGTTTCCCTGAGCAAATAGAAAAGTTGCATAACAGCAGGAAAACAGTCTTTATCGGGGGCGGGGCGGCAAGTATTGAAATGGCATTGTCATTAAAGGCATGGAAGATAGACAACGGCTTTAAGGATCATTTGGTAACGGTTGTTCATTCCTCACCCATTTTAGAAAAAGCCGGTCCCTATTCTTCAAGGAAAATAACCGGGGTTACTCATTCAAAAGGGGTTGAGCTATATCAGGGACGCGTCAAAAAAGTAGATGAAACTCACGTGTTTACAGAAGACGGAACAAGTATCGACTACGATGAATTCATCTTCTTAGGAGGGCCAAAAGCGCCGCCGCTGTTTGGGAGCAGCATTTTACCGACAGATGAAAAAGGCTTTCTAATGGTGAACAGCTATCTTCAATCCGTCGAATACCCGAACGTATTTGGAACGGGCGACTGCGCCACATTAAAAGACTTTCCAGATACTCCGAAAAATGGGGTGACAGCGGTACGCCAAGGACCTGTCCTGTGGAAGAACCTGAACGGGGCTGCGGCAAACGGCAAAATTATTCCCTTTGAGCCTCAAAAACGCTATCTTGCGATTATGTCGGTGGGGAATAAGCAAGGTTATTTAACGTACGGATCGTTTTCATTAGTCAGTGGATTGGCCTGGCGTTTGAAGAATTGGATTGATGTGCGGTTTGTGAGGCGGTATGGTGGGTGAGATGATAGGTTTTGTTGTTCGATATTCGTTGAGCCAAGGTCTGTACACATCTCCATAAAAAAACGCAACCGCCTCCCAGCAGTCGCGCCTCCGATATCCCTTATCTAAAAATTTCTACAAACTTCTTACTAATCACAGGCAGCACCCCATCGAACAGCTTCTCTCTCCAATACAAATCCGCTACCTGCTGGACGGCTGCAGCGTGATTCGGGTATGGATAAACCATATTGGACATTGCCCCGATTTTGCTTCCTTTTTCCATGGCGAACACAACGGGCTGCATCCAGTCTCCTGCGCCGGAACCGACTGCATGGGCACCGAGGATTTTCCCGCTTCCGTCTGTGATGATTTTGACAAGGCCTTCTGTGTTGCGGTCTGCTACGAACCGATCGACTTCGTCTAATGTTTTTTTATAAACTTTGTACTCTAAGCCTTGTTCCACAGCTTCTTCCTCGGTTAGCCCGATATGAAAGATCTCAGGTGTGGTATAGGTTGTCCACGGCAGTTTGTTGTAGCAAACTTTGCGTTTCAAACCGAATACGGCATTTTGGACGACAAGCTTCCCTTCCATACCCGCCCCATGGGTGAATGGATATTGACCGTTGACATCACCGATGGCGAAGATATGGGAATGGTTCGTTCTCAGTTCGTCATTCACTTTGATGAAGCCCCGGTCGTCTACCTCGACTCCCGCAGCGGGCAAATTCAGAGATTCTGTCCCAGGTTTGCGGCCCGTTGCCAGGAATAATAAGTCTCCATCCACAGATTGCTCTACGCCGTCTTTCACATATTGAACCACTTTCTGTCCATCCCGTTCCGAAACACATTTAATATCCGCTCCATAAACAAACTGAATATCCTTTTCCAATATACCCGTTGCTGCTTCACGGATTTCCTTATCTTCCTTCACCAGTATCTCATCGTGCTTCTCAAGGACAACGGCTTCTGATCCCAAATGAGAGAATGCTTGTGCCAGCTCTAATCCAATCGGACCTCCTCCGATAAACACGACTCGGCGGGGCAGCTCATCTACTTCAAATACCGTTTCATTCGTATGATACTCAACGTCTTCCAAGCCTTGGATTCCAGGAATGAGCGGACTTGACCCTGTTGCAACGACTATTCTCTTCCCGGATATCCGGTCCTCTTTTTCCACTAAAATCGTATGAGGATCAAGAAACTCTGCTCCGCCAAAGTAAATATCGACCCCTAATTGCAGGAATCGATCGGGATCGTCATGTTGTTGAATATGGGCAATGGCTTCTTTGACCCTCTCCCTTACCTTTTTCATATCGACTGAACCCTTTGTATCGAAACCATAATCATTGCTTTCCCGGATCACAGCCACTTCTCTCGCAGATTGGATGAATGCCTTGGATGGAACGCACCCAAAGTGCAGGCAGTCTCCGCCGAGAAGACCGCTCTTTTCGATGAGGGCCACTTTTGCTCCAAGAGACGCGGCTCCCGATGCGACGGTGAGTCCACCTGCCCCTCCCCCTATTACTATCAAATCGTATTGATCCATCTTGATCTCTCCTTATGAAAGTAATCGTTTCGCTTCTAAAAATCGTTGTAAGCCCGTGTACAATTCCACTGCAAAAAACAATAAGGTGGTCCACAGGACGATGGACGGAAATAGCATCATGACACTGAACAGAATGAATCCTTCCGTCCTTTCAGCAAGTCCTGCCTGATAATAAAAGGATTTCATTCCCTGTTTCTCTGATACGGCCCCGACTGTCAGGAAAATGGTCATGGAAATAATGATGGATACACTCAGTAGAAGAAGTGCCCACATAATCTCAGGGTGTATGAAAGCAACGCCAAGAATGACACTGATCTCGACGATTCGATCAAAAGTGACATCCATGACGGTTCCAAAGGGGGAGGGCTTCGTTAATCGGGCCATGGTACCATCGACTGCGTCCAAAAAGCCCGATGACCATAATAAGAGGACGGCTAAAATCGGGAATCCAAAATAATAAACCAGACCTGTAGCTGAGCCTACTATAAATGCAATCAACGTTACTTGATTGGCTGATAGTCCCCTTTTTAAAAGCACACGTGCTGTTCCCTCTATGCTTGGCTGCACCCACTTACGGGCATGCGTATCTAACATGTGTTTCCCATCCTTTACGTATCATCTTTACTCGATAATCCCAGCCAGCCTTTCAATTTTTCCTTAAAGATTAAAGGCACGATGATCATCATCAAGAAAAAGCAGATAGCGATATATAAATTCGTTCGATCTTCTCCTACCAAGCTTGACCCCAGAAATACATACCCAAACGTACCCGGTAATATCCCTATGGCTGTAGCTAAGATGAATGGGATGTATCTCACCTTCCCCATGCCGGCAAGGTAACTGATGAGATCGAAGTTTAAAAACGGAACGAGCCGTAATAGTAATACATAAACAAAACCGTTCTCCTCCATCTTCTCTAGGATCTTAATCATACGTGGAGATGGTCTTTTCAAAAGTTTCGCACCAAGGAAGCGCGCAGTATAATAGGCTACTGTTGCACCACCTAAAGCTCCGATCAAAATGTAGATGAAGCCTTCAAATGCGCCGAAAGCAAGACCTGCAGCCAGTGAGAGGATGGAAGCTGGAAAAAGAATCAGCGGGCGAATCGTATAGACGACAATAAAAACAATAGGAGCCCAAATACCATAGGACACTATCCAATCTCTGATGTCATGTGGCTTTACGTTAAAGAAATTCCGGCTCAGCCACATGAGTAGCAGTAATATGCTAATGAACAACAGGATCTTACCGATTTCCTTCTTCTTCATTCTTCTTCCCTCCTATTCCTCTATCTGAAACGTTTGGATGCTCTCTTCCTCTGCATAAAGCCAGATGTCTTCTGTAGAAGCCCCTGGTTCAATGGGTAGGTTTAGCTTTTGCTTCAGTTCATCCACCCATACTTCATAGAGGTTGGTCCCTGCTACAAATAACTTTTGTAGCACAGTTCCTTTCCATCTTGGCCAGGAAGCATCAGCAAAGGTGGAGTCTACCTTTATGTGGGATGCGTGAATGAATTGTTTCTGATTCAGGATGAGTCCGTCACTCATGAAAGATGCCACAAATGGAGTGTGTGGCCGATAATAGATATCCTCCGGTGTTCCTATCTGCAAGAATCTGCCACTCTGTAAAACAGCCACTCGGTCTCCAAGTTCATACGCTTCATCGCGATCATGCGTGACGAATATGACGGTTGTTTCTTCTTCTTTAAAAATCTGCCGTACCCATTGCCTCAGTTCCTTCCTTAGCTGCAAATCCAGACTGCTGAAAGGTTCGTCTAAAAGTAAAAGCTTCGGCTTCAAAATCAAAGATCGTATCAGGGATACCCGTTGCTGCTGACCACCGGAAAGCTCAGAAGGATAGTGATGCATCACTTCTCCGAGGCCTACTCGTTCAATATAGTTCATGGCTTTTTTCTTGTTTTTCCCTTTGTTTCGTTCTTTCATTTCCAGCCCGTACATGACATTTTCCAGGACATTCATATGGGGGAATAATAATGGCTGTTGAAAGACCATCCCAATGGGGCGTTTTTGAGGCTTTAAAGAGGAGATATCTTTCCCATCAATATACGTATTCCCTTCTGTCGCAGACTCTAACCCGGAGAGAATGCGAAGGAATGTTGATTTACCAGACCCGGATGCTCCAACCAATGTGAGGATCTCGCCTTTTTTTAATGAGAACGTAACGTTGGTTAAAATCTCTTTATCTTTAAATGATTTGGTTAACTGATTAATTTCGATGAATGAACTCAAAGGTTCTTCCTCCCTCTTGGATGTTGATAAGGGAGTAAGAATTTCAAACACCCTTCTAGAATGATGTACAGTATGATGGGAATGAGGGCGAATACGATGGAGAAGGCTGCCATCACCGCTTCATCTGCCGTATCGGTAAAAGGATAATAGACCATCGAGAGCGTCACGACATTTCCTCCCCCTATAATCGCTGTAAGGACATACTGGCTCAGGCTGATCACAATCGTCAGGAATAAAACACTTCGAATGCTTGGAAGAAGCAAGGGCAGTTCAATATGGTAAAAACGTTGAAAATCTCTGCCTCCAAGCATGGCTGATTGCTCGATTAATTTCGTACCGATCCTCTCATAGCCTGCTTTGAATATTTTGATACTATACGGAATGGTGGGTACTAAGTGAACGAGAGCCACTCCTGTCCAGTGATCAGCAAGTCCATACCGAATGAACGTTATATGAAGCCCGATTGCCACCACCAATACGGGTAGGAATAGCGGTAACATAAGAAGTGCTTCAACGATTGATTTCCCTCTGAACGACGATAATGAAAACACTCTTCCCGAAGTAACGCCAATCAAAAGATTTATCGCCAGTACAACAATGGCAATCCAGATAGAGGCACCAATCGAATTCACGAATTCCCCCTCATTTATTAAGACCTGCCACGCCCTTAAATTTGGTTCAACAGGAACTGGATTCCCCCATCTCCAAACACCGAAAAAGCTTTTATAAACTAAAAATAAGAGGGGAAACACAAAAAGAAGAAAGGATATGATGTAAAATAACGTTTTTCTCAAGTGAACACCTCTAATTTCGAATTCCTTTTGTGATGTGCATTCGTTTCTTGTTTGTGAAGTAAATTAGGAGCCACATCACGACCCCAATGCCAAGCCCGACTAACACGAGTGACGTGAAAGCCAAGGGTCGGTCACTCCAGCTGCCACTGTAAAACCAATCGTAAGCAAGGATGGCCAGCATTTGCGGTGACGTCACTCCCAGAAGCTGGGGGACTTCAAATGCTGTAAAAATGAATGCGAATAGGATCGCGCCGGTTTCCACCAGAACGGGAAAGATAAATGGCCATTCTGCCACCCAAAACGCTTTATATGAGCCCGCGCCCAGTAAAGAAGCAATCTCTTTATAGCTTTTAGAAAGCGTCGTGTAAACGGGTAACAGCATTAGGGTAACAAAGGGAACCTCCTTCCAGACATACGTTAGAATGATTCCGATCCCATTCCGATCCTGGACCAGGGTCGGGAACTGACTTCGGTCGTCGATCCAACCGGCCAGTCCGAACACATTGGAGAAAAAACCACTTTGATTAAAGAGCAAATAGACGAGATAAGCCCATACAAAATGGGGAACCAGCATCGGAATCCATACAAGTAGCTTATGTTTATTTTCCTTTAGTAAAGGTGAGAATGACTTCACAATTCCGAGTCCAATGCAAAGAGATAGAATGGTCGAAATGGAAGTCACAGTCAAACTGAAGAGAAAAGATGTCATAAAACGCTTCTCTTCGAATAAATCAACGTAGTGCCCGAGTGTGATATTACCTTCACTCCTTACGCTTTCCAGCAGTGCAAGCACGATCCCAAGTCCAGGAATGAAGATGAAAAAGAGCAGGGCGGGAATGAGGAGAAACGTATTATTGACTCTCTGCCACTTCACGGATCCAGTTCTCCTTTAACCATTCCACGTAATTGGCATCCAGTTCACCCCTATAGGTCTCTTCGAGTACAGACGCCTCCAGTACACTTCCCCCCCGATCGACGCTCATAAATTTATCCCTCCATTTTTCATCCAGCTTTTCATAAGAAATTGGTGAACTCTCACCCCAGTAGTCAGGCTTTACTTTCTCATACTGAGCTTCAGGAGAGAGGAGTTCATTAATGGTCACCAGCGCTCCCTCTTTGTTGGGGCTATTAAATGGAATTGCCAGAAAATGAGTATTCCCGATAGATCCAACATCGTTTAAAATAAATGACTTTGTGTTTTCCGGGAACACTCCATCCTTGATCAGATGCTCTGCCCTTGCTTCGTTGTATCCCATCGTCATCCAAACCTCTTCCTGGCTATATAACTTATCAAGGTCTGTTAATGTCGCGGGGTACGTTTCTCCTTCTCGCCACAAGAATGGCTTCATTTCATTCAGCTCTTTCCATACCTCTTCCCCCATCTTCTCTGCTGTTCCTTCGTTGAATGAAGACTGAGCTAAATCCGAGTCGGATTTAGCATAAAGAAGATGTCGAAGAAATGCATTCCCGGTGAAATCAGCCGGATTGGGATAGGTGAATTTCCCCGGATGCTCTTTCATGAATGCTTTTAATTCAACGTAGCTGGAGGGGGGATTTTTCACTTTTTCACTGTTATAGAAGAAGACAAATTGAACTTTTCCCCACGGTGCTTCATATCCTTCTGTTTCCGTCCCGAAGTCATATTGAAACGCATGACTTTCTGTGTCGTAATATTTCGTGAAGTTTGGCAGCTTATCTGTAAAAGGCCCTGCCAGTAAATCATTTTCCTTTGCGTTTTTAAAGTTTTCTCCATTAATCCAGACGATATCAATCGTTCCCTTATCTTTCCCTGCCCGTTTCTCCGTTTGAAGCTTTTGCAGGATTTCCTGTGTGTCCAAAGGTACTCGATTTAACTCGATATTATTTTTTTCTTTCAGCATGGGAGCAACTACGTCATCAATATAACGGTTAATCCCATCATCACCGCCCCACATGAAGAGATTCACTTTCGTTCCTTCTGCTTTTGAAGTGATGGTTTCCCAATCTTCTTCGGGAAGTCCCCCGCTATCGGTTGCATTTGAAGGACCACAAGCAGATACTAATAGTAAGGAAATAACACTAATAATAGCTAACCATTTTTTCATACACCTTGCTCCTCTGTTCTTTTTCTATAATTCTATTGTACTGAACCTCTTGATTTAAAAAAGTAATCTGCCTTACATATGTAAATCTATGCCCTTGTAGAGGAAGAAAGAAACAAGTTCAGCACATCCTCCTGTGTCTTCTTGCTTATATTCGGGAACACTTGTAACCTTTTGGGATAAACCCTGTCTAATACGGTAAGGAGGTGGATCTGGCATGAAGCGATTGATCATATTATTTATAATACTTATGGCAGGAATAGCAGGCTGCGGAACGACTGATGAGGAGAAAGGCAGTCAGTCCAAAGGGGACAAAAACTCAGGAGCTGGTGAAGATATTTCTGTACAGAAAGGGATTGTTGCAGGCGAAATGGAACCTTCATTAACGAAACAAGAGGGAAGCGGTCAGGTTGTCTATGTCTATTCGATTAAGAACCAAACAGAGCAAGAGAAAACCTTCGTTTTTTCATCAGGACAAACCATTGACTTTGAACTTAGAAATGATAAAGGCGAAGTAGTGTATAAGGACTCAAAAAATAAGATGTATACCCAGGCGATCCAGGAAATAACCGTTAAACAGGGGGAAGAATTTTCCCAGAAAGTTGTTCTACCCAATGTCGGGAGCGGTACCTATACATTGACCGTTTGGTTAACGGCTAAAGGAGACCGGGACTATAAAGCTACAGCAGAAGTGCAGGTGGATCAGTAGATCAAAAAAGGATTAATCTTCACATGCTATGATGGATGTGAGATTAATCCTTTTTTGTATATACAGGTAAAGGTCCATTTAAGGAAATACGCTCTGGCGTCACGATACAGCTTCTTCCGAAAAATCGGACACCCTGATCTTCGGCTTCTTTCATGACCCGGGCAAAATGGGGATCGATTTCAGGAGCGGATGTGATTCCGCGCAAATCCGTTCGCTGAGCAATAAATAGGACTGCTGATTGATAGCTTCCTATCGACTGCAGATGTGTAAGCTCTTCAATGTGCCTTGCACCTCTTGACGTGACGGCATCAGGAAACCTGCCTATTCCATCTACTACCATGGTGACACTTTTTACTTCAAGCAGTAATTTTTGTTCCTTTTGTTTGTGGGTGAGCAAGAAGTCAAAGCGTGAGCTTCCTACTTTATATTCCGCTTTTTCTAACCGCCAGTCTTTTAGCTCTTCCAGCACTTCCAACTGTAAGGCTTCGAGCACTAACCGATTCGGATATTGGGTATTCAAAGACACATACATTTCGTTAGAGGCATCATACGTCATGACGGCCGACCATTTTGTTTTCCTTTTAGGGTCGGTTGATTCCTGAAGCCATATCGGGTTCCCCCGCACCAATAATTCTTTTAGTCTGCCTGGGTCAGGTAAGTGAACTTTCTCGATTGAACCTGAAGGAAGCTGACACTCGAGCACAAAACGATTGAGGCGCTCGAGAAACACCCCTCGAACCAAGTTGTCATGAAACTGAATTTCTACCAAGCTTTCACGCTCCTTCTTTCCTCGTTACCGAAGTAAAGCACTCCAGCTTTTCATTTTGCGATCATAGGATAATAATCCGTTTGCTGGTGATTTACGGATTTGCTTATAATCTTCCGCCATCTCGTCCATATCGTAATAATCACCGATCACCCATATAGGGATTTCTATCTTGCCTCTCGTTAGTATGGCTTTTTCCAACGAAATGACCATGCCTTCTTTTAATTTGTCTCTAAAGGAATGAATCACTTCCTGACCGATGATGGGATAGTCTTTCTCTTTCTTCATACCAAATAAGCCTTTTCCGCCTTTGACTGTACTCAATTTCGAAGAAACCGTTGCTCCTAACATATGATAGAAGTCTTCAAATTCCCGATAATAAACCTTATTAAACCACCCATCGTCATGGGAAAGATACGCGTAACGATTGTTCAACTTTGAATAAAAAGGAGGGTTCAGGGGTTGCTTGACGTGTCCCATATAAAGAAGCTCAGCGATTTCCTGACCGTTCAATTCGTCGACTCCCACTTCTTCTTCAAAGTCAATCCAACAGAAATCGCCATAGCTCTGAACCCCATCATTCATGATCTTCTTCATTTCATCCTGTTCCACATACTCCAGATGCGTATGTATATTAAAAGCGCCATGTTCGTACTGATGCTTAATTAGAAGTAGATTCTTCAATGGTTTTCGGGCATTTGAAGCAAACTCGTTGAAATTGATCCCGTAGGAAACGACATACTGACGATCCGTATTCTTGTGAACATAAATGATATCTTTAACCTGATTATTTGCCTTCAAGAACATTCCCTCCATCTGATTGACACGATGCACAACTCGTAGTTTCTATTTTAGCAAATTTGTAGGGTACTTGTTCTTTTCTATTTCATTTCAAAATGATGACAAAAGTCGCAGGTAATTGTCGAAAATAGTCATATTGCAGGACCGTTGGCTTTAATTATTTCTATTTAGGTAATAGGAATGGAAGGAATCGCGGTCATGTTTTTAGGCCACGGCACTTTCTTCTCATATTCCGAAGACAAAATTATGTAAAAAATGGTATCACTTTTCACTCTTCCTCTGTCGGATCCCTCTCCCATGGGCTTTATCATTGAATTCATTTCGACAAATTTCGTTTGATGCCTGTAACATCCCGTCAGAACTTCCGTATTTTATCAGGTCATGAGTAGAAATTTCCCTTCATTTCTATTAGACTAGGAATGTGAAATCTTTAGAAATTCAGGTGAATTGATTATGGAAACTCGCCAGCGATTTGCTGACAAGATCGATTGGGGTCTTCTCTTTTTATTAATGTTGTTTTTTATCGTTAGTGCTATGGGAATAAGCAGTGCCCAGACTTCAGGTCAATATGGGACAAACTTTGTGATAAGACAGGCTTTTTGGTATGTAGTAGGTGGAATTATTATTGGTGGAGCCTTATTCCTTGATTCCGATCAGTATAAGCGACTTGCCTGGTACATATACGGTGCAGGGATTTTCCTGCTGCTTGTATTACTCATCTCACCGGAAAGCATCGCCCCTTACAGAAACGGAGCCAAAAGCTGGTTCATGCTTGGACCGCTTGGTTCGATACAGCCTTCAGAATTTATGAAGACGTTCTTAATTCTTGCTCTTGCACGAATCATTACAAATCATCATGAGCTAAATCCAAGTAAAACATTACAGACAGATTTTCAATTGTTAGTGAAAATCGGGGCGACGACTCTCCTTCCCCTTGCCTTTATTATGCAGCAGCCGGATTTAGGGACTTCCCTTGTCATTTTAGCCATCATGACCGGAATCATTTTAGTTTCAGGTATTACGTGGAAGCTGATTGTTCCCATATATGCTTCTATCGGGGTGCTTGGGGGAATCATCCTTTCACTTGTGATTTGGGCTCCTGAGCTGCTTGAAAAATATTTAAATGTAAAGCCTTATCAATTTGGACGTATTTATGCTTGGTTAGATCCTTATAACTACGCAAAATTAGAAGGTTTTCACTTAATTAACTCCCTTAACGCCATTGGCTCCGGGCAGATCTTCGGAAAAGGCTACAGTGATGGAGAAGTATATATCCCGGAAAATCATACCGACTTTATTTTCAGTGTGATCGGGGAGGAATACGGATTTATTGGCGCAAGTGTCGTGATCAGCTTATACTTCTTGTTGATTTACCATCTGACGAAAACGGCTTTAGACACGAAAGAACCATTCAACGCCTATGTATGCGCAGGGATTATCAGTATGATTACATTCCATGTGTTCCAGAACATCGGAATGACGATTCAATTACTTCCTATTACTGGGATTCCTCTTCCTTTTATCAGTTATGGGGGAAGTTCACTAATGGGGAATATGCTGGCCCTGGGACTTGTGTTCAGTATGAGGTTCCACCATAAAACGTATATGTTTTCATCAGAAGATTCTTAATTACAGGTTGCAATCCTCTCGAGAATGTGTAAAATAATAGTAATTATATACGCATATTCGAAGATGAAGAGAGTAATTCTGACGTGGATCGAAAGCGAGCCGGGGTTGGTGGAAGCCTGGTGTGAAGCCTGGGATGAACCGCACTTCTGAGAAGTTTTTCTTGAAGTCAGTAGGGAAAAACCGGGATCTCCCGTTATTCAATGAGCGCCCTTTTGGGGAATAAGAGTGGTACCGCGAGCTAAAACTCGTCTCTATGTTGGATAGAGACGGGTTTTTTTGTGTTTAATTATATCAGGAGGTGTAGAGATGGATTTGAAATCAATAGTAGCCGATGCGCTCACACATGTGTTGTCCGATTGGAACAAGAATGATCTTTACGAGTTGATTGAAACGCCCAAACATTCTCATTTGGGAGACCTGGCCTTTCCATGCTTCCAGCTGGCGAGATCATGGAAAAAAGCGCCCCACGTCATTGCAGGTGAGGTTGCCGGTGCCCTCTCCTCTCCCTTTTTCAGTAAAGTGGAAGCAGTCGGTCCCTATGTGAATATCCGGTTTGATGGAGTGAAGGCAGGGAAAGAAATTATTTCAGTCATTTTGGAAAATGGCACGGATTACGGAAGTCATGAGTTTGGAAATCAAAAAAACATCGTATTGGATATGTCCTCCCCTAATATTGCGAAACCATTTTCCATGGGACATTTACGCTCCACAGTCATCGGAAATTCCATCGCCACCATTGCCGAAAAATGCGGCTATACAACAGAAAAAATCAATTATATCGGTGATTGGGGTACACAATTCGGGAAATTGATCGTCGCATTCAATAAGTGGGGAAATCAACAAAAAGTGAAGGATAACCCAATCGCTGAATTGTTTGTTTTATATAAACAATTTCATGAGGAAGCAGAAAAGGACCCATCACTTGAGAAAGAGGGAAGAAAAGCCTTTAAGCTATTAGAAGACGGGGATCCGGAAGTAACCGAGCTTTGGAGATGGTTTAAAGAGGAATCACTTCATGCCTTCAAAACGATTTACTCGTTGCTCGGAGTGGAATTTGATTCCTATAATGGCGAAGCGTTCTTCAATGACAAAATGGATGAAGTCGTGACATTGCTTCAGGATCATGACCTTCTCGAAACCTCTGAAGGTGCGAAAGTCGTTCGTTTAGAAGGGAATCTCCCTCCCTGCCTCATCAAGAAGTCAGACGGTGCTACCCTTTATGCTACGAGAGACCTGGCCGCAGCACTGTATCGCCACCGTCAACATGACTTTGATGAAGCTCTGTATGTTGTTGGCCAGGAACAGACCATTCATTTCAAACAAGTGATGGAAGTACTGAAGAAACTCGGGTTTAACTGGGCGGATGATATGAAACATATCCCCTTCGGACTTTATTTGAAAGATGGAAAAAAGATGTCCACCAGAAAGGGCAGAGTCATCTTACTCGAAGAGGTTCTCAAAGAAGCGATTCATATGGCTGAAGAAAATATTAAGCAGAAGAATCCTCACTTAATTAATGCTTCAGAGGTTGCTAAAGATGTTGGGGTGGGCGCCATTATCTTTCATGATTTAAAGAATGATCGTGTGAACGATATTGAATTCTCCCTGGAACATATGCTGACCTTCGAAGGTGAAACAGGCCCATACATTCAGTACACGTACGCCAGAGCTCAATCCATTCTGAGAAAAGCGGGGGGATCCCTTCCATTGACGTTCGAGGGGCTTGACGATGCTGAAAGCTGGGAAGTGATTAAACAGTTACGCTTATTTCCGGAGATGGTCGAGAAAGCGTGGAAACACTATGCGCCTTCAACCATTGCCAAATATTTAGTCGATACCGCACAAAGCTTTAACCGTTATTACGGAAAAACTAAAATCATTTCAGAAGACTCCCAGCAGGCCTCCCGTATAGCCTTGGTTCATGCTGTTTCGACTGTACTCGCAGAAGGATTGCGATTATTAGGAATGAAGTTTCCTTCAGAAATGTAGAATATATAATTTTTCTGTCACTATTTCCCGAGAAATAGATTATTTCGCTAAAAGCTTTTTTTCAAATTTTTTTAAATGTTATAAGTAGGATATTTCCGTGAATTCGTTCGATCCCTACAGGATAATTCATGACTCCTTTTGTGAAAAGTGATATACTTTCTTATGTTCCATTTAAATTGAGAAAATAACGCTTGATCAATAAAGGAGATTACTGAATTTATGTCTGAACTACTTCACGCTTTCGAAGCATGGTTACTGGATTATGGTGTATGGGGACTGATTCTGGTTTCATTCGCTGACTCATCATTTTTCCCTATACCGCCTGATGTACTACTGATTCCATTAGCGATTGCCAATCCGGATAGCGCACTGCTATATGCACTTTATACGACTATCGCTTCCGTTATCGGAGCCCTTCTTGGCTGGTGGATTGGTAAGAAACTTGGACGACCGATTCTTGTATACTTCTTCTCTGAAAAAAGGATTCAAAAAGTAGAGGAATACTTTAATAAATACGGAGCAATGGCTCTTTTAATCGCAGGACTTACACCTGTACCTTATAAGATCTTCACGATTTTCGCAGGGGTTTCCGGTGTTAAGATCAGAGTATTAGTGATCTGGTCGATCATCGGAAGAGGAATTCGTTTCTTCCTTGAAGGTGCAATCATCTTAGCACTTGGAGCTAAAGCAAAGCCTTTCATTGAAGAGAACTTTACACTTCTTACACTTGGGGCTGGTGGCGTCTTAATCGCCGTTTATCTGGTATACCTGATAATAAAGAAGAGAAAGAAAACGGTATAATCATAGGAAAAGAGAGCAAGGGAGAATGAAGCCCCCTTGCTCTCTTTTTATTCTGACATTCCAACCACAAATCGCAGATGCTTATTTAACACTTGGAGAGATTGCCTGGATCCTTCATATAATTCCCCATCCATATCAAGCTTTTCATTCTGTCCAAGTTCGATATGGGCTTCCCTTGCTTGAATGTGAATAATATCGTCATATTGTTCGCTGATATTGCCAGTACTTTTGATAACGAGAAATTCCTTTAATAACGGAAATCCGCTTTTCTTGACTACGTAGATATCCATCAAGCCATCTTCCATATCAATGCAGGTCGGCAGTGGGTTAGAGCCTATCGATCGTCCGTTAGCAGCCAATAGCATCACCACTTCCTCTTCAATCACTTCATTATCAGTTGTTATCTTTACGTTTAAGATTGGGGATTCCTGAATGGATTGAAAAGCACTTATATAATAACTCAGTTTTCCGAGGACACTCTTTGATCCTACATCGATATTATCGCTTGTCTCTGCGACCAGCCCCGTCCCCCAGAAATTGCTGAAATACCGCTCGTCCGCTTTAACGATATCGATATCCTTTCCAAAAGGACGCTCGGTAATGAGTCGGACAGCTTGTCCAATATTCATGGGAATATGTAACGAGCGTGCAAAATCATTACACGTCCCTCCAGGGAGGATGCCTACCAATGGCCGTTTTTCTAGGCCTGCCAATCCGTTAATGGCCTCATGAATCGTTCCGTCACCACCCATAATGACCACCAGTTCATATTGATTTCCCGTTTCCTTACAAATTCTTTCGGCATCGCCTTTCTCTTTTGTCTTATGAATAATTAAGTTCGTGCAGATATCTAATAATGGGGGCACGGCATCCTTTAACAGAACTTCTAACGTTCCTTGACCTGCCTTCCCATTACAGACCAACAATATATCCGAAAACATCGTCATGAATATCGTCACCTAACTTTTAGAGTAGTAAATAAAAAGAGGCTGACCCAAAACGATGAGTGATGTCATCCTTAAAGGACCAGTCCTAATTCTTTCAGAGTTTCTGATCTATTTCTATCATGTTCTTGACTTAGAAGCCCTTGAATTCTTGGGTCAACCTCTTTTACTATGCTGTATTGGAATCCCCTTGAGGGACTTGGAGAACAGATCGATGGGCAATTCCAAGACGACCTTTAATATAACTTTCGGGGTCATAAGGAATATGGTGATTCTCCATTCGATGAATTTCCGTTTCTGCAAACATAGCAAGTGCACGACATACCTGATCTAACGCCGTGCTTACACGATGAGGATCTGGTTGATCTCGGCTCATACAGTAGTATGAAATTTCATCTGCCTTCTTTCTTATTTCCTTTAATGCCTGTAAATCAAACATCATTCTTTCCATACCTTCCCCTCCTCTTCACTACTACTTAGTATATCGTGAAAAAAGGGGGAATATGTCTGTCCAATATTTCTCGGGGAGTAAGTTCAATAGTCTTGGGTTAACGTCTTAGGTAATGGCTGATACTGCTTGAGTGAATGAAGAATTTCACGTCTTGATTTCGTTTTTGAAATATTAACACCAACGTTCGACAATTTCGTTATCACTTTTTTTAAGCGATCGTTCTCCTTTACCACGTTATTCACCTCTTTTATAAAATGTCGTTACCTATTTGTACGTTTATTCTAAAGAAAAGTTTCACTTTATCGTTAATGGTTTTCCTTTTCCCTAAAAATGAAACTATAATCCTATTTCCTCACCTTTTCTTAGAATATTTTGTCCCTAATGACACATTTTAATTTCATGAAAATTAAACGCTCGGGACATCGAAAAAACATTCTCACTGGATCCTATACTCATATCAGGACAAGGAGGATCTTAGGGGGGGTTAATCAAATGTTTATTACTAAATGATATCCAAGAAGCACTCTATGAAGGTCCGTCCCTCTCATTTGAAAATAATGGCTGAAACCATTAAGAATAGTTGAGTGGATTTATCGAATAATAATGTTGTACTGCCAATTTGATTAAGGGGGAATTTACATGCAAGTACGTGATATTATGTCGACAAATGTGGAAGCCGCTTCAAATCAGGACTCACTTCAGAGCGTCGCATCTAAAATGAGTTCCAGAAATGTTGGTTCCGTCCCCGTTGTTGAAAACGGACAAGTTGTCGGTATGGTAACAGACCGTGATATTGCTACTCGTGGACTGACTCAAGGTGCACAGGGAAATGTCTCTCAAGTTATGTCACAGCAGGTCGTGACAATCTCTCCGGATGCATCGGTTGAGGAAGCATCCGCTTTAATGTCTCAACACCAGGTCCGTCGTTTGCCTGTCGTGGAAAACGGACAGCTGGTCGGGATGCTGGCTCTGGGGGATTTGGCAGTACAACAGCAATCGGATCAAAGTGCCGGAAGCGCCCTTAGCGGAATTTCTCAAAATAACCTCCGCTAATTGAGGCTGCAGGTACTCACTTCTAAGCTTTCTTTATCCAAATGAGAGGCTATCTTTGCATAGCCTCTTATTTTGTGTTGTAGATGTAGTGAAGGTCCGTCCCTCCATTCGACTTGGTTATAGGTCAGTCGGCATATTTTTCACTTTCAGGAAGGATTTTCTTGAAATGTGACGAATATGTGTTAATACAAATGATGTTTATTGAGGAGGAGGTTTTTTATGAGTCGTGCTGCACGATCGTATCGAAAGGAAGTACGTCATTTTAAAAGTGAAAACCGTAGAAGAGTCTTCGCCGACAGTATTCTTGATTTCTTATTTATGTTATTTGGAATTTCAATGATTACGGGGATATTATTATTCGCTTTAGGATTCTGGAATTATTATTAATCCTTATCCCATCCTTCTATATTAAAAATCCTCATTACAAGCATTCATACATCTTTCCTTCATTTGAACTCATTGCCATGGATTCCTGTGGCTTTTTTTGTTGAGCAAAATGACCCGGTGACTCCTCCTTGTTCTTTGAATGCCCCTTCTTTTATATTCAGTATTGATTAAAGATTAGCACTTATTAAAATTCTAAATAGTAACCGTTTTCAATGTTATAGTAAACCTTGTTATCTATTTTTAAGGAGGTTTTACTATGTGGTGGCGTTTTGACACTATCTTAATTCAAGAACCTATGGCAATCTTTTCTTATTTAGCTGCCTTAGTAGGTCTTGTGTTTATTCTTGGGGAGTCGAAGAATCCTTTCTTACAAAAGTTCTTTCACTATGCTCCACCATTAATCTGGACTTATTTCCTTCCGATGTTATCTACAACGTTTGGAATCATCCCGGATCAGTCGGCTTTATATGACTTTACATCGGCTTACATATTACCAGTGGGATTATTATTGCTGCTTCTTTCAGCAAATGTTCCTGCAACATTAAAGCTTGGTCCAAAAGCGATTACAATGTTCCTTGCCGGGACTCTTGGTGTCGTGATCGGAGGTCCCATCGCTTTAGCCATATTCCAGCCGTTTCTTCCTGAGGACGCATGGACTGGAGTAGCGGCACTTGCAGGAAGCTGGATTGGCGGGAGCGCCAATATGGCTGCCATGATTGAAGCTACTGGTACACCGAAAGAAATTCTTTCTCCTATTATTGTCGTTGATACCGTTGTCGGATATAGCTGGATGGGAATCATGATTGCCCTGGCAGGATTCCAACATAAATTCGATAAATGGAACAAAGCGGATAACTCTATCATCCGTAAGGTAAATGAGGATATGGGAGAACTTCAGCGTAAAAATGCCAAGCCTATCGAGGTTCCTTACCTTGCTGCCATCATTGGTTTAGGGTTCGGTGTAGCTTACGTTGTACGAAAGTTCTCAGAAACGTTACCGGTCACAAATGTACTCTCTGCTGGAACGTGGACGATTATGATCATTTCTGCAGTCGGGATCATCTTCTCCTTTACTAAGGTTCGCACCCTTGAGAACTACGGTGCAAGTAAAATCGGATACGCAGGAATTTATCTCCTGCTTGCAACGATCGGAGCAAAAGCCGATCTTGCTTATGTATGGGATTCTCCTCAATACGTTGCAATGGGAATTGTATGGTTAGCCATTCATGTAATCATCATTTTCTTAGTGGCACGCTTACTGAGAGCTCCTTTATTCTTCGTAGCTGTAGGATCTCAAGGAAATATCGGCGGGACAAGCTCGGCTCCTGTTGTAGCCTCTGTATTCCAGCCCTCCCTTGCCCCTGTAGGATTATTGATGGGAATACTAGGTAACGTGGTTGGGACTTATGCCGCCGTTGCCTGTGCCTGGATTGCCGAATGGGTAAGCAGGACATTATAAGTTATGTAAAACGGATCACTGACCATCAGTGATCCGTTTTTTTGTGAACCTTAAACAGCCGTCCGTGAGTGTTCCTAAATAAAAATAATTATTCGGATAGAGAGAAAAATATTATTTCAGAATAATTTATCCAACCATTACTTTGGACTCATAACTTGAAAAGAAACCTTTATTACTATGACAAAATAGTTCGTCCTTCTAAATAACCATTGGTAATATTTTAATATTCAGATAATAACTTGACTTTTATTTGAAATTTTCAGATAATATAAAACGTAACCGACACAAATTTCTGAGGGGGTTATCATGGATATTTTAAACAATTTAGTCACGGAAGCAAATTCAATATTATGGGGGTATATTTTAATAGGCGTACTCCTCATTTTAGGATTATACTTCACAATCGGATCTAAATTCGTTCAAATTCGCCACTTTGGTGAAATGCTTCGATTATTAGGAGATAAAGATGTGGTCGAGGCGGAAGGGGAAAAGCAAATATCATCCCTGCAAGCATTCTTTATTGGAGCAGGTACTCGAATTGGTACAGGTAATTTAGCAGGAGTAGCCATTGCCTTAGCAATTGGGGGACCTGGAGCGGTATTCTGGATGTGGCTTGTCGCCATTCTGGGAGGAGCCAGCGCCTTTGTTGAAAGTACACTGGCCCAAATTTACAAAGAAAAGGATAAGGTTGGATTTAAAGGCGGCCCCGGCTACTATATGAAGAAACAACTGGGCAAGCCATGGATGAGTTCGATCTTTGCTGTCACCATCATCCTTTCCTTTGGGACAACCTTCAATGCGGTTCAAAGTAACACCATCGCAACAGCTTTCAGTAATTCATTCGGAATAAATACGTTTGTTATCGGAATTGTGTTAGCCGGTTTGACTGCACTCATTATCTTCGGGGGCGTTAAACGCATAGCCACCTTTTCTTCCATCATTGTTCCGATCATGGCGGTCTTTTATATTGTTTTAGCTTTATTTGTAGTCATTACGAATATTACGGAAATGCCGGGAGTCATTGCACTGATTTTCAAAAGTGCCTTTGGATTTGAACAAGTGGTTGGTGGCGGAATTGGTGCCGCAATTATGAACGGTGTAAAACGTGGACTATTCTCCAATGAAGCCGGTATGGGTAGTGCGCCGAATGCTGCCGCTACAGCATCTGTTTCTCACCCGGTCAAACAAGGATTCATTCAGGCACTCGGTGTATTCTTTGATACGCTGCTCGTTTGTTCTGCAACTGCGTTTATCATCTTAACTTCAGATGCGTACGGTTCCGGGCTGACGGGGATCGAACTATCTCAAGCAGCCATGTCTGAGCACTTTAACTCATGGGCCGGTATTTTCTTAGCGATTGCCATTTTCACTTTTGCCTTTAGCTCAATCATTGGAAGCTATTATTATGGAGAAGCCAATCTTCCATTCATTAATAATAGCAAGACTGGACTTCTGATTTATCGCTTCATTGCTTTAGGAATGGTGATCTTCGGTTCTGTTGCAAGTCTTGATATAGTTTGGAGCTTAGCAGACTTCTCTATGGCATTAATGGCTCTTACCAACTTAGTTGCCATCGGTATTTTAGCACCAATTGCTTTTAAAGCATTGGACAACTATATGAGTCAGCGTCGACAAGGGTTGGACCCGATCTTCTATGCAGATGATATTCCCGGTTTAAAGGGTGTCGAAAGCTGGCCAACACGCGGGCACGAGATGAGTAAAAAAGCTGTGAATGAATAAAGAATCCTACCGAACAGAGCAGGCTGACAGTCTGCTCTGTTTTTCTTTGTCATTTTTTTCTATTCCATTCTCAGGTATACTACTTATAGAAAGCTAATTAAAGGAGCCTTACATACTATGAGTATCCTATCTACTCTTTTAGGGGTTTTATTTGTTCTTAACCTGGTCCTCGCCGGCGTCATCATTTTCCTTGAGCGAAAAGATGCCGGTGCGACCTGGGCATGGCTTATGGTTCTGTTCTTCATTCCCCTTCTCGGCTTTATTCTTTATTTAATCTTCGGTCAGAACCTTAGCAGAAAGCGATTATTCGACTGGGAAGATATGAAGAAAATCGGCATCGAAGATTTGATTCAAAGGCAGATACTCTCCCTGAAAGAACACCGATTCCCTTTTAAAAATGAAACGTCCTCCCGCTATCAGGACCTTATTTATATGCACCTCATGAATAATGAAGCTCTTTTAACCCAGGATAACGAAGTGCAATTGTTCACCCATGGGGAGGATAAATTCGAGTCCTTATTGGAAGATTTGGATGCAGCACAGGATCATATTCATATCCAATACTATATCTTTAAGAAAGATCACTTAGGCAAGCGGATCCTGGGGAAGCTTACTGAGAAAGCACAGCAAGGCGTAAAGGTCAGGGTTCTGTATGATGAAATGGGCTCCCGGCGGACAAGAAGAAGCTTCTTTAAAGAACTTCTTGCAGCCGGCGGGGAAGTGGCCGTGTTTTTCCCTTCGAAAATTCCCTTTATCAACCTCCGCCTCAACTATAGAAATCACCGAAAGCTGGTGATTATTGACGGGAAGGTCGGTTATGTAGGTGGATTTAATATTGGAGATGAGTACCTGGGCTTGAATCCTAAATTCGGTTATTGGCGTGATACCCACCTGCGGATTGTAGGGAGCTCATCACTTGCCATGCAAACCCGGTTTATTCTGGATTGGAATCAAGCCAGCCGCTCAAAGAAGATTGCTTACGATTTACGATATTTCCCACAGCCTTCCTTTACTGGGCATGCAGGAGTACAGATCGTGACATGTGGCCCCGACTCTGAATGGGAGCAAATTAAAAACGGTTATATTAAAATGATTTCGTCTGCCAAACGATCCATCTATATTCAAACTCCTTATTTCATACCGGACGTCAGCCTACTGGATTCGTTGAGAATTGCTTCTCTAACAGGAGTCGATGTCCGGATTATGATTCCGAACAAACCTGACCATTTATTTGTGTATTGGGCGACCTATTCTTACATTGGTGAGTTACTGAAGGCAGGAGTGAAAATTTATATATATGATAACGGCTTTATTCATGCCAAAACCATTGTAGTGGATGAAACCATTTCCTCAGTTGGAACCGCAAATATTGATGTAAGAAGCTTTCGCCTCAACTTCGAGGTAAATGCCTTTTTATATGATCAAACCATCTCTGAAAATCTAAGTGCTGTATTCAGGAAAGATATTGAGAAGAGTAGAGAAGTAACCATGGAAGAGTATAATAAAAGACCTATGAAAATCAAAGTAAAAGAATCAATTTCAAGGCTCCTGTCCCCTATCTTATAGAAGGGATATTTAAGACGTTGCCATGAGCGCCTGGAAGAAGGCATAATAGATGATATAATGCGTAATTGATAGAGAGGGATGAAATCATGAGTGTACACAAAGACATCACGAAGCATTCAAGTAAACAAAATCAACTGGTACAACAATTTATGCTATTGGATGAGCGTAGAGAAAGAGCAATCGATGAAGCCATTCAGCTTTGTTTGAAAGATCAACCGTTTACAACGGATGCCATTAATCATGTGACGAACGAAATCAATATCCTTGCCCGTCAAGGTGTCGTTCCACAGAGAAAGCTTGTCACAATTGAAATGGTGAAGGAGTATGCAGCTAAATTAAACTAATTTAGTCAGAGTTGCTTCTCTTAGTCTGCAGGTAACGGACATTACATAAAAGACCCCGACACATCTAATCCATGTTAATGGTGTAAGAGTGTCAGGGTCTTTTACTTTGTATGTTTGAACTTAAGCTTTTAATGCGCTATTCCACCCATCGTATACAAATACAGGTTGTGTACCAATTTCTGCACGTTCTATGACGGCATAGTTTTTATGTGACACGACGGTCTGATCGTCCGGTAAATCCAGCTTCTTCGCAACATCCCTGTCCATTTTGACTATGACCGTATTTTCTCTAAGGGTAGTAACTACACCATTGATTACATGTTTCTTCCTTTTAAACTGAACGGTATCTCCAAGGTTTGCATTGTCTTTTGAGTACACGAATGTATTTTCCATTTTAATATCCCCTTTTTAATTAAATGTAATATGTTTCTAATCTAGTTTATAAAATTGAAAGAATTTTCTAATAATATTATTCTAACTGGTATTTATATAATTTTCAATGAATACTTATCCTTCTTCTACCACAATTCATGTTTATCAAAACCTTTTCAGATTACTTTTTTGTTTACTTACTTTCTTCCCTTATTATACCTATTGGCTACCATCAAAGGAAAATCCTCCCTTTTAATATTTTTTAACAAAAAACGCCTGAAGAGAAATGTTCTCTTCAGGCGCCTTGATGTATTAATAAGCGAGTGCATTTTTCTTTTCTTCCTTCATGAGGACGAAGCAAAGGAAAATACCTAATAGGGATAGAACTGCGAAGAATAAGTACACCGTGTAAATGGAGTACGTTTCATAGATAAAGCCGCCAACAAAGGTACTGAACCAATTCCCCAGTCCGTTTCCGATTGCTGAATATACCGTAACGGCCGTTGCTGTAATGTGGGAAGGCGTGATTTCTTTAATGTAGCGCAAGCCGGCTGGAATGAATAACCCAATGGCAAGACCCTGCATGACAGCCGATGAATAGACAAGCCATAAACTTGGTTCTGTAAAGTAAAAGAGCCAGCGGAGCATGGAAGCAGCACCTGCCAAAGCAGCGACGGTTAACAAACCGAACTTATCAATCCAGCCACCGGCAATCCTCATAAAGGGAACCTCCGATAACACTGCAATCAGGAACGCAAGACCAATCCCCGCATACGTTCCTCCTGAATCTTCAACAAATAATCCGAAATACACATTGTTTGCTAAATTCGGACCGAACACTAAGAATGTGACTGCTAAAAAGATAAGGAACTTTTTCATCGTGAATAATTCCTTCATCCCTGCCTTTAAATCAAGCTTGGCTGCCGCCCTCTCTTTAGGAAACCGGAAGGAAAGGAATCCGGATAGTACTAAACAGATAAAGAAAGAGTAAAAAATGATGGTTGGCCCGATAAATCCTTCTGAAAGTCTTCCCATCATAAAGACTGCAATACCGAAGCCCAAAGAGCCGAACAGGCGGATATTTCCGTAGTTATACCTGACTTTACTTGTATACTTCAAGCTGATACTATCAGAAACGGGAATGATTGCACTTTGGAAAATGGCCACTAGAATGGCCACGATAAGCAGGCCATAGTAAAAGTCCATAAACAAGTAACCGAGTGCAAAGATCCCCGCTACTAAAGAGGTTAAACCAAGAACCACGGTGGGACGATTGGTCGTGTCACTCACCATTCCCCAAATAGGCTGGAAGAAAATCATCATGATGGGACCTACAGACATGATCGTTCCAATCTGATAACCATTTAATCCCACACTTTCGCTCAAATACACACTGAGTAAGGGATATAAACTACCAACACCGAAGAACGTTAATAAATAAAATCCTTGTAAGGTAAAAATTTGATTTCTTACTGTTCTTTCCACTACCGTATCCCCCAAGATGTTTTTTGTCTTCCTTATAGTAGACCTTGAACGTTCAATTGTCTATGAGTTTATACCTTATTATGGATAAAGTCATGCTTTTCGTCCAGCTACGGCGGCTAGTCCCTCGAGGTCATAAGTCAAGAACGCCAATAAGGCATAAGGCGCCTTTCCGACGTTCTTGTCTTATGCTTGTCGGGACTGAACGAGCCGCCTCCGCTTTTGTTTCATCCAGCTACGGCGGCTAGTCCCTCGAGGTCATAAGCCAAGAACGCCAATAAGGCATAAGGCGCCTTTCCGACGTTCTTGCCTTATGCTTGTCGGGACTGAACGAGCCGCCTCCGCTTTTGTTTCATCCAGCTACGGCGGCTAGTCCCTCGAGGTCATAAGGCAAGAACGCCAATAAGGCATAAGGCGCCTTTCCGACGTTCTTGCCTTATGCTTGTCGGGACTGAACGAGCCGCCTCCGCTTTTGTTTCAGAAAAAATTCCCGTTTGACTTTTTCGAGTAAACCCTTTAAAGTATGGAAGTATATTTTAAATCAACTAAATACGATATTCTTCTTATCCAGAGAGACGGAGGGACTGGCCCTGCGATGTCTCGGCAGCGGACTCATATTGAGTGCTGTGCCACATCCAGCAAGCGAAATGCTTGAAAGATAAGAGGAGTGTTTCGTTCTTTTGAAACCTCTTCTTATTTTGGAAGAGGTTTTTTGTATGTTAGTAAATTGGACGCCAAAGGAGTGTTAGGAATGAATCAAGAAAGAGGAAATTTATTGGCGTTACTGCCTTTGATCATATTTGTTTCACTGTTCCTTGGAGCAGGCATCATTTCCGGAGACTTTTATGCCTTTCCTGTATTAGTATCGATTATCATTGCATCCGTAGTAGGTTTGTTGATGAACCGAAAAGAGACTTTAACGGCTAAGATAGAGCGTTTCGCTAAAGGAGCCGGTCACCCTGATATCATGATCATGGTCTTTATCTTTCTGTTAGCAGGAGCATTTTCCGGAGTGGCTGAAAAGATGGGGGCCGTTGATTCAACCGTAAACTTCGCTCTATCCGTGCTCCCTGGTAACTTGATCATCGTTGGATTATTTATTATCGCTGCTTTCATATCATTATCAATGGGTACGTCCATGGGAACGATCGCAGCACTTGCGCCAATCGGTGTCGGGATTAGTTCAGGTACAGATATTTCTATGCCCCTTGCGATGGCGACAGTTATTGGAGGAGCGATGTTCGGAGATAACTTATCATTCATTTCAGATACGACCATTGCAGCTGTTCGTACTCAGAAAACGGAAATGAAAGATAAATTTAAAGTGAATTTCTTCATTGTATTACCTGCTGCAATTGTGACAATGGTGATTCTCCTGGTTCTTACTATGGGGAATCAATCAACTGTCGGAGCGGAAAGCTTTAATTGGATTAAAATTCTGCCTTATCTTGGAGTTATCATCGGTGCTCTTGCAGGGTTAAATGTGTTTGTCGTTTTATTAGGCGGAATTGTTTTAGCTGGAATCATTGGATTCATAGATGGAAGCTTTACTCCATCCAGTTATTTCGGCAGTGTGGCCGATGGAATGACAGGAATGGCAGAGATTGTGATCCTTTCCATACTGATTGGCGGAGTTGTCGAACTCATTCGTCATAACGGCGGGATCCAGGCATTACTTTATCATGCCACACGCAGAATCAAGTCTCCTCAGGGAGCACAGCTTGCTACTGCAGGATTAGTGAGTTCCACTAACCTTTGCACAGCAAACAACACGATTTCGATCATTATTGCCGGTCCACTTGCCAAATCTATTAGTGAAAACTATGGAGTGGATGCCCGTAAATCAGCCAGTATCCTGGATATTTTCTCTTGTTCGATTCAAGGGTTGATCCCATACGGAGCACAGGCACTGTTAGTGGCTGAAGTCGCAGGCATTTCACCGGTCAGCATCATCCCATATGCCTTCTACCCTGTCCTGATTGCTGTTTGCGGTCTGATTGCCATTCGATTTTCACTGCCGAAATTCACACGTAAATCAGCACCGGAAGCTAACCCGGTTCGATCTTAATTTTAGAGAGACAAATCCTTTGGGGTTTGTCTCTTTTTTTGATACGCTCTTTTCTCAAAAATTGTTGCTTTTTAACATAAGCTCTGCAAGGCTCTGTCAATTAGCGTGTGCCAGATGGTGATGGGAACTGCTCCGCTTGCAGCTAGCGTTCGGCCGAGCCTCCTCAGCTTACGGAACGGGGTCTCGGCACGACCGTACTTCCGCAGGAGTCTGCGCAGTTCCCCTCACCATCTTTATCAGAATTTTTATGACAGAGCTTCAAGGTGTACAAGAAAACAATGTAACTAGAAAAAATAATTCTTCTTCCTTAAAAGAATACCTTAAATGAGACTGTTTGCTAAACTTGTTTTTATTGTTTTCCATTAAGGATACATGCTTAGAAAGTTGATTCTCGCTGCAGGATGTTCGACTCCTGCGGGAATAGCTGGACAGGTGAGACCACGGAGGCGAAGCCGAGGAGGCTCACCGCCAGCCCCGCGGAAAGCGAGCATCCTGTAGCGGAAATCAACTATTACTTTCTCCTCCTCTATAATAGCAACAAACTATTTTGATAAGAAAAAAGCAGATTCCGTTGCCAGGAATCTGCTTTCTTTTTATAACAAATCATTTACATGATACAGCTTACCACTTTCGATTTCGCTTTCTGTTACAAGTTTAATCAGAGCATTTGCGACCGTATCTGTTTCACGAAGCATTCCTTCCTCTTTGTAGCGCTGAAAGGATTCGACATCGGCAAAGGCTTCTTTAGAAGAGGAACGGATCTCTCCTTGCATGTCCGTATCCATGACCCCTGGGCTGAAAGCAATCACTTGATGCCGGCTATGCTTTTTAGAAAGCTCTAAGCTCACGGTTTCCGTCAACATGTTCACACCTGCTTTGGTTGCGCAGTACGTACTCCATCCGTGAACAGGACGACTTCCTGCTCCTGAGCTGATATTGATCATGATCATCTTCGAGTCAGATCCCCGGGCTGCTTTTATCATCTCATTGGTTGAGATCATGGGAGAAAGTAAATTCACATGCACACTCGTTTCAAGAGCTTGGTTTTCTACTTCACCAGACCGATTGATTGGTGTCACCACACCGGCATTATGGACAATATAGACTCTGTCAGATTGATATCCGAATACTTTTGTCCCCACTTCACGGAAGACCGCTTCTGTTTCTCCTGATTGTGCAAGATCGCATGGAAAGAATTCATACGAAACCTCTTTTTCCCCGGCAAGCTTTTGCAGTCTTTCATTATTTGATCTGGAAACATTGATCAAACCTATGCCTTTTTCGATAAATAGCTTGGCGATCGATTCACCTAATCCTCTTGTTGCTCCCGTCACAATTGCATAATCCATATGGAATCATCTCCTTCTTACCTTCTGATTATAAGGGAGGGTCTTCTTATATCAAAAAAATAAGCTTTGGTTTAACAGAAGATTTACAAAGAAAGAGCACACCATCAAGGCATGCTCTCATCAATCAAATGATATTCAGGTATTAAATCTGACAGTGGTACAATGGATGCTTTTTTCTCATAAAGAGGAAGAAACTCTTCAAGCATGGTTGCGACCTTGATTCCTGTGACCCCGACATGACCTATGGCAATGGTGGAAGTGTCACTGTCTAATTCTTTAGAAAGAAGCTTGGCTTGCTTTCCGATATGCTGGATGGTATAGACATCATCAAAGAATAATTCATTTTCAAGATAGGGAACACCCAATTCTTTCGCAAGCTTGGGAATGACGCTCTTTCCTGTTGTTTTACTATCCAAATAAAACAATCCCTTTTCCTTGCATACCTCTAGAACGACCCTCATGACCCGTTCATCGGCTGTTGCTTTTGAACCCATATGGTGATTGACGCCTACTGCATAGGGAACCTCTTCGATCGCCTTTTCTACTCTTTTCCGGATTTCGTCATTTGAAAGCGAAGTGGTGATTGCCCCTGGCCCAAGCCAACTTGCTTTCCCGGACATCGGTTCCATGGGTAGATGGACGATGACCTCATGGCCCAGCCCATGTGCCTTCTCCGCATCTTGTCTTGTAGTTGGCAGAAAGGGCATAACTGCAATCGTCAAGGTGACGGGTAATTTCAGGATTTCCTCTGTTCCCTTCATCTCGTTTCCTAAATCATCAATGACGATTGCGAGTTCATTATGATGGGCTGGAAGGGGCAGGATGTTTCGGGCTGAAATGGAATCATGAAAAGAGAAAGTCATTAGTAAACAGATGAACACGATTCTCATCTCTGATCACTCCTTTTCTTTATCATGTCCATTTTGAGGAGGATATACGAAAGAGGTTTGTCCCTGAAGAGAACGTATATAAATAAAGGCAGGAAGCTGATTCTATCTTCCTGCCTTTTTAGTTTATGAGGTCCGTCCCTCATCCCAGGCTTTCGTTGGGCGGTCACTGGGGTAGCCGTGGGTTTGGCGGTAGTTTTTTCTTTGGGTGGTGAAGTCCCACCAGTTTTTCTTGGATGCCGGGTTGTTTGCGTGGTGGACGACGCACCTGAGGGAGTCTTCCACGCATGGGTCCATCCAGACGCCGTACTTCTTTTCCAAGTCTATAATGAGGTCTTCCCCTTTTTCATCCTTTATGTCTTCGTAAGAATGAAAACCAAGGTCTTCAACTACATTATGCGCCATATTCGGTCCGATTGACGGAATTCGTTGAAAAATGGACATGCCGACTAAGTACCGGGCTCTAGCCATAGAGATGTTTAGTCTTTCACTTAATACATCGGGATACAGTTCGAAGATGTCTCCCAGTCTGATCTTCTCTTTACGAAGTGCCGACCTTTCCTCGTCGGTTAGTGGCAATTTAGGACTCTTTCTACTCACTCTCTATCTCCCCCTTATCCCTTAAAGGATTGTTGTCGAACCAAATGAAAGTCTTCCGTCACTGGACGGTAGGTTTTCTTCTTGACCAGCTTATGTTTATTCTTAATTGGAGTGTTGTTCACCAGTACGCCTACCTTTGTTTGCTGGATTTCCTTCACACCTTGCACAATCAACTGCATGGCGATGATGGCAATCATAAATGCTGCTAACGGAGCGATGACAATCCAGTACTTTCCGGTCATTAGGGAATCTTTAGTGGAACTGATCAGACCTGACCATTCAAATGTTCCTGATTTCGGAGGATCGGGTACCAGTCCTCCTGTGATGATCGTTCCGCCCAAGAAGAGATGAAATAATCCCAGATGGACAAGAATGAGAAGAGTTTGGATAAACTGCTGTCCCCATATAATAAATAATCTTGGTGCCAAATGAGGGAATAGATGCGTCCACAGCAAATGACGATTACTTCCCCCTAAGAGCTTCGCCGACAGAACAAAATCCTGTTTTCCTAGTAACTTCAGTTCATTCCCTATTAACACCGTCGTTAACGGCAGCACAAGAATCGTCAAGACCACAGCCTCAAAAACGAGTCTTTCAAAGATGGAGTGATCCCATCCTAAAACGGGCAACCCCCAAAGAACAGGTCTTAATAGAAGATATGCAATAAGACTTAAAGGCAAGAAATGAATAGAATCCACCATCCGATCAAGCCAATTCTTCCTATTTTCTTTCAGATGAAAATGATAGGCTATTCCAAGATAGAATCCACCTATCACCCTTAGTGATGCGACAACCAGTGCAAAGAGGAGGGTATACTTTGCCCCGACAATCAGTTGGTCTAGGATGCTATACCCGAAGAAATCGGAGCCTAAGATCATCTCTCCAAAAGGCTTATGTGGAGGGGCACTGATGATACGTCCCTCATCGTTCTTCATAAACTGAATTTGTTTAATCGGATCTTCTTTCATCATTGGATAAAGGAAACTGAGAGCAATCAAGAGAAAGATGACACTAAACCCGATAGCAAACTTCCCATTATGCATATGCTGCCACCAAAGCCGTCTAATAGTAGAAAGCCAGCCCCAGATCTTCCATTCATTCCACTTCGTTTTATCCCTTTTATATTTGGTATTATCGACGCTTCCCTCCCGATTAATCCATAGATACACGCCTTGATACACAACGAAAAAAGGTGTGTAAATCATAATCAGTGAGATGGCTATGACCATAGGTCTGAAGTCTTGTACGATGTAATACGTTATTCCTCTCATATTGAAAATCGTTTCGATGATGAATAAACTAGATAGCATCCCCCATATGATCAGCTTTCCATGATAAAACAAGCTGGGAGAAATATTTTTCAATATGTGAGCAAAAAGGATCCTGCCTTTCGACATTCCTTTGCTTTGGGCAAACTCTACATGTGGCTTTAGCATTTCTTCTTCCGTAATAAAAAGGAGAATACGAAAGAAAGAGATCATGGGTATAATGGATAGTGTGATGATAGGAGCAAGAAAGATCTTTTCTTCCCCTAACTCGGTAAAGCTCATTAATTCAAAGCCAAAATGTTTAAAGATATACACAATCAAAAGCTGAAGCATAAACGCAAACATTAAATCAGGCACAGTTTCAAAAAGGTTTAATACTTTCTTTAGAAAAGACGTAACCCATCGGGGCAAAAACACTGTGAAGATTGTAAGGACGAATGCTGTTCCCAGACCTAAGGCCAATGCTCCACCGATAACCTGTAAAGAATACAGATAAGGTCCCCAAAGCATGTCCAGAAAATCGACGGTGATCCCTTTATATGAATAGCTCCAATTTTCACCGTCCATAAATACAAAAACAAACTTAAAGAACTCTTCCAAGAACCCGACAAAATTGTACAGGCCCCTCTCCTTAAATACTTCAGGAGCAATACTCACAGCTAAAATACCAATCAATCCGAGAATATAATAAAACATAAATTTCAGCGGAAATGTGAGAAGCCTCATACCTTGATCCCCTTTTTTCTCTTTTTCCTCAGTTTAATGGAAATGTTAAATATTTTCAATTTTATTTTAATTCGGACAATACCATAGCAGATGTCCACGAAAAAAGGTGACTCATACACTCCAGAGTCACCATTCTCATTTACGCTAATAGTCGACTCGGCCTTCCCAAGTAAAAGCCTTGTCCTATTGTAATCCCAATGTCCTTTGCCACCTGCATATCCTGTTTGGTTTCAATGCCTTCTAACACAATTAACGTATCCTTACCGTAGAATTGATTGAAAAAGGAAAGGAATCGTTGTTTCTTCTCATCTTGTGCCAGATTCAAAGCAAAATAGCGATCCAGTTTAATGACTTCCGGTTCATATTCAATGGATTTCTTGATGGAGGATGTCCCTTGACCAAAGTCATCAATCGCATACCAAACTCCAAATTCCTTAAGTTCTTTAAGTGACTCTTTTAATAATGGATTCTGCCAGAGTTCCTCCGCACTCGACTCATTAATCTCCAGCACAAGACGCCCCAATATATCAGGATGCTTCTTCATCAGGTCATAAAAATAGGTATGAAAGCTCGGGTGAAGAATCGTCGTGATATAAATATTAAGAAATAACTTACAGTTCTTCAGTCCATTCTCCGAAAAGCTTTCAAGAGCTTTTGAAATGGATAAGGTATCAAGCTTATATAAGATATTCGCTTTCATGGCAGACTGAAAAACACTTTCGGGATTTTCGTTATACTTGTTTCGTAACAGGCCCTCATATGCATAGAGGGTTTGATGCTCGCCCATTTTATATAAGGGCTGAAAATCATGATAAATATAATCGTTTTGAAAAATAGTAAAGATATTCATAGGACCCCTATACTCTCTATAGTTTATAAAAAAACCACACAAAAACGTATTCCTACGTTCGTATGTGGCCGGTTGCGCTACTAGCTCCCCTAAATGTAAGCGCCCATCTATCATTTAGGTTCAAAGCTCCCATTCGAATTGTCAGTATATGATTTTCATCTCACAAGAAAAATATACCACAAACATAGTACTTATGGGTTATTTTTTAATTGATTATTAGAAAATTCTCAAAAATAATCATCTTGATACATAAGGATTGTCCTTTACCCAGAACCTCCACGGATAGTCCCTGGCTTCTCCCGTGTTATCGATCCCGATTCGTTTTCCTTCCACAATCTCTTCAGGCCGGTATCCCTTTGAGATGATGAGAGGGGGTTCCAGGAAGCTGCCCCCGTAATCTTCCATGGTTATGCCTAACGCTTTTGTCAGCTTTCCCGGCCCATTTGTCCAATTTTTTTTCACATGACCCGATCGTCTTCTTTCCATTAGCTCCAAGCCCTCAAGGGGTTCGACCGCTCTAATGAGAATCGCTTCGGGTTTTTCTTTTTCCCCGCTCACTACATTGACCAAACAGTGAGTATGCATAACATATGTATAGATCCTGCCAGCCTCATGAAACATGACTTCCGTCCGCTTCGTCCGTCTATTTCCATAGCTGTGAGCCGCTCGATCCGCTGGCCCTAGATACGCTTCCGTTTCCACAATATAACCTGAAGCTTTTCCCTCCTCCGTCTCTTTTACTAACACACATCCCAACAAAGACTTTGCAAGTTCCAAAGTGGGCTGTTGGAAAAACGAAAGAGGCATAGGGATATAATTCATGACTGTCACTTCCTTCAACCAAATAGTTCGTACATATATATGGTATACCCTATTAATTTAATCGTTAAATAACAGAAAATAGGTAACGTCTAAAGATTTTGTCTTATTTCAACAGTCCAGCCCTTAGCAACTCTAAAGGTATCGCTTCCATTTCCCGTCCATTCCTGCCCGTTGTGGTTTCCGCTTTACAGAGAGAGTTCCATATGGCTTCTTCTACGCTATCGACTGTCATTTCAAATAGTGTAGAGATAATCTGTCCGTCTTCTTTAATGAACGAGTACGGAATCGTGTTATCATTGGAAGGCTGATGTGGAATGCGGTGTGCAGTAGAAAATGCAAGAACAACATCACCACTCCCATGGGCTGCATACGAGCCCGTTCTAGAAAGGCCGAATGTAGCACGTTTTGCCAGTCGTTTAAGCTGCCTTTCATTTAGAGGTGCACCCGTCGCCAGGATGATCATGATTGACCCATCCGGTGTATGTTGATCCTCCCCGGAGTTAAGATTGGGAAGCCTTAGATCTTTCCTCTGACCGAAATTCGTTAATACGAGGGCTCCCACCGTATACTTCTCATCTCCAAAGGGATACTCCCTGGAACTCGTCCCAATACCACCTTTATACCCTAAACAAAGCATTCCCGTTCCCGCTCCGACGCACCCTTCATCGACAGGTCCCGATTGTGCATGAACAATGGCTTCCCGGGCATCTTCAGGCTTTACATGAAGACCGCGGATATCATTCAGAAACCCATCATTGCATTCTCCCACAACGACATTTACTGTCCCCGTTGTGTCTCCGATTTCAGGTGTTTCGTCCAGCATATATTGAACCGTCCCTTTTAACACATCCCCAACGGAAAGAGTATTCGTCAAGAGAATGGGACTTTCAAGTACACCAAGCTCCTCCATTTGAATCGTCCCGACTGTTTTTCCAAAGCCATTGATCACATGGCGGCCCGCGAATACTTTCTCACGGAACAAATTGCCCCCATGAGGTAAAATCGCCGTTACACCCGTTCGTATCACGGTATTGTCATGCTCATAGTGAAGGGTTTTATGTCCGACCTTCACTCCCTCAATATCGGTAATGCTGTTATATTTCCCACATGTATAGGAGCCGATACTTCCTCCCAATTCCCGTAATCGTTTCCGTTCCATTAATGAAAAACCCCTTCCCTTCTTTCTTATTAGTAACTATTCGGGTCAGGAGCTCAAAACCCCTTTTGAAACACAGAAGCAAACCCTATTTTTAACAGGATAATAATGACGGCAGGAGTACATATTAAAGATTGTTAATGCCTGATATAAAAGGTAATCAACAATATTGGAGGATCATACATGAAAAAACGCTTTCTTTCGATAACAGTCTGCGCCGTCATCCCGTTTATGCTGATGACTGCCTGTAACAATAACGATGCAAACGATAACCTGATGGATACACAGAACGTGAATTACGATCCTGTCACTTATGATAACGGTGGTAGAGATCGGATGGATGGAATGCAAGGTAACCAAACTCCCCTTCACCGTTTCATGGCTCCGATAGACCCAAATGGGGACTTACGTGAATTTACCCACCTAGACCCAGGGGAAAATGCGCCAGGTAATGAAGAAGCCCGTCAGCCGAATCAGCCTGCACAAGAACCGAATGCGGCACAACCGGAACCACCTGCAGATGGTCAGCCCAAACAGGATTCACAGGCATCCGATGCTAGTGGATTTGTGAAGCAGGTAGTTGACTTGACCAACCAGGAACGTAAGAAGAATGGACTTGGTGCCTTGAAGATGGATGGAGAGTTAGCGAATGTGGCAGAGATGAAATCAGAGGACATGAAGGAAAATGACTATTTTTCTCATACGTCTCCAACGTACGGATCTCCTTTTGAAATGATGGAGAACTTTGGGGTGGATTACTCCACGGCAGCGGAGAACATTGCCGTTGGACAAAAAACACCTGAATCTGTCGTCAACGCTTGGATGAACAGTCCAGGACACCGAAAAAATATTTTAAACAAACAAGTCACTCATATTGGCGTGGGAACAGCGAAGGATCCAAGCCAGGGAATCTATTGGACGCAGATGTTCATCGCAAAATAAAGGTTCAGACCGGTCACCTCTTGACCGGTCTTTTTCTATTACATAGCCTGCACCGAACTCGGCCTCTGGTCTGATTCAAAAATAATCCTATGGCTCATTGTGATGAACCGGCAGCTGCATTAAAATAAAACTATAAAATGGAAAACAAGTCAAAGTGAGGGATATTAATGAAAAATGCTTTTGCCGTGATCATTGCACTGCTTGCACTTGGAACCCTATACGTCATCCTGAATGACAATACATCGTTATTTGCTAAAGAAAGTAAGTCAGGGGAACGCATCGGGGTAACGGACAGAATCGATCACATCGATCTTAAAATGGAAGGCAGCGACACAGAAGTCATTCCTGTGGATCAGAATGAAGTAAAGGTCGACATTGAAGGAAAAGGAGCGCTGACTTTAGCTAAAAAAGGCGACACCATTGAAGTGGCAGTAAAGCATAAATGGTATGAATGGATAGGATTCAACCGCAAATCAAACGTAACCGTGTACATTCCAAAAGAATATGATCGAAGCATGGAAATCGAGATTGGCTCAGGTAACCTGCAGTTTGCAGGAGAATCCGAAACGAATCGAATGAAGCTGGATGAGTTAACTGTAGAAATGGGTTCCGGAAACATGACTCTTGAAAACCTTGAGACGAATACATTTGAACATGATGGTTCTTCCGGAGACTTGGTCGTGAATGCTCTCTCAACAAAAGAAGGTAATGTAGACATCAGCTCCGGGGATGTGGAATTGTCGAATTACGAAGGTCCTCTGGAAAGTGACTTATCATCTGGTGAATTAACTGTCTCCATGGACACTCTAAAAGGAGACCTGAATTTTGATGTAAGCTCTGGAGGTGTCAACCTGGACCTGCCGGAAGACGCGAGCTTTAAGCTGAACGGAAAAGCAAGCAGCGGAGACATCTCCTGCAACCTGCCATTAAAGAATCAGAAGGTAGAAGATGGCGATATTTCAGGTGTGGCCGGATCTGGTAAATACAACATCAATGTTTCCGTTTCCAGTGGGAATGTGGATATTTATTAAGGAAAAGAGTGTCAGGCCTGGCCTGACACTCTTTCTCTTATTTATGGTGAAAGGGGCATTTGCCCTCGATCGGTTCCACGTCGTCTCCAATGAAGTATTGCTTCCATTCACGGTGTTCAGGATCCCCATAATGGCTGATATTCGGGTGCTTCGGTAAGCCGTCCCACTTCTCGACCCGCTCTCTTACTTTCTCACGGGACATAATGCCACCCTTTGACGTTCCTTCCAACCCTTCAAAGATCCTTCTCGGCTGAAAGCCTAATACCAAGCTATTCCCAAGGTCTCTCGTCTTTCGCTGCTTATAAGCAGGAGCATTCCCAAACACGAAAAACGGCTCCCCGGCAAACGAAAACGCCCACAAATGATGATCCGGATCCTCCGGGTAATCCTCTGGCCAAGGCTCCTCATCCTCATCATGAAGAAACTGCAGAATCTTCCAGAAATACTCCCGGTAATGAGGGACGGACCTTTCCTCATCCTCCGGTTCAACAAACAAAAAGAATCCGTGACGAATCAGCCGCTCACCTTCTGGTACATCGAACAAGTCGATAAACTCTTGAATCGTCTCGGGAAGATGCTCCCAATTATCGTGACTTATATACGAATAGCGAAGCTCCCCTTTTTTCTCTCCGGTCATACCGAAGTAACAAGGGAACGTTCGATCTGTAACAACTTCATGAAAATTCTTATATTCTTCGATCACCCATTGAGGAACAAGTTCAGGGTTTTTCATATCTTCTTTTGTCAGTAATAAGCTTTCGGCTGCCATTTCCTCCACCTCACGATTTATAAATGTATAGATGGTATGGTTTTCCCGAAGAATGATGGGTTAAAACAATTTCTGACAAGAAGTTAACGACTATCTGCAACATAATTAGCGTAATAAATACATAAAAAGGGTAAAGCGAAATTCGCTTTACCCTTTTGTTTGAGTTTCCTTTACCTCTGCACCAAGTTCCTCACCAAGTGCTACAATCGATTGATTGATCCTCCACACATAGTAGAGGTGATGAATCAGATCCACCTGTGATTTCTTCCAGCTCGGTGCCAGGGTTTCGATCTTTTCCCTCTCCTGACCTAAGCTCCACAACACACGGTTGCTCTCTTTTTCTTTTAATAGTTGTCGAAGCGTTTCGATGTTATGAGTGATTTTCTCTTCTGTCTGTTGAAGAACACTCGATAGTTCTTTCGAAACCTTTGCAGGTACTTTTCTATTAGATGATGCGAGCAGATGCTTCGCATAATAGTTTATGGCTGTCACCACTGTGATCCAACGACCGATTCCTGACCTTGTCACGGCACCAGGTCTTTGTAAAAGTGATTGCGCCTCATCCTTAATTCCCTGAAGCAACTGATCCAAATCGAAAGCTTGATCTGTTAATGGTTTGTCTTCAATATTCGTGAAGGTTTTCATATAGGAAGAAACATACCCACCAAGCTCTTCAAGAAAATCATCAAAGGCATCTGCGACCTTGTCCTTCGTTTTCTTTGGAAATACAAACGCCGAGACAGTGAGGGCAATCACAGCTCCAGCAATCGTGTCAATGACCCGTGCCCCCATCAGCTGCATACTGATTCCGCCCAGGAGCAGGTCATACATAAACGCGATGAGCATCGTAATGAACAAGCTCATGAGAGTATAGGAAACCGTGAAAAGATAGAAGGCCAGAAACAGAACCACAAACAAGAGGAAAACTTCAAGCTCGGAATTTCCTGAAACGAGCTTTGCCGCTCCGAATCCAAGTATGGCCCCGATCACCGTTCCGACCGATCGCTGAAAGGCCTTCATATACGTTCTTCCTACTGACTCAGTACCAATTTGAATAATGAAAGTGGTTAACAGTACCCAGTAAGGTTGTGCTGGAGCAATCAGCTCTCCTACAATAATCGCTAACGTACCGGCTACAAGCGCTTGAATCGCCTTACGCGTTGAAGGTTTTAAACTCTTGGTCTTTTCTTCAGGCTTTTCTTCTTTTTCCTCCACTTCAGACTCGTCGTTATTCTCTATGTTCGTTACCTTGCTTTCTGAAATCTTCAGTGATTCTTGGATGGTGATGGCTGCTTCCAGTACATGATTGGCAATGGACTCGATACGCCTTAGAAGGTACACCCATCCTTTAGGCTTTTCTTCTTGATTCAACACCTCTGACAAAAGTAGACGAAGGGCCTGGATCGCCTTTTCCGCTTCTTCAAGGGAACGGGGATCATAATCCTGGGCCAGCACCTCTGCATCACGGAGCGAACGGAGAACCCAGACCAACAAGCGTCTAAGCTCCGTAACCTCTAAGGCATCCAACTCCTTGAGCCGCTTCAAAGAATCGGTTAACGTCTGTATCAACATCTCTGTATCAAAAACATAGAGACGTAACTGGGAAGGCTCGATGCCTGGCCAAAGCTTCTTCAAATCATTTTCATTGATATCACCGGCTACGATCCTTGCATACTCATTCAGCCTTCGAACATTTCGATCGAGAAGCTTTCTCCGCTTACTACTCGTGTCCGGATCCTCGATCATCTTCATTAATATCGTAAACGTCAAGTTGGATTGAATATGAAATGAACGCATACTCCTTCTTAACACATGAACCGAACCTTTAAAAATAATGAAGTTATAAAGAAAAGCGTACACAACACCAATCACAATCCCGATATAGAACCATGAAAGATGAGTCACATCAAGCTGCAGAATCGACGATATATAAATCGACATAAATCCTGCCATTCCCATCGAAAAGTAGCGGATGGCAAATCGGGAGAAGTAAAAAGCGCTGAATATCGCTCCTACCAGTAAGATATTCACCACAAGACTATAATGGGCAAAGGCAGATCCCAATGTGATTCCAACCGCTACCGCCACACCGATCAACGGGGTCGTGACCTTCTTTTTAGCCGTTGTGTCATCCATGACAACGAAGATCCCGAGCATCCCCACCATCCCTGACACAATGGCCGGTGTAATCGCTGAGTGATTAAATAATTTTAATAAAAATAGCATCGTAAATACAGCCGATATTAAACTGATCGTTGCCTTACCTGCCTGCTGAAATCTCTTCCGGCCCGGGTCTGATGCGAGGAACCTCCCGAGCCATACATGCTGTCTATGTAACTGTTTCATTTATCATCATACCCTTACTTTCACACCGTTTTTCATTCTCTATTATCGTACCCGTTCCAATAAAAAAGTAACCTGGACTGCGGAAGCAGCAGGTTACTCTTTATTCGCTGGTGCACGAAGAGAACATGAATCTATTTGTATGATTATAAGGGTTTTACGTGGTTGGGTAAAGGAAAGTGCTTGGGGATTGCTTATTTCTCACCACATACCTATCGCCATACCTCTTCTGTGCATAATTCCCACCCCAATTGGCAAACTACCAAATGGTGATAAATTCTATGAATAAACGATCAATCTATCTCATTCATATCTTCTCAATCATTATTCTTTCATCGGGATTGATGGTACATGTACTCATTCTTCCCAGCCTTTTAAGTGCCGGGAAACGGGATTCATGGATAAGTGTATTATTATCCGTACCTCCACTTTTCCTTTGGATTTTTTTATTGTATTACATTTATAAAAAGCTTGGTAATCAAGACCCCATTCAATTCATTCGGACTCATTTCGGAAGAAAACCCTCGATAGTGTTTGGATATTTATTAAGCCTCTATTTCATGGGGAGTGCGTTCGTCACACTTAATTACACTGCGAACTGGAGTCTGACGAATTATACCTTTGAGGTTCCTTTTTGGGTAATCCTGACCAGTATCACGGTCACCACCCTTTATGGGACGTACAAAGGGGTCAGGACCATCGGGATGATTGCATTTATTTGCCTTCCTGTTGTCACCGGTTTAGGGTTTTTTGTGGCTTCAGGCAACATGAAGAATAAAGATTACTCCCGGCTTTTTCCTATTTTCGAAAATGGAGTATCAGATTCATTATTTGGAATGATCTATGTAGGTGCAGGGATTTTTGAACTCGCCGTTTTTTTGTTTTTAGTTCCGTTTGTCGTGACGGGTGAAATCAAAAAGAAATGGCTGATTGGTCTGGGGATTTTACTTGCATTTCTTACGTTGGGACCTGTCACAGGGGCGATTTCTGAATTCGGTATAGAAGAATCCATTAAAATGAAGAATCCAGCCTATGAACAGTGGAGATTATTGACCCTGGGACAGTATATAACCCGTTTAGATTCCCTATCCATCCTTCAATGGCTATCCGGGGCATTTGTCCGGATCAGCATCAGTGTCTACATAACTGAAAAACTGTTATTTACAACTGAAAATAAACGGTTCCTAAAAATCCTGATCTTATACGGGTTATTGTTTCTAGGAGCTCTTATACCTTGGAATGAAGCTTCTTTTTTCAATTTTTTGTATACCTATTTTTTACCTTATAGTCTTGTTCTATTAGTACTATGCATTGGTGTACTGGGGATTTTAGTAAAGATGGGAGGGAAGAAATCATGAAAGAGAACCATGGAAAAGCCATTGATTTGTTACCTTTTAAAGATAGCTCGGACATCTTGGTTTCAGAGAAAAAGGTTCGGAGGGACGGGAATGATATTGAGTTGATTTATGTCTATTCCTCTAATATGGCTGATCAAAATACCCTATACAAGTGGATTATCCCTGAAGTCCAAAGGCTTCTCCATTTCTATGGTTCCCTGGAGGCTGACCAATTTTCTGATTTCATTAATGTTTCAACTCCCGATAAAGGTATCGAAATTCAGAGACAAGCTGAACAGAGGATCTTTTCTGGGGATATCATGATTGTGACTCCTCATGATCACACTGTGCTCTTTTTCTCTGCCAGCAAGCTCGCCAAACGTTCACCGGAAGAATCGAACACAGAAGTTTCAATTAGAGGCCCCCGTGACGGATTCGTTGAAGACATTGGTGATAATATGGCCCTCATCAGGCATCGGTTAAAAACCAGCTCATTAAAGAGCCTCAAAATGTCCATCGGGAGACGGAGTCAGACAGATGTGATGCTTCTATATATAGACGATATCATGAACCCCGACATTCTTAAGGATGTAAAAAACCGACTGGAATCCATTGATACTGACATTATTGTCAGCAGTTACGAATTAGAAGAGTATTTATACGATAATACGTTTTCAATCATTCCATTAGCTCAATATGTGGGAAGACCCGATTTCGTAGTGGAGTCCTTAAACCAGGGAAGGTTCGCCATTCTCGTAGACGGGAATCCAACCTGCTTAATAGGTCCTGCTAACCTTGGATTGATGCTGAACTCACCGGAAGATGCCCACACGAGCTTTTTCTATGTGAGCATAGAAAGACTCTTGAGGTTCATTGCTTTCGCAACGACCATTTTTCTACCAGGCTTCTGGGTTGCGATTACGACTCATCAGCTGGAGCAAATCCCTTATCCTTTATTAGCGACTATAACAGTATCGAGAACGGGACTGCCCCTTTCAACCGGGATGGAATTGGCCCTTATGCTCATCCTATTTGAATTGTTCAAGGAGGCAGGTGTACGTCTTCCGAAAGCAGTCGGTCAGACGGTTGCCGTGTTAGGAGGTCTGATTGTAGGGGATGCTGCCATCAGAGGAGGCTTCACCTCCCCCACTATGCTCGTTGTCGCGGCCGTCACGATCATCTCCAGTTATACATTAATGAATCAAAGCTTGACTGGAAATGTACTTATATTAAGGTTTACAAACCTTTTTGTCTCCGCATTATTAGGCCTTTATGGCTTCTTCCTATGCGGGTTTATCTTCTTGATTGCCCTTGTCAGTACAGAAAGTTTTGGTCAACCATTCATGACCATCTTTGCAAAGCCGACAATAGCTGATTACTTTAAAGGATATATTAAATTGCCAAGCTCACTCACAAAAAAACGGAACTTGGGGTATTCACCAATCGATCGAGATAGGAAGGAGCCTTAAAGATGGTGAGGCGATCAATCATTCCATTACCTCTTATCCTGCTTCTGTGTTGTTTATTGACGGGCTGTTTAGGGTCTAAGGAAATCCAGGACCAGGCTTATATCACCTCTATCGGATTTGATGTAGAAGATGAGCAGATCATCGTTTACTTCCAGGCACTGAGCTTTGCAAATATTGCAAAGAAGGAAGGAGGAGAGCCTACAGCAGCGCCCATTCTGATTGGCAGGGGGAAAGGCTCTTCAATAGAAGAAGCGTTTAATCATATAGAGCAAACCACGGCTGTACCTCTTCATTATGGTCAAATTAATACGCTCGTCATAAGTGAGAAAGCGATGGAAAAATGGTTAAACACGATTCTGGATTTCATGGGAAGAAATTCTTTTTTACGCTATACAACCTGGACGTATGGAACCGATGAAAGCATTCAAGACATTTTTGAGGCGGAAAGCTTCTTTGGGCAGCCTCCTCTTTACACTTTATTACTAAGACCTATTACGGTTATGAAGGAAAACTCCTTTCTTCCTATAGTCCCATTTCATGATTTCATAGGTGATTTTTACGAGCCTGTGGGGGCATCGTACATTCCTTCTATTTATATAAATGAAGAACATTGGCAGGAGGACAAAGAAAAGAAATTGACGGCTATCGATGGATTATATGTATTCTCTGAGGAAAAGTTTAAAGGAAAGTTTACGAAGGACGATTTGGAAGGGCTGAAATGGTTCAACCCAGAAACAAATAAGATATATATCCCCCTCAAAGAATTAAAAGTCAGTGTTCAAATTGTTAAACCGGAGGCAAAAATCAAGTTAAAAGGGAAGAACAAGCCTGTATATAATGTTGAAATTGATGTGGAAAGTACATTAGATCAAAATGTAGAGGGATTAGAAGTCAAAACGATTGAAAAACAGTTGGAGAAAAAAATCAAAAAACAAGTTATGAATACGTACGAAAAGGCGCTTGAGAAAAAGATCGACATCTATAATTTAACAAGGAACACGTATCGCTTTCACCATAAGCGATGGGATGTTGGGACGATTAATGATCTTTCAAAGGAGTCCCTGAAAGTAAAGGTGAATGTATTCATTCCTCATACAGGAGATTATAAGAAATAACTCCTGATAGCATAAAAAAACCGGTCGGCCCAGAGAGACCAACCGGTTTTCATCTATTTAACCCTTACTCAACCGTAACCGACTTTGCCAGGTTACGCGGCTTATCTACATCACAATCGCGATGAAGGGCAGCGTAGTAAGAAATTAATTGTAATGGGATGACAGAGATAAGAGGTGTTAACAATGGGTTAACCTCCGGGATGACGAAGCGATCTTCTTCGTCTTCTAAGCCTTTCATGGAAATGATACAAGGGTTTGCTCCACGAGCGACTACTTCTTTCACATTTCCTCTGATGCCTAGGTTTACTTCTTCTTGAGTTGCAAGTGCAACGATCGGAGTACCTTCTTCGATCAGAGCGATTGTACCGTGCTTAAGCTCTCCTCCGGCAAATCCTTCTGCCTGGATGTAAGAGATTTCTTTCAGCTTCAAAGCGCCTTCCAGACCTACATAGAAGTCAAGTGAACGGCCGATGAAGAAACAGTTGCGAGTCGTTGACAGATATTCGCGTGCGATATCTTCAAACTCTTCTTTCGTATCGCAAAGTGCTTCCATCGCAGTGGCCACAATACCAAGCTCTTGAACAAGATCAAAGTCCTGGTTATTTCCACATGCCTGCCCGGCAACGTGTGCAAGGATAGCAAGTACAGCCAGCTGAGCTGTGTACGCTTTTGTTGAAGCAACGGCAATTTCAGGTCCTGCATGAAGAAGCAATGTGTAATCTGCTTCACGGGACAGGGTAGAACCCGCTACGTTTGTGATCGTTAATGATTTATGCCCAAGCTCTTTGACTTGAACCAGTACGGCACGACTATCTGCCGTTTCACCACTTTGAGAAATAAAGATAAATAATGGTTTCTTAGAAAGTAAAGGCATATTGTAGCTGAATTCGCTTGCTACATGAACTTCTACTGGAATTCCTGCACTCTTCTCGATGAATTGCTTTCCAACAAGACCAGCGTGATAGCTCGTTCCACATGCAATGATGTAGACACGGTCCGCTTCCTTCATCGCACCGACGATCGGCTCATCGATGTGAAGTTCGTTACTCTCATTTTGGTAAGCTTGAATGATTTTACGCATCACTAGTGGCTGCTCATCGATCTCTTTAAGCATGTAGTGAGGGTATGTTCCTTTTTCAATATCACTCGCATCGATTTCAGCTGTGTAAGGAGCACGTTCCATTACTTCACCGATCAGATTTTGAATTTCAACCTTTTCTTTCGTTACGATGACCATTTCTTTATCCATAAGCTCAACGTATTGGTCTGTTACTTGAATCATCGCCATAGCATCACTTGCTACAACGTTGAAGTCTTTTCCAAGACCTACGAGCAGTGGACTTTTATTTTTCGCTACATAGATTGTTTCATCATTTTCAGAATCTAAAAGGGCGATGGCATAAGAGCCTTTAAGAAGCATTAACGTTTGACGGAAAGCTTCCTCTACCGTGTTTCCTTCTTCTACAATCTTTTCAATCAACTGAACGATGACTTCTGTATCCGTGTCACTCTTGAACGTTACATCCGTTAAATATTCACGCTTAAGTTGAGAGTAATTTTCGATTACTCCGTTATGAACGATTGTGAAACGGCCTGAATTACTTTGATGAGGGTGAGCGTTCACCTTGCTCGGTACACCGTGGGTAGCCCAGCGAGTGTGACCGATTCCTGTGTTGCTTGATACACTCTCATCAACGATACCGCGAAGGTCGGCGATACGACCCTTCTCTTTAAACACATGGATGCCTTCATCGTTTTGAACGGCAATACCTGCAGAGTCATAACCGCGGTACTCAAGCTTTTCAAGACCTTTTAAAAGAATTTCCTTAGTATCTGAACTTCCAATATATCCAACAATTCCACACATAATTAATATATCCTCCCTGAACATGCAAGGGGGCAAGAACTCTTTTGGGGACAACTTGCCCCCTTATCTCTGTTTGTCATTAGTATTTACATTGGTCACTTTTTTCTTCCCTTTGTCCATTAAGTTGCCTCAACGATTTAAGGAAGAAACTTTCGGTTCGGTGACGCATACGAACCGGGAGGCATCCGCCGAATGCTCGATAAACCTCCACCTCGTCAACTAAACGATCCTTGTCGTATCCATCGTTTAGCCCTGGCGCTTTATAAGATGTTTACTCACTATCCACCTTTCCTTCTTGACTCATTTCCATATAATTTGAAAAATGAAACAAAATCATCATACACTAGCAGGTTTCCCCTAGTCAATAAAAATCTTACAAGAACAATAAGTTGTTATCCCATTGTCATGTTCACGAAATAGAACAGTGATAAACCCATAGGCAACAGCCCCGTTTTCAGAACGTTAGTTAGTACGATAAAGTTCAAATGTACTCTACTTATTAAATATGCATAAGAGGCACATATTGACCCCTTATGCATATAAATTCCACTATTCGTTCAGACCCATTTCTTCATCAACAACTTGCACGATTTCATTTACATATCGATCACAAAGTTCTTCAGTAGGAGCTTCTGCCATGACACGCACTAACGGCTCCGTTCCAGATGGACGAACAAGGATACGGCCATTTCCGTTCATTTCTTCTTCAACCTTTTGAATCACTTTTTTAACCGTTTCATTATCCGTTACATGGTGCTTGTCTGTCACTCGGACATTCACAAGTTTTTGTGGGAACTTTTGCATTTCTCCCGCTAGTTCAGATAATGATTTACCGGTCATTTTCATAATGTTCACAAGTTGGATACCCGTTAACAGACCGTCTCCTGTTGTATTGTATTCCAGGAAGATGATGTGGCCTGATTGCTCACCGCCAAGAGTATAGCCATGCTTCTTCATTTCTTCCACTACATAACGATCTCCAACCGCAGTTTGAATGCTTTGGATCCCATTCTCTTCAAGCCCTTTATGGAAGCCAAGATTACTCATGACTGTAGATACGACTGTAGACTGTTTTAACTGACCTTGTGACTTCAAGTATTTACCGCAGATGTACATGATCTGGTCTCCATCCACGATTTGTCCATGTTCATCGATTGCGATAATACGGTCTCCATCCCCATCAAAGGCAAGCCCCAGGTCTGCACCTTTTTCTTTCACCATCTCAGCAAGTGCTTCAGGGTGGGTAGATCCTACACCCTCATTGATATTCAACCCGTTTGGTGATGCTCCCATCGTCGAAATGTCAGCATCCAAATCAGCAAACAGATGAGTAGCAAGAGCGGATGTTGCACCATGTGCACAATCCAACGCAATATGTAAACCATCGAAATCTTCGTCTACTGACTGTTTTAAATACTGCAGATATTTTTGACCGCCTTCGAAATAGTCACTTACTTGTCCTAAATCAGCACCGATCGGACGAGGAAGCTGATCAACTGTTTGATCTAATAGATCTTCAATTTCATTTTCCTGGTCATCCGATAACTTGAAACCATCCGGTCCGAAGAATTTAATTCCGTTATCCCCTACAGGATTATGAGAAGCTGAGATCATGACACCAGCTTGAGCCCCTAACGCTCTTGTTAAGTAAGCTACCCCTGGAGTTGAAATGACACCTAAGCGCATCACTTCAGCCCCTATTGATAGAAGTCCGGCTACAAGAGCTCCTTCCAGCATATGTCCGGAAATCCGAGTATCTCTTCCAATCAATATTTTGGGACGCGTAGCATCCTTTGTTAGAACATATCCACCAAAACGTCCAAGCTTAAATGCTAATTCCGGTGTTAATTCTGTGTTCGCTACACCTCTTACTCCATCAGTTCCAAAATACTTACCCATTGTCATTCTCTCCTTTTTACAGCTCTTATGCTGATGTGTTCTTTTCTTTAATTTCTACTTTTACTGTTCTCTGAGACAGGGTCCATTCAATATCCTCAGGTCCTTCTGCCACTATTTCCACCTCATGTTCACCGGGCTCGAGCCCTGAAAGATCCAGAGCAAGCGAGAAGTCTTCTTTCGTCACTTTGCTCACCTGTGCATTCTGACCTTTCAGCGCTACATCGACGACACCTTCCTCAGGTGACATGATGGTATATTCATATTCTTCAGCTAATCCTTGTGGGGTGATTTCAAGTCCTGACAGGCTCTTTTCCTCGGGTGTATTGACATCAACCTTCACCTTGACTTCTTCAGGAGCCACTTTATTTAAGCCATCTTGCAGGGCCAGTGGCACCGTAATGGTTGAATCCTTCGTAATCTTAGAAAGGTCTATTTCTGCAAGCAACTCTTCTACTGTATCCAGTACATCCTGTCTGCCGAAGATGGTTGCCTCTTTAGGCTCAACTGAAATCGACTCCAGCGTCGTCCCTTCTGGAAGACTGCCTTTTTGATTAATCGTGACCGGTACACTCTTGCTCTTGTTTACTACCGAAACGGTCACATCGACCACTTCCGGATCAATTTGAACATCTAATTTATTATACTCACGGTCAAGCACTTGCACTCTGGCTTCCCTTGTGACATTTTCATTGATTTCCTCATCAAGATCAAGTGTCGCAATGACATATGCAATTCTCTCCACTTCATCCTTCGAGCCTGTCACTTTCACTGTTTTCGGATCAACAGCCAGTCCTTCTGCTTCATATCCATTGGATAAAATACTCTCATTGAATTGAGGTTCAATCGTAAATTCTTCGGTTACCTTTTCTTGAACCGATATATTAACGAAATCCGGATCGAGTTTCACTTCGAGTTTTTCAGAAATATTATCTATCTTAATCTGTACCTGGTGTTCACCGATTCCGATATCATTCAAGTCTACATAGACCCGGAAATCCTTCACTTGCTTGGCTTGTTGAACAATCGCCTTAGAGCCTTCTACAGTCACATTCACTGTATCAGGTAAGCCGCTTACTTCTAAATTCTCACGATCATAGAAAACTTCAAGCGGGACGTCCTGGATCGTTTCAATCGCATTTTGAGAGTTGCCGTTGTTGTTGTTAGCAGTCTTCTGAATATCATCAAAGTTGACGGACAGATAGAGAATGAAGGCTAACATCAGTCCCACAATCCGCATGAACCAACGACTTTCCATGAATTTATCCATTTTCTTTCTTCCCCCTAAAACTCCATTTCGTCGAGGAAGCATTTGTCTTATCGCCTATGAGCTCTACCATAAGAATTTCTGTGAAGCGCTCCAAAGAGAGGTCGCGATGTAACTCTCCATTTTTCGTAATGGAGATAGCTCCCGTTTCTTCTGATACAACAATCGTAATACTATCTGTTACCTCACTGACGCCAAGTGCTGCCCGGTGTCTTGTTCCCAATTCTTTTGAAATGAATGGGCTTTCCGATAAGGGAAGATAACAAGCCGCTGCAGCAATTTGATTTTTTTGAATGATAACAGCTCCATCATGAAGAGGTGTATTGGGAATAAAGATATTAATCAGCAATTGGGACGTAATCTTGGCATTTAGTGGTATACCTGTTTCAATATAATCACTCATCCCTGTTTCCCGTTCAAGAGTAAGGAGGGCACCAATTCGACGTTTTGCCATATAGCTTACGGCTTTCGTCATTGATTCAATCATCTGCTCCTGCTCTTCTTCTTCCTGAAGTCCCGTCCTTGAGAATAAACGGCCCCTTCCCAATTGTTCAAGGGCTCTGCGGAGTTCAGGCTGGAAGATGATGATAATCGCCAGGAAACCCCATGTGAGGGCTTGTTCCATCATCCATCCAAGTGTATCCAACCCAAAGATACTACTAAGACCTCTCACAATGATTATGACAAAAATACCTTTTAATAATTGTACTGCTTTCGTTCCTTTTATCAGCATGATCAGTTTATAGATTACAAACCATACTACGAGTATATCTACTATATCCGAGACATAATCCAGCGCGGAGTAATCCGAAAAAATATCGATAAACGGCATATTACATCCTCCAATAGCTTAATCGAAAGCGTAAGCCGCCATGTGTGGCTTCTCCATTTTCGTAACGTTCCTATTATAGCATATTTTATCACTGTCAAATGAAAGACACCCACGGCTTCATGATTCTTTCTCTTCTATTCATGAACTCACGTTTTTGCATAAAAAAACCGACATGGATTCATACATGTCAGTCCTTTTTAGGGACGGACCTTACTTCCATCCCCTCTATTTTATCCTACTTTTCTTCAAGTTGCGAATTTCCCCAATCCACCGTGTCTTTAGCCCCTTTTTTGATCTGGTACCAAAGCCACTCAAAGGCCGCATCGATTTCATGGATTTCTCCTGTCACGCTCCCTGCAGAAGCCAAGTACTGCTTTCCGTTATTGACCGTGACATTTCCATTAATGACCGTGACATTCCCCGTTACTTTTCCTTCAATTTTCACATCACCATTCCGGACCGTCAGATCTCCATTCACGACTTCCCCCTCAGGCACCACAACCGTATGATCCTGAACCACTAACTTCTCATTCTTCGTAAATGAAAAATCCTGATCGTCGTTCCATGACGTTAAGAAGCTCCCGGTCATAAAGAAAAGGAATAGGGCCGCAGCCGTGAGTAGCGGATGATGGCGGAACCACCTCTGGACCCCCACTTTCTTCTTCTCTTTCGGCAATCTTGACATGACTTTATCCGTAAAGTCTGCAGAAGCACTAATATGAGACGTGCTCTGTACAAACGCAATCGCTTTTTTCAGCTCATGAAAGTGATGCTGACACTCACTGCATTCCTGCAAATGATGCTTCAGCATTTCTTCTCTATCTCTATTTAAATCTCCATCTAAATAATCGTGCATATACTCGATGATTTCTTCAGGACAAGGTTTCATATTCACTCACCCTCTCTACAGTGATCTTAATTGTTTACGGAGAGCTTCACGCCCCCTATGTACTCTTGTTTTAACCGTTCCCAGGGGAAGATCCAATATCTCGCTGATTTCTTGAAGAGGAAGCTCCTCGATATATTTTAAGACAATGACCGATCGATACTTCTCAGGCAACTTGGAAATTTCCTTCTGAATGGTTTCCTGAAGCTCCATATTCTCTACTTCTTCTTCAGGCAGCTGAACATCTGCAGCCACTTGTGAGTACATCGTCAAGCCCTCAGTCCCCGCTACCTCTGCATCTAAGAAATAATCCGGTTTCTTCTTACGGATCCTGTCGATACAAAGATTCGTCGCTATCCTGAATAGCCAGGTCGAGAACTTTCTCTTCTGGTTAAAGGTTTCAATATTGACATATGCCCTGATAAAAGCCTCTTGGGCAATATCCTCTGCTTCATGACGATTTCCAAGCATCCGGTAGCAGATTTGGAACACTTTATCCTTATAAAGCTCGACTAATTCGGCAAAGGCATTCTGATCACCCTTCAATACTTGCTTAATCCGCTTTTTCACTAACGCTTCCATTTCACAACCTCCGCTCTATGCGGCTATATTTATATACGTAACTTCCTATCAAAAGGTTTCAAATTTTTTATATTACTATCCTAACAAATTTCACGGGAAAAATGTTTACAATTATTAGAAAAAGGGTATAAAGGAACTAATTATTTCTATTGTGGGAGGATCTCGAAATGAGGGGAAGAATGAATGATTTATTATTTCAAATTGAAGACTGCCGTCGCCAAATGGTTGAACTAGCATTAAAATCATCCTTTGCCGACGAACAAGTAGTTGATTTGAGTACTCGTCTTGACGATCTGTTAAATCAATATCAAGTGGTCAAGCACCATTGAAGAGAAATAGATAAAGGCTGAGAACCTTGAAGGGTTCCCAGCCTTATTTTTTTATTTCATGATTATAGTAATTTCTCTCCAAATAGTGATCCCATCAACGCCACAGCAACAGTAGCGGTTTTATTCTTCTCATCGAGGATCGGATTTACCTCTACAAATTCTGCAGATGTAATCATTCCTGACTCCTCCAGCATCTCCATCGCTAAGTGACTTTCGCGGTAGCTGATCCCTCCAAGTACAGGAGTCCCTACACCAGGGGCATCGCTCGGATCCAATCCGTCTAAATCAAGTGATAAATGGACGCCATCCGTTCTGCCCTTCAAATAGTCAATGGACTCTTCCATTACCTTTGTCATGCCAAGGCGATCGATCTCGTGCATCGTGTAAACTTTAATGCCTTTTTCTTTAATTAACTCTCTTTCACCTTCATCTAATGAACGAGCTCCGATAATGACGATGTTCTCAGGCTTGATCTTTGGTGAGCTCTTCCCGATACCCGTTAAATCTTCATGCCCGATACCCAGGCTAACCGCAAGAGGCATTCCATGAATGTTACCTGACGGAGACGTATCGCCCGTATTCAAATCACCATGTGCGTCATACCAAATCACACCTAAGTTTTCATAGTGAGGAGAAACACCCGCCAATGTTCCTATCGCAATACTGTGGTCTCCACCAAAGATCAATGGGAAATCTCCACTCCCGATTACATCATTCACCTTACCAGCCAACGTCTCGCTAGCTTCAGCAACCGCTTTCAAATTACGCAGGTTCGTATCAGGATTATTATGTACACGCTCAGCCTGGCCAATCTCGATATCACCCAAGTCTTTAATGTCATATCCGAGGTTCTCCAGACGCTCAACAATACCGGCGTAACGAATCGCACTCGGCCCCATATCCACGCCTCTGCGCATTTGGCCTAAATCCATCGGTACACCAATAATAGAAATATTTTTCTTCATGAAAAATTCCCCCAATTCGAAATTTATTTACACCTCTATTCTATCCATACTATGACCCATGGTTCAACTGGACAGGATTGTGTATATATATGCGTGGGTAGAGGGGTTTGATGTAGATTGGTGTAAGATTATGTAGGCTGGTTTGGGACGAAGGTGGTGTGCAGTTGGCGGAGCGTGGTATGGTTCATTTTGAAAATATATAATGGAAGTTAAAGATGGAAAGTTGATATTAACCCAGGTCGGATGGGGATAGAAAAAGAGGTTGGGTGATCAACTTACAGATTGAGCATTGATTTTCTATTGCACAGGATTCAGCTCCGGATAAGATATGGAGTTGATAATATATATATGGAAGTTGATAATATATTTAAAATGTCGATAATATATGTGGTGAAGTCGATAATATATACGGGCAAGTCGATAATAAAATCCGCAATCCTTTACACAGACGGTTCGAAAGTGGATTCCACTACCCATTCAAGGACCTCTTACATGCTTTTAAACATAATATTTAAAAATCAGCGTCAAAATAGGACTTATATTGAAGGATTTTAAATAAAAATTAGTCATTTTCAACTTTACGCACCTCTTACTGACCCTGGATACACTCATATTCGTCAACCAGTTTCTATCCTACCATTCAAACACAACCTCCCCACAGCTCTCCCTCCCCTTGCTGCAGATTAACGAGCGCCCTAGCCATCATCAATAGCTATCTCTCACTGTTGGTCATCCCTTAATCGTAATGTTTCCCCCTCAAACAAAAAAACCTCAAATCTCCTAAAAGATTCAAGGTTTAATCATGTCGTATGTATGGTTATTTCACTCCGCTGACGCTTCGTAAGCGGATAGATTTTTTGCTTTCGCAAACATAAAGGACATATATTTTGCTTTTGCAAAAAAATCTGGTGGAGCCTAGCGGGATCGAACCGCTGACCTCCTGCGTGCAAAGCAGGCGCTCTCCCAGCTGAGCTAAGGCCCCATATGTTATAGATTATAGAGAAATTCTCACACCTTAGGTAGCATGTGAGAAAATGTGTGATGAGCCATGAAGGATTCGAACCTTCGACCCTCTGATTAAAAGTCAGATGCTCTACCAACTGAGCTAATGGCTCGTAATGGCTGGGCTAGCTGGATTCGAACCAACGCATGTCGCAGTCAAAGTGCGATGCCTTACCGCTTGGCTATAGCCCAATAATAACTTTAATGGCATAAAAAAGGGACATTTATAGGATGTCCATTTTACATTTAAATATACAATGGTGGAGGGGGGCAGATTCGAACTGCCGAACCCGAAGGAGCGGATTTACAGTCCGCCGCGTTTAGCCACTTCGCTACCCCTCCAGCTTAAAAAAATGGTGCCGGCAAGAGGACTTGAACCCCCAACCTACTGATTACAAGTCAGTTGCTCTACCAGTTGAGCTACACCGGCATATACCATTATCAAACATTTTTTAAAAAAATGAGGTTTATTTTGCATTCGCAAAAAAACTTGGTGGAGGATGACGGGATCGAACCGCCGACCCTCTGCTTGTAAGGCAGATGCTCTCCCAGCTGAGCTAATCCTCCAATATGTAACTGGTGAGTAATTTTGCTTTTGCAAAAAAACTTTGGTGACCCATACGGGATTCGAACCCGTGTTACCGCCGTGAAAGGGCGGTGTCTTAACCGCTTGACCAATGGGCCATTCCGAATAAAAATATAAAAGCTTCCAACCGGGCTCGAACCGGTGACCTCTTCCTTACCATGGAAGCACTCTACCTGCTGAGCTATGGAAGCAATGGCTCCGCAGGCAAGATTCGAACTTGCGACCGATCGGTTAACAGCCGATAGCTCTACCACTGAGCTACTGCGGAATGATATAGCCTGGCGACGTCCTACTCTCACAGGGGGAGATCCCCCAACTACCATCGGCGCTGAAGAGCTTAACTTCCGTGTTCGGCATGGGAACGGGTGTGACCTCTTCGCCATTATCACCAGACATATTGCTTACAATGACAAATATTATTATATAATATTTTTGAAATTTTTCAAGGGGTAAATTAAAATTTATTCCCTGAAAACTAGATAAAGAATTGATGTCAAGAAAGCCGAATATCGACCAATTGTTGCATCTACTTCTTCAAGTAGATACCATTTCAGCTCCGGCGGCTAGAGACTCGAGGTCATTTCAGTTCAATCAGCTGAGGGTAAAAGACACCCTCTTCTGATTGCTCAGAAATGCTTGTCGTCTCTGTTCAAGCCGCCTCCGCTTTATAGTGTGGTTAAGTCCTCGATCGATTAGTATCAGTCAACTCCACATGTCGCCATGCTTCCATCTCTGACCTATCTACCTAGTCATCTTCTAGGGATCTTACTCACATACGTGATGGGAAATCTCATCTCGAG
>Ga0209295_1000134_pt1 | contig 80245 bp, 68 predicted proteins | sample Porto_5metaG_FD_187428 | JGI IMG/M metagenome (GOLD analysis project Ga0209295, IMG submission 187428) | Marine algal microbial communities from Porto, Portugal - Porto_5 metaG (SPAdes) (version 2) | ecosystem: Host-associated > Algae > Red algae > Unclassified | place: Portugal: Porto...
AATAGATGGCACCAATACCACGCATGACACCTGAGGCCATTTGTGCTTGCATGTCATCAAAGCTGAGTCCTTTGTACATACCGATAGCCAGTAGTACACAGATAGCTAGAATAAGAGACAAATGCGGCACCCAGCCAAAACCAATCATGGTAACGCCCATGATACCGATGACAATGGCGGATATGATAAAGGCGAGCTTGGCACTGATTAATGTAAGCGGTTTTGGTGGCATTGGATGCCCTTATGTTGCTATAGGTTTAATTCGTTCAGGTATTCGGGGGTGCGCATCTATTCTTCAATATCGATAATCTCTGTCTTGCTGATAGTTAGCTTTAGTTTTTGATTTCTATGTTTTCGCTATTAGCTGACTTAGGACAGATTTTACACATAAAAAAAAGCCTCACTGTGAAGTGAGGCTTTTTGCGCTTTTTCAAGCCATATTTGGAGCGGGAAAAGAGATTCGAACTCTCGACCCCAACCTTGGCAAGGTTATGCTCTACCACTGAGCTATTCCCGCTTAGTATCAATCCGTAGCGTTGTTAACAACTACTCCGTCTCGATAGGCTGGCTATTTTAGCAAATATTCTGTGGGTGTCAACACCTTTTTTAGAATTTATTTCTAATATTTTTAGCTAAATGCCCTTTTTATCGAAAAAATCAACATAAGCAATTGATTTAAAAACAGGAATTAATTTTATCTAAATGAAAAATATTTCACATTAACTATAGAACTTTAAGCCTAGGCTTCACTTCCCTTAGCTTTATAACGGTCATAAGACAATCGATGAAGTAGAAACTTACTATTTTTACTCTAATAAAAAGATATCGCACTTACAATCATACGCTTTATTGTTACTTTTCCTATCTTGGTTTTAGGTGGTTAACATTATTATACTTATGTCCAATGGCAGTTAAGGTAAACTTTTACTGTTTAAGCGGATGAATGAGCACTATTAAAAGATTAATAAACACGGCTCCAACATCTGCTGCACTATTTTTTAACTTGTGTGACTTTATGTTTTTCCATTTTATAGAGAGGATATTTTATGAAGAAGTTATTAACCACGACAGTGATGGCCGCTTCATTGTCAGCACTGACCTTAACTGGTTGTACCAGCACTACCAGTACTGGCGCGGTTGGTGTTGATCGTCAGCAGTTGCTATTAGTATCTAGTGAGCAAGTATTGGCACTGTCTGCCCAAAGCTATGCCAAAACAATACAAGACGCTAAATCAAAAGGTGTGCTAGATACCAATACCGCTCAGCTAAACCGCTTAAAAAATATTGCGAATCGCTTGGTTGGTCAAGTTGGTGTCTACCGCGCAGATGCAGCCAAATGGCAATGGGAAGTACACACCATCAAGTCTAACGATTTGAATGCATTTGTGGTGCCGGGTGGTAAGATCATGTTTTATTCAGGCATCATCGATCGTCTGAACCTCACTGATGATGAGATTGCTGCCATCATGGGTCATGAAATCTCTCATGCATTACGTGAGCATTCACGCGAGCGTCTGTCACGCGAGTATGCAACCCAAACTGGTATCGGTCTGGCTGCCAGTATATTCGGCCTATCACAAGGACAGGCTGAGCTAGCAGGTACTGCTGGTAATTTGGGCTTGAGCCTACCCCACAGTCGCACTCAAGAAAGCGAAGCCGATCAGATTGGTCTTGAGCTGATGGCACGTGCAGGTTATAACCCTCAGGCGGCTGTTACGCTTTGGCAAAAAATGCAAAAAGCAAGCCAAGGTGAGCCACCACAATTCCTCAGCACTCACCCAACGAGCAGCAGCCGTATCGCAGAGTTACAGTCATTGATGCCAAAAGTTACGCCTCTATATCAACAGTCGCGCCGCTAATAAATAGTTAGCTACCTTTACGCTTTAACAGTGCGAGTTTAGATATCATAGAAGCAAAGTACAGCCAAAGCGTTGTGCTTTGCTTTTTTAGTTATAGCCAGACATACCAGGTTTTATAATTGACAAGCATTGTAGTTGATAAGCATTGTAATCAGCAGTGTTTGCAATTGGTCAATTTGGCAATCGCATGCTATCCCGCTTATCGTGTCTGTTATAATGCCGATAAATATTATTTGCAGATTGCCCAATCAAATTGCACAAAATACATTGAAGGATTGTTATGAGTACCACACCTACTGCCGACGCACTTCATGCCGAATTACAGGCGCTAGAGCCGCAGCATATCGAACTGATCAATGAGTCGATGTCGCATGCCGGTTACTTTGAAGGTAAAGAAAGCCACTTTAAGCTCACTATCGTTAGCGATGCATTTGAAGGCAAAAGACTGGTCGGGCGTCATCAGCTGATATACGGCTTAGTCACGCCTTTACTCACTTCACAAGGCGGCCAAGTACATGCTCTCGCTATCCATGCCTATACTCCGACAGAATGGCAAGGTCAAAGCCCTGCGAGTCCCTTATGTGCTGGTCAAAACAAATAGCCGATTATGTTTGAATCGCAACTAACTATTCTAAATTAGCCTATATACTGCAGTTTTAGAGGGAGCAATATTCAATGAAACATCTACATATGCTGATGGCAGCGCTGACTGTTGCGCTATTTTTATATCAAAGCTACTTAGTACTCAGCGCAGATAGACGCGCACCACGAGCAGTCAAAATAGCCACTCATATTATCTATGCCCTGCTTATCCTGTCAGGTGCAATGATGCTAATGCAATTGATGGGTGCCAACGCTCCTGTACAGTGGGTGTTTGCCAAAATCATCTTACTGATCGCTGCTATTAGCTCAAGTATCAAAGCGTTTAAGGTTGATGCGACACCTGTGCAAAGAAAAACAGGTATTCTTATCGCTGCCGTTGCTTATATCGGGATCGTAATACTTGCCTTTGCCAAACCAGCAAACTTATTTTAATAAGCGATTTTCTGTTTTAATAAGCAACCGTTTTAGAAAGCTGTCGATATGTTGATGACATGATACGAAAATTTTTCATCATCGATGGATTTTCAATATCTTAATCGCGCTATTTTTGCTATCTTAAATAGATATAAATACAATCACTTAGCCACTGGAGCCATTATGAAAACGTTTACGACAGCGACACTACTAGCTGGCATTTTTGCGCTCTCAGGCTGTGCCTCTACTGGTAACATCACCCCGCAATATGTACCGCCAAGTACTTATCAAAACTACAATTGCCAAGCCCTTAGCCAAGAGTACACTCGCGTCAACCGCTATGTCGAAGCGGCTCGCAACGAGCAATCTACGCTATCGGCATCAGGCGTCGGTGTAGGCGTCTCTGCAGGACGCTGGGGTATTTCGCCGAATATCAGCTTTGGTCTAGGCAAGAGCAACAATACCAAAGCACGCGATGCAAAATTATCGCGTCTCTACGGTGAGCGTGATGCAATTGTCCAGTCGGCGCGCATTCAGCGTTGTAGCTTTGCCAATGGCATCAAGATTTATGGTGAATAAGCTTAAGCAAGTGCAAAGCTATCTACACGGCTAAAACAGTGTATGACACCGTAAAATAGTACATGAAATAGCAAAAAGCCAATATGCAGATCGCATATTGGCTTTTTTATTGCTACGGTTTTTTATAAGAAAACATGATTGCTTGGATAGATAGCTTGGAGAAAAAGTAATCTAGCCTGACTAATACTACGACTGTAAGCTTTGCACCCATTGGATGATTTGATGACTTGGTAACGCGCCTGATTGACGTGCGACTTCTTTACCATTTCTAAAAGCAACCATCGTTGGCAAGCTGCGAATATTGTAAGGAGCGGCTGCCTGCTCGTATCTATCCGTTTGTACCTTGGCAAAGACCACTTGTGGCAATTGACTAGCAGCGCTCTTGAACTCTGGCGCCATCATAATGCAAGGCTGACACCAACTCGCCCAAAAATCCACGATAGTCAGTACATCGTTCTTTTGGATAACCTTATTGGCTGTTTGCGCATTTAGCTCATGCGGACTAGCAGTCAATAATGGTTGACCACATTTACCGCATTTTGGCGCAGCGCTTAATCGTGCAGCAGGTACACGGTTGGTTGCTTGGCAATGTGGGCATACTAGATGAAAACTTTGCTCACTCATTATTTAATTCCTATTCTAATTATTTTGTTATTTCAAATACTCTTCATGAACGCTCTTATCTAAAAAATAGTTACGTTGCTTGCTGTAGTTATAGTCGTCGTCGCGTTGATTGGTAAATAATTTTAGCATAGTTAATTGGGCTTATCCTTTATGCCAGTTGCTGTGCCACACCGCTATATACATAGCTCATTGGTCTTGGGCCGGGCAAATACGCTTCGCTCAACTCGTCAATGACAAACCCACTTTCTCTGATAAGCGCTGGAATATCGCGATCTAAATGACACCCACCTGCTATAGGTTTCCAAAAAGGCGTCAATCGATGCTGCCAACGCTCAACAGAAGAGTCTGGTGCCAGTCCATGCTCACAAAATAGTAAGCGTCCGCTAGGTTTTAACACGCGCGCCATTTCTCGGAGCGCGGCTACTGGGTCATCAATACTGCACAAGGTAAAGGTCATCACAATCGTATCAAATTGAGCCGTATCAGCGTGAATCCCTTGGACATCGACAGCTATCACTTCAACTGGAATGCGAATGTCAGCTGCACGCTCACGAGCCAGCGACTGCATCTGAGCCGCTGGGTCGATACCAACAATCGACGAGACTTGTTTGGCATCATAAAACGGTAGATTCAGACCACTACCAATCCCAACTTCGAGTACGTCGCCTTGCGCTTGAGGAACAATTTTAGATCGTGCTTTCATCACATTACCCGCACTACAGGCGACATCGATCAGCTTGGGCAATACATAACGCTCGTAAGGATTCATGGCTATCTCCCGTTTATTGCACCGTCTGGTTTATTCACCGAGCACATTAATTGGTACTTTTAGATAGCGCGTACCATTGTCCTCTGGCTCTGGAAAATGTCCTGCATCGATATTGATTTGTACAGCAGGAATGATAAGGCGAGGCATATCTAAAGTCGCATCACGGCGCTCACGCATCTGCACAAACTCCGCTTCGTTTATACTGTCTTTGACGTGAATGTTTTCTAGTTTTTGCGCGGCTACTGTCGTCGTTGGGCAATGCTGACGACCTTTGCTCGGATAATCATGACACAGATACATGACGGTATCTTCAGGAAGTGCTAGCAACTTTTGAATAGACTGATAAAGTGTTTTGGCATCGCCGCCAGGAAAATCGCAGCGCGCTGTACCGACATCAGGCGCAAACAATGTATCTCCAACGAATACCACTGTTTTCTCATCATCAGCGGCTAGATAGGCCATATCGGCACGTGTGTGACCGGGTACATACATCGCAGTGATAGTAATATTGCCAAGCTCTAAGGTCTCGCCTTCGTCTGTCAAAATATCAAACTGGCTAGCATCAGTGCGGAAACTCGTGTCAAAGTTAAAAATTTGCTTAAAGATTTTTTGTACTTCGGTGATATGCTGACCGATGACTAACTGTCCGCCAAGGCTTTCTTTTACATGAATGGCCGCTGACAAATGATCTGCATGCGCATGGGTCTCGATAATGTACTTGAGCGCCCAATCTTGCTCACGTACAAACTCAATCACTTCATCGACACTGCTGGTATTGGTTCTGCCTGACTTAGCATCGAAGTTCAATACAGGATCGACAATGGCGCATAATTTTTGCTCAGTATCAGCAAGTACGTGGGTATAGGTTTCTGTATCGCTGTCTAAAAAAGAATGAACTTGCATGGCGGCCTCTTTAATTATTTATACATAAGTTATTTATACATATTTTGGTTATAGGGATTTTTATCTTTAATTAACCCTTAAGTATGATATTCAGTCGTATATAATGCGTTCCTACGACTTATCTGATGCCACCAATATAACAACCACCATACAATTTATCAATTTATATAATGTAATTAACGATAACTTGCTATGCGGCGTGATATCATTGATAATCAACTATATATTGCTCAAAACATCATGGCATTTGTTACCATCTAATGTAAGGAATTTGTTCTGACTACTTCTATTTCAGCCGAAGGTACACCTACTCGCAGTACCACTGACGATGGGTCATCTGATACTGCAGATTTAGTACCTGCCGATCTTGCCAAGCAAATGCAGCAAGCATCGCTACAAGCCAGCCAACTATTAAAGTCGCTATCGCATCCTGATCGCCTACTTCTTCTTTGTCAATTGACCCAAGGCGAATATTGCGTCGGTGAGCTGGAAGACTTGGTCGGGGTTGGGCAGCCGAGCTTATCGCAGCAGTTGGGTATATTGCGCAAAGACGAGCTGGTCGCCACACGCCGCGAAGGTAAGCAAATTTACTATAGTATCGCAAGCGAGGATGCGCTAGCTGTACTCGATCTACTGTATCAACGTTTTTGTGCCAAAGCAGAATAACGCCGCCCTCGCCTAATTATTTGTATTATCTACTGTGGTGATTGATATGTCCCCTATCGTCGCTCGTCTGATTCCAGCTTGGCTGCGTCAATACCAGCTCTCAGCGTTGCCGACTGATCTTGTCGCAGGCATAGTGGTGGGCGTGTTGGTCATACCGCAGAGCCTAGGTTATGCGGTGCTTGCAGGACTGCCGCCTGTGTATGGCCTATATGCAGCGATCGTACCTGTCCTCGTTTATGCTTGGCTCGGCTCTAGCAACGTGCAAGCCGTAGGTCCCGTTGCCATTACCGCCATTATGACCGCCAGTGGTCTACTGCCTTATGCTGAGCAAGGTACTGAACAGTATGCACTGATGGCCAGCCTATTGGCACTGATGGTAGGTGCACTGCTCTGGATTGCAGGCAGGTTAAAACTTGGCTGGATCATGCAGTTTATCAGTCGCGGTGTGTCGGCAGGGTTTGTCAGCGGTGCAGCGGTACTTATATTTGTCAGTCAGCTCAAATATCTGACCGACATTCCAGTCACTGGCAATAGTCTGATTGGGTATTTGACTACCATGCAACGCTATGCCAGCCAGCTGCATCCATTGACCTTAGCTATCGGTATTACCGCATTTGCGCTATTGGTTGCCAATCGCTATGCAAGTGAGTGGATATGGCAGACGTGGCTATCATCGTCGTATGCCAAATGGGCAGAGCGCTTATTTCCGCTTATTTTACTTGGCATCGCTATCGTACTCAGTATGGCACTGCATTGGAGCACACATGGTGTGGCGACCATCGGTCGTATTCCACAAGGGCTACCGAGCTTTACGTTACCGCACATCTCAGACCTACAAGAAGCGCTGAAGCTATTGCCGACAGCAGGATTGATGGCACTTATCGTATTTGTGTCGAGCAGTTCAGTCGCCAGTACTTATGCTCGTTTGCGTGGTGAGAGTTTTGATGCAAATCGCGAGCTGACTGGACTTGGGCTAGCCAACCTATCTGGTGGACTGTTCCAAAGTTTTGCAGTTGCAGGAGGCTTTTCGCGTACGGCTATCAATGCCGACTCAGGCGCGAAGACACCACTTGCCAGTCTCGTCACCGTACTGGTAATGATTGCCGCGCTCATAGCCTTTAGCAATGCGCTTGCCCCACTACCCTATGCACTATTGGGCGCAACCATCATGGCCTCCATCATTGGCTTGATAGATATTGCGACGTTGAAATCTGCATGGCAGCGTGATCGCTTAGATGGTGCTAGCTTTTTGGCTGCGTTCGTCGGTGTGCTTATATTTGGACTAAACACGGGACTGGTCATTGGTCTCATGGTGTCATTCGCCAGTCTCATCTGGCAGTCGAGTAAGCCGCATGTGGCTGTCGTTGGGCAATTGGGTGGTACAGGACATTTTCGTAATATCAATCGCCATGATGTGGTGACTTTTAGCAATTTATTGATGTTGCGTATCGATGAGAGTCTGTTCTTTGGTAATAGTGAATCTGTACATCGACGCATCCTCAATGCTATGCAGCAATATCCCGATGCCAATGAAATTATATTGATTATGGCCGCCGTCAACCATATAGATCTGACCGCTCAAGAAATGCTTTGTACCTTAAACCATGAATTGGCGTTACAGAACAAGCGCTTACACTTTAGCTTTATCAAAGGTCCTGTAATGGACATAATCGGTCACACCCCATTGATTAGCGAGCTATCAGGGCAAGTCTATCTAAGTACCTTAGATGCTGTCGATGCGTTAAAATAATCTGTAGTTTGACCACAATAAAATCGCTGCGACAGCCATAACATTAGCTTTCACTCAACCTCAATTACTATTGTCGCCTACAACACAATATCGCTATGATAGCGCCTGTGTTATGCTAGACGCACTAAATAGGGAATCAATTAACCTAGAAATCGACCTAAAAAATGCTGATTTATAGTCCTTTGATATTCTTGGCCCAACCCTCAATAATAAATATACTTTAACAAATATAACTGAACCTATTTTATGACCGATGATTTAACGATTTATAAGCAAATATACCCAAGCCAATGCGTTAAGATTGCTGAGCTTGGTTATCGCTCAGTGCTTAATATTCGTCCAGATGCCGAGATTGAGACACAGCCTAATAGCTGCGATTTGGCGACTGCTACCGAACAGGCAAATCTAGCGTATCAGCATTTGCCGTTTGATGATGAGCGCCTAAGTATGCTGACGGTCGAGCAGTTTGCCGATTTCTATCACTCAATGCCCAAGCCTATATTAATGTTTTGTGGCACTGGTGCACGCGCCAAGCTACTGTATCAAAGCGCATTGATGCAAGGCCTGTTGTAACAACCATAGCTCGAACTAACACGTTTTATAAACCCAACAACACCAATAAAAAAAAGGAGCTCTTATGAGCCATGAAGTTAGCTTTACCGGACAAATCACGCCTGACCAAGTGCCTATGATTGCCGAAAATGGTTTCAAAACCATTATTAATAACCGTCCTGATGGTGAAGAGCCAAATCAGCCAACCAGTGCCGAAATCGAAGCAGCAGCCAAAGAAGCTGGCCTTGCTTATAAAGAGATTTCTTTTGCAGGTAATGAGCTGAATCAAACTCATGTCGAAACGTTCGCAGATTTCTTTAATCAAGCTGAGCAGCCAATGTTGATTTTCTGCCGCACGGGTAACCGCTCAAACGGTATCTATGAAGCAGCCAAGCAGATGGATTTACTAGACGACTAGTGCAGCATAAATAAACTAGACAGTTAGCGTATTTAGCCCACAGAATCTTGTGGGCTTTTTATTGCGCTTATCATTATGCTTAAAGTTACATTAACTACAAACAGACCAGTCACTACTCAGTCACAGCCCAATCACTTCCCGATAGCGTCCAACAATCTCGACCAACCTCAATAGTCACGACAAATAGGTTACTATACGAGCGTAATACCGCTATTATCATTTGATAGGTTTGAGCTAGCTTAATGGTTAAGACACTTCATTAGCTAGACGATTGAATACCAAAACACATGGAATGTGAGCAGCTGCATGGTGACAAGGTGTTGCCCCGCTGCTATTTACTTTCAAAACGCCATCTTGATATGGCATTTTAGTTTTACAAGGAATGTTTGATGAATAATACCGCGCTAGCATTACTGCCACTAGCCCTTGCCTACATTATGTTCACTCTAGGAGCAGGCCTAAAACTTAGTGATTTTAAGGTCATTGCCAAATATCCAAAAGCGTTCTTTGTCGGCTTAATCAATCAAGTTGTGTTGGTACCGTTGGTTGCGCTAGCAGTCGTGTTAGTAACGGCTCCGCCACCGGCGATTGCTTTTGGGATTATGCTGATTAGTTTTTGTCCCGGCGGCGTCACTAGCAACATGCTGACCTACTATGCCAAAGGAAATGTCGCGCTCTCTATCGCGTTGACCGGTGTGGTCAGCATATTGTCGGTGATCACATTGCCTATCTTAATTACGTTGGCTTTTGATCATTTTATGAAAGATCAGGCAAACTCTATTAGTGCCATAAAGATTGGCTTAGTCATGTTCTTATTGACCACATTGCCCGTATCTCTTGGTATGCTTGCTCGCCACAAATTTACTGACTTTATGGTACGTCGTAGCAGTCTGCTAAACGGCTTAGCCAGCGTATTTTTTGTCTTAATTGTCTTCGCTGCTATTGCCTCCAACTGGCAACTACTACAATCACAGTTCACTCAAATTGGTTTAGAGCTTATCTTTGTCATTGCTATTTTATTTGCTATTAGCATCTTGATCTCTAGAGTCCTAAAGCTCAGCTGGTTTGATACCAAAACTATCTCGATAGAAACCAGTATCCAAAATAGCACGACGGCTATTACCTTAGCCCCTATCATTATGGGTGTGAGTATACTGCCTGTTATTGCGCTGCCTGCTGCTTTATACGGTGTGCTGATGTATGTCGTTGCGCTGCCCGTAATTTTTCTAATCAAAAACAAAAACTGATTATAGCGAATGTAAGAAATAAAAAGCGTCCTTCTCAATAAGTGCCCGTCTAAGTATTAGATGGGCATTTTTTCGAAATAGGATTTAAATGATAGAAATATAGCTCGGTTTATAGACTGGTTAATACTCAATATTGAGTACATAATAAAATGCTACTGTTATCGCTTAATAGGATTCTATGATGCAAAAGCCGTTACTTATTACTGGTAATAAAAACTACTCCTCTTGGTCGCTAAGGGCGTGGCTGCTCTTAAAAGCATTCAATGTTGATTTTGATGAGCAGCTTGTTGAGTTGTTTCATCCATCAGCACGTCCAACGCTCGAAGCACATTCGCCAACGGGTAAAGTACCTATTTTAGTCTACGGTGAAAAAGATAATAAAGTAACCGTTTGGGACACCTTAGCGATTGCTATGCATGTTAATGAGTACTTCACGGATATTGATATTTGGACAGGTATTGATAAGTCTAACGCTGAAAAACGAAATAATAATCAAAGTAGAATAAATAGTGCCTATTGCCAAAGCATCGTGGCTGAGATGCATTCAGGACTGACAGGTATTCGTAACGAGATGCCGATGAATATCAGAGCAACGGCTAAGATACAACCAAGTAATGCTTGCTTAGCGGATATCGCTCGTATCGAAAACATCTTCGCCGATTGTTTAAAAGATCGCTCAGCAGACAGTTTCTTATTCGGAGATTTCACAGCAGCTGATGTGTTTTTTGCTCCAGTGGTGCTGCGATTACAGACTTATGCTGATGCATCTAATATTTCTCTGCAGCCTATCACTAAGCAGTATTGCCAAACTATGTTAAATCATCCACACATACAGTCGTGGCAAGAATCAGCACTGACAGAAACTCGTATTATTGAAGAAGATGAAGCAGGCGAGATACTATCTGTCGTTGGCGTATTGAAGGATAACATTCATTTTGGGCATAAATAATATCTTACATAAAAAAACCACTTCAGCTTAGCTAAAGTGGTTTTTTGTTTGATAAGACTTCGAGCATAACGTTTTACTGCTTTTGCTCTAATGCCTCTTTTACGGCTTTTTTACCCCATGCGCTCAAATCGAGATCTAACTTCTCATACTCTTGTGCATCGAACAACGGCTCTTTAACCCCTGATTTTAACTGACTTGCAAAGTCGTCAAGTAGACGCTTAGCTCGCGGAAATAACATTATCAAGGCCAATAAGTTTGCTAGCGCTAGCACGCCCATCAACGGATCAGCGAAGAAGAACACTGCGGTTGCTGCAGGAGCCACTGCGCCCAAGAATAATACTGCAATCACCACAATTCGTAAAACCAAGGTCGCTTTTTTAATATTCTTTTTGATCAAGAAGTTAATGGCGTTTTCGCCCATGTAGTAGTTATACATGATAGAACTTAGTGTAAATAACAATATCGATATGGTCAGAATATACTGCGCCCAATTCCCAAGCTGAGTCGTTAACGCTTGCTGTGCCAGTACAATACCATCGACTTCAGCACCTGGTTGATATACGCCGCTCAGTAAAATCATAAATGCAGTGGCACTACATACGATTATTGTATCAATAAATACAGATAATGACTGCGAGATACCTTGACTCACAGGATGAGTAGCGTAAGCGGTGGCAGCAATATTAGGCGCAGAACCCAAACCTGCTTCATTCGAAAACAAGCCTCGCTTCATGCCTTGCTCAATTGCCACACCAATACCACCGCCCACGACAGACTCAATGCCAAATGCATTTTTGACAATCATCATCATCAACGCAGGCAGCTCTGTGACATTGAGCAATATAACAACAAGTGCCATACCAATATAGATTAATGCCATAACAGGAATAACAACGTCAGCTACTTTGGCAATGCGCTGAATACCGCCAAAGACAATGAATCCACCTGCAATGACCAATACCACACCCGATATCCAGCGATCAATCCCAAAGCTTTCCAGCGCAGAGCCTGCTACCGTATTGCCTTGGAACGCGATAAACCCAATAGAGAAAGACAGTAGTAAAGCAATAGCATAAATGACGGCAAGCCAGCGATAGTCTTTACCTAACCCATGTAAAATATAGGTCGCAGGGCCACCGCGAAAGTTACCATCAGTATCTCTACGCTTGTAAAGCTGGGCTAAGCTACACTCAACAATGCTGGTCATCATGCCAACTAAGGCCACAACCCACATCCAGAATACCGCTCCTGGACCCCCTAAAGAGATGGCAACCGCAACGCCAGCAATGTTACCGCCGCCTACACGTCCACCGATAGAAACGAGCAACGCCTGACGGGCAGAAATCCCGTCGTCTCCTACCTCATCCGTTTTGAACACACGGAACATACGTTTAAAATATCTAAACTGGGCAAACCTACCTACGATGGTAAATAATAAACCAAAGATAATTAACATAGGCACGAGCGCCCAACCCCACGTTAGATCCCCGACTAGGGCAAAAAAAGCTTCAATGTATTCCATGCCTATTTTCCTTATAGTTCACGACGCTATGATAGGTTTTATTGCATACATTATTGCATCAACAACACGATTTTGTAATGCAAATGTCGAATTTGTAACGTAAATACTGATGTTTTCTAAAAAAACCACTTTATTGGTTTATTTAAATATCCATTTTTTACATAGTAGAATTTATTCTATAAAGAAGCATTTATACGCTCATATAAAAAAACCACCTCAACCGAGGTGGCCTTTTATACTGAAACCAAACTGAATAACTTACTGCATAACCAAGTATTCAAACGCTGAAAGTGCCGCTTTACTGCCTTCACCCATCGCAATATTAATCTGCTTAAATGGCACGGTAGTTACATCACCACACGCAAAGATACCCTTACGATCTGTACGGCAGCGCTCATCGATTTCAATCTCACCAAAGCGGTTCAAATCGACAAAGCCTTTGATGAATCCAGTGTTTGGTACTAAACCAATCTGTACAAATACCCCAGCTAAGTCACGCTCATGTGTTTCGCCTGTGCTGCGATCTTGATACACGATAGAAGACACTTTGCCATCAGTCGCTTTAATCTCTTGCGTTGCTGCACCGGTAATGAACTCAATGTTGGTTTTCTCTTTGGCTTTATTGATCAGTACTTGGTCAGCTTTTAACTCATCAGCAAACTCGAGTACAGTAACGTGATTAACGATACCCGCCAAATCTAGTGCTGCCTCAACGCCTGAATTACCACCGCCGATCACTGAGATGTCTTTGCCTTTAAAGAATGGGCCATCACAATGCGCACAGAAAGCCACGCCTTTGCCAATATTCTCTTCTTCACCCGGTACACCAAGCTTTCTCCACTGAGCACCTGTCGCCAAGATAATACTACGAGTCTCGAACGTCTCACCAGTATTTAGATGGATACTGTAGTTCTCTTCTTCAGTCTCGCCAATTTCTTTAACGCTTACATGCTCTTTTAGCGTAATGTTGTATTCGGCCAAGTGCTTAACAAAGTTGGTCGATAAATCTGTACCATTGGTTAGCGGCACTGAAATCAAGTTTTCGATATCTTGCGTGTCTTTTACCTGTCCACCGATACGATCAGCGACCATTGTAACTTTTAAGCCTTTACGCGCTGTATAAATAGCAGCAGCCACACCTGCAGGTCCAGCACCGATGATGGTAACGTCTTGCTGCTCTAATTGCTCAGCATCGTCTTCTACTTCTGACAGTAAATCAGGGAACTGCTCTTGCAATTTTCCGATCAATTTAGCAGTGTCGATTAGGCCGTTAGCAAATGGCTTACCGTTCAAAAATACAGCTGGTACGCCTTGGATTTTATTCGCTTCTACTTGCTCTTGGAACAATGCACCGTCGATCATCTCATTGCTGATACCATCATTTAATAGCGCAAATTGGTTCAATGCTTGAACGACTTCTGGGCAGCTATGGCATGACAATGACACGTAGGTCTGGAACTGTAATGGTTTATTAAAGCGCTTAACTAACTTTTGGATACCTTCATCCAATTTTAACGTATGGCCACCCGCTTGTAGAATCGCCAAAATCAATGACGTAAACTCATGACCACCTGGGATACCGCTGAATACGATACCAGTGTCGTTTGATGCGCCATCAATGTGACTCACTACTTTAAAACTAATCGCACTAGGCAAACTATCGTCAGTTGCTTCTGCATCGAAGTTGATTTTGTCTGTTGTTCCAGCAATCTTGGTCAAAAAATCTACTAATTCTGCACGTTTTGCATGCGTACCATTACCCAATACAAAAGTAATTGGGCGTGTCATGTTTTCGCTATAGCTCTTAACGGCATCTAATAAATTCTGATCTATCATGTTTGTTCCTCATTATGACTAAATATGTAACGGCAGCTGTCATGCTACGCGTCTAAATATGAAATAGTTGGTGTTAATAATTTTGTATAAAAGGTTATATATAGTGGACTCTTGCCCTTTGATGTGTCTATTATCAAGCGTTTAGCGAGTTTCGGCAAGCTGAGAAACTCAAACTTTATGTTTTATAAAACCAATCGTTTATTGATTTAAATAATTAAATATAAATACATAAGCAAATGATAGTGATGGTACATGGTCTATTTTTTCGCTACAATCGAATGGTATTGATAGCAATAGGCATTATCAATATCGTGAAGTAACTATCTTTATTACCATTAAACTTTCACCCCTTCCAAACAAAGTCTCACCATCATAAGCGTCTTAATCATAACGTGCTTACGCTTATTCTAAGCCTGCACTAAATAACAAGGATGACAACATGACAATGACAGACACATGGCAAGATCACAGTGATATTATCGATGAGTTAAAGCAAAAAGACACGCATTTTGCGAGTATCTTTGACGAGCATACGACTCTAGATAGGCAAATTAATAAGCTTGAAAACGATGTGGTCAAGCATGCCAGTCGCGACGAAGAAATCGAACAGATGAAACGACGAAAGCTGCATCTTAAGGACGAGATTTATAAAACCATTGATAAAAATAAAGCACAGTCTCGCGCTTAATATTGCGTCTATACTTAGAGATATATTGAGCTTAGAGATATATTGAGCTTAGAGATATGCTGAGCTTAGAGATATATTGAAAAAATAATACTAACAATACCTATGCTTAAGACGTAAAAAGACCCCATCAACTTATGTCGATGGGGTCTTTATTTGTAGCACTGCCTTAAATCAGATGTTTAACATACAGCGCTACTTTTATCTAGGTATGAAATATCTACTTAGATTTTACCAACTAGGTCAAGACTTGGCTTCAATGTGTCGCCGCCTTGTTCCCAAGCTGCTGGGCAAACTTCGCCGTCGTTTTCACGAACATACTGTGCTGCTTTTACTTTACGTAGCATGTCTTTTGCACTACGGCCGATACCGCCAGCATGGATTTCAGCGACTTGGATCAAGCCATCAGGATCTACTAAGAATGTACCGCGCTCAGCCAAACCTGCTTCTTCAATCATGACGTTAAAGCCACGAGTGATTTTACCAGTAGGATCGCCGATCATTGGGTATTGTACTTTACCGATAGCTTCTGAAGAATCATGCCATGCTTTGTGCGTGAAATGCGTGTCAGTAGATACTGAGTATACTTCAACACCAAGGCCTTTTAGCTCGTCATAATGAGCGGCCATGTCTTCTAGCTCAGTTGGGCAAACAAACGTGAAATCAGCTGGGTAAAATAGGAAAATCGCCCAGTTGCCTTTTACGTCTTCTGAAGTGATGGTTTTGAACTCACCGTTTACGTATGCATCTGCTGAAAATTCTGGGATTTCTTGATTGATGATAGACGCCATGGTTGGCTCCTCTATAGTTAAGTAAGTTAGAAATTATTTATATGGTTTTTCAATTAGCCCGCTAGTTCTCTGGGCTACCTGACAAACTATACGCGAATTCTATGGTTAATCTAGTTAAAAGTTTTTAATGTGATGTTTTGTTTTATTAAACTTGTTAAACTATTATCTCTACATTTTATCATTGGTGCTTAATTGGTAATTTGCTACCTTATAAAGGTTGACCAAACATAATAAATTGCATTAAAAACCCATTAAAAGAGAGGTTTTATGATTACTTTACGACAACTTGAGTTTGCCCTAGCCGTGGCCAAACATCGTCATTTTAAACGTGCTGCTGAGGATTGCAATATCTCGCAGTCTGCACTGAGTTTGGGTATCGCAGAATTAGAAAAACAGCTAGATACTCAGATTTTTGAGCGCAATAATAAGCAGGTATTGATTACCCCTATCGGTCAAGACATCCTCAACCGGGCGCAGCGAGTGTTTTCTGAGGTCAGCGATTTGACCACACGTGCTCATAGCCATCAGACGCCGCTTGCCTATCCTATGACCGTCGGTATCATTCCGACGATTGCGCCTTACTTGCTACCAAAAGTACTGCCTGCGCTGCGTGCTCAATATCCAGAGTTCCGCATGACCATCGTAGAACAACAGACAGAGCGTTTGCTTGAGCAAGTACGCTACGGTCATATCGACACCGCTATCATTGCACTACCATATGCAGTAGATGGGCTACACAGTTTTGAGTTTTGGAGTGAAGACTTCTTTGCCGTGTTCCCAAAAGACGATATACATGCCAAGCTTGATACCATTAATGCCGATGAACTAGCGACTGCCAATCTGATGTTACTTGGCGAAGGGCACTGCCTAACTGACCAGACGCTGTCTGTCTGTCATTTTGACCGTGCACAAATGAAATCAAGCTTCTCAGATGCCAGTTTAAATACCTTGATTCAAATGGCACTTGCCAACATGGGCACAACGCTAGTGCCTGAAATGGCGCTCGATCAGCTACACCTGCAAAACCAAAATGCCGTCGCCATACCATTGGCTGAAGACGGGCCGCATCGCCATATTGCCTTTGTCACCCGTCTGAACTATGCACGTGTCGATGATGTTAGCTTGCTTGGTGAAGTGTTTAATAAAGCATTTAAAGATGCAGTGGCTAACAAAGAATAACCAAACCATTTTTACCACGGTCATAGTGAAAAAATGACATATGAAAACTGTCTCAAATAAGCATGATGAGCTTGGCAAGTGCTTTGCACAGCACTTGTCAGCTATGACCAGCGATATCTCGCCAAAGCAAATAGATAGGCTTTGGCAAGATATCGTGATGCGCTATGGCGAACCACAACGTGCTTATCATACACTCAATCATATTCAGCAGCTCTTGATACAGCTTGAAAGTATTAAACACCATCTTGCTGAGCCGCATATCATTGCATTGGCACTGTACTATCATGATGTGATATACGACCCAACACGCTCCGACAATGAGCTAAAAAGTGCAGAACTTGCGACAGATGCCTTGAGCCCTTATCTAAGCACAGAGCAATGCCAGCAGATCTACGCTCTCATTATGATGACGGCTAATCATCAGATAGATGTATTGATAGATAGTGAAAAATACAATGATGCGGCATATTTGTTAGATATGGATTTGAGTATTTTGGGTGCGCCTTGGTATGCATATGAGCAGTATGCAAACGCGATACGGCAAGAATACGCACACGTCGCCGATGACAACTACCGTGATGGGCGCACTGCAGTGTTACAAGGATTACTAGCACATCCCAAACTCTATCTGACTGACCATTACTATGATCAGTTAGAATCGCAAGCTCGAGATAATATCAAGCGCGAGCTTACTTCGCTTGCAGGTTTATAAATAGCTCACTACCCTGCCGTGCTGGATGTGAATTATAGCTAGGCTCCATAATATCGATAATAAAATGACTTTGAAAGCGCTGCTGGTATTCTTCCTCGCTGCCGCCAAATGGTGGCTCTTCCCGTCCAAAATCCGTGTCAAACAACAATCCAACCAGCTTACCTTGTGGCTTTAGCAGCCTCGCCATCTGCTGCACATATTCATCACGGCGCGATGGATTAATCGCACAAAAAAACGTCTGCTCAAGTATCCAATCGAATTGATACTGCTCAGCTGATAAACTAAAAAAATCCGCACAGAGCAAATGCTCAGATGGAAAATTAGGGTAACGCTCTGCAAACGTCTCAATCGGTGCAGGGGCAAAGTCAACTAGCGTAATATTGGTAAAACCTTGCTCATATAAATAACCCACTTCATAGGCGTTACCTGCACCTGGCACTAGTACCGCCTGATTTTTTGCACTCTCAGGTAACTGGTCAATATAAGCTTTTAGCGGTGGTGACACCTGCCCCATGTCCCAACCGATGCTGTTCTTCTCATAACGCTGCTGCCAAAACTCCGCTTGGTTGACGTGTTCCATATGACATCCCTGTATATAAACTTGTTAATTAAACGACACGATTTGTACCGTTATTCCTTATCATATCAGGCTTGTTCAGGCATGTCCCTATTTTAAAGGCGTGTCCTTATTTTAAAAATGATGACGGAAATAGGGTAAGGTGACTTTGCATAATGAAAGTTACATAGATGATATCGAGGTGCTTACTAGGGCTATTTATATGGGTAGATAGTTAGATGATAGGTTTAGTCCAGCTGTCCTGTCTTGCCCGCTAGGATATTATGCCATTGCTGGTAATCTGGCATCGCTGTGGCAACGGTTTGCCAAAACGCTCGGCTATGGTTGGCATGATGCAAGTGGCACAGCTCATGAACAATTACGTATTCGGTGCATTCGATAGGATAGGCAGGAAGATAAACCGACAGCCAAATTCGTTTTGCGCGCGTGTTGCAGCTGCCCCAACGCGTGTGCATTTTTTTCAAACGTATTTCATTGGCATAAGCGCCAACGATTGGCTGCCACTTATCAAATAGTGCAGGTGCGACTTCGGAGAGTTGTTGCCGATAGTAGGTGATTTTTTCATCAGGACTGAGCGTAAATGATTGCTCTGCACCCCATAATAGAACTGAGTTATTAGCAGTTGGAAAGTCTGACGACCTGCTCTGTCTACGTTTGTATTGCTCTAATACTTGCGGGTGATTTGCAATAGCCCACGGCACCCGCTTAGCCACAGCATGCAACATTTGTGATGCTCTGACATGCATCGGTGCAGAGACCATCAACATATAAGGCTTTAAGCGAAAATTGATATTTTTAACACGCTTTTGACTGATATGTAGCTCGATGCCTGCCTGTGCAAGCTGCTGTCTGACAGTATCTAAATTGGTGTCTAAGCTAATGCTCTACCTCCTTGGCTGACTATTACTACTGTTCTAGTAATAGTCATTATTAATCGCCATGCCTGTTCGTCTGTCGCTCTTGTTAAATGTCACGTATTACAGTGCTTGCAAATGGTTGTCAAACGACATCATATGCAGTTGACTGTCTTTTATAATTCGCTCATGAAATTCGATGTCGTTGACGTCCAACTTTACTTCTGGTAAAGCATTTACTCTTAGCGCTGTTAACTGACCTTGACCATCACTAACGATAAAACCTGTCGGCTCGGCATGTTTATCAATTTTACTCATGGAAGCACTAGAATTGGCTAACACTGAAGCCCCTGCACAATCTGGCAGGCTTACATCATCAATCAGCTCGCGAGTATGCAAATCATAAATCGCCGCACAGCCACCAATCGGCGTGGTCACACACAGTAAGTTACGCTCACTATCCACCGCCACGCTAGCGATATATTGGTGAAAACGTTGCCATTGATTGTTTGGCATAGTGAGTGGTGTAAAGCTGGCGTCACCACGTTTATGAGTCAGCACTAACGGTACATTGATATGTTTTTCACCTTGGAACTGAATACCGATCATCACTGTGCCGTCATCGTGCATGGCTAAGTGGCGCACACTCATCTGATTATGCTCTGGAGTCACTTGCTCAAGCAATGTGCCATCATGACGATTCAGATAAACCAGTGATGGTCGCATGGTATCTAGATTTAGCTCTTCGCGTGAGGCCTGCTCGGTTTTGATACCACCGTTTGCAATGATCAGCGTTTCGCTATCAGGATGCATAATCAGTTCATGCGGGCCGATACCATATGAATCAAACTCTGCTACTTTTCTATAAGCATCATTTGCGTCATAGATACCAATTTTACCTGCCAGACTCACTGTGTCGTTCTCAGTTACGTAGAGCAGGCTGCCATCTAAGCTATAGCAGGCATGACCATAAAAGTGACGGTCTACATCGGCTATAACCGCATGTTGTACTTGCCCATTTGATGTATTAAGTACCCAGAATTTTTCGCTTGGACGACGACCCATGACGACGACATCACGTCTTTTTTCAACATTGCTATACTGAACTTCAGATACATTGACAGATACAGGCTGAACAACGATGTCGTGGACACGCTCAGGCATAGTTGTCTGCCAAACGATTTGTCTGTCAGCATCAATACCTACCACGCCAAAGTCGTGCTCACTCTGGCCTGATGTAGCCTGATCTTTTGGCAGTGATGCAACGCCACTGACCCAGCTGACTGGGCGCGCTAGCATCGTTGTCGTATGTACAGCAGCAAAGTCAGGCGTGTTACTTTTATCATCACCTACAGCATGATAAGCCTGCTTCCAGGTTACCGCTGCTTGCTCACAAGCATAACGTAAGCGCGAAAGCTTCGGCGTTGAAACAGGTGCCGCACTTAATGCTTGCAACTGCGTACGAATACCATCTACATAATCTTGTAGACTGGCATCTGGATGCTGCTGCTTACGATGACGATGATGAATACCGACCAACGCCGCCGTGCCAACTGCTGTCAACACTGAAGTCGTCAAAAGCTCATGAGCTGACGAAGTTCTTCCAGACCGATTAGACCTATTCATCTGGTCATGAGTCTGGGCTACTGACACTGCTGTACTCGCTTCGATAGTAGACATTGTCTAATCGCCATCAGTGCTATTAAAGCCCACACGGATACCAAGTGCTGGGATTAACTGGCGCTTAATAAGACGAGTGACATCAGTCAAATGATCATACAACGCTTGTTGATCGTCCTTATTCGCCTCTGATAAATCTTCTGGCATTTGTGCTAATAATGCAGTCGTGTCAGCTAATGCAGTTGATAGATTATCCGAAACTTTGCTTTCGTTATTGCTGCCAAGAATAGCCGTCAATACAGGGTCAGTCATGGCTTTATTGATAGTATCTAACTTAGCATTGATAATAGCACGGCTTTGACCAGCAGTAGCAGCAGGCAAATGGCCTTTTGCTTTACCTGTTAGACCGAGTGGCTGATCAATGGCATTAGACTTCATGGTCTCAATCAATGACAGTAGAGAGTTAATCCATTGATTTAAGCCTCTATCGCTTTCTGCTGTTTTGTCTATCGCCAATAAATCAGTCGCGTTTTGCTGCCAGTTTTTCTCAATGTCTTTTAGACGCGTGCTCAACGCACTACTGGCGCTAATCACATAAGCACACTGACCAGCGTCTAGACTTTCATTAGCAAACAAAGCCTCTTCCAACCCTGGCACGCCTTGTACGATAGCACTCTCGCCAGTAAGTTGCTCTGGCGTTAGTTTTGGATTGGCAGCGATTAAATCAGCCACGCCACTATGTACGAGTCCGCGCTCGTCAGGGTAGTAGTTAATGTATAGATTGCTCATACTAGCGGTCGCAGGACCAAAGTTGACCATCTCAGCACTTGACCATGCTTGTGCCAATACTAGCCACTGTGCACGTAATGCTTGTAGCTCATCCCCACTTACTGGAGCTTGGGTACAATGTTTCTGCGCCAATTCATTCAACAGATCGCTTTGCTTGGCTGCATCAGCATACGCAGGAATCACGATATCGTCTGCCACATGCGTCAAGTACGTTTTTGCAGTCTCAGGGCTGATATCTACTGCAACGATTTGCTCAGTACTTTCTTTGCTGTTTTCTACTGAGCTGTCAGTAGCTGCACTGTCTTGCACAACTTTTTGGCTGTCTACATCTGCAGTTTTGTTGTCATCGGCAGGTTTGACACAACTGATCAACAGTCCAGCACTTAATGCAGATAGCGCCATTGCCAAAGCGTGGTTTATTTTCATAGGTTTCTCGGTAATGTTATAGGTAGTAATTTATAGCGTTTTTATACTGATTTTATAATAGCGACTTTATTACAGTGATTTTATTATAGCGACTTTAGGAACGCATTAAGCTCTGCGCGACCTTGTTTGTCCAACTTCAATACTTGTTGCTTTTGCTTTTCGGCTTCTCCGCCATGCCACAAAACCGCTTCCATCAATGTACGGGCACGGCCATCATGTAAAAACGTTGCTTGAGGATCAACTGTCTGCGCAAGTCCTACGCCCCAAAGTGCTGGCGTACGCCATTCATAAGAATTGGCTAAAAATTCAACTTGGGCACTTTTCGGTGGTAGCTTACCAGCAATCGTACGATCAGCGAGATCATCGCCCATATCGTGCAACAGCAAATCTGTATAAGGATAAATCACTTGTCCATGCTGCTCAAGATGATCATCGTCGGTTTTTGGCAACTGATATCTTGGCGTATGACAGCTTTGACAACCCATGTCATAAAAACGCTTTTTGCCAGCCAGCACGAGCTTATCATCTGCATTACGGCGATGCGGCACTGCTAAATTGCGAGTATAAAACTCTACAAACTTAGCAACCTCATCGTTTACTTCCACAGGTGATTTACCATTGCCCTGCTCATCAGCCCCTGTCGCTGCATTTAGGCAAGCGGTCTGCGTTGGCATACAGGATTCATTAGAACGGATGTTCGACGTCAGACCCATGTCTTCGTTAAAGGCACTTTGGTTTTGGGTGATAAGTTTGGTTTGACCCGCTTTCCACCCAAATCGTCCAAGCGCCCGCTTGCCCGTTTGTGGATCCATGACCCAGTTAAACTTACCACTGATATCGCTATCATTACTGTCGCTGGCTTGTTTTTTAATGTCATCGTCAGGTATTTGCTCTAGCAGCCCAAGCCCAATCATCGGTAGCGCCACACGCGGCGATACCATCATGTCCTCATCAAAAGCACCGTAACCAGGTTTGGTCAAATTAAACATTGGCGCACGTAGCGTCTCGACGTATCCGTCAGCAAAGGTAACTGGTTTGTCTGTCCACTGCACCGCAATTCTTGCTTCAGCAGGCACGCCCTGAATACCGCGATCTTGTAGCTGGCCACCATACATAGGATGAACCACCTTTTCAATCAGCGAATCCTGTAGCTGCTGGCGTTGCTCATCGGTCGTCGCTGGCATAGACAGACGAATCAATAAACTATCAGCATCGTCATCCGCCGTCATCGGCGCATGACCGCGCCCATCTTTAACATGACAAGACTGACAAGCGGCCACATTAAATAATGCACCCAGTCCATCACGACTATCAGTACTGGCAGGAGCAACGACCCACGGTTGCTTAAAGAACGCATTACCAATAAAGAACGACCCTTTTCGAGAAGCTGCTAGATTCGATGAAGGCTTCGAGTAGCTCTCAGCACTGCTAATACTAATACCAGAGTCGCCGCCTTGCTTGATCTCTTGAGGGTCAAAGCTCACCAGCTGCTGCATTGGCACGCCTGCCAGTACTTCTATATTTTTGGCATGTTCGGACGACAGCGATTTGCTGCTTTCATTACTTGAGGCCTGCTCTGAAGCATCACTAGAAGTATCGTCAGAAACGCTATCAGATGGTTGACACGCACTGATAGCCATTGCACTGGCGATAATTAGCGCAAGCTTAGAAGGTATATGTCGTAGGATTTGAGTAGCAAGAGGAGAAACAGAAGGGTTAACATAATTGGCGTTCATAGAAATTAATTGCCTTAGCGCTAGAGTAGAACCATTAAAATTTTGTCATACCATCTCATTATATGTCGTCACAATCATTGCCTATCGACATATAATGCAATGGTACACCGGCCAATTGGCTTATTTAATGCTCGTAAAAATGCGTTGCCAACGGTGGCTGACAACGCACGTATTATATCTAATCTAAGTATCTAATAAACAGCGGTTACTGACCTATAACGACTAATAAAACGTCTCAAAGCCCATTAAAGGCTTTTAAATAAGGGCCGCTAGCTTAAATTTTTTCTTAAAACTGTGACCCAGCATCTGCATCTAGATTATCGATTCCAACTGCTTTTGCAGCGTTTTCGATGCTGGCCGTTAGCTCTTGTAAGCTAGTGATACCCGCTTCAACCCATCCACGACGGACGTTTTGCTCTTCAGCAGAGATACCTTCTTGGCTGGCTTGACCGACAGTTGCAATCATCTGGTCAATCTTGATGCCGTCTTTCTCGCCTTTTTCAACGATAACATTGAACGCGCCTTCTACTTTGTTGAACTCAGCAGCCAATTTATCAGCGGCTTCTGTGTGGCCGTTATCCGTTAGATAATCTTTGATACCGTAGCCGCCCACTGTCTTACCAGCGACTGTTGTATAGCTACCATTAAAGACGTTTTGGATACCGCGCGCATTATTGGCATAGCTTAAATGGGTCAAATCACTAAAGCATTCGTGCTCATCTTCAGTAGAGCCAGTAACAAAAGCGACCTGCATACGCTCAGAAGCAAGCTCACCTAATGCTAAGCTGCCCATTTGATACATAATTTGGCGTAGACCATTGTCATATTTGCGCGCTATCAAATCACTACGTAAGGTATTTTCAGTATCAGGCTGCCACTGGGCTTCCATCGCGGTCAAATCATCAACCAATAGTTGAGTTGCAGCAGTTAAGAACTCACCACGGCGCTCACAGATACTGGCATCTTCATTGACGGTCTCACCACTAGTACACTGTCCGGCTTCAGTCGCATAGTCAGTGACTGGGCGATTACCTGCACCTTCTTTTACGCCGTTGTTGTCTTGACCCCACAGCATAAATTCAATCGCATGATAGCCAGTCGTTACGTTGGCTTCACTACCACCGATTTCATTCATTTCTGCGAGTAGCTCAGGTGTAATCGTACTGGTATCTTGCTTGATACTACCGACAGTAATGCTGTCGCTATTGATGATGTTCTCTTGGCTGTTATATTCGCCTTCATAGTCGTCACCGACATAATCAATCAGCGCTTCATCAAGTGGCCAAGCATTGATCTGCCCTTCCCAGCTATCGATACTGTTGATAGCACGTTTGTCATTGGCAGTCACAAAGCCTTCATCAAAACGGAAAATCTCAGTTTGTGAATATGGCTGACGTGCTGCTTTATAGGCAGCTTTTGCAGCATCAAGGTTTTCTTGTGTTGGAGTGGCTACGTAAGTTTCTACCGCAGTTTGTAGCGCTTTAGCCGTGTCCAACGAGTCTTTATAAGCGGCGTGTGCCATATTTGCATAACTGATAATCAATCTATCAATATGTGCTTTTTCGGCAGCAGTCATCTCTGTATGATCAGCCGTCTCTGTGTTTGCTACTTCTGTTTGCGTCTCTGTCGCAGCATTGGTGTCTTCATCGGCTTGCTTTGTACAGCCCGACACCATTAACAATCCTGCAAGTGCAACAGCTAAAGTGGTTGGTAAAAGCTTACGGCTCGTTACTGTGGTAATCGTCATACATATCCTCAAGAAATATAGCAAAAAATTCGTTTTGGTTAAGTAGCCTCAATTATTTTGATAATCAAGCCATGTTACAGCAGGCTATCTTAGCCATGCACATTGACTCTCAGTGCGCACGATAAGACGTTTAATATTGCATTGATAGCAAACACTGACAAATTATAGTGTTATTGATAATCATTATCAATATTTAATTTAATATTAACTATATCTATCAATCATCATTGTTTTATTCAAACTGAAAACATAAAAAAAAGAGCCAGCATATTGCTGACTCTTTTTGAAATATATGTGCTCAAATATCTAGCACATACTTAATAGCTATATAGCTATTTATTAGTTATAGCTATTGATTAGTTTACGCTCTGTGGTGCGTTAACTGTTAGCTCAACACGGCGGTTTTGACCACGGCCATATTCAGTGTTGTTGTCTGCGATTGGACGTGACTCACCGTAAGCAACAACATTTACACGGTTTGAAGCAACACCACGAGCTGTTAAGTAGTTAGCAACTGAGTAAGCACGATCACGTGACAGACCCATGTTATAAGATGCTGAACCTTTGCTATCAGTGTGACCAGCGATAGTAATTGTGTTTTGGTTGTACTGGTTCATCGTTGACGCAAGCTTATCAAGCGTTGGCTTGAATGATGAGCTAAGGGTTGCATCATCAAATGAGAACGTGATGCTACCTGGCATGACCAAATCAATGTTACCAGTGGTTGGGTTCTGCTCAACAGTTACGCCTGTACCAGCCATTTGCTGCTCAAGTTGACGAGCTTGACGCTCCATGTAGTAACCAACACCTGCACCTAGTGCTGCGCCGATAGCTGCATCACGACCAGTTTTGTCGCCGCCTGTTGCTTTTGAAATAGTTGCACCACCTGCTGCACCAACTAGACCACCTAGAGCAGCTTTGTTTAGACGCTGTTGTCCAGTGTTTGGATCTGTTGTACAGCCGCTAAGTGCTAGACCTGATGCTACTGCTGCAATCATTAAAGTATTACGCATAATATTTCCTCTTAAGTTTAAAAAATCGTGCTTTTTATAAAGATTGTCCATTAATCTTTTTTAAGTACTTATCTACATTCCCCATTATTATGGCAACTACAACCTATCTCTGTGTAATATTTTGTCATACCTATGTATGAGAAGTGCAGGTTATATTTCAATGGTTTTATAGGTCAAATCTTCGTGCCTTGCTACCACTAGTCACGTTTACAACCGTACACTACAACATGTTTCTGCTAAAATTATATCCCTGAATTTGTCGGCTTTGAATAGTCATGATTTAAAGCTTTACGTTCATAATATTTCTGACTTGACTAGGACAGATTCAGCGACATACGGCTTATTATTAATCAGATAGACTGAAAAGGATTGAGCATGCGATTGACATCTACCATTCGAAAAATGCATAAACGTTCGCCTAAACTGGGTAAAGCTGTGTCGCTTGCAACAGCTACTGGTGTCATCGCCGCCAATAGCTTCGGTGGTAGTATTCCTTTATGGCTAATGGGCGTCGGTAAAGTCATTACTGGTGCCTCTATTGCAGATAAAGCCGTCATTAAAATTGCTACTCACTGGATCAGCAGCAACAGTGCCTTGATTGATAACATGTTGCCTCGCAAAGACTGGCGTATCAACCTACCCGACGATATTCATACCAATGGTAAATACCTACTGGTGAGCAACCACCAATCATGGGTCGATACCAGCATCGTGCAGTATATTGGCGAAAAACGTTTGCCGCTTACGCGATTTTTTACCAAGTTTGAGCTGATTTATATCCCTATCGTTGGTCAAGCTTTTTACTTTTTAGACTTTCCAATGATGCGCCGACACTCAAAAGAAGCCATCGCCAAAAACCCTGCGCTAAAAGGCAAAGACATTGAGGAAGCCAAACGTGCCTGCGCCCTACTAAAAGACAAACCGTTTACCTTATTAAATTATTTAGAAGGTACTCGTTTTACCAAAGCAAAACAAGCTCAGCAAAAATCGCCTTATACGCACTTATTGAAACCTCGTGCAGGTGGATTATCATTGGCTATTAGCGCACTAGGTGAAGATATCGATGGCATACTAGACATGACCATCGTATATCCTGATGGTGTGCCAAGCTACGGGGATCTTTGGAAAGGTAACATTAAACGTTTGGGCGTTGATTTGCGCTACATTGACATACCGGATACGTTGTTCGAAAGTATCAAGCAAGGTGGCTACGAAAATGACGAGGATACAAAAGCTCAAATGTTCGACTGGGTTGAACAAGTGTGGCGTCAAAAAGATGAACGTATTAGCACTATGTTGGCAGATTTTGAAACCAATCCTAAAACGCAAGATGCCTAATGAGGATACTTAACAATAATAAACTGGCTGACCGTTAGAGCTTATCAAATACCAAGCACAGTCTATGCAAGCGTACTAAGTAGTAAATATCGATGTAACAAACGTTGATGCAATAAGTATCGAGTACGAGATAAAAAGTTATTGAGGAACAAAGTTACGGGTACAGGTGTCACAATAGTCATATCTTACTTATGATGTTTACTGTTAAAACAGCCATGCATCGCAAGTAAATTTTAATCAAAGATGGGTTGTTTTTTAACCTTATTCATTGATAATGTGACTAATCATGAACTCATAGATTTTCGATGTCTACTTTAATAGTAAATGGTAGTAAATGTCGATTTCTGACCCATTCTTTGTGCCATTTATTACTTATAAGGTATGACTGTGCCCACCTCTACTACTAGCTCGCCGTTAGCTACCGAATCTGTTTTGAGTCAGCCTCCTTATCCAATAAGTGATGAGCTACCAAAACCGAACCATCCAAAGCCGAGTCGCTTTAAGCTCACTTACGATATCGTCATGATTATTGCCATCAGTATTGATCTGCTATTGATCAGTATCGATGCTATTTTGATGAGCAATTTTAGTAGTAATGCTGCAGAATGGCTAACCATTAGTGAAGCGCTCAATTGGTATCAGAGCACTCTACATGATCCTCTACGCACTGCTGGAGGATTTTTTACTATCTTTTTGGTCGTTGAGTTGCTATTGCGCTGGGCGATTGCCATTAAACAAAAAGTCTATTATCGTTGGTTCTTTTTCCCATTCGTTCATTGGTACGAAGTATTAGGCTGCTTTCCGCAGCTACGTGCTTTACGACTGCTCCGAGCGGTCGTTATTGGACGACGTCTATATCAGCTTGGCTACCAAGTACTGCCGCAGACGTGGATCAACCGAATCAAGTTCTACATTGACCTACTGTTAGAAGAGCTCTCCGATCGCGTTATTTTGACAGCGATACAAAACTTTCGACAAGAACTAACCAGTTCAGATACGCATAAATCATTCATCGAGTCGACGATTGCGAAAAATCGAAATGAGATTGAAGCGGCCGTATTGTCCGTACTGCGTACAGAGCTTGCACCAAAGCTGCAAGAACTAACTGCCTCATCAGGTGGCGGCAGTATATTGGCGAGCGAGATGGGTAATGCTATTGAAGAAGGATTGGCCAACACACCTGAGTTGCGCCGCTATCTACGCATGATACCTATCGCGGGCAGCCTAATTGAGTCACAGCTACATCACGTCGGGCACAATATCGGTGAGAATGTCGTAAATGCATTAAACAAGCGACTTTTAGACCCTAAGCGCTTGGATATATTAATGACGGAAATTGCTAGCGGTATTGCGCAAATAGATACCAATAATACAGCGCTAGATACTTTAATTTCTAGTATCATTGATGACAGTTTGACTGCGTTTGAAGCGCAAGTAAAAGTGCAGCAATGGAAGCACCAAGATATGCTAAATCTATAGTTTAGCTATCTAATAGCATGATGTAATAAGAGACATAATACCGTGACAGAATTATTTTTAAGGGTTTGTATATGACAGTTTCAGCTAACGATAACCAGACTGCACCAGCGCTAGCTTTCTATGGCAAGATGCTGACGTTTTCACGCGTACAGTTTAGTACAAGCGATCTAGCAGCTATAGAGGCTCAGCTAACTGAAACGCTCAGCAATAAATCGAGCAATATCCCTATCCTTATTGATAGTGACGTTGAGCAGGATTTATCAGCATTGGTAGAGCTGTTATGGGCATGGGGGCTGCAGCCTATTGGCGTGGTGACAGGTATGCTTGATGCACAAGCACGTGAGCAGCGCTTAGCGATATTCCCAGCAGATGGTAAGCGCATTGAGCGTATATTACCAAGTAAAAAAGCGCCTATCCCTACCCAACCATCAGCAGAGAATAACAACGCCGGAACTGTTAACGCTAACAGCGTCGATGATGCTTCTACTACGAGCGAGCCTGATACTGAAACCACATTATCTAATATGCCCACCGAGACATTAGTAAGTACTCAGCATATTACCAGCTTAATCTATGATCAAATGCTACGTTCAGGACAAAGCCTCAATCACGTTGGTGGCGACCTGATTTTGACCAGTAGTATCAATAGTGGCGCTGAAGCGATTACTGATAATAGCTTACACGTATATGGCCGTGCACAAGGGCGTTTAGTGGCAGGCGCAACAGGGGATAAGGATGCCCGTATATTCTGCCAAGTCTTTAATCCTTCATTGGTGTCAGTAGCAGGGACTTATTGCTTACGAGACAACTTACCTGAGCATGTCATCGACAAGTCAGTGCAAGTAAAATTCGTAGAAGGTGAAGGCTTAGTGTTCACGGTAATGGATGAGGCTTAGAACGCCATTAAAAATAATACACCGTGAAGTGACTTTATAGAAAACTAAGGTGGTTAAGCTGCTCTATCCGATAAGCCAAAAACCATAGTTATAATCCTACCAATACCACGCAGAGAGGCTAATTGAGCGATACATAGGTTGTTTTTCTGCTTTAGTATCGAGCTGCTATAAATTTATGTTTATTTATGCTAGGCTAGCTTCGAAGATAGTGTATATATGTTAGGTAAATAACATGTAAGTTTGCTATTTATATAAAAGATATCCCATTGATTCATAGGAGTGTGCCATTGTGGCGAAGATAGTTGTAATCACTTCAGGTAAAGGCGGTGTGGGTAAAACCACGACAAGTGCTTCTTTTGCCGCTGGTTTGGCGTTACGTGGCTATAAAACGGTTGTTATCGACTTTGATGTAGGTCTACGTAATCTAGACTTAATCATGGGTTGCGAAAACAGAATTGTTTATGACTTCGTTGATGTCATCACTGGAAACGCGCGCTTGTCGCAAGCACTTGTCAAAGACAAACAGCTTGAAAACCTGTATATCCTGCCAGCCAGTCAGACGCGCGATAAAGACGCATTGACAGACGAAGGGGTATCAGAGGTAATGGCTGAGCTCTCTAAACAGTTTGACTATATCATTTGTGACTCACCTGCCGGTATCGAGCGCGGTGCACAGCTAGCGATGTACCATGCGGATGAGGCTATTATTGTCACTAACCCTGAGATTTCTTCAGTGCGTGACTCAGATAGAATCATCGGCATTCTGCAAAGTCAGACGAAAAAAGTAGAAGAGAATCAAGGGACTGTTCGCGAGCATTTGATTATCACTCGTTATAATCCTGAACGTGCGGCTGCCAATGAGATGATGGATATCGATACTATCTCAAATGATATCCTAAAAGTTCCACTACTTGGTGTTGTTCCTGAGAGCCATTCAGTGCTTGAAGCGTCCAACCATGGCGAACCAGTTATTCATTATACCGACTCTGTTGCTGGTCAATGTTATGAAGACATTGTCGCCCGTTTCTTGGGTGAAGAGCGTCCACTACGTCATATTGACGTGAAGAAAAAGAGTCTATTACAGCGCTGGTTTGGAGGATAATGATGACTAAGAAAAAAGGATTTTGGAGTAGCCTATTCGGTACTGACGACAACAGTAACGCAGGTAGCGCAAATTTAGCAACTGAGCGTTTAAAAGTTATCGTTGCTAGCGAAAACCGATTAAACAATCGCTTAACAGTTGATCGTATCGAAAAAATGAAACGTGAAATATTAGAAGTTGTGAACAAATACGTTAACGGTGTGCAGATTGATGATGTCAATATTAACCATCGTTCTGAAGACAGCTTAGATGTGTTAGAGATGAATATCAATTTGCCTGAGCATAAGAAATAGCGTTTTAATAGTACGTATTTCTACAATGAATAAAAAAGCCCCAAGTTTGATACTTGGGGCTTTTTAATGTTTATCGATTATAGGTTATTTCATACGGGCAATAAGATTGTCTTTTTTGACAAACTGATGGTATAACGCGGCTGCTATATGCAAGACCGTAAAACCAATAATCATTGGCCAGATAATCTCAGTATGCAAGTTATTGTAAAAACGAGCCAAACTTCTATCTGGGGTCACGAATACAGGGATCTGAAAAACACCAAAAATATCAACTGGTCGACCGCCATATACTGCCATCAATAAGCCAACCATTGGCATAGCAATCAGTATGGCATAGAGAGCAAAATGTGACAGCTGAGATACGAGCATTTGCCATTTTGGCATGGCTAACGGTAGTGGTGCCTTAGTAAAAACGCGGTTGATGACTCGGGCAATCATCCAAAATAATAGGCTCACGCCGAACGCTTTATGATATCCAATAAACAGATTGCTATCTAAATTCTCATATAGCAGTATCATTATCCATGTGGTTAACAGTAAGGCTGCACTAATCCAATGAAAAATACGGCTACTAACCGACCACTTTGATACATTCGAGTTGGCATTATTCATGAGTGACTCTACTACCTTTATCAGGAATTATCTCTAATCAGTTTTATAAGCCAGTTAATAACTCTTCAACAGATGAAGTCATTAACATTACTGGCTTACTATTTATAGAATGGAGAATACCTTAAATACAGGTGAGAATCTAGCCATCTAAATCAATCAGGTGATAGGCAATTTTATCCAAATCTGGTACTAAATAGATTTCGTCATCAATCATCACTGTTTGATATAGGTAGGATGAGACGTTATTTTTATCGAAATACTCTTCTCTACCTTCGATATTAGCACCACTAAATTGTTCAGGTGTCTCTACATCTTTGACTTCAGAAATTCGTGCTTGCAGTTGACGCAGATCACCTGCCGTCTGTAAGGCAAAACGGTGATCAGTCGTATTACCTTCCAAAACAACCATTTTGTCTGGGGTTTGATCTTGCAGTAGCAAATTAAATACAGCCAAATCTTGTTGTTGCCAGTCGTATCTAGAAACCTGCTGTTGGAGCTGATCCACACTCAAAATTAGGCTACTTGGAATGATCCAGTCCGGCTGGTTAACTGCGGGAACAATAGTGACGTCAAGCATACCATTGTTGGTAGTCAACAGACTCACAGCCTCAAACGAATGTTTTAAAATTTGTTTCATACGTCACTCGCAATAAGTTAATGTGAATGGCTAGCTGCCTTTTCACCAATGTAATCGGTTAGTTTTTTTGCTAAATCGGTAGGGCTACCAACAAAATTGCAATACCCTGAGTCAATGATAGCCTGAGGTTGACTTGGACATGCACTCAAGCTCGGATCTTGTGCCCATAATTGACTGTTATTATCTTGGATTAGGTCCAAGTATTGAGAGCCATCATTACCCATACCTGAAAATATAATATTAATAAGCTCGCTACCATGAACATCACTGGTATTTTTGAGCAACTGCCCGATTGCAGGCTTATATTCACCATGCCAATCTTGATCCAATAGTATCACGCGACCTGTTGAATCACAGACAACCTGCTTATCAATAGGTACTATCAGACACTCTCCTGCTCGTAGCCGCTGTGAAGAAGCAATAATCTTACAGCGCCAGTCGTTATGACGATTAAGTATGCGGGGCAACGTACCAATCATAGCCTGATTAAAATGATGTGCCAATAAAATACAAATTGGCAGTGTGGCTGGTACGTTATCTAAAAACTCTTTGACCGCACTAGGGCCACCCATAGAAGCACCCAAAAATACGACATAATGCCAGTCAGTATCAGCACTCTTGTAAACTGGAGCATCTACCAGTGTTGGCAAGTCAAGCAGTTGAGCAAATTTACGCTTTAACTTACGCTGCCATTTTGCATATTCTTGTGATTCGTTTAGGTACGGAGCCTGACTGAAACCCACTAGTACTGCTGCTGGTTTGGATGCCACCGTCGCTATTGCCACACTGTCATCATAATCACTGTCTATCAGCCAAATATCGATAGCTGAATTAGAAAGTGCGCACTTCTCCTGCCACTGTGCTCGTGACACACAGCCGACCAGCGTAAAGCCGAACCCACGTACCGTATCTGAAAAAGCCATGCGCTGGCGGTGGTCTTCTGCCACCACCATCACTTTAATATCATTTCTATTTTTTTTTCGCAGCGCTAAAACACGTGCATTATCCTTCATTAGTCAGGCTGACCCCTTCACCTAGTAATTTTTGCATTTTATCAAGCAGCTCTTTTTCTTGGAATGGTTTACCCATATAGTCATTCACACCAATCTCTAAGGCACGCTCACGATGTTTTTCGCCGGTACGTGACGTTATCATAATAATTGGAATTTGCTTTAGACGATTGTTATGTCTGACTTGAGTGGCGACCTCGAAGCCGTCCATACGAGGCATTTCGATATCAAGCAATATCATGTCTGGTGTCATATCTTGCAATATCTCAATTGCGTCAATACCATCTTTAGCGACTGCCACATTGAACCCTTGGCGCTCTAAGAAACGTGAGGTTACTTTACGCACTGTCACTGAATCATCGACGACTAGAATGGTAGATTTAGACTCTATACGTCCTCTTTTAGCATCAGCAGCTTTCGTAATATTCTTGACCAATTGCGCATTACGCATAAGAGCAATCAGATCTAAGATGAGCATGACCGAGCCATCACCCATGATAGTAGCAGCTGAAACTCCTGGAATATTTGATAATTGTTGGCCTAGAGGTTTGACAACAACTTCTATGCGCGAACCTGCAATCTGATCCACTTGCAAAGCAATATTCTGTCCGGTACGGTTTTTAATAATGATAAGCGGTAAGCTAGTATTGGTATTTACAACCAGTTCATTTAATTTATTGCCTGATAAAATCTCATTTAGGTAGCGTACTCGATACTCAGTGTCTTCAAAATTCAATGTGGCATCATTTGATTGATAATAGTCATAGAGCTTCTCTGGATTCACTCGAACCACACGCTCAATCTGTACCAGTGGAATCGCATAGTAGCGATCTGCAGCGCGAACAACCAACGCGTCAGACACGGCTACCGTCAATGGTAGGCGCATTGTGAAGCTTGAGCCTTTACCCAACTCTGAGACGACGGATACCGCTCCACCTAGTTGGCGAATCTCACTAATAACAACGTCCATACCAACGCCACGTCCAGAAATCTGAGTTACTTGCTTACTAGTACTCAATCCAGCATTGAAAATATATTGCATAATATCAATGTCTGACAGACTATTATCGTCTGCATCAATTAGACCCTGAGAGATGGCTTTACTACGTACTGCTTCAACATCAATACCTCGTCCATCATCTGTTAATTGAATGACGATCTCACCACCTTCACGACGGACCTCAAGGGTGATACGGCCACTACGCTCTTTGCCTGACTTCAGACGGGTTGACGTAGTTTCAATACCATGGTCGACAGCATTACGTAACATATGCTCAAGCGGTGACGTAATGCGCTCTAGGATGGTTCTATCCATCTCGTCATCAGCATTAACAATGGTCAGTTCAACAGACTTATTAAGCTCGTTAGCTGTTTGACGTACGATACGTTCAAGACGTGGTGTCAAGCGCGTAAATGGCACCATACGTGAATTCATCAAACCGTCTTGCAGTTCAGTCTGGGTACGAGACAACTGTAGCAGGAGGCTTTCACTATCACGTGTCTTTTCTAATAATGTATGGTTAATATCAACCAAATCCGAGGCCGACTCTGTTAAAGATTTAGACAGCTGATTCAATGATGAGTATTGATCCATCTCTAGAGGGTCAAAGTCTTCATTATCGATGAGTTCCTCATCTATCTGAGACAAAATCTGTGCTTCTAGCTCGATCTCCATACGACGTAGCTGATCTGCCAAGCGTTGTACTGTCGTACCCATCTCTTCAATACTGTTTGTTAAACTACTGATACCCATATCGATACGAGCACGATTAATCGCTGACTCACCAGATAAATTAATCATGTGCTCAATCAAACCACCCGAGATACGAATCATCTCATTGCTACTAGCGCTCTGATCTTCCTCATGAGTATCTCTAAGCATAGACGGCATTTCACTGATATCTTTTGCAAGATACTGTGAATCTTGGTTTTCTTTGGCAATCAAGATTGCTTCACGCTGGGCTTGTAGAGACTCTTTAGGTATCGTTTTTAGGCTATCAGGGTTTCTACCAAACTGCTCCAATGCTTCAATCAACAACGTAGGCGTTGGTGGATTAACATGTTGTTGAAGAATAAATACTGCATCAGCTAGCCAGTCATGACTTGCAACCAGCAACTCTAATACTTTTTTGGTGGCTGGACGTCGATTACTGACAAAATCCGTATAGACTGATTCCATTTCGTGCGCCAAATCAGCAATACCAGAGGCAGTGACCATTCGTGCGCCACCCTTTATGGTATGCAAGTCACGTTGGAGCGCTTGTAACGCTGTGGTATTACTCGTATCTTTTAAGAACAAGTGCAGATACTTATTACGATTGGTAAGCTCTTCTGCTTCTTCTAAAAATACCGCTAATATATCAGGATCAGGCAATCCATTGGCCCATGATTGCTTAATCATGCTATCCAGACTTAGGGTACTCAATGCCTCATTATCACTATCAACAACATTGGCAGCAATGCTACGCTCTGTAGGTTCAAAGTGATTTTTTGGTACTGGTATGACTAGATTGACTACCTCTGGTAACGTTTTTGCTTTTTCAAGCTGATGCAACTGTTCAATCAGATCTGGAGTAAAGAAAGATTTCTTATGACTCACAATATGCATCACTTGTAGTGACATCGTGTCTTGCACCATTTGCATGATTTCAAGCCACTGCGCGGTTGGCGCTCTTCGGTTCTCTACAAACGACTCATAGACGCTTTCTGCTTCGTGGGTTAAATCACCAATACTACGGATACCGGCCATCCGTGCACCGCCTTTAATCGTGTGCAAATGACGCTGTAGAACTTTCAGCGCATTGATATTGGTGATATCGGCACGCCATTTATTGAAGCTTTCATCTAGTGCAGTATCAAGCTCTTGTGCTTCTTCTAAAAATATTTCTAACAGCTCGGCATCAGTGTCAATGGTTTCAAATTGTAGATCAGCTGCTGGAACGGCTCTAACGATGAAACCGATGTCCTCATTGTCATTATTTTCTTGATAGATACTCTGTAGTTCATCAATGACTTGTTTATCTATTTTTAAGGAGGTACTTCCAGCTAAGGCATCGAACAAGCCAATCAGCTGAGCATGACCTGCATGCAATATCGCTTGAATGTCTTGATTTTGAGCTTTATCGATATGATTACTTAAGTAGCGATACGCATTACCCAGCTCATCTAAAATTGTGACAAATTTTGGAAATGCTTGCGCTTTTTCCATAAGAGAAGCTATTTGAGAGATTTGCTGCTCTATATAGCCTTGAATATGCTCTATCTCAGTATGATTCAACGCATCATTTAATTCCCACTCAGCATCGAGCAACGTATCAATATTACTATCTAATAACTCTTCTATTGTCGGTTTCTTATTGGTCATGATAGTAGTGTCATTAGCCACGTAGTGCTCATCAAGCATGGCCTGCAATGACGCTATATCATGCTGACTCTGCGAATCATTGTCCTCTGTTGATACATCATGCTGCTCTATATTTTGCTTATAGTTATTTAGATAACCCTCTATTAATGTGGCTGACTGGGCTAATGCTGCTAAGTGCTGAGCATTCATGCCTATATCTTGTTGTTGTAATGACTCCAAGCTATGCTCGATGGTCGCACTGACTTCGCTGATAGCGGCCAAAGCACTAGAACCAGAAGCGCCGCGCAAAGTATGAAATGCGCGTACGATCTCATCTGTGATTTCTATATGATGTTGTTCTCTATTGTCTTTGACAAACTGTTCGATACAATCAAGCAGCTCTTCTGCTTCATCAATAAATATCTTACAAAATACTTTCTCTTCCTCGCTTTGAGGGGTAAGGACAACCGCTGCCTCTGCCATTTTTTCATTGACCGAATGAAAGGTCTGTAAGGTAGAGTCTATAGCTTCATTACTGTTGTCATCATAAGCATAGCCAGTTTCAGCCGTATCAGACCATGGCGTCCTTTCTTCCATCTCATCTATAGAACTACTTACTGACTGTGCAAACAAAGCAGAATAGCTAAATTCATTACCCTGTTGTTTGCTATACGCATCAGCACACGCAATCCATACTGGGACAACAGCTGGATAGTCTTGAGTACCCTGTTCAAATGCTATGAGCATATCAGGATAAGCTGCCAGTACATCTGTAATCAACTGACGCATATCAGCTGAGATAGCGACACTATTATCCAAAATACGGTTGAGCATGTTTTCTATAGACCATGCTAGTTCAGCTGTATAGTTAGCGCCTACCATGCGGCCCGAACCTTTCAAGGTATGGAAACCACGGCGTATATCTTTCAAGCCCTCTAGATCGGTCGAATTTTTCTGCCAGCTTTCATACAACGGCACAATTTCTGCCAATACTTCATTGGCCTCTTCTATAAATATCTCTTTGATATCAGGATCTGCATCGTCGACATCAGCTGGTAGTTGATTAGTCTCTTTAATGAAAGGTACAAGACTCTCTGGAATATCCAACGTAGATAAATATTCGTTGATATTTGCGTCTTCGTTATTCGAGTCAGTAACTAACTCATTACTATCGTTATTAGAATTGTTATCAGCATCATCAATTTCTAGTAGAGATTTTTCTAATTCTGCATCATCTGACATAACCTCTTTAGGAGCAAGTTCAGCTAGCGTCAGTCCAGTGTTAACCGGCTGCTGGCTCATAAGATTGCTACTTTGTAAGATAGCAATCGCAGGATCAAAGCTTGGTAAGCGCTGCGCTTCAAAATCTGTTACCAGTGTTGGTAAGCTTTTTGTCGTATCAATCACTAGGCTCACAATTTCATCTGTTACAGGCAGCGTCTTATCCAATAAACGATTGAGTAGGTTTTCGATTGACCATGCTATCTCGCCGATACTAAAAGCACCAACCATACGACCTGAACCTTTTAGAGTATGAAACCCTCTCCGCACTTCGGTCAGTGGTGTCAAATCTTGTGAGTCTTGCTGCCAAATTGGTAAAAAATCTCTTAGATCCGCAATTACTTCTGTCACTTCTTCAATGAAAATATTATGAATTTCTACATCAGTCTCAAAACTGTCGGGTTTGACTTGCTGACGAGCCTGTTTCAACAAATCACTTTCGATATTATTAGATAAATGCACACTATTTTGACTAGCCACCTGCTCCGCATCTTCATTGACAATAGGTTCAACCTCACCACTATCGTCATAACGCACAACATCGTTCGCTGACAGTTTTTGAGTAGGCACTGTCTGATCAAGCAGCTCTGGTGTTTCAATATAAGTATTTAGAAGCTGTGTTGCTTTGTCTGTATGTTCATTTGCCAATGTAAGTAACTGCTGATCGAAAACCTGCTGTGCGAGGTAATCAAGTAATAGCTCAATAGAGGTTAAGCTCTCAGCCAATGCTTGAACCAAACTCCAACTTGGTGTCGTAATTTGATGAGTGTTCAATCGTTCAAATATGCTACCTATGTCTTCTATTGTTTGACGAATTACTGGCAGCCCCATATCATCAAAAGCTTGACCAATACTAATAAAATCATTATTAGCTGGTATTAATAGAATGTCTTGACGCTGTATATACTCATTGAAGCTTTGCTTTATTTCTTCTACTGCGATTCGCAGCTCACGTATGCCATCATCGGTTGGAATAATTTCACTCTTACCTATCGAGTTGCTCTCTTCGCCATCCGTTATATCTGGCACAGTAGTAAAAGAAGTCGCCCCCCCAATTTTGAGTGAAATTGTTTTTTCAGTACTATAAATAGCGTTATATAACTCTTGTAGCTTGCGTTCAATTTGCCATTGCTCTTGCGCAAAGCCCATTTCGGATGAAAAAGCCTGTTCTAAATCTGCAAGAATTGATTCCACTTGAGACACGTAATAAGTCCAGCCTCGGTTTTTAAGTTGGCTCTTGATGCGTTCTAGAGGTATTACCAAAGTATCTGGCTCATCTAGCTTGAAGATAAGTTCTTCAAGTTCATTCAATAATCTTGGTAAAAAACGTGGGGCTGTCGTTGCATTTCGTGTTACTTCATCCAAAATAGATTGAGTGCGTTTGCTACTATAAGTTAGATAGCTTAGTTCTATATATATTTCCGTAGTCAATCTGAAAATCGTACCTGAAGGCAACACATTTGAATAGATATAGGACTCTATAATTTGATCAAGCTGACTCAATAATGGTGAGTAATGCTCAGGTATCGGTGTTTCATTGTGAGTAAGATCACTTAGCAATAGTTCAGTTAAGTACCAAAGTCTCTGTAGTCCCTTATCATGTGTAGTCTGCCATAAGTATTGACTAACTTTTTCTAGAGTACTCAGTAAAGATGATTGGTTTGTATTAGTGATCAATAACTCTTGTACTTGTTGACGCCATACGAGTAGCAACTGCTGATACTGTTCATTGGTTAAAGTAGAAGTAGCTGGACCCGTTGGTACGACCACTTCAATACTATTGATAATATTTTCGTTATTAGCATATTCATGCTCAATATCATTAACTTTTATAGATAAGTTAGTTTCTATATCTCGTTGAGACAAAGCTCGAGTCAGTTCATGAGTAGCTTTAGTTACTAAGCCAGTATGGTAACTTCCTGTACGTGCATATTGGTTGATCTCACGTTGCAATAACCGGTGAGAAAACTGGCCTACACGACGCTCTTTGATAGAAAAGTCATCGTTACTTGCTAGTGTTGCAAGTTGACTCAAATTGCTAGCGATACTTGCCAACAAAGGAAGGTTAAGTATGATTAGCGCACCACTAATCTGGTGATAATGTAATGTCAGTTGCTTATGATCAATATTGGACTCACCCAATTGCCAACCATCAGATACCTGTGATAATTGCTGATTAAATAATGGTAGTAACCATTCAAGTGTCACTATGTCATTGGGCTGTTTCTTCATAGGGTTATCCTAACTCGTCTATGCACTAATTTAGGCACTAATTTTTTGCCACACATTAACCTGTGGGTGCGCAATACGGCGCATATTTGAAGGACGCCAGAACAACGCCTCACCTGGAGCCAATATAATATACCCCCCTAACGTACACTGCTCTGCTAGCCGAGTCAAAATATCACGCTGATCGAATTTTCGAAAATATAGCAGCATATTTTGACAAATAATCACATGTTGAGGGTGAGCGGTAGGTGGGGTTTTTTCAATAATATTATGTACAGAAAAACTGACGTGTGGGCGTAATTTAGGCTCTACTTGCCAGTTTGGCTGTATACTATCATTCACTTCTGGCGTAGGAGACAAACTATCATTCACTTCTGGCGTAGGAGACAAACTATCATTCGTATTATTTGTCTCACTTTTAGTTAGAAGCGGTTGAATAAATTGCTGACACAGTTGCGGAATTAAGCACTGTTGGCGTTTGTCATACTGTCCAAGACGTGCATTTTTAATTGCCTCTTCACTAACGTCCGTTCCTAGTAGTGAATAATTTGAAAATTGCTGTGCTGATAGACTCATAGCTAATGACCAAGCTTCCTGTCCACTTGCACAACCCACACTCCAAATACGGAACAAGGCTTTATTATTGTCTACTGTTCGATACTGCGATGCACATTTTATGACAAAATCTATAGAAGGCTTATGACGAAAAAAACGACTTTCATGAATCAGTACCTTATCTAATAGTCGCTGACGTAACTCATTGTCCTTCGGTAGGTTATACCATAGCTGCTCAGCAGTTAATCCATTCGATTTTGCCACACACTCAATTGCATTAATGAACCACTGTAGCTGTATATCTGGAAGCACAAAACCGATTTCTTTCTCTATGTACTTTTGCCACTTTTGTACGTCAAAATGATCGTATTGCATTAAGGCATTGCTCGATGCAAATTCAACTGTACTCAGTGGCTTTTTATCTGCTTTAGTAAGTTTATTCACGTTACCTACTATAATTTGTGCTGCACATAATTAAACTTCTCACAGCATTACTTTATGGTAAAAGCTAGCATTAGACACTTTCTGATAACTCATGCTCAGTATTTAGCATTTCATCATCTAACAGCTCGTCATCATTCGTTACTTTAAAACCAGTCACTGACTCCTGTAGTGCTGCTGCCATTTCACTTAGCTCACCAATAGAACGGGCTGTTGCCATCGTTCCAGATGAGGTTTGCGAGGTAATATCTTGAATGATATTCATGGTGTGAGAAATATGACCAGCAGACTCAGCTTGTTGTAATGCAGCGTTTGAGATGTTTTGAATCAAGTCAGCCAAAGTATTAGAAACGCTCTGTACTTCTTCTAGTGCTTCACCCGCATCTTTCGCTAAGCGTGCGCCGCGTACAACTTCAGAAGTTGTTGACTCCATTGACATAACCGCTTCGTTGGTATCAGCCTGAATGGTTTTTACCAATGTTTCAATCTGCTTAGTAGCGTTTGCTGAACGCTCAGCCAGACGCTGTACCTCATCAGCAACAACCGCGAAGCCTCGGCCCGCTTCCCCTGCCATCGATGCCTGAATAGCGGCGTTCAATGCCAAAACGTTAGTCTGATCGGCAATATCATTAATTAGTCCAACGATATCACCAATTTCTTGCGAAGACTCCCCGAGACGTTTGATACGTTTTGACGTTTCTTGAATCTGGTCACGAATAACGTTCATACCTTCAATAGAGCGCTGTACAACTTCTGCCCCATTATGGGAGATAGCAACTGAGCGCTGGGCAACCGTTGCGGATTCTGCAGCATTGTTCGAAACTTGATCAATCGAAACTGTCATTTCGTTAATAGCGGCCGATACACCAGCAATTTCTTGTGCTTGGTGTTCAGAAGCTTCAGCCAATTCAACAGCATTCATCTGCGTTTGATCTGAAGATTGCGATACGCGATCAGCAGTGCTGTTAATAACCAAAACCAACTGACGTAATTGGTCAATTGCAAAGTTGACCGAGTCGGCAATCGCCCCTGTAAAGTCTTCTGATACAGTTGCATTAACGGTCAAATCACCTTCTGCCAAATCACCCAACTCATCAAGCAGACGTAGAATAGCGATCTGATTACGTTCGTTCTCTTCTTGAATTTGGCGAGCTCGTTCAGATTCGGCTTCAGCCTCTTGACGACGACGCAACGTTTCTTTTTCAATAAGTAATCGCTCTGAACCACCTCGCTGCTTCAATAGCTGATACGAAGCAAATAAAATACCTAACGCCCCAAGGGCAAATATAGCCGCTGGTATGATAACCGACTGATTAAAGCTACTAAAATACTGACTTACTGATGATAGAGAGTTAATCAACCAAATCAGACAGGCCAAACTTAATAAAACAAAAAATCCTAATAATAGTTTCCACGTACCATCAGCATCTTTGCTGTCTGCTGTTGTGTTAGCCATACCAGCTACAGGTTTCTTTATAACATCACTCATCTTGCATATTCCTTTCAAACAATCGTCAAAGTCTAATCGTGACCGACTTTGAAAATCTTGTTGTTATCTAAACAATGATTAGCAAAGCCTGTATAAATGCTGACATCAAACTGTATTCTGTCAGTTGCTATTATTCTGTCGTTACTTAAAAGACAGGTATTCTATTATCGACAATTATATTGCAGCATCTGAATACTGAATATCCTGCGCAAGCAAGCTTGGCATAAAAACATACCAGTCTTGGTCGTTTTTAAAAAACTTACCATGATTATAAGGCGCAAATGGTGAGTCATGATCGATGGCTTCTGGACGGTATTGGTCATGAGTAAACTGTTCAATACCAAGTACTTGATCTACCAGCAGTCCTGAAAAAATATTGTCATAATCGATAACAATAACCTTCCGTTGGCTCGTTTGTGTCAAGCGACTAGGTACTTGCAAAAAATGTGACAAGTCCGTTAGAGGCAGTAGGCGTCCACGAATATTAGCTATACCTAGCATCCATGGCTTGACTAGAGGTAAGCTAGTATATTCTGGCATAGTTAATACCTCTGATACTTGACCCATAGGAGCAACTAAGCGCTGACCCCCTATTTCAAATACCACACCTTGCCAGTCAAACTCTTGTCCACCACGGCGGCCACTTTTACGTGCACGTGCCAAGTCTGCTAGACGCAGAAGCTCAATAAACCCTCTAGAAGCCACAAGTTACTCCATCACTTTGCGAATCATATTGACCAATCCACTTTCATCAACTGGCTTGTTCATATACTCTTTAGCGCCTTGACGCTTGCCCCAAACTCTATCTGTCTCTTGATTTTTGGTGCTAATCATAATGACAGGAATATGAGCAGTAGTTTTACCACGAGTAATCTTGCGCGTGGCTTGAAAACCATTCATTTCAGGCATTACCACGTCCATCAAAATAACATCTGGTAAATGATCAGCTGCCATTTGGCAGCCTTGCTCACCGTTTGTCGCTTCCAGTACTTGGAAGTTGTTTTTGGCAAGCATATCGCGAAATTTCGCCATTTCTGATGGCGAGTCGTCAATGACTAAAACGGTAGCCATAGGAGTTTCCTTTATTTTCTAAGATACCACGAGGATATATTGTTCAATTAAAACGATTACCTAAAGTTTTATTGTTAGCAATTTCTTAATCATGATTCCTCAGTATTGAGCAATCTATGTCAATAATAACAACCAATGTATTTAAGTCTATATTTAATCGATTAGCGGTATTGATTAATGGCATCAAAAAGCTCATCTTTGCTGAACGGTTTAGTTAAGTATTCATCAGAGCCAACAATACGGCCACGTGCTTTGTCAAACAATCCATCTTTGGATGAAAGCATAATCACTGGCTTATTTGCGTAATCAGGGTTGTTTTTTATTAATGCACAAGTCTGATAACCATCTAAACGTGGCATCATGATGTCAACAAAAATGATATCTGGATTGTTATCTACAATCTTTGCTAATGCATCGAAACCATCTATAGCGGTTACTACTTCACAGCCCGCTTTTTGTAACAAGGTTTCTGCAGTACGGCGGATGGTTTTTGAATCATCAATCACCATTACTTTCAAACCATCAAAATTATTTTCCATTCTCATTGTCCTATAAACGGCTATTTATTCGTAACGCTATCTACTAATATAAATTTTAAATAACTATCCTAAACTGCTATATCACATATTATTAGACAAATATGAGTGATTGGATTTACATTAAAATTCACCACAACAGCGAGTATTTGCTTTTAGTATCTGCCTACTAAGCACAGTGTAAACATGAGCTACTATACGCACTTTATTATTTGTAAACTCAAAAAATCAGGTTTTGAGCTTATAGTTTTGGACATAATACTCTACATTCATAAACCTCAAGTGAAATAATATTGACGTTAAGCATATACAAAGTACTTTCAAAACAACCTTCGTTAAAGATAAAAGGTTCGATTAACGAGACAAACAACTATATGATATTTCTGCATTATATATAAACGATGAAAACATTGCAGGATAATTTTCATTTGTAATAAAAATGTATCAAGATATTCTATAGTGTTTGTTTTAGCACAGTTACTTTCACTTTGCCAGTGATTAGTGAAATTATGTTCGAACTCTCTAGTATCATAAATAGCTATTATTATTTATAAAGGTGTAACTGCAACTCTGCCTATTGTTTGGATCATCAACTTTCTTAAGTTTAGTAAATATTTTACAGTCGTTCCACCACATTGCAATTCACTATATAATGATATGACGATTATAATGGTGACTGCTATGACAGCTTCTAGATATTTAAAAAAAAGCCTCTATTTATTCAGCGTGCTATTTATCGCTGCTTGTCAGCCGTCACCTATAAATGAATCAGCTGTTACTGACACTGAAGAAGAGACCGCAGACACGCCACTTATCATCACAAGCGACAGTGTCACAATGACACCAGAACATATCTTGAGTATTAAACCTTCAAGGTATCAGCCGAGTCTCGGATTACAAGGTAATATCGAACCTATCAAGCAGACCACATTTGTTGCGGTACATCCGATTCGTATAGAAAAGACACTGGTTAGTGAAGGTCAATGGGTTGAAAAAGGCACGCCATTGCTTGTCTTTAGGCGTGTGGGTACGGCTAGCAAAACTGAAGATTTAAAGAAGCCTGAACAAGGTAATGTAGAATCAAACGATGTTAACAAAACCAATCCAGAAAATACGAAAAACTCTGATGCTAACTCCGCACAAGCTGCGCCAGACACAGACATTGCTGTTGTAAGAAAAACTTATAGTGACAAAACGTTAGAAGCAAACTCTGCGATAGATACTGATAGCAAGAATTCTATTAATAAAAATGCAAACGTTAATACTTCTAAACAAGATACGCAGTATAATTCGATTACCATTCATGCCAGCTTTTCAGGGCGGGTAGAAAACTTGTCTGCTAGTGCAGGACAACAGCTAGCGGCGCGCGCGTCTCTACTACAGATCAGTGACGAGACCAAGCTGCATTTTATGGCTACTCTACCTATACAAGCAAAACCACAGCTCTCAGTTGGCCAAACGGTCAATTTTACCGCCGAAGGTATCTCAGACAAGTTTACGGGACAGGTCAGCAAACTGGTATCGACCAGTCAGCCCAAAAAGCTCTTGGTCTATGTTAATGTCATCGACAACGAGGTTAGTCGTGATAAGTTACTGCCAAATATGAAAGTCACAGGGCGCGTCAACTATGGTCAAATAGATGTAGGCACTATCGTACCTAAGCGCGCGCTACATGATGTAGACCTGACAGAGTTACAAACTCCTCCTTATATGCCGCTACAACCATTGACTGCAAATGTTTGGATTATAGGCCAAGATCAGCGTCTAACGCGTCAACCTATTGAGGTAGTTGAATACGATCCTACTACGCAGCAGTATTTGATAGCAGGTGTAAGCAATGATAGCTTAATTTGTTTGGCTGACTTACCTGTTGATTCTAAAGGTAAAAAAGTCATTGTGTCATAATAGCTTATGCTGACAGTTACATTGCGTAGAAACATTAACAAAGCTTCTCTTGTTTTGTAACAGCATAATTAGGCAATATGGCCCTATTATATATAGCATTATCCGAGTATTAAAATACGACTAACATTTAATTATGCGCTATTCTGTATATTTGAAAACGTAGAGGCTTGATAGTTTAATTATTTATTATTACCAACAGTCATCATTACCGAAAATGTTATATTTTTATAAATCACAATAACAATTAGAGGACATCCCATGAGTAAACAGATTTTATTGATTGAAGACGATCCAGATTTGGCTGAGCTGATCAGCGATTATTTGACCATGAACTATTATGATGTGCATCATGCTGGTCTTGGTCAAGAAGGTCTCGACTTATTAGACACCAAAGAGCGTGATATTGACTTGGTTGTATTGGATCTTATGCTGCCTGATATGGACGGTATGCAAGTGTGTCAAAAGATTCGTGGCAACAAGAACAACATGACCAATAAAGTACCTATTATTATGCTGACCGCAAAAGGCGATACAACTGATCGCGTGTTGGGGCTAGAGATGGGTGCGGACGATTATATTGCCAAGCCTTTTGAGCCACGTGAGCTTTTAGCTCGTATTCGTGCGGTTATTCGTCGTCATGAGCAACCAAATCAAGCCGATAGCCAATCAGACAGCTTAACCTTTGGTCGTTTAAGCGTGTTCCCTGATAGTCATGAAGTCACTATCGATGACCAACCGGTACGCCTAACCACGCATCAGTTTCAGTTGTTACACTACTTCGCCACTCATTCTGGCAAGGTGTTGAATCGTGAGCAACTCTGGCAAGCGATGCCAAATGATGACAGCTCAGACAACATTGACCGTGCAATTGATGTACATATCTCGCGTCTACGTGCTTTGATCGAAGACAATCCACGCCAACCAAAACGTATTATTACCGTACGCGGCGTCGGCTATCAATTTGCTACTGATCAGGTGTAATCGTAAAGGATACCTAATTAGCTGACTCATGGTGTAAACTCTATACCATGAGTCAGTATAAGCGTTTAATAATAGAGATCGTTTAATGCAGCAATTGGGTTTTCGTTCCGTATTTGCCAAACTATTTGCCAGCGTTATGCTGGCACTTACGTTATTTGCTGTAGCAATGGTGCTGTTGACCCAACTTGTTCATGACAAAGATGCTGGCATACGCTCAGAGATATTAGCCACGCAGATTTTGGGGCAAATTGATCCATTCTTGCACGAATTGAATATTTCTATCAGCAAAGACAATCGTTTGCAGTCGCGTTTTATGCTGGCTGTCGTTAAGAAAAGCTTCGATATTTTTGATGAATCACTGCAAGCAAAAATGGGATTGTATGACAGTGAAGGTCGACTGCTCATGCAAACTGACAACAGTGACTTACCCCTAGAGCTTCCCCCTACTCCTTCTTTGTTCTCGCGCGTTTTTCCATCACTTGCAGACACGTCACCTACCAAGCAAGCCCAAGTGTATAGCAGTACGGGTTATACCTTACTGTACGAATCACGTCTCACGCCCAAAAAACCTGTCCTTTCTGCAGCCCTGAACTTATTCACTGGTACGTTACTACTGCTATTAATCATGGCAGGCGTACTATGGTTGATTGCTCGGACGATGACATGGCGTATTGACCAGTTAAGCCAACAAATGACTCAATTGGGCGATGGTGATTTTACGGTACGAGTGAACGCACGTGGTAATGATGAAATCGCTGCACTAGCACGTGGATTCAACCAAGCAGCACAAAAAATTGAACACTTAATTGATGCCAATAACTTGCTATTAGCACATGCTTCTCATGAGCTACGCACACCGATTACACGTATCCGTCTACAGATTGAAATGATGGATATGTTGGCTGGTGCGCTGCCAACTGATATCAAAGCAAAGTTCGATAAACGGGCACAAGCGATCAATAGAGACTTGTCAGGTCTTAATGACTTAGTAGAAAGCATATTACTGGTTAGTCGTTTGGATGCGGGACATGCCTTACAGCAAGTTGAAAACCTCGATTTATACGATTTGGTAAATCAAGAACGTCAGCACTATCCTGAAGCCACGCTGATTGGTGAGCACATCGTGATAGATGGTCAGTCATCAATGTTGACTCATTTGATTCGTAACTTACTTACCAACGCTATGCTACATGGCAAGCCACCTGTTACGGTATTGCTATACGGTGTTCAGAGCATAGAAGAAGCCGGAACTGTACCTGACTATCTATTACAAACAGTACTATGCAGCAGCTTTGTCGATTACAACAGTTTAGATTTTGACGATTATGAAGAAAACGCTGATGCCAAGGTAATTGAGCACCACACCGCTAAACATGAAGCTACTAGTTCGGTTGATAAGAATAAATCAGAAACGACTGACTCAATAGCAGAACTACCAACGCCGACTATCTATAAAAACGGTGAAGATATAGCTGCCAGCAATGGGAACAACGAGACTGATGACGATGCCAGCCTTGATAACGACCTTTCAGATGACAGCTTAATAGACAGTGCTAACAAACCCCAACCCTCTACTGGTGAATCATCACTACTTGCTGACTATTACAGCTTTACCAGTGAGTTAACTGACAGGATTAAGAAAGTTATTTGGAAAGCAGTTCCAGATTCTACTGACCTTGCTAACGATGCTAATAGTATTAATAATACTGACAACGCTGGCTTGATTGAAGTAGCATTAACAAGCTCTATAAGCAACGTAGAAAGCGAGAATACTGACACTCTTGTCAATAATAGTGTTCAAAAATCAGATAAATCTATTAGTGATACCGCTATTAAAAATAACGGCTCAAATAGTACGAAAGATGATGCCAAATCTAATAGCTCAAATAATGAGAACTCAAGCGCAGTCGTGCGTAAAGAAGGCTTATTTGCTAAGCATATGAAAAAAGCCAAAACTGAACCCGAACGTCCACTGCCAAAATATGCTGTACTGGCGGTAATCGACGAAGGCACTGGCATCCCTGAAGGCAAACGAGAAGAAGTCTTTAGCCCATTTGTACGTTTGCAGCAAAAAAACAAAGGCTCTGGATTAGGGTTATCGTTAGTCTCACAAATCGTTACCGCTCATCAAGGACGCATTATTACAGATACGCTAAATGGTCATACTAGATTTTTGGTGACCATCCCAATTCATCACGATCCTCATTACAACTATCACGAGTAATCAATCCCCATCGTTATATAGATAGCTATCACGCTGTCACCTTCACACTTGCCATTTTAACTGCTTATTCTTAATAGCTATTAATCATAAGCCGGACACGTATGTGCATATCCAAAGTGCCCGATAATATGCTATATTACCGCCCCTTATTATACGGTTATTGACTGTTGTCGTTTTGACAAGCTTCTTACATATTGAAAGAGGCCTGAGGACGCGTTCTTAACCATTAAAAAATTTATTAAATTTTGAGCCCTCCATGAATGACATGATTGTCTTAAACGATGTGACCAAAAGTTTTTTAAGCGACCGATCAATCAAAGACAAAGACGGCAAACCACATTGGTTTACCGCTGTTGAGCCGACATCTCTGACTATCAAACAAGGCGAAATCTTTGGTCTAATGGGTTATTCAGGCGCAGGTAAATCTACCTTATTGCGCCTAATCAACATGCTTGAACGTCCAGATTCGGGTCAAGTCGTGATAGACGGTACTGACCTAACCACGCTATCTGCCAGTGAGCTGCGTATTGCTCGTCATAATATCGGTATGATTTTTCAGCAGTTTAATCTAATGTCTAATCAAACGGTCTTTGACAACGTGGCATTTAACTTAAAAATCTCTGGTTATCCAAGTCGCGACATTCATAAGCGCGTCATGGATTGTCTTGCGATTGTCGATCTAACCGATCGTGCTGGTCACTATCCTGCGCAGCTATCAGGCGGACAAAAACAGCGTGTGGGTATTGCCCGCGCGATTGCCCCTAGTCCAAAAGTATTGTTAGCCGATGAGCCAACCAGTGCGCTTGACCCTGCAACGACCCGTAGTTTGCTGACTTGTCTGCGCGATATCAATGAGCAACTTGGCGTGACTATCGTCATTGTGACCCATGAGATGAGTGTTATTCGTAGACTTTGTGATCGCGCAGCGTTATTGCATCAAGGACAACTATTAGAAGTTGCGGATGTGCGAGACGGTCTGATTCAAGCAACCACCCCGATTGGCAAAGGTCTAGTCGTCGAGGACTAATGAGGCAGGAGAAATAGATATGTTAACTGGTACTGAATTATCCGCCTCTATAGACAAGCTACTTGTGTTACGCAAAGAGATCGTGAGCGCGTTTATTGATACTTTTGTGATGCTCGGTATTTCAACCACAGTCGCAATCGTCATCGGTGGACTGTTTGGCGTATTTTTGTTTTTGTCTAGTGATCGACAGTTTTTGCAAAACAAGACGTTGTACGGTTTGCTTGGCGGTATTACCAACTTTATGCGTGCCTTCCCTTTCGTGATTTTGATGATTGCGATGAGTCCGTTTACCAAGGCTATCGTTGGTACGGGTATCGGACCGATCGCTGCATCCCTCGTACTTGCTATCGCTGGTTCGTTTTATTTTGCGCGTTTGGTTGAGCAAAATTTACGTGAAGTGCCGCGTGGTATTATCGAAGCCACTGAATCGATGGGTGCACGACCTTTTACCATTATTAAAGTACTACTTAATGAAGCTCGCTCAGGTTTAGTATTGTCAGTCACTATTCTTTGTATCAGCTTGCTCTCTTATTCAGCGGCGGCTGGTATGATTGGTGGTGGCGGTTTGGGTGATTTGGCCATTCGTTATGGCTATTATCGCTATCAAACCGAGGTAATGATTTTTATCGTGATTGTATTATCAATCATGGTCGTCTCGATTCAAGCCTCTGGTAACTGGCTCGCCAACCGTTTAGACAAACGTTAAACCGCTTTAGAGAATACTTGACTTTACGAGCGACTAGGTTTATTTTTGGCAACACTCAACCCTTATCTCAGCTCTTACAACAAAAGCAGCATTACTATTTATAATGTTGCTTTTTTAATGTTCAGACGATAAACGTTTTACTCAATCCCATTCATTATTAAGGACATATTATGAAATTAACAGATATCAGCCGTCAGTTAGCTACCGCATTTGCCGCTGTTGGTGTATCAGGTTTAGTCTTAGTTGGTTGCAGCAATTCATCAGCGCCAGAAGCGACTAAAGAGCCAGTAACCGAAGGTACCACTGCAGAAACTGCCGCTAGCGATATCGATCCTGACCATACCAAAATCGTTATCGGTACGACTGAAGGCGATTTTGCTGATATGGTTCGTAACCAAGTAAAGAGCTCGCTTGAAGCTCAAGGTTATGAAGTTGAGTTGATTGCTTTTACTGACTATGTCCGTCCTAACCTTGCATTAGCTGAAGGCGATTTGGATATCAACATCTTCCAGCACAAGCCTTATCTTGATAATTTCAAAAAAGAAAACAATCTTGATCTAGTAGAAGCATTCCAAGTACCAACGGCTCCGCTTGGTATCTACTCAGGTAAAAAGACTAGCCTTGATGCTGCTTTCAAAGGCATGAGTGTTTCTGCACCAAACGACCCTAGTAACTTTGCACGTGCTTTGGTTATGATGAACGATCTTGGCTGGATCAAATTAAAAGACAACATCGATCCATTGACAGCATCAAAATCGGATATCGCTGATAACAGCAAATATGATATCGAAATCGTTGAACTAGAAGCTGCTCAATTACCACGCGCACGTGATGAAGTTGACTTCGCAGTTATCAACGGTAACTATGCTACTGACTCTGGTATCAAATTGACCGAAGCATTGTTCCAAGAGCCAAGCTTTGCTTATGTAAACTGGTCAGCGATCAAATCTGCTGATACTGGTAAAAAATGGGTTGAAGATGTGACCAACGCTTATAACTCAGAAGCTTTCAAAAAGTATGCTCATGAAACGTTCCCTGGCTACAAGTACCCAAAAATCTGGGGTACTGATCATAGCGCACATACGGACACTGCTGCTAAAACTGAAAGCGCTGACGCTCCAGAAACTGCAGAAGCTGCTGCTCAATAAGACTTTAAATCAAAAATACCTAGCTTTTTAGGTGTTATGATTAGTAGAAACGCCCATTACTTAGAGTAATGGGCGTTTTTTTGTCTTTTATTCTAGGAATGCTGTTTTCCAATAGGTTATCAAAATACTAACTGTGCATTAAATAACTATCAAATAACTATCAAATAACTATCAAAAATCACGTTACAGCCTGTTTGCCCTTTGTAGGAAACCGTCACTCACTCTTCCACTTGTCCTTGGTTTTTCTTATAGTGGACGGGCTCAATAGTAATTTACTCGTTAAACCGTACTATTGATGACATTTAAAACTAATGAAAATTATAAGACACACATAATAAGGATAACAATATGAGCGCTAAAAACTATAATATTCGTACCGCTGGACAAGCAAATATTCCCATCCTAGGGCTAGGCACTTGGCAGTCAACTGGGCAAGATTGCGTAGACGCGGTCAAAAAAGCGTTAGAAATGGGGTATGAGCATATCGATACCGCTCAAGCTTATGGTAATGAAAAAGAGGTTGGCGAAGGCATCAGACAGTCAGGCGTGGCTCGTGATAAGTTCTTTTTGACTACCAAAATTTTTCCAGATGATATGAAGTTTGAGCCAGAAAAACTGGTCGCAGCGGCGAAACGTTCTTTGGAAGACTTGGGTACAGACTATGTTGATCTGTTGCTATTGCACTGGCCTGATGACCGCGTGCCGTTATCCGAGACCATTCCTGCGCTGTGCGAACTACAAAAGCAAGGCTTGACGCGTCATATCGGTGTATCGAACTTCAATATTGCTAATATCATTGAAGCGAAGAAATATGCTGATGTGCCTATCGTCGTGAACCAAGTAGAGTTTCATCCGTTTATTAAGCAAAACACATTGCAGACCTTTTTGAATAATCATCATATTTTATTAGAGGCTTACTCGCCATTAGCGCGTGGTGATGTATTTGATAACGAAGTAATTAAAGAAATTGCAGATAAGCATAACGTAACACCAGCACAAATCTCACTAGCTTGGATCTTATCAGACAAGCATCGTGTGGCTATTCCGAAAACGTCTAATCCTGATCACTTGCAAGGCAATCTAGATGCCATCAAAGTTGAGTTAAGTGCAGATGAGTTAGAAAAAATCGGTAACCTAGCCAGCTCTGACGGTCGTAAAATTGAACATCCTGACTATAGCCCAGTATGGGATGACTAATCGAGTTAATAAGTATGATTAGCTAAACACCACAGCGCAATAAAAAGCCACCAATTATCGGTGGCTTTTTTATATGGTATGAAAGCTCAAAATCATTACTGTTGTAGCGTTTCGGTCTCATGAATTTTTTCAGCAGGATTATACTGTTCAGAAGAAGGTATCGCTCCGCTACGATTATTTTCTTTCATAGATTTAGCAACTTCTGGTGGCATATAGTTTTCGTCATGCTTAGCCAATACTTCCCCAGCGACGAAAGTATCGCCCTGCATTTTACCCGTAGCTACGACGCCTGAGTTTTCAGCAAATAAGTCTGGCAGGATACCTTGGTAAGTCACTGGCACGGTCGATTGAAAATCAGTAATCGCAAACTCAACATTTAATGGATTGTCTGCTGCACGCTGCACACTACCGGCAACCACCATACCACCAGCACGAATACGTTTGTCTTGAGGCGCTTCACCTTGGGCAATCGCAGTTGCATCAAAGTAGTAGTCAGTTTGCTGCCCGATGGCATAGATAACCAACATAACTGCTATTGCTGCACCTACTAGTGTAAACATAACCCACGTCAGTTTTTTCCGACGAACTGCATTCATACCACTACCCCATTAATGAGTCACTGTTTTATAAACCATAATCAATCTACAAAACAGAAAATTTTGAAGAAACTACCATTAGAAAAACGTTTTGAAAATGTCTTTCTAATCGTACTCTTCTAATCGCTATATGGTAGCATTTTTCGGCCGAATCAATAAGCCTCATCACTGCCTACAAGGTCATATTTTTGTCAGTGTAAGGATACGGATTCTTACGCTAAAACCCTGATATTAAGATGATTTTTATTCAGCTTGTTTGGTTACAGGCGTTGAGGTTTTGGTCGTTCGTTGTGCTTGTCGCGCTTGCTGGATAGTCAGCTGTTTGATAAGTGACTGTCGTTGTTTGCGGCTATAGATAATAAATGCCAACATCACGCCAATCGTTATCGCCCAGCACGACCACACAAAAACCCCATGCTTACCCATGGCGAAAAACTCAGATACGCTATAAAAGTAAGGCTGCATAGTATTTTCCTAGGCGTTATTTGTGTTGACCACGAATGTATTCTTTGACCCACGCTTTGCCTTGATCACGGTATAAAATCAGCGTGTTGGTACGATAAATCGCTAATGTCGCAACCAGTAAATAGCTGCCAATAATCATCAGTAGCAGAGGCATCCACATATCTGCCGACATCTTTGGTGCGGCGGTCAAACTAAAGGTCGCGCCTTGATGCAAAGTATTCCACCACTCTACTGAATACTTAATAATAGGCAGATTCACTGCGCCCACAATAGATAAAATAGCGGCCGCTTTACCACGATTGGCCGTATGCTCAAAAGCGGCAAACAGTGCCATCACGCCCGCGTATAAAAACGCCAATATCAACATTGACGTAAGGCGTGCATCCCATACCCAGTAAGTACCCCACGTTGGTTTCGCCCAGATAGAGCCTGTAAGCAAACTGATGACACACAGCAAAAACCCCATTGGGGCAAGTGCCTGCGCGACCAGACTGGCTGTTTTAATTTTCCATACCAAATAAATAACCCCTAGAACTGCAAGGGAAAAATAGATAGAAATGGCAAGACTGGCCGCTGGAACATGGATAAAGATAATGCGATAGCTATTGCCCTGAAGGTAATCAGGCGGCGCAAAAGCAAGGCCCCATACGCTACCAATGAGCAAACAGAGACTGGCTAATATCGCTAACCACTTAACCCAAGGGCTAAAGATACGAAAAAACTGCTTGGTACCCACAGTGGTCAAGAAACCCTGCCAAATGCGCTGCCACAAGCTAGGGGATGAGACGTTATTCAGGTTGGGCATGGGAAGAAACCTATTACACAGCTTACTGGCGATAAAGGATGCGGTCTACCAAAGCACCACTATCAACTCGCCTGCTGGCGTTAAACACTGGATAGAATCTACAAAGAGCTGTTTACGTATTCAATTGACTATTATAGCAAAATTGCCAGTTTTCACCACGATGTTAATACATGTGATGCAGATAACTAAATTTCGATGACTGGATTTAGATGGCTAGGTTTATATAACTGGGTTTAGTTAATTAAATTTCGACAACTGGACTTTAGGATTGCAACAAGCAAATCGTTTAATTGAGCCATGACATTTTTAAAGTTGTAGCAATCACCCAAGGCATAACCAAGACGGAAACAATACTTCCTGCAAGCAATAAAGCCAAAATAGGCAAACCATTCAGCCCAGAGGCAAATAAATCAACCGCACCTGTAGCAAAAATCAAGACTGGCAACTGCATCGGTAAAGCAATCAAAGGCACCAATACTGCCCCATTCTTCAATGATAGCGTCAAACTACTGGCAATCGCGGATAGCATCAAAAGCATTGGGCTACCTGTCACGATAGACGCCATCAATATCCACGCTTCAAACCAACTGAGCTGAAATAAAGGCACGGCAAGCAAGCTAAGCGCTGCCACAATACCACTACTAAAAACCCAATGAATGACCAGTCTAATAAGAACCCATAGCGGTAATGACGCTTTGGCGACGACCAATTGCGCAAGCGTACCATTATCAAGCGCAGGCTTGAACAATCCATCAACGCCCATTACCAGTGACAGCAACGCAGCAATCCACACTGCTGATACGCCCAGACGCTGCAATAGCGCAGGCTCACTACCGACTGCCAACGGAAACAAAGTAATAATCACTAAGAATAATACCAATGGATACAACCATTGTACCGCTCCTTGCTGCTTGACTTGCCATTCGCGTCGCCACAGCTGTAGGAAGCCAATACTGCGAGGTGCTACGACAATAGCATTTGTACTTTTATTCATGGCTGCTACTGATCCTACTTGTATTGGACTGTCTGTCATTATTTGTCCTTGCACATATACTGATGGTACTGATAGCAATCAAACTTATACCATGTGATTTGACAAATCGAGCACTTGATTGGCGACACCGACTGCCTGATGGCTGGTCATTAGTATCGACCCGCCAGCCTGTGCAAAATCGCATAACCGCGCTTCCATACGTGCCATCATATCGACATCTAGCGCCGTGAAAGGCTCATCAAGTAACCAGAGCGGTGTCACGTCAGGAGTTAGTAGGTACAATCGTGCCAGCGTGATGCGCCGCGTTTGCCCAGCGGACAGATGACTTGAGCTGATCGTTTCAAACCCTTGTAGCCCAACCCATGTGAGTGCATCGTCAATATCAGCAGCGCTTGGCGTAATACCATATAAGTTCAGTAGAAACGTCAGGTTTTGTGCCACTGTCAAATTCGGATGAATGCCTAACTGGTGCGAGACATATAAAGGCTGGATGGGCAGGCACGATTGTCCTTGATAAGTAACTTCACCTGACAAAACAGGTAACAATCCAGCCAACTGCATGAGTAACGTGGTCTTTCCCGTTCCATTTGCCCCGATGAGATGGCAAATACTACCAGCAGATAGCTGCAATGCAACTCCTTCGCACAGTGGTATCTCACCGCGCTGAACTGTCAGCTCATCAAGTGCAAGTAAAGGCGTATCCAAAACCGTCATCAAAACCCCTGGTTATTTATCAAGCAGCAGTCAATATTCATCACAAACAAAGGCAATGTTCGTGGCATAATACTCTATGCTCGCTACAAACACACAGTATAACAAATTGTCGATTACTCTGACTTCAAAAAGTACGACCTCAAAAAAATACGACTTTACAATATGACTTTAAAACCTATGCCGACTTCACAAGATAGCCAAAAACCTAACACTGCTGCAGAGACTAAAAATGACAACGCAGACACTAACTTGTCAAAAGAGCCATCAGCCAGCCGTTTGACAGTAGATAGCTTGATCGATGCTCAAGTCAACTTTATGCAGCAGTGGTTGCACAATCAAGCTGAGCCACTAGCGATGGAAGCTTGGCAATGGTTTGGTGCGCAGCCTTTAAGCAAATATATTACCTGTGACCATTTACAACAGCTGATGAAAGACTGGCTGTTAAATCAGCCGATGACTGAGGTGATGCGTACGGATATTCGTGATATTTTACACACTATTATTTATCACCCAGTTAATGATAATGTGCCTTTATCTGAGCTGGTCGATGATGCCCAAGTTGAAACTTTGGCCAACTATATCGGTAGTCACGAGCAGCAGCGCAATATATTGATTCATACGCTAGTCGGTAACGAAACCTTTGCAGATTTATTGACCCAAACACTCTATCACGCTATCAATGATTTTATGGAAAGCACCCTCGATAAAGCAGGTGGCGTTGGTAAATTGATGAAGCTTGGACGTAGCTCTTTTGAAAAGGCGACCAACAAAAACCTTGATGAAAAACTGCAAACCTACTTGCATCGCAATATCAAAGATTTGACGCGCAAAGCCGAAGCCAATGCGCAGGAACACTTGTCAAACGAAGAGGTGGCGCGCCTGATGGTTATGGGCTGGGATCGTATCAAAGACCAACCGATCAGCGAGCTGCAAACCTACTTAAGCGATGAGCCTGGTAATAGTAGCATCGACCATATCGAAGACAGTATCCAACAAAGCTATAATCGCCTGCGACTGTCACCGTATCTGCACAGCTTGGTAACGGCAAGCATTGACACTTGGTATGCCAATCATCAGGCTGATACGATGGCGACCATTGCGGCGAGTTTACACATTGACGAAGCGGCCATGAAGCAATGTAGCGCTACACTACTGCCTATCGTGTACGATGCTCTTGAGACGCCTTGGTTGACAGCTCATATTCGTGAAATGCTAGCAGCGTTTTATGCACAGCCTGCTATTAAAGAAGGCTTGGCATTCACTCACGATTAATTTACAACCCTTACTTGTCAGCATACTATTATGAGTCAACGCAATAAACTCAGCTTGTGGCAAAAAATCAAACGGTTACTGACTTCTGCCGCACCGCAGTCAGTCATTGATGGTGCAAACGAGCAAGGGCATGCATCACTTGCTGATAGCGAGATTAATAATACAAAAAATATATCAGCTGATATCTCTCATGAGTTAGAGGCGAATCAGGGCAGCAAACAGGATAACGCTCAAGCACAAGCAGATACATCTCAACTCAAAACCGATAACTTAAAAACCGATAGCACAAATGCAGAATCTAAAAACCAAAGTGATACGCCTATCGTCGACTGTTTAAAGCAATACTTCAATGACAAACAGTGGCACTACACGCATTATCGACCCAAAACTAACGACAGCCAGAAATCGCATCATTTATCCTTGAGAATGCGTCATAAGCAAATAAATTGTGGCTATCTGTTTCGGGTGCAAGAAAAAAACAAACTACTGGCCATCTACGGCATCTTGCCATTTCTGATACCAGAAACTCATCAAAGCGCCGCGATGCTACTCATCACCCAAATCAACTATGACATGCTAGTCGGTAATCTAGAGATGGATGTCAACGATGGTGAGATACGCTACAAAAATGCTATCGATGTCGAAGCAGTTGGTATAGATAATGAGATTATTGAGCATTTACTGCAAAGCGTGGTTGCGATGACCACGGTCGCCAACGAGCTTTTTGGCAACTTGGTTAATAATCAAGACCCTGCCGAAGACATGCAAACGCTACTTGTCGAGCTACGTCAACAATCAGACGCGCGCACATTCTTTTTGCCGACTCAGTTTGTTCAATAGCTCAGTTTGTTCGATAACTCAGTTTGTTCAATAGTTCAGTTCATCCGATAAACTGGTTTTTCAGTCAAGCCATAATCTACGATAGCGGATACTTATCTCTTTATTTTTCTATCCTAAAAACCATCAATACTAAGCTAGAAATCTTATGCTAAAAATTGCCTACTCTGACGTCTTTCGATATTCCGTGCCAGAAAAGCACCGCTTCCCCATGCAAAAGTATATTATGATTCCTGAGCGTCTACTGGCAGAAGGGACTATTAGCCAAGATAACTTCTTTGCCCCTGCTCGCCTAAGCGAAGATGAGATTTTGACCACGCATACCACAGAATACTGGTATCAGCTTAAAACCCAAACACTGCCACGCAAGGCTGCTCGTGCGATCGGATTTGAGATGACGCCGCAACTGGTGGAGCGCGGTCGTTATATTGCCCATGCAACGTATGAATGCGCGCTATATGCTCAGCAATATGGCGTGGCGATGAACGTCGCAGGCGGCACCCATCACTCTTTTGCTGGTCATGGAGAAGGGTTTTGTGTATTTAATGATGTTTGTATCGCTAGCAACTTATTGCTAAATCGTGGACAGGCAAAGAAGATTTTAGTTATCGATTTGGACGTTCATCAAGGCAATGGTAACGCCAGTATCATGGCAAATGAACCACGTGTTTTTGTCTTTAGTATGCACGGTGCAAAGAACTATCCGTTTCGTAAGCAAGTATCAGACTTAGATATTGAGCTAGGCAATGATACCGGCGATGCTGAGTATTTACAGATATTAGAAGACACGCTGCCACGCTTAATCGCTGAGGTTGCGCCAGATATGATTTTTTATCAGTCTGCTGTCGACGTGCTCGCTACTGATAAGCTCGGCAAACTTGGTTTGACACAAGCAGGTTGCAAGGCGCGTGATGAATATGTACTGCAGCAAGCAAAAGCTGCCAATATTCCTGTCGCTATCGTGATGGGTGGCGGCTACTCAGAAGATATCGAAGATGTGGTTGAAGCGCACTGCAATACCTTTCGTTTGGCACAGCAGATATTTTTTGAAGAATTTGTCTAATAAAATATCGCTGAAAAGGCTTATATACTTTAGCTATAACAATGCGGTAATGCCTTGCCAGCCAACGCGTATTCCAAGCACGATTAAAATCAATAAAATAAGCTGACGAAAACGCGCTTGCGGTAAATAACGACGCAAACGGATTCCAACCAAAAGAGTCACTATAGATAACACACTCAAAAAAGTAATCAGCTGCCACTCACCACTGCTCAGTGCCATGATAGGCTCACGCAACACGATAATTTGAGCAATCTTTCCTAAGAAATAGCACATGTTACCGACTTTGGCGATGGTGTTTTTATCGTCACTAGCAGACAATAAATACATCATCAGTATGGTCGACATCGCATTGGTCGAGCCGCCGATGACGCCTGCACCAAAGCCAACGGCAATCAACATAGGCTTGGTGTTTGGTAGACGGATTTGTTTGCCGAGTAAACTACTCGCAACGTAGAAGGCAATGACCGCGGCCAACAATAAGAGAATATAAGCGCTATCAACCCATAGCAATAGTTTCGCACCTAAAATGCTACCTAGTAAGCTAGTAAGCGCAAGCAACCAATAGCGTCTGCCGTAGTAGATAAAGTTTTGCCAAATAGTGCGCTCACCGCCTACTAGCCATGTCATCACATTAACAACTAGCGAAGGGAAAATCACTAACACAATGGCGTGTTGCAATGGGTACATACTAGCAAGCGCGGTGGTCGTCACTAGCGTTGCACCAAGCCCGCTAATACCATGTAGCAGTGAGGCAAGCGCAAAAATGATCGTTAACACTAGCATCTGAGTGCTATCGTTACCAGCTATATTCATCATATCGGTCACACCATTTGAGGCTCAGCGTCTGTATCTACACACTATCTACATGCTAGCTATCAGATTTTGAGCCTGTAGCTCTAACTATCTTTACGTTGACCGATTGCTTGACCAATAATGCTAGCTAGTTGCTCAGCAATTTTATCTTTACTGGTCTTCTCAAGCGTTACCGCGTCACGCTCATAGCGCTCAGAGAAAAACACCTGCATCGCATTGTCATCACTAGCAAAACCGATATCTACGCGTGAGACATCATTGCAAGCAATCATATCCAAATCTTTTGCGACCAACTTACCACGGGCATAACGCTCAACATCTTGCGTCTCTGCGGCAAAACCAACGACAAATAGCTCTGGATGTGCAAGAGAAATCGTCGCTAGAATATCAGGGTTTTTAACCAGACTGAGCGTCATGGCATCTTGTGTCTTTTTAATTTTTTGTGGTGCAGCTTCTTCCGTACGATAATCTGCCACGGCGGCGGTGGCGATAAAGATATCTGCTTTCACAAATTGGTTGTCATCATAAGACTGTAGCAAGTCATTATGGTTATGGTCGCCTACATCGTCATCACCGCAACCACAGTCGCCATGATGATGCTCGTGAGAATGGTCATGAGAGTGATCGTGCTCATGAGAATGGTCATGCTCTTCTTCAAGGACAAATTGCAGCTCGCTATGCGTACCTTCCACACATTGCTGTGCGGCTATTAGCATATCTTCGGCAGACAGCACATCGATTCGTGTGACATTGAGCGGCGTGGGCAATGCCACTTTACCACCAGCTATTAAGACAACGTCTGCACCAGCAGCCACGCAGGCACGTGCCAATGCAAAGCCCATTTTTCCTGAAGAGTGATTAGACAAATAACGCACAGGGTCAATCGCTTCTACGGTTGGACCCGCAGTAATGACTACTCTTTTTCCTGCCAGTAATTGCGGCGTTGTATTCATCGCTATGAACAGTAACACCTCATCCAATAACTGCTCAGGCTCAGGCAATCGTCCTGCTCCGACATCACCGCATGCTTGCTCACCGCTAGCTGGTTGGATAATCTGATAATTCATATCGCGCAATGTTTGCACGTTTAGATTGACTGCTGGATGCGCCCACATCTGCTGATTCATGGCAGGAGCAATAATGACAGGAGCTGTAGTGGCAAGGCACACTGTGGTCAATAGATCATCAGCCATACCCATGGCCAGACGCGCAAGCGTATTGGCTGAAGCAGGCGCAATCACAATTAAGTCGGCCCACTTGGCCAGTTCAATATGCCCCATGCCTGCCTCGGCTTGCTCGTCGAGTAACGAGACATGCACTTCGTTACCCGTCAATGCTTGTAGCGTCAGCGGTGTGATAAATGCTTGTGCGCCTGTCGTCATGATAACGCGCACATCAAAGCCTACCTTGACTAACAAGCGGGCAAATATAGCAGATTTATAAGCGGCGATACCGCCAGTAATAGCAAGCACAATATTGGACATAAGCGTGGCATCAACAAAAAAGTGAAAAGATAAAATTGCGCTTATAGTAACAATTATGAGATAAATTGGGTAAGATTTTCCGTATCTATCTCAGATAACGAGTATCAACCCATTTTCAAGGAGTGACAATGGCGATCAAAGACTGGCACGAGGATGACAGGCCACGCGAAAAACTTTTAAAATTTGGTGCAGCTCATTTGTCTGATGCCGAGATACTGGCCATATTTTTGCGCACGGGTACTCAGTCTCAATCAGCGATTGAATTAGCGCGGCATTTGATCGATCAGTTTGGTAGCTTAGCCGAGCTATTAGCTGCCCCTCAAAAGACGGTTCTTGCCTGTCATGGTATTGGCCCTGCAAAGTACGCCCAAATATTAGCCTCACTTGAGATGGGTACGCGCTATCTGGACAGTCAACTCAAAACTGGGCAAGCACTAGGACGTTCACAAGCAGTCAAAGACTATATCAGTACTCAGTTGCGCGGTGAGCATCGTGAAGTATTTGCGGTACTCTGTCTAGATAATGCGTTGAACCTTTTAAACTTCGAGATATTATTTACAGGTGGCATCTCATCATGCTCGGTATGCATCAAGCACGTACTTCGGCATGCACTAAGCCATGCTGCTAGCCAACTTATCATCGCCCACAATCATCCTCATACCGATGCCAAGCCATCGACCGCTGATAACTTACTGACCTATGAATTAAAAAAAGCCTGTGACCTGTTAGATATCTCGCTTGTCGATCACATCATCGTCGGACGTAACGACACTTTGTCTTATGCCGAAAGCTGCCTTGCCCCTTTTGGTTAGCTCTTTGGCAAGTTTTCGATAATGGCTAGTTATGTAGCCCACGTGTCTGTTTGTAAAACCTGCAAACAGTTATGTTTGATACATATCATCGACAGAGCGTAGCATTTTGGCTCTTGATAGTTACCGACAACTGTTTCATATTAGTAGCCATTCTTGTCATTTATTTGTCAATTACTTACTAGACCGTTAATACTAGTACTTAAGAGACGTAAAACCGAGCATTTAGAGATTAACAAATCATTCGATTTACTTGTAAGACAGTGAGTGGCAAGACGAAAAATAATTATAGTTAGCTCTTTCATTTACGTACTTTTCGCATTTCTTATTCAGCGCTTTAAAGGAGATAGTCATGGCAATTGGCTTGTTTATTTTGGCAGTCATCATTCAGTTAGCCGTGGTCTTGGCCATCTTTTTGTTGTCCTTATCACGGGTCACCGGTAGCATCGTCGCCCTGATTACGGTTATCGTCACTGCAATTATCAGCCCATGGTCGCTCATTTTGGGTATACCAATGGCACTACTGTGTTTGGTCTTACTCGTTGCACCGCTTCGCCAATCGTTAATCACTAAGCCTGTATATAAAGCGCTGGGCGGTGCGATGCCAAGTATGAGTGATACGGAGCGTGAAGCACTTGATGCGGGTACTAGTTGGTGGGAAAAAGAGCTGTTTATGGGTGCGCCGAATTGGGATAGCTTTGCTAATTATCCTTATCCGCAGCTTTCAGAAGAAGAGCAAAGTTTCATCGATAATGAAGTAGAAACCTTATGTGCCATGCTTGATGAATGGCAAATTCAGCATAAAGATAAAGATTTATCACCTGAGGCATGGCAGTTCATCAAAAGTAATGGTTTCTTAGGTTTAATCATTCCAAAAGAATTTGGTGGCTTAGAGTTTAGCTCTTATGCGCAAAGTCGTGTAATGAGCAAGATTGCTTCGCGCTCGCCGACTGCCGCTGTGACCTGTATGGTTCCTAACTCGCTCGGCCCTGGTGAGTTATTGATGCATTATGGTACGGACGAGCAAAAGCAGCGCTGGTTGCCAGGTCTTGCGAAAGGTGATGAAGTGCCTTGCTTTGGTTTGACTGGGCCCGAAGCCGGCTCTGATGCAGGCGCGATTCCTGATACAGGTGTGGTCTGTTACGGTATGCACGAAGGTGAGCAAGTGCTTGGCCTACGTATGAACTTCTCTAAGCGCTGGATTACCCTAGCACCTGTCGCTACTGTCGTTGGTTTAGCATTCAAAATGCATGATCCAGAAGGTCTGCTTGGCAATCCTAAAAAAACTGACTATGGTATTACTTGTGCCCTCGTTCCAGCTAACCACGAAGGTGTCGTAACAGGGCCACGTCATAATCCAATCGGCTCACCGTTTATGAATGGTACAGTCGATGGCAAAGACGTCTTTATCCCATTAGATTACATCATTGGTGGCGTCGAGAACGCTGGTCGCGGCTGGCGTATGCTAATGGAATGCTTGGGCGTTGGACGTGGTATCTCTCTGCCAGCTCTATCGACATCAGCCAGTGAAATGACCTATCTGTCTGTCGGTGCGTTCGCCAAAGTTCGCGAACAGTTCAAAATCTCCGTAGGTAAGTTTGAAGGTGTACAGGACGCTACTAGCCGTATGGCGAGTAACACTTATATGTTAGAAGCGTTCCGTCATTTGGTTACTTGCGGATTAAACCAAGGTGGTACGCCATCTGTTATGACTGCCATGGCCAAATACTATGCGACTGAAACCATGCGTAGCGTCGTCAACGACGGTATGGATGTGGTCGGTGGTCGTGCTGTGCAAATGGGTCCGCGTAACTTCTTAGCGACACCTTATCAAGCGATTCCTGTTTCCATCACTGTCGAAGGCGCCAACATTTTGACCCGCTCTCTCATGATCTTTGGTCAAGGTGCGATGCGTTGTCATCCTTATTTATTCGACGAGCTTCAGTTACTACAAAGCGAAGATAAAGCGGCTGCCACTGAAAAATTCGATACCCTTTTCTTCAAACATTTGGGCTACACGTTTAACCGTGGTGCAAAAGCTTTTGTCGCAGGTTACATCGGTGGTAGCGATAAGGCCCCGAGTTTCGCAGATGCCTTTACCCGTCCCTACTACAAATATATCAACCGTTTAAGTGCGAGCTTTGCCCTAACTGCTGATATGGCATTAGGACTACTAGCAGGGGATTTAAAGCGTAAAGAGATGCTCTCTGGTCGTTTAGCAGATATCCATAGTCATCTATTTATTGCGACTGCTATTTTGCAATTCTATGAGCATGGTAGTAAGTCAGAGTCTGAGCGCTTACATGCCAAAGTTGCGCTACAAAACAGCTTGTACACGATTCAAGAAGCCTTCGTGTCATTCTTCGCTAACTTCCCGAATCGTATGGCAGCAAATGTGGTTAGCTTTGTGACTTTCCCAAGTGGACGTATCTTTACCCCAGCAAGCGATGAGCTAAAACGCCAATTGGGTGATACTTTCATGGATGATTTTGCAGCCAACCCATTCCGCGATTATCTGAAAACCATGGTTTATTACAATACCGATGCAGACGATGTGACTGGTCGTATGGAACATGCTTATCAGACGTTGGTCGAAATCGAACCATTGTGGCAGAAGTTCAAAAAGGCAGAGCATCAAGACAGCTTTGAAGGTCTAACCTTTGAAGACCATGTGGTACACGCCAGTCAAAATGGTGGCATTACTGAAGAAGAGGCAGAAGTTCTGATTCAATATAACGCCATGCGTTTTGATTCATTATTGACTGATACGTTTGACGAGCATCTATCGGAAGCGCTAGAACGTGACAATCCTCATGCCCTCGAAAATGCGGTTCATCAACTGACTGATTACGCACAGCTAAAAAGACACGCTCAGAGTAAAAATGGTATCGCTGTGGATACCGATGCATTTGTCGTTGATGAGCTAGCCACTAACGAACCAACTATTAACGATCTAGACAGTACTGCAAATACAGACGACCATACTGGCGATGCCAATCCTAATCATGGTTATGAAAGTGATGGCGATGTAGAGTTGGTCAGTGAGCAAGATACTGTCAAAGAAGTAAATTCTCAGACAGATTTTGAAGAGTCAGAGCCTGAGATAGAGGCGCTCGATCATCGCCATCGTGATGCTGAATCACATCTTAACGAGCGTATGGGCAATAATCACAATCGTCATATTGCACCACCTGATGAGATAAATGCTGAAGCAAGTGATAATGATATCAACCCTTTAGAACGCCAATCACCTCTATCACGCGAAGAAGACGATAAGGTTTAATAATTTATTCTGTTTCTAACATTAGCATTAGAAACTAAATATTATTAGATTTATAGTAAAACTTTTACTTTTTATTAGCCGGATTATCTATAAACGATAGTCTGGCTTTTTTTGGTCTATTGAAAACCTTAAGCTTAATTAATCATATTCCTTCCTTTGCATTTTGATAATTTAAAATCAACGGTTTGATATCAATAGTTTGACATATTTGCTTACCCTAAAAACTCTTTCATGAATATTTTGTTTCATATGGGAAACAAACCGTTTAGAATAAATATTGACTATATTATGGGCACATAGTTGTAACGAGGAATGTACATTTAGAATAAAATCAGAAAAAAATCTTGCAGTGCCCTTAGCTATTCTTTTATATTGTCCACGAAAATGTGACATCGAGCGACAATCACGGGAACTTAATAGTCATAACAAGCTTTGTAGTAAGGCTGATAAGTACAATCATGTTGGCTAATGAAAACTTACTATAAAGCTGTTATGCACACAAAGGATATGAATTATGTGGAAGAATTTGGGACTGACGGGCAAGATTATTGTTGCCATGGTGCTCGGTATTGGACTGGGCCTATTTCTAAACTACTCAGGATTGAACGGCGAAGGTGGCTTTGTTAACACTTACATCACCAATGGCTTCCTTGCCATTGTTGGTAAACTATTTGTCAACTCGCTAAAAATGTTGGTCGTACCTTTGGTGCTTATCTCACTGATTTGCGGTGTATGCGGTATTGGTGATATTCGCCTACTTGGACGTATTGGTACCAAAACGTTCATTATTTATATGATAACCACTGCACTCGCTATTGCGACTGCGATTGGTCTTGGTTCGTTATTCGGTATCGGTAAAGGCATGAATATCGGAACGGAAGCCGAGTTTGAAGCAGCGTCAGCGCCGCCTCTACTTGATGTATTCTCTAACATTATCCCATCGAACCCCATCAGCGCGATGGCAAATGGCGATATGTTATCGATCATCTTCTTTGCTATTTTGATCGGTGTCAGTATCTTGATGGTAGGTAAACCTGCCAAAGGCTTAGTGCAGAGCCTAGAGCTAATCAACGAAGTTATCTTAAAGATGGTCACGATCATCATGAACCTTGCACCATATGGTGTATTTGCGCTATTGACCAAAGCAATGGCAGAGCTAGGTTTAGACTTGATTTGGTCACTACTTGGTTATGTCGCGGTATTGGTCGGTTCATTGGCCTTCCACTTCTTTGTCACTATGATGATTGTACTTAAGGTCTCTTCAGGCCTGTCTATCAAGACGTTCTTGGCAAAAATGCGTGAAGTACAGATCTTTGCTTTTAGTACCTCAAGCTCGAACGCGACGATTCCTATTACCTTGCGTACGGTTACCAAGCGTATGGGTGTAAACAACTCAGTTGCGTCGTTCACTGTTCCTTTTGGTGCTACTATCAATATGGATGGTACGGCTATCATGCAGGGTACTGCGACCATCTTTATTGCCAACATTTACGGCATTGATTTGGGCGTGACCGAATACTTAACCGTCATCTTGATGTCAGTACTGGCATCTGTTGGTACGGCTGGTGTACCTGGTGTTGGTCTAATCATGCTGTCTATGGTATTTGCTCAAGTGGGTCTACCAATCGAAGGCATCGGCCTAATCTTAGGTGTGGATCGTATCCTTGATATGCTACGTACTGCTGTAAACGTCGGTGGTGACGCTGCTGTTACTACTATCGTAGCAAAATCAGAAGGCAAAATGGATCTGGCTATTTACAACGATCCTAACGCTGGTGCAAAAGATGTATTTGATGGTCATATCGATGAAGACAATGAGCGTGAGTTCTCTGAAGTCTTTAGTGATGGCATCATGGGTAGTGAATACGATGATGTTGATCGTCGCCGCTAACCCTCGCTTGCTAGATAGAAGTGCATAAAATAAAAAACCTCAGTCAGATTGGCTGAGGTTTTTTTATGATTAATAACCAGTAACTAATAATGGTTGATACAGCTCTATTAACAACTAATTAGCCAAACACATACTTGGTCAACATCGCCAGACAGACCAGTACAATCACTGGACGAATCAATTTGCTACCGCCTTTAACCACCATATGCGAGCCAAAATAGGCGCCGATGGTTTGTCCAACCATCATCGCTAGCCCCACTTTCCACAATACGTTACCACCCAAAATAAAGAAGATTAACGAACCGATATTGGTCGATAAGTTCAATACTTTTGCCGCGCCTGTTGCTTCAATAATTTGACGGCCACGCAATGCCACATTGCCAAGCGCAAAAAACATACCTGTACCTGGGCCAATATAACCATCATAAAAACCAATCAACGGTGCCACGACTTTTTGCCATTTGCCCTCTGAGATACGCGGTGCAGCCTCTACTTCGCCAAGCCTAGGGGCAAATAATGTATAGATACCGATAGCCGCGATTAAAAATGGAATTATCTTTTCGAGCAAGTCAGGTGGTGACATTTGCACAGCGATGGTGCCGATAACGGAACCAATAAAAGCGGCAATGATAGCTACTTTGATACGTTGTGGTTTGACGACTCCTTTTCTAATCATAGTAATAGACGCCGCTAGTGCGCCTGATGCCGCTTGCAGTTTATTGGTACCGAGCGTCAATACTGGTGGGATGTTAGCCAGTAGCATTGCAGGGATAGTCAATAACCCGCCGCCGCCAGCGATAGCATCAATAAATCCTGCCAACGCGGCCACCGCAGTAAGCATTAAAATAATCTCTAACGAGAAAGTTAAGTCCATGACACTGACCTGCAAAATATGATAAGAAGAGAAAAGGAGTTCTGAGTTGAGGCTAAAATATCGTTATCGATAAGCTGACAGCTTACCAGTGCTAGCAAAAGAAATAATGACACGTTGCACAGCGCTGCTCATTATAAAGATAAAACCGTAAAAAAAGCCAAAAACGTAACAAAGTCTGCTAAATTTGTCTAATAACGTTCCGAATCTGCTCAGCCGAATAGCGACTTATTAAAAAGATGTAACGACTTACAACTATTGTGCTCGTCAAATCCTCTTTATAATATTGCTATTGTGAATATAAAAAAGTAGACCGTTGGCACTGGCTCAACGTATTTTGTTGTCTATATTGATAAGAGTATGAGAAACTGTTTCTGTCTATTTGCTACCTCAAATTATAGGTAGCGCAGACATTGATGGATATTTGAGGTTATTTAGTAAATTGTATTTAGCGAATGAGGATGATATGGCAATACGAAGGATTAAGGCATTTTTTGAATTTGAGGCAGCAGGCGGTATCGTCTTAGCATTGGCTGCCATTGCTGCAATGATCATTGCCAACTCCCCTCTTAATGTTTGGTATGAAGGTTTTATTCATGCACCAGTCGCCATTCAGATTGGTGAGTTTGCGATTGCCAAAGACGCTCATCACTGGATTAACGATGGTCTGATGGCGGTTTTCTTTTTCTTGGTTGGATTAGAGCTTAAGCGTGAAGTACTCATCGGTGAGCTGTCCAACGTCAAGCAGATAATACTGCCAGCAGGGGCTGCACTTGGCGGTATGATTATGCCAGCGATTGTCTATCTGCTCTTTAACTACAACGAGCCTGAGTTTTGGAAAGGTTGGGCCATTCCTGCGGCTACAGATATTGCCTTTGCACTCGGTATTTTGAGTCTCTTAGGTAATCGCGTACCCAACTCTTTAAAGGTATTTTTGGTCTCTATTGCTATCTTTGATGACATTGGTGCGATTCTGATTATCGCTTTGTTTTACACCAGTGAGTTGTCATTAGAGTCATTGGCAGTAGCTGGTTTATGTTTGCCGTTCTTATACGTTCTTAATCGCCGTAACGTCACCAACATCACACCATATCTACTCATTGGTCTGATCATGTGGATTGCCGTACTCAAGTCTGGTATCCATGCAACATTGGCAGGTGTGGTATTAGCACTCTTCATCCCGATGTTCGATCGTACTGATCCTGAGCACTCTCCGCTTGAAGAGCTAGAGCACGATCTACACAATACCGTCGCCTTTGGTATTTTGCCAATCTTTGCTTTTGCCAACTCGGGTATCTCGCTCGAAGGCGCAGGTTTTGCTGAGTTATTCCACTCGGTGCCGCTAGGTATTGCCGCTGGTTTATTTATTGGTAAGCAGTTAGGCGTCATGTTCATGTGCTGGTTAATCTTTAAGCTTGGTATCTCAACCATGCCAAAAGGTATGGACTATAAGCAAATTTACGGCGCAGCCCTATTGTGCGGTGTTGGTTTTACCATGAGTTTATTCATTGGTGGCTTGGCATTCGCTGGCGACACTACTATGTTTGATGAGCGCTTAGGTATTATCATGGGTTCAATCGTCTCTGGTATCGCAGGTTACATCATGCTGAAAATGAGCTTGAAAGACAATGCTAGTGGTACATCGGTCGACTTGACTCGCCCGCATTAATGAAACGTAGAGTGGCTTATAGTGGTACTGCTTAATATTGATCCCACTTATAAGCTGCTCTATTTTATTTATATATGCGTTATCGAGATATTTATAAGTGACTTAGCAATTAATGACAAGTCTGCATAATGTGATTGACTGCTAACATCATTTATTTGTGTTCATAGTTATTATCGTTATCATAGTTATCACAGCTACCGGAGCTAACCATGTACCGACCTATACACTGCGTTGTACGTCAACTGGCATTAGGGTTATCTGTGTTCGGTAGTATTTATCTGCTAGCAGGCTGTGCAACACTCTCCAAGCAAGAATGTCTCGTCGGTGACTGGCAAGCTATCGGCTATAACGATGGCGTGGCAGGTTACCATTCAGACCGCTTAGCCTCTCATACAAAATCTTGTGCCAAAGCTAGCGTCGCGCCTGACTATCAGGCATGGGAACGCGGTCGTAAACTTGGTCTGCAACAGTACTGCACTATCAATAATGCCTATAACATTGGCAGACGTGGTCGTCAGTTGAACAACGTTTGCCCGATCACTATGGCCAATACGTTGCAAGTGGCTAATCAAAAAGGGCTAGATTATTACGCCTTAGACAGTCAGTTAGACAAAGACAACCGCTTCTTAGATACTTACCAATCAGAATTCGATAAGCTAGAAAATGGTGACATGCTAGATTTTGCTAATGAAAAAGAAGCCCGTGCTCGGCTGCTATCTCTATCTGATGAGATTCGTGATACCAAACGCCGTATCCAAAAAACGCAGCAGCAATTAGATTCATTGAACCAATCCAGTAATTTTTACGAATGATTGTGATGCGAAGCTATCGCAATGCAAGTTTTACGTTCTAAGGCATGTCCTCATTCCAAAAATGGTACTTGATAACTATGGATAAGAAAATCATCAATACGGCAAGTACTCCAACTGACAAACCTGACTTTCAATCATCGAATACTCAATCATCGAACACTTATCAGCGTCATGGACGTACCACTGCTATCAGTGACCATAGTGATTTGCAGGTTTTAAAACGCATTAAACGTTATCTATTGCCAAAAGACTTTACGATCTCGCCTGCTCTGCTTGATGAAATCGTGGCAGGTTATGATATTGGCGATCCACTCGCAGACGCGTTAGCTGCACAGAGCATAAAGTTTGCAAAACCTTTACAGCATACTATTCTTGGCGATAGTTCAAACAATAATTCTGCAAGCAATTATCTTGTAAACAAGGACCTTGCAACCAACCCATTATTTAGCGCGCTCACTGAGCAATTTAGCAGCCATCCTGACTGGTTCGACCCAAAGCTTGCCCAGATAGGTGCGGTTGCCTACCGGCGCTATCCATTGATGCTTATTTGGCTACTGCGTAATGTTGCACTGATGGCTGGCTATAGCATCCCTGCCCTATCACTGCCGCTCATTCAGACGGGCGCCCTGATGCACGATGCGCTACCGCGATTGATGCGTACTTATGCTTATATCTTGGCCGTGTCTGAACACCCCTCATCTAATGTGAGCACACGCAATCAAAACAAACCTATCGAGCAAGTATTGGCTATTGGCTCTGAAGGCTGGCGACAATCGATCCAAGTACGTCAGATACATACCTTGGTACGGCAAAACTTACTCAAAAGGAAAGGCAGTGCTGCTACAGGTGTGATACCAAACGCCGAGCAACATCATAACCCTGACGGCAGTTGGAATACTGATTATTGGGGCATCCCTATCAATCAAACCGATATGATTGCCACCCACTTACAGTTCTCGTTACTGATTATGCGCGGTCTACGACTACTGGGCGCACGTATTAGTACAGAAGAAGCCGAAGGTATCCTGCATCTATGGAATCTTGCCAGTTATTGGATGGGTGTTGATCTAGACCGTTTACCAAAAGATGAGGCCGCGTGTTGGGAATGGCTCTATACCTATCTATCAATACAGCAGCTAGACTTTAAGATGGGTCAGCCATTGGCAAAAGCATTGCACGATTTACCACGTCAGCTGATGGGTGAAGATAATCGCCGTGGACGTTTTGTTGAAATGGTCAACGCGAGTGTCACTCGGACTTTGGTCGGTGATGATATAGGCGATGAGCTGGACTTACCAAAATCGAAGATACGCTTTGGCGTATTGTCTTCAGTGCCAATTCTTTTTGCGCTCGATACTGCACGGCAGCATAATGCGTCCGTTGCTCATAAGCTAGAAGCATTCCGTGCCAAGCGCCAAGACAATATGAACTGGTGGCTTAAAAAGAACGATGATTATTATAAGTAGATGATTATAGTCATTCCACTATAAAAACATTACTGCGTTAACCTCGTTTGAAGTATCACATATACATCTACACTCGGTTGCCTTGTACTACTTTTAAATTGCATCAACTATATTATAACTAGATGATATTTATCAGCGTTTGTTTTCTACGCGGTAATACCATTCAAGCTGTCGATCAAACCCTGTTTCTAATAGGTTAGCAATTACCCGTCCTGTTAGTCCCCACACTGTCTCGCCATCGACCTGCCAGCTCGGCGTCAGTATGGTAGCCATTTGTTCTTGCATCTTATACTCAATTTCATACTCTACCGTTGGCTGAGTGACTAACGACTCTAAGTCTGCCCAAAAGATACGTGATATTTCTCCCGCTTCAGGTACGAGTACCAGGCCTGGGGCGATGAGTGCCACGATTGGACGTACGCTCATACCACTTTTTGAAGTTTGGATCGGTAGCTGACCAAGTAATTGGACTTTATTGGGCGGTAGCGCTGTTTCTTCACAGGCTTCACGCAATGCGGTAACGACATTATTGCCATCGCCTCGATCATGTTTACCACCCACACAAGACACTTCACCCGCATGACTATTCATATGGGCGGCACGGCGTGTTAATAATAGTTTAGGCCTGCGCTCATGAGTAATAGCGACCAGTATTGATGCATCGGCAATCGGTGTCTGATATAGGCTGTCTAATACACGGCTACTATGAGAGGCGTTATGAGCCTCGTACATCGCTGGACTTGTCAGCGCATTTAAGGTCTCATGTTGCACTCGTTCGGCTAATTGACGAAGCGTCGGATGACGAATAAAAGTAGGTACAGCAACTGACAGGTTATCGAAGCTTACAGCCTCCGGTGGGAGTAACATTATAATTGCCCTATATTTTTATCGTTATTAAGCGGTATCACCAGCATCTTTCTTGTTTTCTATTATTAAAATCGTGACTAGTAAATAAAACCAACAATCTATTTATTGTTCTCGGCCACGCGACTTGTCAGCGGCTTCGATATCAATAATTACTGAACACTCACTAGACTAGCGCAATATAATAGTGGCTGCATGCTATTTATGTGACTGATTCATTGCTTATCAATGCTCAATAACGGCCCTGTTAACCGATAATAGTCAGCCTATCTGCGAAATGATGCGTTACTGTTATCGTGATTCTGTCCGTCGATAATATGTGCTATCTTAAGACGATAGCTGCTCTTTAGAATAATATCTTATATAGTCGATCTTATATAAGTCAGGTACGTTTAAATCAGATGCATTTAAGTTAGGGTTATTTCAGTTCTACGCCATTTGCTGCCTGTAGCAATTGTCTCATCATCCTTGTATCTAACGTATCTCGAAACGATGACAGCAGCATTTCAGAATGTAGGTCTTATAACCTATAAAAAACATCATACACAATAACTTTTATAACAAGGTAGTTGATATGCGCTATTGCCTCCAATGCGGTCATGAAGCAGAACGAAAAATCCCACCTACGGACAATATGCCGCGTTTGGTATGCCCCAATTGCCACTATATCCACTACGAAAACCCAAAAGTTATCTGTGGCTCGCTGGTGGTACACGAAGACAGAGTGCTACTCTGCCGCCGTGCCATTGAGCCACAATATGGCCTATGGACGATACCTGCAGGTTTTATGGAAAATGGCGAGACCATGGCTGAAGGCGCAGCACGCGAGAGCTACGAAGAGGCTGATGCCATCGTACTGAATCCGCATCTATACTGCATTTATGACTTGCCAGATATTGGGCAGATCTACTCTATCTATCTGGCCGATCTAAAAGATGGCGCGTATGGTATTGGCTCAGAAAGTCTCGACTGTGCACTGTTTAGCGAAGAAGATATCCCATGGGATACACTGGCGTTTGAAGCCATTCGTCGTACTTTAAAAAGCTACTTTGCTGATCGTAAGCAGTATAACGAGTTGTCAGAATTTCCGATTCATCAAGACAAAATTGGCAAAGATTTGAGTATCAAACGATATTAGTCAATTACCTAACCGCAAAAAGCCAAGCATGATGCTTGGCTTTTTTGTGCTTAACTTTTAATCAAAAACAAACCTAATCGTCTTAGCTCTTTATTCTACAAACCTCAAAACCAAGACCTTTTACTGCCTCTTCTTTGTCATAAGGCGCTAATACTGCACGTACATGCTTTTGACCTTGTAGATATTGCTCGGCAACGCGCTGCAAATCAGCAACCGTGACGGCTAATATCGACGCACGCATTTTACGCTGCCAGTCGACACCGCGATGATGTAGATTTGCAAAGCAGGCTTTGATTGCTTCGCCTGCAGGAGAGCCCGGTTTATCCATACCTGAGATGATACCTAAGATAGCTTCTTCTAATTGCTCATCGGTCTGTGGCTCGTTTAATAACCACTCGATACTGGCGTCAAAGTGAGCAAAGGTCTCAGCGCACTGTGGATCACGATAGCTAAAGAATTTAAAGGCACAAGCGTTGGCATCGTAACCTGCACCGCCGCCATAGGCACCGCCGCGCTCACGAATCGCACTGTGCAAATAGCCGTTACGTAAGTAAGGCGCTAATACCATTAGTGCAGCGGTATCAGGGTGGTCAGCAGCAGGTACAGTATAAGCACTGGCATTGTGATAGACGTTGGTTGGCACTAACCACGCTAAATCTGCAACATCTAACACGTCGTTTTTAACATCGTCGCCATTCTCTAACGTCTTACCCGCATCAGTGGCACCATTTAACGCAGTATCTAGTTGCAGGTTTGCAAATTCGCTTGGGATATTTGCTACTGCGTTCGTTAAATCATTAGAAGCGGTCGTCGCTTGGCTGTCTTTCCAGCTATCAACGATTAAACTGCTTAAACGTTCGGTTTGCTCTGCTTCACAGATAATAACGGCATGCTTAGGCAAGCTGATGAGACGTTGATGTAAATCCATCAAGCTGGTAGCCAACTGATCCCACTGAGTATCATCTGTACTAGCATGTGCCAAGAAATCCTTAAGCGCATTCAATGCTGGTAGACCACTGCGCACATATTCCAACTGCGCTTGGCGACTCATACTACGACTGGCCGTTTGCATCGCATAAGAATGCCCTGAGCCCGCTAGGTTTGACTGCCAACCTGCTTGACGCTGTTGCAAGATTTCTTTGATACGGTCATGCTCAGAGAAGATACTGTGCTCCATGACTTCTTTGAGCAAATCAATCGCTTCAGGCTTGCGATTTAGCGCACGCGTTGCCACGACAAAATAACTGCTAATCGCTTGGCTATCATCGACGTTGGTACGTTGGCTAATACGAGCGGTCACACCAGAAGAGTGCGCGGCCTGCTTGGCTTGCATTTCATGGGCACTGAGCGAGTCAGTGCCTAGCTCAGACAATAGACTTAAATAGATAGGCAACAATGGATGATTGATCACATCATTGACTGGTAGCTTATCTGCGCTCGCATTACCAATTGCTTCAGTGAGTGGGACAATCACTTGATAGTAATAAATGCCATTAGTGCCAGCTTCATACTCAAATAGCGTGCTGTCTTGCCCGCTCAAACGCACCTGCTTTTGGGTGCCTTCTTTAAAGCTGATATCCGTTGGTACGTCTTCTAGACCTACTTTTGGCAATAAGCTCAAATCATCTGGCGCAGCTTGACGTGCAGCTAAATCTAAAGCTTGTTGCTTCAAAATAGCCTTATCATCAGCAGTCAAATCCATCGCGATAGTATCCAAACGAGTCTGCTCAGCTGCTGCCAAACGGGCTGTTTTTTCGCTATCAGGGGTCATCGTTACACGTACGCGATGTTGATTGTCCAATAGATGCGTTTTAATTAAGTTCGGTAGCCACTGCGGATCGACGACTTGCTCACGTAGCCATTGTAGATGCTCATCTACTTCCCAGACATCGATAGGGTTGCCATCATGAATGGCGGTACTAAAGCCCTCTAGCATGAGGTTTAGACCATAAGGAATGCTATCGCCACCGATGTGGCGCTGATCAATTTCAATCTGATGCAGAATGGTTTCTATTGTCTCATCATCAACTGGTGAATTGGCCACTTTGGTTAGCAAGTCGATAATGCCCTGCTCTACTGCTTCGGCATGCTCAGGGTTAGAACCGCGCAGACCCGTATAAAAGACCATCTCATAATGACTGTCATCTAGACCCAATAGTGGACTTGGCGCTTTACCCAGTGGATGGCTATCAAGATAAGCACGCAATGGCGAGCCTGCATGCTCAATCAGCACGCCTTCTAATAGACGCAATGCTAAGCGCTGCTTAGGATCGGTAATCGATGGTAGCAACCAAGCAACCACGTGATGCGTCTGATCTGGGCCCGCTTCGTCAGCAGTATAAGTATCAACCGCACTGATTGGTGCAGACAAGCGCTGCTCAGGACGCGATACATGCTTTTTGCCTGCTTCAAACTGAATCAAGGCATCTTCGTGTATTTTCGCTTGCGTCTCGGCAACAGGAATATTACCGAAGCTCATGATGACACTGTTTGACGGATGATAATGGCTCTGGTGAAACTCGGTCAGCTCAGTGTGCGTCAAGTCAGGAATATCGGCAGGATCGCCGCCTGAATTATAATGATAGGTCGTCGTTGGGAACAGATGATGAGCAACCGTATGATATAGCTGATCAATCTCGCCACTCATCGCGCCTTTCATTTCATTAAAAACGATACCTTTAAACTGTGGCTTATCATTTTCATCAAGCTCGACGCGAATGCCTTCTTGGGCAAAATCGAGCGGATGGATATTCGGGAAAAACGACGCGTCTAGATAGACAGCAAGCAAGTTAAAGTAGTCATTTTTGTTTTGCGTTGCATACGGATAGGCAGTCCAATCAGCGGCGGTCATCGCATTCATAAACGTGTTTAATGAGCGTTTAATCATTGAAAAGAACGGATCACGTACTGGGAACTTATTCGAACCACATAGTGCCACGTGCTCTAAGACATGTGCCTCGCCTTTTGAGTCCATTGGCTGGGTGCGAAAACCGACCAAAAATGCATTTTCATCACTTGGGTGTGCCAGATGATAATGCATCGCTCCTGTTTTTACATGCTGACTGATCAGCACATCCATCGATAGCGCCTCAATATGGCGATGCTCAATCAGCTCAAATGCTGGATGCAAGGTTAAATCAGCAGTAAATGGCGTGTCCGTCATAGTTATCCTTATCGCTTATCATGCGTATAGTGCCCTGACTGTCAGGGAAAATAGAGTAATAAATTGGCTAAAAAATCGTTGGCTTAGCGCTATTAGTGGGGCTACGACATGGATAAGTCAAGGCAGCAGCTATGCAATAATCCACCACATAATCTACGCGGCTATCAACTTTAACTATTAATGCCTTATAGTTACAAATTCACCGATATCCACAATTTTATTATGGATTTATCGCTTAACAAAGAAGTCCTGCACTGCTACTATAAAGTTAACTATTAACAGGAGTGGAGTACTTTATGAGCTACCAACACGTTTTACTGGTCACTGACTTGCTGTCTGATGCGGACAAAGTGGCGCTAAAAACCAAGCGTATTCTCGCAGGCTCTCCTGAAGCCAGGCTGTCTGTCTTGCATATAGTCAAGGATGACATGGTGCGCTTTGGTTATGAGCTGGTGCCTGCCTCTAGCCTATCAGGTGATGTCGATAGTGAAAAGTGGCAAGAAGCACGGGCTAAATTAGCGCAATTTTTGGCACGTAACGAGCTAGAAGCGATCAACTCTGAGGTCACCGCTGCCATCTCTAATAGTAAAGGTATCATTAATTACTGCCGTGAAAAAGAGGTCGATTTACTTATCATTGGACGCCATGAGCGTCATGGTATCGCTGCTTGGTTGGTTGGAGCTACTGCCGATAGTATCTTGCCAAATGTCCCTTGCGACAGCTTAGTGGTGAAGCTTGATCAGCCTGTCTTGGAATAATTGGCATTACTCTAATCAGCTGCTAAAGACGACAAGCTTTACTTAACAGCGCCCTAGAGTAGTGCTATAGTAAATACTATCTGACATGAGGAAGACGCTATGAGTTACGAACATATTTTACTGGTCACCGACTTACTCTCTGATGCAGATATAGTCGC
>Ga0209295_1000135_pt1 | contig 79185 bp, 82 predicted proteins | sample Porto_5metaG_FD_187428 | JGI IMG/M metagenome (GOLD analysis project Ga0209295, IMG submission 187428) | Marine algal microbial communities from Porto, Portugal - Porto_5 metaG (SPAdes) (version 2) | ecosystem: Host-associated > Algae > Red algae > Unclassified | place: Portugal: Porto...
AAAGGTTGGGGCGAAAGCATCATCATCGGTGTGGCGCCTGCCGGGGCCGAGATTTCAACCCGCCCATTCCAACTAGTAACTGGCCGCAGCTGGCGCGGCACCGCGTTCGGCGGCGCACGCGGCCGAACCGACGTGCCAAAGATCGTCGATTGGTACATGAACGGCAAAATCGAAATCGACCCGATGATCACCCACAAGCTCAAGCTCGAAGACATCAACAAAGGCTTCGACCTGATGCACGAAGGCAAATCAATTCGCGCTGTCGTGGAATACTAAACCGCAGTTGGAACTGAAAAGGCCCGGCATTGTTCGGGCCTTAATTGCGCTTAGCTGTCGGTCCCGTAGCGCGCCATGAAAACATCAACGGCGCCCTTGGCGATACGTTCTTTTTCTTCGCGGCTAAAGCTGTCAGCGATGTTAAAGATCATACGCGGGAACAGGTCAGCGCGGCAAAGTTCGTTGAACTGGTCGGCGGCCAATTCACGGTCTTCGATAGCGAGGTCGCCTTTGGCGATGGCCTTATCAAAGTAGGCAACTAGTCGGTCGCGCACCAGTAACGGTCCGCTTTCATAAAACTGACGTCCAAGTTCGGGAAAACGGCCACCTTCGCCCACGCAAACCCGAAAAATCCGCATGCCAAAGTCCGAGGTGATGAAATCCCCGATTTCGCGGGCCGCTTGATAAAGCACGTCTTGGACAGGCGCATCCATGTCGATCGTTTCGATCGCACGTTCGGCCTGCTTGCAGCATTCGGCCTTGGCAACCTGCATAAACAGGAACCGTTTGTCAGGGAAATAGCTGTAAAGCGTGGCTTTGGAAACGCCGGCAGCTTTGGCGATATCGTCTACTGATGCACCTTCAAACCCGTCGCACAGGAATACTTTTCTGGCACCATCAAGGACCTGATCAAACTTCCGACCTTTTTTGGGTTCTGCGGCGCCGTCTGGCATATTTTGGACCTCCCGAGTGAACCGTATCATAAACTGACCGGTTCAGTTCAGGCAAGTATGACGTCGCGATGCGGCGGGTTTAGAATGGCGCTTTCGCGCGGCGCATTACTTAGCAACTGGTGCGCAAGTGACTTCGTTCAAAGTTGTCAGGTTAACGCAAGATTGGTCCGAAACCGGCTGTGTCGGCTGCGGTGGGAAAGTCAGCGTTGGAAAGAAGACGCCAAACGATTGGGCGCTGGCAGGGGCAGCGAGGGCGATTGTTGCGGCGGTCATTAGACCAAAAGCGATGCGGTTCATGATGTTCTCCGTTCATGTGTTAATCAGTAATTAATGAACTAAACAGTTTAGTTTTAAATTCAAGTAAAAACTAAACTGACCGGTTCACTATTTGTGTTTGTGAAATCCCGTGCTAGCATTACATTAGAATTATTCTAAAAAGGATTTTGCCTATGATCCCAGGATTTGCGAACCGCAGGCGATTTAAAGACTTGTCAGAGCAAGAAATTTTAGCACTTGCGATTTCATCTGAAGAAGATGACGCACGCATCTACAGAAGCTACGCCGAACGATTACGTGCGGATTATCCTGCCTCTGCTGCAGTCTTTGATGGCATGGCATCGGAAGAAGACGAACACCGTCGTCGCCTCATTGACCTGCACAGCGCTCGATTTGGCAAAGTGATTCCCTTAATCCGTCGTGAACATGTGTCTGGGTATTATGGCCGCCGCCCGGTGTGGTTGATCGAAAACCTCGGGCTTGAGCGCATCCGCGAAGAAGCGGCGCAGATGGAACATGATGCCGAACGGTTTTACACAATGGCCGCCGCTCAAAGCACCGATGCAGCCACGCGAAAGCTGTTAGGCGATCTTGCGGCAGCAGAGGCCAGCCATTCAGAAACTGCCGACGCATTGGCCGAAGAACATCTAGGCAGTGACGAAAAAACTGCGGAAGAAACCGCAGCGCATCGCCAGTTTGTCCTGACATGGGTGCAGCCGGGACTTGCCGGTCTCATGGATGGGTCGGTATCTACGCTTGCCCCGATCTTTGCCGTCGCTTTTGCGACTCAAGATACGTGGACAACATTTCTAGTTGGTTTGGCAGCGTCGGTCGGGGCAGGGATATCAATGGGCTTTACAGAGGCCGCATCGGATGATGGGCAACTGTCTGGTCGTGGTTCGCCCATTAAACGCGGTATCGCCGCGGGTGTGATGACCACCATTGGTGGGTTGGGCCATGCACTGCCCTATTTGATCCCGGAATTTTGGACAGCGACGATTACGGCCTTCTTTGTGGTGTTCGTCGAGCTTTGGGCAATTGCGTGGATACAAAACCGCTATATGCAGACGCCATTCTTGCGGGCTGCGTTTCAGGTGGTTTTAGGGGGCGCGTTGGTGTTCGCTGCGGGGGCGTTAATTGGGTCTGGTTAGACGTCGCGGACCATCACTGTCGCGGCGTTAAACCCAAAGATATAGCGGAGCAGGCCCAGTTTATGGGTTTCCATTTCGCGGAACCCTTCATGCAAATAAAGCGCACGTGCACGTGGGTTGGTATCAACGACATCAAGGCGGACTTGGCGATAGCCGCGCCGCTTTGCTTCGGCGGCGATCTCATCGAGCAGCGCGGTCCCGACACCTTGTCCGCGTGCCTCTGGTGCGACGAACAGGCCATCCATAAGAAAGCGTTCGTTTTCGGTGTCTGTCTCAAGCGCGCCCATCAGCCGCACACGGATCAACGCACCAACCCAGCCGTAAACCTTGCGAATGTCAGTAAAGCTTCCACCAACGAGGGCACCGTTCATTGTCTTGAACCCCGCAACACCAATAAGGCGTCCGTGATCGTCATGGGCGCAAATACCATGGTCGGATCGCATCACACGGTTGATGTAGATAAGAGCCCGATATTTCGGCCCCATCGTAAAGCCCAGCTTAGTGCCAAAGGCCTCCCAATACAGGGCTGCTGCTTCGCCACGACTGGCGTCAGGAATGCCGACGGTAATTTTCATAGCGCGAAGTTTCCGAAAGGTATGAAACGAACAAGGTCGCCCGGGACAACCTTTTGCGCAGGATCGTCCAATTCGACAAGCCCTGTTGCCCAACTAAGTCCCGAAACGCGGCCAGATCCCTCTGATGCAAAGACCTGAACGTGGCCGTTTTCGATACGTGCTCGCAGATATTCGCGGCGTCCGTCTTTCTTTGACTTGGTGAATGCGGCTGGCACCAAATATCCTTCGGGTTCCTGCCAATCGCCGCCTGCCATTATGCGCAGCGCCGGGCGGGCAAAGATTAAGGCGCAGACCATCGCGGCCACAGGGTTACCGGGCAGTCCGAACACGGGTGTGTCATTCCACAGCCCCATGGCTAGCGGTCGCCCCGGCTTCATTGCAATCCGCCAGAGCGCAAACGAACCAGTGTCTTGCAATAATGCCGACATATGGTCTTCGTCACCGGCAGAGGCACCGCCGGAACTGATAATCACATCACATTGCTTGGCCGCTGCGTCCAGCATCGCGCGCAGCTTAGGTCGATCATCGGGTGCACGGCCAAGGTCGGTAACATCATAGCCCCAGCCTGCCGCCACCGCACAAAGCATAGGGCGGTTGGCATCGAAGATATGTCCAACATCTGCATTCGTTCCCGGATCACGCAGTTCGTCGCCCGTGGATAGAATGCCCACGCGCAGGCGTTTGCGTACGGCGACTTCGCTAATACCCACAGCAGCCATGGTGCCCAGATCCGCCGAGGTGAGTTGGTGACTGGCGGGTAAGATCACATCGCCTTGCTTCATATCCTCGCCCGCGTTTCTTGCATTGGCACCGCGCTTAAGCGGACCATGAAACGCGATCTGGGTTTCCGATGCATTGACGTCTTCTTGCAGGACAACGGTATCGACGCCTTTGGGAAGGTTGGCGCCTGTTAGAATACGGATTGCCTGCCCCTTCGGAACAGTGCCCTTATAAGGCTGCCCGGCCGCAGCACGGCCTGCGACCAAGGGCATTTGCTGAGGTCCCTCTGGCGCTGGACCTGCAAATCCGTAACCATCGACGGCCGCATTTGGGGTGGGCGGATGAGATCGGAGTGCAACGACATCCTGCGCAAGAAACCGTTTTGCAGCACCAGCGATAGGGGCTGTCTCCGTGACAGATATCGCGGTCAACTGATCGCGAAGATGTTTCAACGCTGTCTCAACAGGCGTCCAATGCGCACCCTGCGGCATCGCAAAGCAATCATTGCGCAACGGTGGCGGGGTTAAAGAATGCGGGTTGGACTTGTCTTTCATAGCCCAACCTCTGCCAAGATGAAGTCGGCGATGGATTTAGTGTCGTCCAAATCAAAGACCGGCCGCTCGATATCAATCTTTGTGTCTGTGGCGATCGCCCGGATTGTTGGATCGTTTGGGGCGATTAACGGGTTTTCGGGCTCGGCGCGGAAGGCCTCGATCTTTGGATGATCGTCGCGTTTGTAGCCTTCGATCAGGACCAGATCGACGGGGGCAAGTTGCGCCAATAAATCCGACAGCGGTGGTTCAGGCTGATCGCGTAGTTCGGTCATCAGCGCCCATCGGGATTTGGAAGCAAGCAGCACCTGATGCGCGCCCGCGTCGCGATGGCGATAGCTGTCTTTGCCGGGCTGATCGACATCGAAACTGTGATGCGCGTGTTTGATGGTTGAAACAGAGATGCCGCGCGAGGTGATCTCGGTCACCAGCCGTTCCATCAGGCCGGTTTTGCCTGCGTTTTTGTATCCAACGACACCATAGATTTTCATAGCATCGCCTGCGCTTGGGCCAGATCATCTGGCGTATTGACGTTGAAGAACGCCGCATCGTCGGGGAATGTTGCAGTGCCTGCACCGTGTTTATCTGTCCAGAGAACGACTTTGCGTAGCCCATCGTTTAGCGCTGTGCGCAGGTCATCACGCAATGCAACGGGCCATAGGCCGAACGTAGGATGACGCCCACCGGGGCTGAAGGCTAACGCGATTTCGGCCCCCGCGTTTTCGGCGGCCATCATGAGGTGCGGTACCAGATCGCACGGAAAGAATGGGGTGTCCGCCGCCGCTGTCACGATATGCGTCGCGCCCTTGCTTGCGGCCCAATCTAGCCCGGCAAGCACACCCGACAAAGGCCCTGCATAGCCTGAAATAGTGTCTGAAATGACCGGCAAGCCAAGGTCGGAAAACCGAGAGACATCGCCATTCGCGTTTAACGCCAGCCCAGCGACCTGCGGTTCTAATCGGTCGATGACGTGGGACAGGATTGTTCCGTTTCCAAGCGGCAGTAGTCCCTTGTCACCACCGCCCATTCGCGTGGCTTGGCCACCTGCCAGTATGACGCCAAGTGGTTGGATCATGATTTCACCTCGCCTGCGGCGCGGTGAATCCGCCTCTGGCGGGAGTATTTATGGCAAGATGATAGGGGGGTCATTTACTGCCCTTTCGTCCGCTTTTTTGCGGTTCATTTTCGATTTGGCTTGGATCTGCGTCACGAATAAGGCGATCTTCGCCCGCGAGGCAGACGAAACGCTGGCCTTTCATGCGTCCGATCAATGTTAGGCCGACCTGTTGCGCGATTTCGACGCCCCAAGCTGTGAACCCGGACCTAGATGCCAGAACGGGGATACCCATGAGGGCGGTTTTAATCACCATTTCGGAAGTGAGCCGCCCCGTCGTGTAGAGAACTTTGTCATCTGCTGTGACACTTTCAGACAGCATCCAGCCTGCGATCTTATCGACCGCATTGTGGCGGCCGACGTCTTCCATGTAGACAAGCGGGCGGTCGCCTTGGCAAAGCACAGTGCCATGGATCGCGCCGGCCTCGAGGTAGAGCGAGGGGGTGCGATTGATCTTAGCGGCGAGCGCATAAAGGTCGGATGTTTTGACAGGCGTTGGGGCAAGTGTGACATCATCCAGCCCTTCCATCATATCACCAAAGACTGTGCCGACTGCGCAGCCGCTGGTCCGTGTCTTTTTCTTTAGCTTGTCTTCATAGGTCGTTTGTCCATCGGTACGCACGACGACGACTGAAAGTTCGTCGTCATAGTCGACGCCCTTAATCACCTCACCGTTGCGTAGCATCCCTTGGTTCCGCAAAAAACCAAGCGCCAGATATTCGGGGTAATCACCGATGGTCATCGCGGTCACGATTTCTTGGGAATTCAAATATATCGTAAGCGGCCGTTCTTCGACCACGTTTAGGTCGATATTGGTGCCGTTTTGGTCGGTCCCCGTTACCGCGCGCGACAATCCGGTAGCCGAAGGCTGGGGCGCGATCAGATAGTCAGTGATGTTATCAAGCCGTGCCAATTGTCATTCCCGTTTTGCAGGTCTAAGCCTGTCGTATCACATCAAAGCTAGGGGAAAGAGATGACGACTTCCACCGTCAAAAATCCAGCGAAATCCGCCTACTGGGCCGGGTTGCGCGATGGCTTGCCGTATATCTTTATGGCCGCGCCATTTTCGGTGTTGTTTGGTGTTGTCGCCATGGATGCTGGTCTAAGCGTTGGGCAGGCAATGGGGTTTTCCGTGTTGGTCATCGCGGGCGCGTCACAATTTGCTGCGGTTCAGATGATCACGGAAAATGCTGGGATCGCATTCGTTCTGCTGGCTGCACTTGCCGTTAATTTGCGGATGGCGATGTATTCGGCTTCGCTTGTGCCCTATCTTGGCAGTGCGCCGCTGTGGCAGCGGGCGTTGGTTTCGTACCTGAATTTTGATCAGACTTATATCACTTCGGTTGCACGTTACGAGGCACGGCCAGAGATGGCAGTGCCAGATCGTGTTGCATATTTTTTCGGGGTAGCAACGCCGATTACGCCTGTTTGGATTGGTATGACTTTGGTCGGCATTCTGGCGGGAAAGGCAATCCCCGAGGCTTGGGCATTGGATTTCATCATGCCGATCATGTTCTTGGCGATGGTCGCCCCGATGATGAAATCGTTAGCCCACGTTGCAGCGGCAGGGGCATCCGTCATCGTTGCGCTCGTGCTGAGCGGGTTGCCGTCTGGCACAGGGCTTTTGATTGCAGCGGCTGTCGCGATGCTGACGGGTGCGATGGTTGAAACATGGACGGAGAAGCGCGCGCAATGACCTTTAGCAGCACTGAGATTTGGTTCATAATCGCGGTATTGGGGGTTGGCACCTACCTGATCCGATTTTCGTTCTTGGGTCTTATCGGTGACCGTCCGATGCACCCTTTCGTTCTACGATTGCTACGATTCACGCCAGTCGCTGTGTTGCCGGGGATGGTCGCGCCGCTGGTTTTATGGCCTGCTGCGACTGGTGGTCAGCCTGATCTGATACGAATTCTTGCGGCCTTGGCCACCGTGGGTGTCGGGTTGTGGACGCGCAACGTGTTGTGGGCGATTGCCGCTGGGGTAGTGACGCTTTACGCGGGGATGGGGATTACTGCGCCGTAAGGGCCGCGTTGATACGCGCCGCAGCGATAGATTTGTCGTCCTCGTCGGATTCGTGGAACCTACGGCTAGTGACGTTGGGCAGTTGCGCAAAATCTTCGGAAATGCGGTTAGGGTCCCAAGTCTGCCGGAAGTCTGCAAAGCCAGGAAGCTGGCGCAACAGTCGCGATGTTGACCGCGCGCAATGCGCTTGTGGTACAGGGCCGTTAGCCAATGCAAGCTTCAGCGCCCGTTCGGCCACATCAGGCGGAACCTGCGCTGTTTGACCGATGACGTAATAGGTCACGCGAGCATGGTAGCTGACATAGAATTCTTCGAGCAACGGCGAAGCACCAAACAGCACATCGTTGCGTTCTGGCATTCGGTTCTGTTCGAACGATCCCGCCGGATCAAAAATGACGCGCTGGCTGGCGTTGATTAACAGCGCCGAGTGGGCCCCGTTGTCAGAGCCCACGTTTTTCATAGTGTAAAGTGTCAGGTATGCGGCGCTGGGGTCGCGGTAGATCGCGCGCGACACAACGTCATCGGGTGCCCACACTTCTGTCGCTGAACATGCAGACAGAGCGAGCGGAAGCCCAACGATAAACTGACGACGATACATCGGTGATTTAGGCGTTAACCAGCGCCATGAAAATCAGCACGAGAATGCAAAGGATCGCACCCTTAGTGACCATGCTGATAAAACCGTTGAACGCTTTTTCTTGCGCTGTGATGTCCATTTCGCCGTGTTTGTAGTCAGACATACTTAGAATCCTTAGTAGACGAGTTTGATAGTCGCATAGCCGATAATAACTGGCCTGTCACCCGGTCAGGTGGTCACATCTGTGTCGCGATCAAGTGCGGCCGCCAATTGAAAGCCGATCCGGTTCGGTTCTGGCTGATCAATATTCTTGGGGCTCGCGATCAGGGTAACATTCATTTGCGTGACGTGTTGGATCAGCTGGGTTTTGGCGCCCGCTTCGTTCGTTCCGTAATAGGTCACGATGTCGGGGTCGTAATACCCGAGCCCTTCGATCCGGATAACGCCAGTTAAGCCGCCGGCCAACCCAACACCAACTTCGTGATCATTATCCAGCTGTTTTTCAAAGTTCTGGATATACATGATGATCCGCTCATATGCCCATTGAGCTGGGCTTTTCTTGGCTGCGGATTCAGCCATTGCTTTGGGCAGATCAGCCTTGGATGGGCAAGGCACGTTGGGATCAGTATGGATCTCGTGCGATTTGGGTAGGATGTCGTTTTCAAGCAGCTCAGCTGAGGTGTCTATGCTCATCTGCATGGGGGTATCTTTGGTCATTTGCGCACCTCAGTTGTCTTGTTGATTTCTTCAATAACGAAACTTGTGGAAATGTCCGAGACAGAAAAGCGTGAAGTGACCCGATTATAAAAATGCAGCGCAGCGTAGGGTGGATTTTAATCCACGCTACTTAGCTTGGAATACCCACGCACCGTCATCACGCATCTGCCGGGTCACCTGCCCAGTGTGATATAGATGGTTCACATGTGCGATTGCCTCAACCAATGCCAACCCGTATTCGGCAGGGCCAATGCTACGTTTGAACAGCGGTGCAAAACATTCGCCAGCTGCGCGCGGTTCTGACAGATGCTCTAGTAGCCGTGACAACGCGCTGTGATGATTTTCGATCATCTGCTTTATCCGTAGCGGCAAACCAGTAAACGGCAATTTATGCCCACATAGAACAAGCTGATCGTCCGTTGCATATGGCGCCAGCCGTTCGCAGGACGCGAGCCAATCACCAACAGGGTCCGCCTCTGGTTCTGTGGGATAGACACCAAGGTTCGCGCTAATCGACGGCAGCAGTTGGTCGCCACCTATGACAAGGTTGTCGTCGCGGCTCCAGAACGTAGCGTGTTCGGGCGCATGTCCATCGCCCATGCGTATGTCCCATGTCCGCCCGCCCATTTGGATCGACCCGCCGTCAATCAGGCGGTCATAGCCAAGTGGCAAAGGTGTAACGCAATCAACAAAGTTGAATGGTCGATCAGATGAGCGCCGGGCAAGCTCGTCTGGATCCATTCCAGCGCGCTTGTAGAAGGCGAGCGTTTCGGCAGGCGCAGTTTCTTGTACATCCAGTGTCAGCATGCGCGCCATTAGCCAGCCAGCGCGCGGCATGCTGAGGGTCGCGCCATTGTCCATGAACCAGCCTGCTAGACCGACGTGATCAGGGTGGTGGTGCGTAACAACAACCCGCCGAACGGGTTTGCCGGCCATGGGGCCACCTAGCAATTTTTGCCAAATCTTGCGGGTGCTGTTGCTAGCAAAACCAGTGTCGATCACTGTCCAGCTATCGCCGTCATCCAGCGCGTAAATATTGACGTGATCAAGCGCCATCGGCAGCGGAAGGCGCATCCATAATACGCCGGGCGCGATAGTAACTGCTTCGCCTTGTGCAGGCGGGGCGTCAAACGGGTAGCGTATGCCTCTGACGCCGTCCGCCATTACGCGACCAGATCTTCAGCTGTGATTGCCAGCAGGTCATCCGCGCCTTCACGCACATGGGCAAGCAGGCCAGCGTGTTCTGGCAGCAATCGTTTGATATAGAAGGTTGCCAATTTCACGCGCGACGCATCCCCGGCCATTGCAGAAGCAAGATGAACATACCCCCCCAATACACGTGCAAACGCACGAAGGTAAGGCACCGCACCCGCAAAGCGTTGGTTTAGATCGCTTTGCTCTACCAGCCATTCGGTTGCTTCGCGCAAGGATTCCGCAGATTGCCAAACGGCCTCTGCTAATTCGGGGTGCGTGGTTTTGGCAGCTTCTGCACCCTGTTCGATTTCTTCGAGCAAGCGGAAAGCAGCCTCGCCACCATCCATCAGTTTGCGTGCGACAAGGTCCATGGCTTGAATGCCGTTGGTGCCTTCGTAGATTGCAGTCACGCGCACATCGCGGGAAAACTGTGCCGCGCCTGTTTCTTCGATAAAGCCCATACCGCCGTGGACCTGCACACCTGTGCTGGACACTTCGATGCCTACATCAGTTCCAAAGGCCTTGGTGATCGGGGTCAGGAATGCCGCGCGTGCCTTCCAGCCTGCGTCACCAGTCGCCGTTGTCATATCAATCGCAACGGCGTTCATCAGGGAAATCGCGCGGGCTGCATATGTGTCGGCCTTCATGCTGGCCAGCATGCGGCGCACGTCAGCGTGTTCGATGATCGCGCCTGATCCGCCAGCTTTGCCTTGTTTGCGTTCTTGGGCGTATGCCAGCGCATGTTGGTAGGCAGCTTCGGCAATGCCGATGCCCTGAACGCCCACGCCGAGACGCGCGTTGTTCATCATTGTGAACATCGCAGCCATCCCGCCATGCTCTGGGCCAACTAGCCATCCAGTTGCGCCATCGTATTCCATAACTGCGGTCGGAGAACCGTGTAGGCCAAGCTTGTGTTCTAGGCTGACGACACGCAGGTTGTTGCGCTTGCCGGGGTTACCATCGGCATCCGGGATAAATTTGGGAACCATGAACAGGCTAATGCCCTTTGTGCCCGGCACACCGTCAGGCAGACGTGCCAAGACAAGGTGACATACGTTTTCTGTGAAATCGTTGTCGCCCCAAGTGATGTAAATCTTTTGTCCCGAAATCGCGAAGGACCCGTCGCCGTTTGGTTCGGCCTTTGAGCGTAGTGCGCCAACATCTGACCCAGCCTGTGGTTCGGTCAGGTTCATCGTGCCGCACCATTCCCCCGAGATCATCTTGGGGACATACAGCGCTTTGATTTGTTCAGAACCGTGGTGCTCTAACGCTTCGATCTGGCCTTGTGACATCAACGGATTTAGCTGCAATGACAGGCAAGAGCTGGACATCATGTCATTGACCGCAGTGGTCAATGTCATCGGCAGACCCATGCCGCCCATCTCGGTGGAGGCAGACATCCCGATCCACCCGCCCTCTGCGATTGCGCGGTAACCATCTGCAAAACCCGGTGACGTGCGAACAACGCCGTTTTCCAATTTTGCAGGGTGAAGATCACCTGCGCGGTTCAATGGGGCAATGACTTCTTCGCACATTTTGGCGGCTTCAGTGAGAATAGCATCGACCATATCTGGTGTGCTTTCTGCAAAACGATCTGTTCCGGCCACTTCGCCGAAACCGACAACATGGTCCATCAGAAAACGAAAATCGCTGACAGGGGCGCGATAAGCCATTGGGTATTCTCCACTCTATGCATCCGCTTGGCAAAATTGGGTGCCACGGCTATGCATCACTCATTCGCTTCTAACCTACCTGCGCCCGCAGACCCATCAACCGAAACGCCACGTCATGATTTATGCACCTTTGCTAAAAATTTCACCGAATGCCCAAGGTTTCACAAGGGCGGCTGAGATTTTGCGGGCAGGTGGTCTGGTCGCCTTTGGGACCGAGACGGTCTACGGGCTGGGCGCTGACGCATGCAATGATACCGCTGTTGCGGGCATTTACAAAGCGAAAGGACGCCCCAGTTTCAACCCGCTGATCGTCCATTTGGCAACTGTTGAGCTGGCAGAGCAATACTGCGTTTTCAACGATGATGCGCGTGCGCTGGCGGCGGCATTTTGGCCGGGTGCGCTGACGCTAGTTTTACCCGTAAAGCCAGACGCCGGCGTGTCCAAACTCGTCACTGCTGGGTTAGATACGCTTGCCGTGCGCGTCCCGGATCATGCGGTGGCCCAAGAATTCTTGCAGGCTTTCGGTGGCCCCGTAGCGGCCCCATCTGCCAATCCATCGGGCCGGATTAGCCCCACAACAGCAGAACATGTCGTTGCCGGGCTAAGCGGTAAAATTGACGCTGTAATAGATGGCGGTGCATGCAGCGTTGGGGTTGAGTCGACCATCGTGAGCTGTGTTGGGGAACCAGCGCTTTTGCGGGCAGGCGGAATACCCGCCGAGGCGATATCGGCCTGCCTTGGGCGCCCGATTGCAATGCCAGATGATCCCGATACGCCAATGTCCCCCGGTCAGCTTGCGTCACATTATGCGCCAAAGGGTCAAGTGCGGCTGAACGCTGAACATGTTGAAAAGGGCGAACTGTTGCTAGGTTTTGGCCCGGTAGACGCGGATTTGAATTTGTCACCGTCAGGTGATCTGACCGAAGCGGCAGCGCGATTGTTTGACTGCTTGCATCAGCTAGATGCGATGGGGGCGGCGCGGATTGCGGTGTCGCCAATCCCTAATCACGGGCTAGGGCGTGCGATCAACGATCGGTTGAAACGCGCCGCGGCCCCGCGCGATTAGAATTATTTGCTGTTTTGACGCTCTACATAGGCGCGAAGCTCTTCTGCTTCGCGACGTGCTTCGCGTAAACCGTCCATTGCCGCACGCAGTTCGGCTTCTGTCTGGGACAGCTGGTTGGTCATCTCAGCTTCGCGCTGTTGCAGGTAGGTGATGGCCTGATCGCGTGTCTCTTCTGCCTCGTGCAGGGATTGCGCCATCTTATCCAGTTCGCCGATCTCGGCTTTGGTGACGCGTGTGAAACGGTTAACCAACCAGCTTGCAAACCAACCTAAGGCGAAAGCTACAAACAGGATGATCGCGGTGGCGATAATGAATTCAGTTCTGTTCAACGTCTTTGCCTTTTAGTTATTCAGTGGCCGCTTCATCAGCGGGGGCTTCTTCGCCTGATGCATCTTCTGCGGGCGCAACTGTTTCTGGTAGCGGTTCTTCTTCTGCGATCGCTTCAAGAGTTGTTTCTTCTTCGGGGATCGGTTCAGGAACAATCAAGCTAAATTCGATGCGGCGGTTTGCTTCACGACCGGATTCGGTACCGTTATCAGCGATTGGGTTCTCCTCGCCAAAACCAACCGATTCGAAAGTAGACACTGGAACACGCCGCGCACGCAGCGCGGTCAGGACCGCATCAGCACGGCGCTGCGATAGTTGCTGGTTCATCTCTTCGCGGCCTTGGCTATCGGTGTAGCCAGCGACCTGAATACGCAGATCACCACATTTTTTCAGGATGTCAGCAATGTCATCGACAAGTGGCACAGCACCAGCCGAAATATCAGCCGAGCTGGGATCGAACGTGATCTTGCGGTCGGCGGTCACCGACTTGATTTGTTCGATGCATTCTTCTGGCGACGGCAGGTTCGCGATAGGGTCAAGCTGTTTGACGTAGGTTACGTCGATATCAAAGTCAGCGGTTTGGCCCAGCTTTTTGATCAGCAAGCGCGAGATATCTGCGCTCGCCACTTCGTTTCCGGTGTTGCCGCGGACTTCGATCGTATCAGGTTCAACAACAACGGCACCGTTAGACAGTTCTGACAAGGCCTCGATCCCGGCTAGAACACGGACCGACCAGCCCGCAGGCAGACCTTCGACAACGCGCGTGCCCATGGTGATGTTGCCTTGGCCGAATTTCGCGATGGCAAAGTTTTCGGCGACAGTGTTCGTCAGGTCATCCGGGATACGGCCACGCAATTGCACCTGACCCTCGGGGCTACGCGTCGCGGTAAAGCGGGGCGGGCCTTCGGGTGATGCTTCTGGCATGACGGGTAGCTCTGCGGTGACGGCGAATGCTTCGGGCAATGCGTTTTCAAGTGCGCCGACTACATCGTCGAATTTGCCTGCGTCAGTGCCCATGGGCGCAAGCAGGGTAACGTCTGTGTCCGCAATTGTGACTGTACCGCCTTCTAGTTCGCCAACAGCTTTGATCGCTAGTGCCACTGCTTCGCCCCAGAGGCGCGATGGCGCGCCTAGTGCTAATGTGCAGTTCACCTGATCAGTGTGACCGGCTTTTGATGCGGCAGCGATAATCTCGGCAACAGCTTCGCTGGTGTCTGCCGCGCATGCGTCAAACATCGGGCCATCTTCGTCGATCCCAAAACGGACAGTGAACGGCGAAATAACAGGGCGGGGTGCGCTGATTTCTATCGATAGCTCGACATCAGCTGGGGTGTTGCGGGCCAATGCCGTTTCAAGACGGTGCTTTTCTTCGGGGCTGTCGGAAATCGCGTTCACGATTACGCGGTCGGCATTCACAGATATTTTTGAACGCGGAAGCATTTCCAAAGCACGGAAGCCATAGTTCAGCGCGCGGCGCCAGTTTTCTGGGGTGGGGTAATCCGCGACTTCCAATAGATCGGTAACGGGCTGACCATCGGCGATATCCTGGATCTGTTCAGCTAAATCCTCACGATCTGTTGAAGCGGGAATAAGCCCGATCAGCGACACGCCGCTATCATTACGCAGGATTTCGATGGCGAATTCGGGTGCTGCGATCTTTTCCGAATCGGTCACAGACATGTTGTCTATAACGCGGCTGGCATCCACGACGCCCCCAGCAGCAGATATGGCACGGAACCGTACAGCCTCGGTTGGGGCCTGCCCTTCGATGATGACTTGAAGCCCATCGCCAAGCACGGAGGCCCATAAATATCCCTGATTGATAAGGGTTTGCTGTACACCCTCGACCGAACGTTCTTCGACGACCGATACTGTGGTACGTGCCGCGCCGACCGAAACAATGCCTGCTATGGCAAAGGCGACGAGACGAATGAAAATAGCTGAAAGGCGCATGCGTATCCGCTTTGTTGATTGGCGTCCTGCATAGGACTAGCTGCGACGTTGTTCAATCACACGAACATCGCAAGAGCGAAAAATGGCAGGACGATCAACCCAGCGTTTCTGTTTGATCGAAAAAGGTGGAGCAGCCCATCATTGTCGTCAGGGTCGAAACGCCGCAATTGCCAAGTTAGATGCCAGCCCAACGCCCAAGGTCCGCCCAGCGCGATGACCAGCGAAAGTATGCTTCTGTCGATACATGCCAACACGACCGCTGCACCGAACAGCAAGATTGTGATGGTCAAGAACAGCCGCAGCCAGTCGCGTGTTTGATCGCCAAACAGACGGGCGGTAGATTTCACCCCGATCAGCGCATCGTCTTCGGTGTCTTGATGCGCATAGATCGTGTCATAGAACAGCGTCCAAGCGATGCCTGCCAGATATAGAATGACCGGGACTGGTCCAATGCTGCCTGTGTGTGCAGCCCATGCAAGCAGTGCACCCCAGTTAAACGCGAGCCCCAAGAACACCTGCGGCCACCACGTGAACCGTTTTGCAAACGGATAGACCGCAACAGGCAATAGCGCGAGCACTCCAAGAGCAATCGCCGCCCAATAGAAGGTCAGCAAAATCGCAAAGGCAACAAGCGCTTGCGCGATCATCCAGATAACCGCACCGCGCACGGTGACTTGGCCCGATGGAATTGGCCGTGACCGGGTGCGTGCGACCTTAGCGTCAAATTCACGATCCGTGATGTCGTTCCATGTACAGCCCGCACCGCGCATCAGGAATGCGCCGAAACCACATGCAACAGCAGTCCACAGATCATGCATGCTCGCGCTTTTCGTCGCGAGCATCGCCAGCCCCAACGCCCATAGGCAGGGCATATACAACAGCCACGTACCAATAGGACGATCCGCGCGGGAAAGCCGCAGGTATGGGCGGGTAAAGGCCGGGGCGATGGTGTCGACCCAGTTACCTGTTACGGCATCAGAAACTGTGCCTGTCTGCTCTGGTGTTGGCGCGTTCTCGGTCATATGGTCTGCCTATGGCTTCCAAGGTTCGACTTTATGTAGATCACCCGCTGGGTGAAGGGCAATCAGTTCCGCTTGATCGTGATAAGGCGCATTACCTATTTGGGGTGATGCGACTGGCCGAGGGTACGGTGCTGTCTTTGATCAACAGCCGCGATGGCGAATGGGATGCTGAGGTTGTGAAAGCAGGCAAAAAAGGCGGTATTCTGCTGTGTCAGACACTGACGCGCCCGCTACAAATGCCGCCTGACCTGTGGCTGATATTCGCCCCGATCCGCAAAGAACGTACCGCGTTCATCGTTGAAAAAGCGGTCGAAATGGGTGCGGCACGGATTATCCCTGCCCAAACAGACTATACCCAAAGCGCGAATCGCATTCGCCAAGACAAGCTACAGGCCCACGCGGTCGAGGCCGCCGAGCAATGCGGTGGTACCTTTGTGCCCGAAGTGGATGAGCTGAAAAAGCTGGACCGCTTGCTGGCCGACTGGCCCGCAGACCGTCAGCTGATGTTCTGCGATGAAGCAAAAATCGGCGAACCGATCGGCCTGCCAAGCACACCCGGCCCATGGGCAATCCTAATCGGCCCCGAAGGCGGGTTTTCCCCGGCCGAGCGCGAAAAGCTACACGCACTCCCCTTCAGCCACCCGGTAAGCCTAGGCCCACGCGTCTTGCGTGCGGACACAGCAGCAGTTGCCGCACTCACGGTTTGGCAACAGGCACTGGGGGACTGGGGGTGATCCGCGCGACCGAGGCTGACCGCGCCGCGATTGAGGCATTCCTGACCAACCACATCGCCACGTCGATGTTTCCGCTTTCGAACTTACGTAGCTACGGCATGTCTGGCGGACATCCGCGTGCTGTGACGTTTTGGGTGCGTTGGCTGGATGGACAAATCACCGATGTGCTGACTGTGACGGATGAGGGCTTTTTGTTCCCGCAATGCCCGACTGGCCCGTGGGGCGATATCAGGGCTGTTTTAGCAGGGCAGGCGTATCGTGGGATTTTGGGCGGTGCTGGGCAAGTGGCGGCTCTGCGTCAGGCGTTGAACTGGCAAGCTGAACCCGGAATCGATGACGTTGAACCATTGTACCATCTTTCACTTGCTGCTTTGCAGTTGCCTGATTGCGATGGGTTTGCGCTGTATCCACTGGCGGATGCACCCCAAGAAACGGTACTGGGTTGGCGGACTGCTGATCTGACCGAAGTCATGCCCGTGCCGGGAGAAGAGCCTGATGTAACAGCGGCCAGAGAGATCGCCGCATATCTTGATGCGAACAGCCACCGGGCGCTTTATCGCGATGGAACACCCGTTGCGATGACAGGGTTTAATGCGCAGTTGCCGCAGGTCGTTCAGATCGGTGGTGTTTACACACAGCCTGAATTCCGGTGCCAAGGGGTTGCGCGACGGGCTGTTGGGCTCCACCTACAAGAGGCACGTCGTGACGGTGTGACGGACGCAATCCTGTTTGCGGCAAGTGACAACGCTGCGCGTGCATATGAGGCGATTGGTTTCAACAAGATCGGCGCATTCTCTATTCTCGTTTATGAGGAACCACAGGTGATCCATGTCTGACTTTCTTCGCCCAGAGGTCCGCGCATTTCTATGGCGCTGGCGCGACACGTTGATCGGTGTCGGGCTGATGGTGCTGGGGCTTTGGTGGGGGCTGCGGGCATTTGGTGCGGTGCAGTGGCTTGGATACCTCGTGGTATTGATCGGCGTAATTCTGGCCGCTGCGGGCGTTCAGCGCGCCCGTTTCCGTCAGCAGGGCGTTGGCGCTGGGGTCGTGCAGATTAATGAGCGACGGCTGTCATACTTCGGGCCGCTTGATGGCGGCGTCATCGATGTCGCTGATCTAACGAAATTAGAGCTAGACCCAAGCGCGCACCCTGATCCGAATTGGGTACTAACGGGTGTCGGTGGGCAAAACCTATCTATCCCTATTAATGCAACTGGTGCGGAATCGCTGTTCGATATTTTCGCGGGATTGCCCGGGATCAAGACAGCTGATGTGCTCGACGTGCTTTCACGCACACCAGATGCGCGCGTAACCGTTTGGGCAAGGGTTCGTCCGGTCTTGCATTGACATGAGCCTTGCGGCACGTCACCGATAGAAATTCTGAAACGCAGCAAGCACGGAGCGCGCGCCATGTCTATTCCTCAGTCCGGTGGTGGCCCAATCGAGCATCACGATCAACTGGCCGAGATGCTCTCGAAGGGTTGCAAGCCCAAGGATCAATGGCGCATCGGCACCGAGCACGAGAAGTTCGGCTATTGTCAGGACACCCTGCGTCCGCTTCCCTATGAGGGCGAGCGTTCAATCAAAGCCGTGCTTGAAGGGCTGGAAGGCCGCTTTGGCTGGGCGCGAGTCGAAGAGGAAGGCAAGATCATCGGCCTGACCAAAGACGGCGCGAATGTCAGCTTGGAACCCGGTGGTGCGCTTGAACTATCCGGTGCCCCGCTTGAGACAATCCACCAGACTTGCGACGAAGTGAATACCCACTTGGCCGAGGTGAAATCAGTCTCGGATGAGATTGGAGTGAAATTCATCGGTTTGGGCGCGGCCCCCGAATGGACTCACGAAGAAATGCCTCTGATGCCCAAAGGCCGTTACAAGCTAATGGACGCCTATATGAAAAAGGTGGGCACAATGGGTACGGCGATGATGCGCCGGACGTGTACCGTGCAGGTGAACCTTGATTTCGGATCAGAAGCCGACATGGTCCAGAAGATGCGTGTCGCCGTGGCGTTGCAACCCGTTGCGGCAGCACTATTCGCAAGTTCGCCGTTCTTTGAAGGCAAGGTAAACGGGCACAAGTCGTGGCGTTCACGTATTTGGCGTGACCTTGACGCGTCGCGCACAGGTATGATCCCATTCGTGTTTGACGAAGGTTTCGGGTTCGAAGCCTGGGTTCAGTGGGTTCTTGATGTGCCGATGTACTTTGTTTACCGCGATGGAAAATACATTGATGCGCTGGGCATGTCGTTCCGCGACTTCCTTAAGGGGGAATTGCCCGCGCTTCCCGGTGAAAAACCTCTTTTGTCAGATTGGGCCGACCACCTGACAACCGTATTCCCCGAAGCCCGCATGAAGCAGTTCATTGAAATGCGTGGGGCAGACGGGGGGCCTTGGCGGCGGCTTTGCGCTTTGCCTGCGTTCTGGACTGGGCTGACCTATGACCAAACAGCGCTCGATGCTGCTTGGGATATTTGCAAAGACTGGACAGCAGAACAGCGCGAAGCGTTGCGTGTGGCTGCCTCCGTTGATGGGCTTCAGGCACAGGTTGATGGGATCAACATGCATGAACTCGCCCGCGAGGTCGTTGCGATTTCCGAAGCTGGCCTAAAGAACCGCGCGCGCCCCGGCGCTGGTGGTCTGATCCCGGACGAAACCCATTTCCTAAACGCGCTGAAAGAAAGCATTGAGTCAGGCAAAACCTTGGCCGATGAATTGCTGGATCATTACAATGGCGATTGGAATGGTGATCTGAAACGGATCTACAGCGAATACAGCTATTAATCCGTTTCAGAACCTTTTGTTATTCAGTAGCGGCGCTTACCCGTGCCGCTGCTTGTGCAACGATGTCACGCAGCGTTGCAACAGCTTGCGTAAACCCAAGCCCAAGGCAAAGCACTGCAAGGCCAAGCGCAGTCAAAACGCCAGCTGGTGCCATGTGTGGTAAAACTGCTAGCACACCTGCCGCGATCAAAATGACGCCGCCTGCACCAATGGCGACAAACCCAGCTACAATCGTCATTGAGCCCGCTTTCGCGGCACGCCCGGTGTCAGGGCAATCGGCAAGTGCGCTGCCGATCTTAAAGATCATGAATGACAGCCCTGCCAACGCGCCAGCGGCTAGTCCGAAGTAAAGCATCAAATAACTAAGCATAGTGTCTTGTCCTTCTAGATTTGTAGGATGCGTCTGTTTGGATGGAAGTTCGCGTAAAGCATGCCGAAAGCGCCTGCGTAGAGAGGGCCAAAGATGAGGCCGAACCCAAAGATAATCGCCAGATCATCTGCGTCAGCGCTGAGGTTCAGTGCATCCGCGACAGCGCAAGCGAGGCAGCATACCAAATTCATGGCAAAACCAAGTATGGCGTAACTCCAGAACGCGGGTTCGATTTTGGTAACGGCCCAAAGTAAGACTGGCGTGCCAAGCAGCAGGTACGGAATTGCCCCAAATGGTAAGGCAAACAGTCCGATGATGGTCCAACACGTCAGTAAAGTTACGCTGACGGGTGCAAGGATTAGCGCGGCGACGAATGCAGTTGGGTTAACGGAGTAGCGGATGGTCCGCTTCGGATTATTTGGGGCAAGTAGAGTTGCGACAGACATTTGAACCTCACCGATTCTGATTAATTTAATTTCTGTAATAACAGAAATAGCAGTACGTGCAGTTAAGTCAAGAGTTTGCCGTGGGCGTGGTGAGCCAACAGAAAAAGGCGCAGCTGAATGAACAACTGCGCCTCGTACCCGTGTCTCTAATACGATGATTGTTTGGTTAACCCTTTGCCCCGATCTTGGTCTCGGTGTTGGCTTTCAGGCGTTTGATATTGTCCCAATGCCGAAAATAAATCAGCAGACAAAGAATCGCCGCTAAAAAGAAACTATCCCCATAGCCAGTGAATGCCATCACGATGGGCGTCCAACCCGCAGCGACCAGCGCAGCAAGCGATGAATACCGCGTGACTGCTGCCATAACGAGCCAGATCAGGCAGGCCACCAATCCCATCGGCCACGCCAGTGCCAGCAAAATACCGATGTAAGTCGCAACACCCTTACCGCCCTTGAAATTCAACCATACGGGAAAGCAGTGCCCAACAAAGGCAGCAAACGCACCGATCTGCGCGGCGTCTTCGCCCGCAAAGGCGCGGGCTAGCAATACGACGATCGCCCCTTTGGCGGCATCAAACAGCAAGGTCAGTGCCGCAGCTTTCTTGTTGCCGGTCCGCAAAACATTCGTCGCGCCAATATTGCCTGACCCGATTTCGCGCAAGTTCCCAAGGTTCATCACGCGCGCCATGAGCATGCCGCCGGACAACGACCCGAAAAGATAACCAATCACAGCCCATAAGGCTAAAACCGCAAAGCCACTTTCAATTGCAGGCATTATGCTTTCTCCCAAACGCGTTCGCCATCGACCCAAGTTCCCAGCACCTTGCCCTGCATACGCGCACCGTCAAAGGGGGTATTTTTCGATTTCGACAAAAGCTTAGTCCGATCCAATTGGAACGGGGCATCTGGGTCGAACAAGACAAGGTCAGCAGGGGCACCCTCAAGCAGCCGACCAGATTCAAGCCGTAGCAACCGTGCCGGGTTCAACGACAACGCCCGGAACAGTCGCGGCAGGTCGATCATATCGGCATGGTACAGACGCAAAGCAGCGGGCAGCAGCGTTTCAAGTGCCACGGCACCACTAGCTGCTTCCTCATAGGGCAGACGTTTGCTTTCTTCGTCTTGGGGAGTGTGCATCGAACAGATGATGTCGATCAGCCCGTCAGCAACTGCTTGGACAACTGCGACACGGTCTTCTTCGCTGCGCAGGGGCGGTTTGACCTTAAAGAATGTACGGTAGTCCGCGACATCCATTTCATTCAGCGTCAGGTGATGAACGCTAACGCCTGCAGTAATATCAAGCCCGTTGCGCTTAGCGCGTTCTAGCGCAGGCAGGGCGCGGGCTGTCGTGATTTGGCTCGCGTGATAACGCGCCCCGGTCATTTCTAGCAGAGCGATATCGCGGTCCAGCGCCATGCGTTCAGCCATGGGCGAGACGCCGGGCAGACCGCGCAGGGATGCGAATTTGCCAGAGGTTACAGCCGCACCTTTGGAAAGCCCGGGATCTTGGGTGTGACCAATGACCAACGCGTCCAAACTACGGGCGTAGGTCAATGCGCGGCTAAATACTTTGGTATCAGTGACGACCCGGTCAGCGTCAGAAAACGCAACTGCGCCTGCGTCCTGCAGAAACCCGATCTCAGTCATTTCGCGGCCATCGCGGCCTTTGGTCAAGGCCGCCATAGGCAAGACGTGAACAGGCGCGTCCGCTTGGGCACGGCGTTCAACGAATTCCAGGATTTCAGGCGTGTCGATAGATGGGATCGTATCGGGACGGGTGACAATCGTGGTCACACCACCTGCCGCTGCCGCACGACCAGCAGATCGAAAGGACTCTTTGTGACGTTCACCCGGTTCTGACACCTTAACGCCGATGTCGATAATGCCGGGGGCAAGACACTTGCCGCCGCAGTCGACCACGGTCGCACCATTCGCGTCGGGAGTGGTTTCATACACGTCAACGATCTTGCCGTCTCGCACCAACAACGCGCCAAGGCTATCTGTCAGGGCCACCGGATCAATCAGGCGCGCGTTGGTAAAAAGCATATCTGTCATGCGATGGGTCCTGTCTCAAATTCTAGCGGGCAGCGTGGGGTCATCCGGCGATCCAAATCATCATGGCCACAATCAGAAACATCACGATAAGGGCGGCAGTTGCGACCATGCCGCCAATACGTGCATCCGACTTTGGGGCTTTGGTGGGCTTGGGGGTAATGACGCCTTCGGCACCTTCAGAGGGCAGTTCAGTTGGCGGTGTCATGCGAATGGTCGGGCTATATGTCGTGACATGTCGTAGGCCGGGTGCAAGGTTCAAAGTGACTTCTTGCCCGCCAGTCGCGCGTGAAAGCAGCAAAATCGCGTAGCCAGTGATGGCATCGACCACCGCCTTATCGACCGCATCGGGCTGCATGTCATACCCCGAAGCGATATAGTCACTCAGGCTCATATCACCCAAATCATCAATGCAAACGACATCAATGTAGGTCACATCAAGGCTAGTACCGAACAGGTCCTTAATCCCTTTGGGAGACTTTCCCGTCACTTCTGGCGGCAACGGCAACTCGGTCGCGAAGACCCGAATTTGACCGTGATCATTGGCGGGGATGTTAAGCTGCATCAGTCGTCACACCATTTGCCCTTGCGGCATTCTGCTGGCGCGAAGGTTTTGTGCCAACAGGTCCATGGCGGCCATACGCACGGCGACGCCCATTTCGACCTGTTCTTGGATCACAGAGCGGTTGATGTCGTCAGCGATATTACCGTCGATCTCGACACCGCGGTTCATTGGGCCAGGGTGCATGACGATGGCGTCAGGTTTGGCGTGCGCCAATTTGTCGGCGTCCAAGCCGTAGCGATGGAAGTATTCACGCTCAGACGGGATGAACCCGCCATCCATGCGTTCCTTTTGCAGCCGAAGCATCATGACAACATCGACGTCTTTTAGCCCTTCTTCCATGTTCTCGAACACTTCGCAGCCGAATTCATTCATCCCCGAAGGCATCAAGGTTGGCGGCGCGATCAGGCGAATACGGTTTTCCATTTTACCCAACAGCATGATGTTCGACCGGGCGACGCGGCTATGCGCGACATCGCCGCAAATCGCGATGGACAGACGGTGAAGCCGGCCTTTGGCCCGGCGAATGGTTAGCGCATCCAGCAAAGCTTGCGTCGGGTGTTCGTGTCGTCCGTCGCCTGCATTGAGCACGGCACAGTTAACTTTTTGCGCCAGCAAATCGACCGCGCCGGAATGTGGGTGCCGAACAACCAGCAAATCAGGGTGCATTGCATTGAGAGTCAGCGCCGTATCAATCAGCGTTTCGCCCTTTTTTATCGAAGACGCTTGCATCCCCATGTTCATCACATCGGCGCCCAAACGTTTACCCGCGATTTCAAAGCTCGCCTGTGTTCGGGTCGAATTTTCAAAGAACATGTTGATCTGCGTCATGCCCGCCAGCACATCACGATGCGCAACGCCGCGACGGTTATGTTCGGCATAGCTATCGGCTAAATCCAGCAGCGTGGTAATTTCCGTCGGGTGCAGATGTTCAATGCCCAAAAGATGTTTTGCGCGAAATGTCATGATCGGCCCCTTGTCACGGTTTAAAGTGCTTATAGCAGTCCGCGAAGGGGCATCAATGGTTTGCTGGGCATTGGAGGTTGGGATCTGCAATATGCAAACTTCCCGTAGCATCCGTGCGTTCTTTCCTGCAGATTTTGCATAAGCTACTGCACATCCTCTGCATTCCCGCGTAGTCTATGCGACATGGATTCGGGCAATACATATTGGGATGACCGCGCGCTGCTGGAATGGCAGGTGGAACTGGGGGCGACTGACGCCATTCAGGACACCCCTGTTGACCGCTACACGCTTGAGGCATCCAAGCCGAAACCAAAACCCGAAACGCCGACAGGCCCGCCACCTATACCTGTAGAAGTCGAGGTTGACGTTGTCGCAGTTGCCAAAACAGCCGCGGCGAATGCGGCAGATTTACCTGCGCTTGCAGCTGCAATGCAGGCGTTTGAGCATTGTGAGATCAAACGCGGCGCGCGGTCTTTTGTCTTTAGCGATGGTAACCCCGAAGCAAGGGTGATGATCGTGGGCGAGGCGCCGGGCCGCGAAGAGGATCGTGCTGGTAAGCCGTTTGTTGGCCGCGCTGGGCAATTGCTTGATCGGATGTTGGGTGCGATCAATTTGGGGCGCGCGCAAGAAGATGCTGCCCGTAGCGTCTATATCACGAACGTGATGCCGTGGCGGCCGCCATCGAACCGGACACCTGATAATGAAGAAATCGCGATGATGCTGCCGTTTTTAGAGCGGCACATTGCGCTGGTTGATCCAGATGTCGTGATCTTGATGGGAAACACGCCGTGTCAGGCACTTCTTGGGCGAACAGGGATTACGCGGATACGCGGGACATGGACCGAGGTATTGGGCAAACCTTGTCTGCCAATGTTCCACCCGGCCTATCTGCTACGCAACACTGCGGCCAAGCGCGAGGCCTGGGCCGATTTGCTAGAAGTTAACGCGAGATTAAAGACATGAGCCGCATTGACGAGGCGCTTGATTTTGTACCTGTCCGCATTGCTGTACTGACCGTCAGTGATACCCGGCAGTTGGAAGATGATAAATCAGGTCAGACGCTTGTTGATCGGATCACCGCCGCAGGACATGTATTAGCGGATCGCAAGATCATCGCTGATGAGAGGGCGCAGATTGCTGACCAGCTGCGCGCATGGTGCGGTGATGATGATATCGACGCTGTCATCTCTACCGGAGGTACTGGGCTTACGGGGCGCGACGTGACGGTTGAGGCACACCGCGATGTGTATGAGAAAGAAATCGATGCCTTTGGCACGGTTTTTACCATCGTTAGCATGCAAAAAATCGGGACAAGTGCTGTGCAAAGCCGCGCAACTGCTGGCGTGGCCCAGGGTACATATCTGTTCGCTTTGCCGGGCAGTCCGGGTGCTTGCAAGGACGCGTGGGATGAAATTTTGTGCAAACAACTCGATTATCGGCACCGTCCCTGTAACTTTGTCGAGATAATGCCAAGATTAGATGAACATCTGCGACGGAAATAGTTTTGTATTCCGTATAACCTAGCAGAAATGCATTTGCGTCTAGCTCAAGGAAATAAATATGCGGTTTTTGCGACGTAGCCTGACTGGCGTCTTTCTTTTGGCGGTGACGCTTGTCCTACTTGCTTGGGCGGGTAGCCTAATACGTGGTGCGGTCGTTACGAAGATGAACCAAGAACCGCGCAGTTTCCCGCAACGCGAACGGGTTTTGTCGGTGAATGTCGCCATGTTAGACCCTCAAACCATCGTGCCAGAGCTAACCGCTTTTGGTGAACTTCGTAGTCAGCGGACCCTAGATTTACGCAGTGCCACGGGCGGTATTGTTCAAGAAGTCAGTGAATCCTTGATTGATGGCGGGACCGTGACAAAAGGCGAACTGTTGTTGCGTATCGATCCCGGCGTCGCTGAGGCCGCATTAGATCGTGTTCGCGCGGACTTGCAGGATGCAGAGGCTGAATTGCGCGATGCGGAACGCGCCTTGGTTCTGGCCGAAGATGAATTAACGGCTGCACGGTCGCAATCTGCACTGCGAGATCAGGCATTGACCCGGGCGCAAGATTTGGCTGGTCGCGGCGTGGGAACGGCAGCGGCTGTTGAAACAGCTGAACTGGCATCGTCATCTGCGCAGGCTGCGGTGCTGACGCAGCGCCAGTCAGTCGCATCCGCCCAAGCCCGCATTGATCAGGCAACGACTAGTCTTGCCCGGCAACGGATCAACTTGTCAGAAGCTGAACGCGACCTAGCCGATACCGAAGTCTACGCTGCATTCGACGGACAACTATCAGACGTGACTGTCAGCGCCGGCGGCCGTGTTACGGCAAATGAATCCTTTGCAAAACTCGTGGACCCGACGCAGCTAGAGGTTTCTTTTCGTGTCTCTACCTCGCAATACGCCCGTCTTTTGGATGGTCAGGGCAAGTTGGTTCAGGCGCCTGTCAACGTCGCACTGGATGTTGCCGGTCTCGACCTGACCGCGACTGGTAAAATTACCCGCGAAAGCGCGTCTGTCGCAAGCGGCCAAACTGGTCGATTGTTGTTCGCGACATTAGACACGGCGCTGGGCTTTCGCCCCGGCGATTTTGTGACTGTGCGCATTGATGAACCGGCGTTGGAAAACGTGGCATTGGTCCCCGCAACAGCCGTGGCAGCAGATCAAACCGTCTTGCTGATAGGCGATGACCAACGGCTGTCTGTTGGGCAGGTCAGTTTGCTACGTCGTCAGGGCGATAACGTGATTATCAGCGTCGGCGAATATGCCCGCCGCGCGATTGTGGCTGAGCGTTCACCGCTCTTGGGTGCGGGGATCAAGGTAAGCCCGATAATGCCCGAAGGGCAAGAAGTCGCTGTGTTAGAGCCTGAAATGGTCACGTTAGACCCTGAACGCCGGGCAAAGCTGATCGCCTTTGTCTCGGCTGGTCGAATGCCGGACGACGTGAAGGCCCGCATTATCGGACAATTGGAACAAGACGAGGTGTCATCTGAAACGATTGAACGTCTAGAAAGCCGGATGGGCAGCTGATGGTGACCGGCGGCGAACAGCTTAGCACTGGGGCAAGCGGCGTGTTGTCATATTTCACGCGTCACCGGACGGCAGCGAACCTGCTGCTGGTTCTGATGCTCGCGGCGGGTCTTTTGGCGCTGCCCAAAATGCGCGCGCAGTATTTTCCAGACGTGGTTGTTGATGACTTGTCTGTTTCGGTCTCGTGGTCAGGGGCAGGCGCAGAAGATGTAGACACTGCCATCGTCCAGGTTCTTGAACCTGCGCTGTTGGCCGTCGAAGGCGTGATGTCCTCGACCGCGACTTCAGTCGAAGGACGGGCGACAATTCGGCTAGAGTTTGAACCTGGCTACGACATCGAACAGGCGACTGAGGATGTGCAGCTTGCCGTCGATAGCACGAGCAACCTTCCAGCAGATGCCGATGATCCCAATGTGCGGCGCGGAGGCTGGTCGGACACGGTCACTGACGTGGTCATCGCGGGTCCCGTTGGGGTCGATCAGCTGGCACGGTTTGCCGATGAATTGGCTACGCGTCTGTTCGCAGAAGGCGTTACACAAGTGTCTGTACAAGGCGTTGCAGCCCCTTCCACCATCGTCGAGGTCCCTTCGCTTTCAATTATCGAGTACGATATCGGCCTCAGCGATATCGCGTCGCGTATCGCCGAAGAAGCCGCGGCAGACCCTGCTGGTGACGTCTCTGGGAATGCGCGTGTGCGCACAGGCGTGGCAAAGCGAAGTGCCGAAGATATCGGTGCGATTGTGTTGCGCTCCAACGCTGACGGATCACAATTAACGATAGCTGATGTTGCGACCGTGCGTGTCGAAGGGACCGATCGCGAACGTGCGTATTACGTCGATGAAAACCCGGCAATCAAACTAAAGGTCACGCGTTCTGCGCAGGGTGATGCAATCAAATTGCAGCACACCGTCCAGGATGTCGCGCAAGAGCTGACCGCGTCACTGCCCGAAGGCGTATCCATTCAGCTGACGAACGGGCGCGCCGAACTGATTACCGCGCGCCTAGAAATTCTGATGGAAAACGGTGCGACTGGCCTATTGCTCGTCGTTGTCTTGCTGTTCCTTTTCTTGAACGCGAGGACCGCGTTTTGGGTTGCTGCGGGTATCCCGGTGGCAATGCTGGCTGCGATTTCATTGATGTATATCTCGGGGATCACGTTCAACATGATCTCGATTTTTGCACTGATTATCACACTGGGGATCGTGGTGGATGACGCCATCGTCGTGGGTGAACACGCTGACTACCGGGTGCGTCATCTGGGCGAGCATCCAGTCATCGCATCCGAAAATGCGGCTAAGCGCATGTTTAGTCCCGTTCTATCTGCGACGATCACGACGGTCATCGCTTTCTACGGCCTTGTGTTAATCGGCGGGCGCTTTGGCGATTTGATCGGCGATATCCCATTCACGGTGATCGTCGTGTTGATCGCCAGCTTGGCCGAATGCTTCTTAATCCTTCCGAACCACCTGTCCCATACCATTGGCCATTCTGCGAAAGATCACTGGTACGACGCCCCGTCGCGTTTCGTGAACAAGGGCTTTGTCTGGTTCAGAGAGACACTATTCCGCCCATTTATGGGGTTTGTCGTTTGGGCACGGTATCCAGTCTTCGCACTGGCGCTGCTGACGCTTGCCTCGCAGCTTGCGTTGTTTATTCGTGGCGACGTCAGTTGGCGGTTCTTCAACGCGCCAGAGCAAAGCCAAGTCACAGGCAACTTCGCGATGCTGCCCGGTGCGACGCGCGAAGACACTATGGAAATGATGCGCGAAATGCAGCGTGCTGCAGATGAATTGGGCGCCAAATACGAAGAAGAATACGGCAATAACCCCCTGAAATTCGTCGTTGCTGAAATCGGTGGAAATTCGGGTCGTGCGATTGCTGGGTCTGATACCAAAGACGCGGACCAGTTGGGTGCGATCACGATTGAACTGATTGACCGCGATAGCCGCCCCTATAGCAGCGCGGCATTTGTAAGCGCCCTGCAAGACAGTATTCAACAACACCCACTGGCAGAAACGGTTAGCTTTCGCCGTTGGGGAAGCGGGCCGGGTGGCGATAGCCTCTCGGTGCAGATGTTTGGCGCAAATAGTGACACTCTCAAGGCGGCTGCCGAAGCATTGAAAACCGAACTTGCGCAATTTGGCGAAGTCTCTGCGCTAGAGGATTCACTGTCATACGACAAAGAAGAAATGATCCTCGAGCTGACCCCGCAGGGCGAGCGACTTGGCCTAAGCATTGATGGGCTCGGCAGCGTATTGCGGAACCGCCTAGGTGGGATTGAGGCCGCGACATACCCAGACGGAACACGTTCAGCGTCGATTCAAGTGCAGCTACCTGAAACAGAATTGTCAGCGGATTTCCTTGATCGCATGCAAATACGCACATCCGATGGTGTCTTTGTTCCGCTGGGCGACGTCGTCACGGTGCAAACACGCACTGGATTTTCGACTGTACGGCGCGAAAACGGTATTCAGTTGATCGCCGTAACAGGTGATCTGGATAGCGATGACGCAACGCGTGCGACGGAAATCCAGACTTTGATCAACGACGATATTTTGCCCCGCATCGAAAGTAACTTTGGCATCGAAACCCAGTTGTCGGGGCAAAGCGAACAAGAGCGCGAATTTCTTTCGGATGCCCGCACTGGTCTGATCTTGGCGTTGTTGGGGATTTACCTCACACTTTCGTGGATTTTCAGCAGCTGGACGCGGCCAATTGTGGTGATGTCGATTATTCCTTTCGCGCTGGTCGGCACGATTTACGGTCACAACGCGTGGGGCATTCCGATGAGCATGTTCACCGTTATTGGCCTCATCGGGATGGTCGGGATTATCATCAACGATAGTATCGTTCTGGTCACAACAATTGACGAATACGCCGAAGAGCGCGGTCTGATCCCTGCAATCATTGATGGCACGGTCGACCGGTTGCGTCCGGTCATGCTGACCACATTGACGACCGTGCTTGGGCTTGCGCCGCTGCTTTATGAAGGCTCTACACAGGCGGAATTCCTTAAGCCCACCGTGATCACACTGGTCTTTGGTTTGGCGTTTGGCTTCTTTTTGGTGTTGCTTGTTGTACCGTCTGTCATGGCGATGCAGGCAGATTTCCAACGGCAAGTCACAGCGGCAAAGCGTGCATTCCGTGGACGTCGGACAGCGATGTTTGTGCCTGCGGCATTGGCAGGGATTGCAGCGGTGGGTTTGTTTGCCGCGCTGATCGCACCCATGTTGCTGACAGGGTCGCCATGGGCGGGGGCAGTCGCGGTATTGCCAATGCTAGCCGCTGGCGGCTTTGGCGTGGCGTTCGGGATTTATGTCGTGCTGCTATTTGTGCTGCTGCTTGGCATTTATTTGTCCAGCATGATTGGCACAGGCCTTAAGCGTGGCAAAGCCTAGCTACTTGAACAGCCGTGAATCTCGACCGCTTGGTGCCCGCCTAAGACAGTGATTTTGATCTTTGAACGATCAAGGCCAAACGCGGTTTCGGTATTATGCACCATATCGACCGTTGCGCTAATCTGATTGCCAGTGCGCTGGGTTTGCGCTTCGGATACCCAGATGTTTGCATCACCAGCTTCTACGATCACAACGTCAGACGACCCGAGCGGAGCAAGGTCAAATTTCGTCGTAACGCGTAGCCCATCGTGAATCGGATCAATCGCGCAGGTCACGTCACCAACACCAGCCTCACTTTGCGTCAGTGGACGGTTAACAAGTGCGGCAGTTATCGCACTATCGCGAGTGCCGCTGATGGGCAGCGTCGCGTCAAAGTCGAGGCTGACAGGTATACAGATTTCTTCACAAACCCCGAGGTCAATGCGGCCGCTAATTTGCATCGGTTGATCAGGTGTTTTGCTAAACACGGTAAGCGGAAAGACCACGCCATCGTGGTAACCAATGGTTTGCACGCCGTTGCTGTCGAATACTTCGGGTACCGGCCAATGAGGGGCAACGGCCTGAATGTTCTGAGATCCTGTGAATGAAAAGATTGGGGGAATTCCTGCGTCACCGGGCGCACGCCAGTAGGTTTTCCAACCCGGCGCCAGTGTGATCCGAAGGCCCGCAATATGGTCGCCGTTCGCGGCGCGCCATCCCGGCAGGACTTCGACTTGAGCAAGCTTATCCAAAGGCAATGCTAGGCTAGCAGAGGGTGCGGCCAACAGGGCCAAGGGTATCAGGGTAATCATACGCATGCAGATGTAATTATGCATTCTGACTGCAATGGGAAGTCACGTTCAGGCGAGTAATTGCAACGTTGTTACTTGCATAACCTGCCATGGATGAACAATTTAGGGGCCATGGAAGCCCAAGATACCAGCCTGACGGGCAAGCTGCTGATCGCCATGCCTGCCATGGACGACCCGCGTTTCGCTCATAGTGTGATATATATGTGTGCCCATTCTGCGGATGGAGGCATGGGGTTAATCGTGAATAAACCCCAGTATCAGATACATTTTTCGGATCTTCTGGAACAAATGGGTATCAAAAAGGCAGAGGGCGTTCGTGACATCCGTGTCCATTTTGGTGGCCCGGTTGATCAGTCACGCGGATTCGTACTGCATTCCAGTGAATATTCTTCGGACGTTGGCACCCTAGAGGTAGCAAAAGATATTTCGATGACGGCGACGATGACAGTTATCGAAGATATTGCAAAAGGTAACGGCCCCGAGACATCCATGCTTGCGCTTGGTTACGCTGGCTGGGGTCCCGGTCAGCTTGAGTCTGAGATCGCGCATAATGGTTGGCTGACATGCGATGCGCATAGCGACATCATATTTGGCCGGACAAACGACCATAAATGGTCGGCGGCGTTAAAGCGTATGGGAATTGACCCGTTGCTGCTATCGGGGTCCGCTGGGCGGGCCTAGCTTCCGCTTGCGATCAACGCTTCCATCACCGCTATCGCGCTATCGCTTGACCAGTCAGCCTCGCCTTGCATACGCGCGATTTCGTTTCCTTCACGATCAAGCACAACAGTGACGGGCAATCCAAGAACGCCCATGCTGCGCGAAAGCGATTGGCGCGGGTCAGTGTGTTTTGGTAAATTCTCGACTTCGATTTCAGCAAAGAACCGATCAATCGCCGGGGCAGGGTTGCGACCTGTCGCGATGGTTACAACTTGCAGATCATCACCGCCCATCAGGTCTTGGAGGGCAGATAGCTGCGGCATTTCCTGACGACAAGGCGCGCACCAAGTCGCCCAAAAATTCAAAACGACATACTGCCCTTCATAGGCAGCTAAAGTCATTTCGCTTCCGTCTTCGGCAAAAAACACCGCGTCTGAACTATCCACGGCTGTTTGGTGGAACATGAGCTTGCGCATGTTTCCTTCGCGTAGTGCCTCAATCGCGGCAGTGTCGGCGGTGGCAGTATTTGCAACAACAGCTAGGGCCGTATAAAGCAGGGCTGACATTAACTTCCGCATAGGCTTTTTCCTCATGACCAAGACCGCAAACTCGATGTGGGGCGGGCGTTTCGCCGCCGGACCAGACGCGATTATGGAGGCGATTAACGCTTCAATCGGGTATGACCGCCGCCTTGCGCCGCAAGACATCACAGGTTCGCTCGCCCATGCAACCATGTTGGCTGCCAAAGGCATCATCAGTGATACCGATGCCGCGGCCATTAAGGAAGGTCTGGTCACCGTATTGTCAGAGATTGAAACAGGAAAGTTTGAATTCTCGGCTGCGCTGGAAGACATTCACATGAATGTGGAATCGCGTTTGAAAGAATTGGTTGGCGAACCAGCCGGCCGCTTGCACACGGCCCGGTCGCGTAACGATCAGGTTGCCGTCGATTTCCGCCTTTGGGTCCGTGACCAATGTGACCAAGCGGACGAAGCATTAGCCGCGCTACAAAAGGCACTGCTTGGTCAGGCCGAAGCAGGCGCAGACTGGGTCATGCCCGGCTTTACGCACCTGCAAACTGCGCAGCCTGTGACATGGGGTCATCACATGCTGGCCTATGTTGAAATGTTCGCACGTGACCGTTCGCGTTTTGCGGATGCACGCAAGCGTATGAACACATCGCCGCTGGGTGCTGCGGCGCTGGCCGGTACATCGTTCCCGATTGATCGTGAGATGACAGCAGAAGCCTTGGGCTTTGATCGTCCGATGTCCAACTCTCTGGACGCCGTTTCTGACCGTGACTTTGCGCTCGAATTCCTAGCCGCAAGCAGCATTTGTGCGATGCACCTGTCACGCATGGCCGAAGAGCTGGTGATCTGGTCGTCTGCACAGTTCCGCTTTGTGAAGATGTCCGACAAATGGTCAACTGGGTCTTCCATCATGCCACAAAAACGCAACCCCGACGCCGCTGAACTGATCCGCGCTAAGATCGGCCGGATCTTTGGCGCCAACGTTGCGCTGATGACAGTGATGAAGGGGCTTCCGCTGACCTATTCCAAGGATATGCAGGAAGACAAAGAACAAACCTTTGATGCCGCAGACAATCTGATGCTGGCATTGGCCGCGATGACAGGCATGGTTTCAGATATGACCGCGAACCGCGAAAGCCTCAAAGCGGCGGCTTCCAGCGGATTTTCGACTGCAACTGATCTGGCGGATTGGCTGGTGCGCGAACTTGGGCTACCCTTCCGTGACGCGCACCATGTGACCGGATCGCTTGTTGCTATGGCCGAAGGCAAGGACTGTGACCTGCCAGACCTGACGCTTGAGGACATGCAGTCAGTTCACGCTAGTATCCGCGCCGATGTTTTTGATGTGCTTGGGGTAGAAAACTCCGTCGCCTCGCGAATGAGCTTTGGCGGCACAGCCCCAGAGCAGGTTCGCGCGCAGGTCGCGCATTGGAAAGAGGAACTTGGATGAAACGAATTGCTTTGATTCTGTCGGTTGGCGCGCTTGCCAGTTGTGGCGCCGATGGCGCGCCATGGCGGCCCGCTGCAAACGTTGGGCTTAGCGTTGGTACTGGGGGCGTAAGCACCAGCACCAGCGTCGGCGCAACCAATGGTGCCGTCAGTGTTGGGGCTAGTTTCTAATGCGTCCGGTTTATATCGTGTTGGCCATTTGGGGCGCGGTACATCCGATGTACTTTTTCATTCAGTGGTTTCAGATCGAAGGCTGGAGCCTTACAGGGCTGGTCGATGGTTGGCGCGCGAACTTGGCGTCAACTGGTCTGACTTGGGATGTAACGATTGCTGCAATCGTACTGATCATTTGGATTCTGTCCGAGGTGGCAAAGACACGTAACTTAAGAAGTTTGTGGGCGATCGCCGCTACGATCTGCATCGGGGTAAGCTGTGGCTTGCCGCTTTATCTCTATCTGCGCGACCGGGTCGTTTATTCACGCGACACCCATACAGTTCGCACGCTGTAACCGCGAAACAAGGGTTGGTCTTTGCCCTTGATCTGATATGTCCAAGACTGATTTTGGACAAGGAAGACAGGTTTGGATCACTTTCTGTATCGTGATGGCGCGCTATTCGCCGAAGATGTACCCGTAGCTGACATCGCAGCTGCGGTTGGCACCCCGTTTTATGTCTACTCCACGGCGACGCTGAAACGTCACTATACGCTCTTTGACGAAGCACTTTCATGGGGTGACCACCTCGTTTGCTTCGCGATGAAGTCCCTGTCGAACCAAGCCGTTCTTAAAGTTCTTGCTGACCTTGGGGCTGGCATGGATGTTGTATCCGTAGGTGAATACATGCGCGCCAAAGCTGCTGGCGTTCCCGGTGACCGCATCGTGTTTTCGGGTGTCGGGAAAACCGCAGACGAAATGCGCTTGGCGCTCGAAGGCGGTATTCGCCAGTTCAACGTCGAAAGCGAACCCGAGATGGCGATGCTTGACTCTGTTGCGCAGTCGCGAGGAAAAGTCGCGCCAATCACCGTGCGGGTGAACCCAGACGTCGACGCCAAAACGCATGCCAAAATCGCTACCGGCAAATCCGAAAACAAGTTCGGCATCCCGATTTCGCGCGCGCGCGAGGTCTATGCGATGGCTGCAAAAATGCCGGGTCTCAAGGTTATTGGGATCGATGTGCACATTGGGTCACAGCTAACCGAACTTGCCCCGTTTGAAGCGGCCTATAAAAAAGTCGCTGAACTGACAGAACAGTTGCGCGCTGATGGTCATGAAATAAGCCGCCTCGATTTGGGTGGCGGTCTTGGTATTCCTTATACACGCTCGAACGAGGCACCGCCGCTACCTACCGAATATGGTGCAATGGTTCAGCGCACTGTTGGTCAGTTGGGCTGTGAAATTGAGATTGAACCGGGTCGTTTGATTTCAGGGAATGCCGGGATTCTGGTTTCCAAAGTCATTTATGTAAAATCCGGCGAGGATCGCGAATTCCTGATCATCGATGGCGCAATGAATGACCTGATCCGCCCAGCAATGTACGAGGCATGGCACGATATCATCCCTGTCGTTGAACCTGCACCGGGTGAAGAGCCTGCGAAATACGATATCGTTGGCCCAATCTGCGAAAGCGGCGATACTTTTGCCAAAGCACGCGAAATGCCCGCTGTCGGCCCCGATGATTTGATCGCATTCCGATCTGCTGGTGCGTATGGTGCTGTGATGGCGTCCGAATATAACTCGCGGCCCCTAATCCCAGAGGTTTTGGTCGATGGGGATCAATTTGCAGTTATCCGTAAGCGCCCGACCTATGAAGAAATGATTGCGCGCGATACACTACCCCCATGGCTAAAGTAGCCGAAGTAACAGGAGAGGCCCGCTGAAGGACCAGTCCGAGCAATTGCGTCACCTGCGCTGGCCTATCACGCTCACGCGTTTGGGCATGATCGCAGAACAAACCGTGCGGGCATTTTGGCCGCTTTGGACGGTGCTGTTGTTGATTCTGACGCCTTTGATGATGGGGTGGCACGAACAGCTCCCGCTCGAGGCATTCTGGGCTGGTGTCGTCGTTGCCGCGATTGCAACATTTGCTGCACTGTTTTGGGGGCTGCGCTGGTTTCGTATTCCCAAAAGGTCAGAGGCCGTCGCGCGTGTTGACGCCGCGATGCCGGGCCGCCCCATTGCGGCCATTGCTGATACGCAGGCCATTGGCGCAAGTGATCCAGCTTCGCAAGCTGTTTGGAATGCGCATATCGCACGCATGGCTGAACGTACCAAATCAGCTCATGCGATTGAACCGAACCTGCGGCTGACGGATCGCGATCCATTTGGTTTGCGGTTTATCGCTTTGCTGTTTTTCGTGGTTGCTTTGTTGTTCGGGTCGCTTTTGCGGGTCACGACAGTTGGCGACATGGTGGCTGGCAGCGATCCAAGCCTTGTCACGGGTCCGGTCTGGGAAGGCTGGGTCGAACCCCCTGCGTACACTGGCAAACCTGCGATTTATCTGAATGATATCCCAGCCGGGAATTTGGCCGTACCCGAAGGTAGCCAAGTCACACTGCGCCTTTATGGCGAGGTCGGCGCGCTGACGGTTGCAGAAACCGTTTCAGGGCGTACAGGCGAAGTGGGTGCTGCATCTGACGCGCAACAGCAGTTCGATGTGGCGCAATCTGGCACGCTGTCTGTCGAGGGCGAAAACGATATTGCTTGGGACATCACCGCAATCACCGATGCCCCGCCAGAGGTCGAATTGACCGGCCCGATCGAATCTGATGCGATGGGCGAACTATCCCAACCGTTTATGGCGTTGGACGACTATGGCGTGGAAAGTGGCACGGCGACGATTGCCTTGGACCTGACTGCGGTAACCCGCGAATATGGTCTGACCATCGACCCTGACCCGATCGAACCCTTGGTGTTGGACTTACCGATGCCATTCACTGGGGACCGGACTGATTTCGAAGAATTCCTGATTGAGAACTTGAGCGAGCATCCTTTGGCCAACTTGCCAGTGACGATGCAGTTGCAGGTGGTTGACGCAGCGGGGCTAAGCACGGACGCCCCGGCGGAACCAATGATCCTACCCGGGCGGCGATTCTTTCAGCCGTTTGCCAAAGCGGTGATCGAACAGCGCCGTGACCTGATGTGGTCCAAAGCGAATGTGCGCCGCGTGGACCAAGTGCTGCGCGCGCTATCCAACCGGCCAGAAGACCTTTCCATCGAAGAGGCGCCTTATCTGCGGCTTCGCACGATCATCCGCCAATTGGACCGGATGGCCGAGTTCGGCATGAACGACGAAGGTCAGGCCGAGATTGTCGATGCGCTTTGGGAATTGGCGGTGCAGCTTGAAGATGGTCGTTTGGCCGATGCGCGCAAGCGGCTTGAGCGCGCCCAAGAGCGTCTGGCAGAGGCGATGCGCAATGGCGCGTCAGACGAAGAAATCGCTGAACTGATGCAGGAATTGCGCGAAGCAACCAATGATTACATGCGCATGTTGGCCGAAGAAATGGAACCAAGCGATGGGACCGATCAGGCTGACAACAGTGGGAACTCGACTGAACTGTCGATGGATGAACTTCAGGCGCTGATGGATCGTATCGAAGAGCTCATGCAAGAGGGTCGCATGGCCGAAGCGCAAGAGCTGATGGAACAGCTGAACGAGATGATGGAAAACTTGCGTATCACGCAAGGTGAAGGTGGCGATGGGTCACAGACGCCGGGCCAGCAGTCGATGCAGGATCTTGCTGAAACGCTTCGCGACCAAGAAGATCTTTCGGATGATGCGTTCCGCGACTTGCAAGAACAGTTCAATCCCGGCCAGCAAGGCGAACAACAACCGCAGCCCGGCCAACAAGGCGAACAGGGCCAAGAGGGCGAGCAACCGGGGCAACAGCCCGGCCAGCAAGGCCAAAGCGGTGAGCAGCCCGGCCAAGATGGTCAGCAGGGCCAAGGCGAAAACCCCGGCGATGGCGGGCAGGGCGGAGAGCAAGGTGAGGGTAGTTCAGGCGGCGAAGGCGATGAACGCAGCCTTGCTGAGCGGCAGCAAGCGTTGCGCAATGAACTGCAGCGACAGCGCGAAGGCCTGCCAAACCTTGATGGCGAAGCCGGTGACATCGCGCGCAACTCGCTAGAGCGTGCCGAAGGTGCGATGGAAGGTGCCGAAGACGCATTGCGCGATGGCGATCTAGCCGAAGCAATTGACCGTCAGGCCGAAGCGATGGATGCCCTGCGCAATGGGATGCGTGAACTGGGACAGGCTCTGGCAGAAAACGGTAACAACGAACCGGGGCAAGGCACTGAGCAAGGTGAAGCATCGGGGCGTCCTGTTCCCGGCGCGCGTGACCCGTTGGGCCGCGAGATCGGAAACACAGGCCTATCAGGTACAGATCAGGAACTGTTGGGTGGCGAGGATGTAAACCGTCGCGCAGAGGAACTGTTGGATGAAATCCGTCGCCGCTCTGGCGATCAGGAACGCCCAGAGATCGAGCGCGACTATTTGCGCCGCTTGCTCGATCAGTTCTAGTTAGGGCTTAGTCCAGTGGGGCTGTCGGCATCGAAGCCGGTGCCGTTTCAATCGCGAGCGCATCTGTTGCTGGTGCCGCAGAAATGGGTGCTGCTTCTGCCCCGGTAAGTCCTTCGATCATCGCCCGTGCTGTCTGGAACTGCTCGTTCAGCCATAGACGCAGGTTGTCGACAGTTTCGATGTAGGTTTCCATCGGCTCAGCGACTTGCGGGAACTGTTCGACGATTTGGTCAGCAAAGAAATACGGTGCGATCAAAATTGCCAAAAGCAATAGCATCAAAACAAAGCCACGGCGGAAGCCGCGACGCTTGGCTACTTCTTCTTGTTCGCTTTCAGTTAGGATGCCGTCGCCCTGAGAACGGGCACGTAGCTGTTCATTGATTTCGTCGATGCTTGGTACGGTGCGCAAGTTCGCGTCAGCAGCTACAGCGCCAGTTGCGGCGGCAGCGACCGTCGCAGGCGTTGTTGTATCTTCGGCAGCCATCATGGAAATGCGGCGGCGGGTTTCATCGGCGTTAACTGTCTCGGCTGGTCGATTAAGCGCCGGTTCGCGAACGTCCTCCGCAGGAGCGGCAACTGTCTCGCCTTGCTCAACTGCTTTTTCGCGGGCTGCTTCCTGACGCAAGATATCTGCAATGGATGAATCAAGAGGCTTGCGCTTGGTTACTGCGGATTCGACTTCGGCGGCGACAGATGATGCCGCAGTAGCAGCGGCAGCAACCGCAGGAGCGACGACGCTAGCAGCAGGTGGCGTTTCTTCGGTTTGGAACCATGTATGTGAACAGCTTGAACACTGAACGTCACGACCGCCTTCTGGAATTGCATCACTGGCGATATCGTACTGTGCGTTACACTTGGGGCAAATCAGCCGCATTTCTTATTATCCTTCTGCCCTACACAAAATTACTAAATTACTAAATCCGTCTGTAATCTAGCAATCATAGCGTCAAACGCAAAGCTTTTGCGCGATTGTGACTTCAGCGGTCATTGTAACCGTGCGCTGATTTAGGCAATACATGCGCGTGACGCAAAGGAAAAACCGTGATTGAACTGGATAATGTGTCGTACGGCCACAATGGATCGGCACTATTTTCTCAACTATCTCTGACACTTGCACCCGGTTCGTTTCAATTTCTGACGGGTCCGTCGGGGGCTGGAAAGACGACATTGTTGCGCTTGTGCTACGCAGATTTGCAGGCGCAACGCGGCAAGGTGCGATTGTTCGGACAAGACGCCACAACCCTAGATCGTGACGGGGTGGCGATGGCTCGCCGTCGGATAGGTGTGGTGCATCAGGACTGCCAGTTTTTAGACCACCTGAGCGTCGCCGAAAACATCGCTTTGCCCCTGACTGTCGCTGATCGCGTGTCCGAAGCAGCAGGGAATCTCAAGGAACTGCTGGCGTGGGTTGGGCTAGGTGCGCAATCCGGTCGGCTGCCACCAGAACTGTCTGGGGGGGAACGCCAGCGCGCTGCACTTGCACGGGCTGTGATCATGTCACCTGAAGTCATTATCGCGGATGAACCCACCGGCAATGTCGATTGGGAAATGTCGCAACGGCTTTTGGGTCTCTTGGTCGAACTAAACCGGATGGGAAAAACCGTACTGATCGCGACCCATGATTTGACTATGATCAGATCGCTGAAATCAGATGTAGATGCACGTGTGCTGCGGCTAAAGGATGGGCAGCTGACGACAGCGGGGGCTGTGCTATGAAGGCACTGCTGGATTTAATTGTCGGTGACCCGCAAGCCGACCGCGTTGTGCCGCCGACAGGTATCACTGCGCGGCTCACTGTCTTTGTCTCTGCAGTAATGGCGTTCTTGGCGATTATCGCGCTGGCTTTGTCCCTATCGACGGGGCGCGTTGCGGATCGTTGGGCAGATGAGCTGGCCCAAGCAGCAACACTGCGCTTGCCTGCCGACCCGGAACTAGCGAGTTCCCATCTGATAAAGGCGTTAGAGGTGCTTGAAACGACCCCCGGCGTGGCAAGCGCACGCGCGCTGTCAGACGAGGAACAGCAAGAACTACTCGCACCGTGGTTCGGTGATGACTTGCCGCTTGAAACGCTACCTATTCCGCAACTTGTCGAAATCATCGCAGAGGATGTGTCCTATGACGTCGAAGGTCTGCGGGCACGATTGTCGGCGGAAATTCCAGGTGCAGTTCTTGATGATCATGCGAACTGGCGTGATCCTCTGCTTGCTGCGGCTGGACGCGTTCGACTGATCGGCTGGTTCGTGATCTTGCTAATTGGCGCAAGTGTCGCCGCGATGATCACACTTGCAGCACATGCATCTTTGGCAGCGAACGCGCAGGTGATCCGGGTTCTGCGGCTGGTAGGTGCGCGCGATGTCTATATCGCGCGGGCGTTTGTGCGGCGCTACACGCTTCGCGCTGGATTAGGCGCCATTGCGGGCGTTGTGTTGGGCTTGATTGTGTTGCAGGTTTTGCCCGACGGCGGTGGCTTCTTTGCTGAGGTCGGGTTTGAAGGCGCGGGATGGATTTGGCCGGTTGTGATGCCACTGTTGGCTGCGATCACTGGTTTCTTTGCGACACGAGCAGCTGCATTTGCGAGATTAAGGGAACAAACATGAGTTATGCAATCCAGTGGCTGCGGTCGCTTATTTTCATTGGACAAATGTACGTGGCAATGCTTGTCGTTGGCGTCCTATATTTTCCAGCCGCCATCGTATCTCGGCATGGCGCGATTGCGGGCTGTCACGCTTATGTGCGGTACGTGCGCTGGTCGTCTTCATGGATGATCGGGTTAAAGTGGGAAATCCGCGGAACCCCTCCAACTGACGAAGTCATGGTCGCGGCGAAGCATCAGTCGTTCATGGATGTGCTGGCGATTTACGGTGCCATCCCGCGCGGTAAATTCATTATGAAGGCAATCCTGAAATATGCGCCAATCATCGGACAGTTCGGTCTGCGCATTGGCTGTATCCCGGTGAACCGCGGCAAGCGCGGTGCAGCCATTAAAAAGATGTTAGAAGACGTAAAAGCAGGGCGCGCTTTGCCCGGTCAGCTGATCATCTATCCGCAGGGAACGCGGATCGCGCCAGGCGTAAAGGCCAAGTACAAAATCGGAACGGGTTTGCTTTACCGTGAATTGGGCCAGCCAGTGGTTCCAGTCGCGACCAACGCTGGGCTGTTCTGGCCGAAACGCGGGATATACCGCAAGCCGGGTACGGCTGTCTTTGAATTCCTTCCACAGATTGAACCGGGGCTAGAGGTCGACCTATTCATGGCCAAGCTTGAGGATGAGATTGAAACGGCATGCAATAGGCTGAACGCGGAAGCTGGTTTCAATGGCTAATCACACGGTCACTGATATTACGGTATTGGAAGAGATCTACGGCAAACCGGGCAAAGCATCGCTGATAAAAGTCGCTGATCACCTGACACCCTTATACCGCAAATGGATTATGGCGTCGCGATTTTGTGTCGTATCCACCGTTGGCCCAAATGGCACCGATGGCAGCCCACGTGGCGATGATGGCCCTGTCGTTCAGGAGCTGGACTCAAAGACACTGTTATTGCCCGACTGGCGCGGTAACAACCGTATGGATACACTGCGCAACATCGTTCAAGACGGTCGGATCAGTCTGATGTTCTTTGTACCGGGGTCCAACAATGTCGTCCGGGTCAACGGCACCGCAATTGTATCGCTTGATCCCGACCTGTTGGGGCGGTTTGATCAACGGGGTAACCACCCCCGCAGTGTTGCGGTGATTGCCGTGGCCGAGGTCTACAGCCAATGCGCACGTGCTTTGCTGCGTTCTGGGATTTGGAAAGCAGATGACGAAAGCGCCAACTTGCCCACCGTTGGACAGATGCTTGCCGAGCAAGAAGCAGGGTTTGACGGTGTCGAATACGACGCAAGCTGGGACGCACGAGCAGAAAAGACGATGTGGTAGATATTGATCGGTTAGCAAACGACAAGCGACGTCGAATATTACGTCAAAGATATACTCAAACAAGTTCTGGTGCGGTTACAGCGAATGACCGCTTCGAGCCCATAGTGCATGAATGCTGATGTGCAGCGAATGGCGGCTTCGGCATCCGAATTTAAGTCATGATGATTGGCTGCGCTTGTAATCAACGATAGCATTTGAAGAATGATAGAAATGCCAGAAAAAAAGAAATCACGTCATTTTACAGTGGTTGTCCGCAGAGAATTTCCGATGTCAGCGGAGGATGCCTACTCCGCTTGGACAGACCCGGAAATCCGAAGAAGTGTCTTAGCCCATGGCCGCTACAAAAATGGTGTGAAAGAAGTATCTGTTTCAGTAGGCGGTCTTGAACGATACGAAGATCGTTGGAAAAATCGCCTCTATGGAACAACGACACGACGCTACCTGATCCTCCGGCCCGCTAAGATGATAGTCGCTCAATCAGAGACAAGCGTCGAAGGAGATATGTTCGACCAGCACTTCGTTAAGCAGGAACTTCTCTTGTTTAAGACTAAAGACGCAAGTTGCGAAATCGTCGCTTCCGATCAATGCATTTCAATCGAGCCGTCGTTTGTTCATTCAGCGGAAGATAGTCTCACACAAACCTTCGATATCTTTGCCAATATGCTGTAAGCATACATTGAGAAGGCGACCATTTAGGTCAGCTTTGTCCCGCTTAGGAGACATTGAGATACAATGCTCAACTTTCTTGTACGCAAGTGTTCGGAAGGCTTTCGGTGCCAAACCTACGTGTGTGACCTTGCCCACTGTGGTAGTGGAATGTTGCTGTTCCTTCCAAGGCCATAGCGCAGGCAAAGCCCGATTACGCCGATGCTGATGATCAGCCAGATCGTCCCCCACATGATTGTCGCGCCGCCGAATTCTTCGGCCAGCATTCGTGCGTCTGACCGTAGCTGGGACCGCAGAATGGTATCGCTGATAATGTCATAGGGCACGTAGAACATGCTGCTTAGGCCGATAACACGTAGCAGGAGGTCATTCACGGCATGCCCAAATTTCCACGCAAGTATGAGCATCGCGCTGCCCATTGCTACGGTGAAGGACATTGCGAATGGCGTGCGAATATAGAGCAGGGTGATCAATAACATTACTGCGCCAAGGGCTGCCATAATCATCCGATCAGCGTTCGTACGCATTGCCGCGATCAACAGTCCGACTCCAATAAGAAGCGACCCCAAGTAACCGGCGGTCAGAGCAATGAAACGATTGCCTCCACGGCTCCAGACCGCGCCGCCTTGGTTCTGGTTGATCGAAAAATCGACGATCTCACCGCCAGTGAAGAGGACGGCAATCGCATGGGATAGTTCGTGTAAAAACACGATCAAAATCTTAAGCGGGACCATCGCGGGTGTCCGCCATAGGGCGAACACTATGGCGGTGAGAAGGATCAGTTGCCAATGTCCGGTCACAAAGGCCCGCATCAGTGATTAAGCCGCCAGTCCTTTTGAACCTAGCTTAAGGTACTTATTGCGACGATCAGCACGCAGTTTTTCAGGGGATTTCCCTTCAAGCTCAGCCAATAGCGTTTTCAGTTTTGCGCCAACGGCAGTGATTGCTTTTTCTGCGTCACGGTGCGCGCCGCCTTTTGGCTCTGGGATGATCGCATCGCAGACGCCCAATTCTTTCAGGTCTTTGGATGTCAGGCGCAGGGCTTCGGCCGCTTCGCGCATCTTGCCGCCATCTTTCCATAGGATTGACGCGCAGCCTTCGGGGCTGATCACGGAATAGATCGAGTTTTCGAGCATCGCGACACGGTTTGCTGTCGCAAATGCAACGGCACCACCAGAACCACCTTCGCCGATCACAACGCTGATCAGTGGAACGCCAAGCTCAAGACATTTCTCAGTCGAACGTGCGATTGCCTCTGATTGACCACGCTCTTCGGCACCTTTGCCGGGATAAGCACCGGGGGTGTCGACTAGTGTAATAACTGGAATGCCAAAACGATCAGCAAGGTTCATCAGGCGGATCGCCTTACGATAACCTTCTGGGCGGGCCATGCCAAAGTTACGCTCAATCCGCGATTTTGTATCGTTACCCTTTTCGTGGCCAATCACCATGACAGGTTTGCCGTCCAAACGTGCGATTCCGCCCATGATGGCGTGGTCGTCAGCAAAGTTCCGATCACCGGCCAGCGGGGTGTATTCGGTGAACAGTGCCTCGATATAGTCTTTGCAATGCGGGCGTTCTGGGTGGCGGGCCACCAGGCATTTACGCCATGGGCTAAGATCCGCGTAGAGCGACACAAGAAGATCAGCCGCCTTTTTATCAAGCGCTTTAGCTTCTTTTTCGACGTCCATTTCGGGATTGTCCCTAGCCATGGCGCGCAGTTCTTCTGCTTTGCCTTCAATCTCAGCCAGAGGTTTTTCGAAATCGAGATATTGTGTCATGCGCTGTGCCAACCTTGTTACGATAGCTGTGGGATATATGGCGCAAGGTCAGGCTGATGGCAACGGGAGCCATAAGATGTTTACAATTGTGGAGGATGTCCGCAAAAACGACACGTATTCTTTTTGAGGAGCAGATTATGCGGATTATTGGTCTTGTTGGTATTATGGCGTGTTTCGCTGGTGGCCCGGTTATGGCTCAAAACATCAACTTCGGCGACGATAGCAGCCAATGGGCTAATGACGGCGAATGTGATGACGGTCGCTTTACAGGTCCTGGGCTGACCTCGACGCCGTTGTTACAAGAAGATGTGCTTGGTGATGCGGCAGATTGCAAAGCCGCGTTTGACGCTGGACGGCTGACTTTGGCGGGTGTCGCCGCAGATGGGACAATTGATTTTGGTAATGACAGCGGTCAGTGGGCGAATGACCAAGAGTGTGACGACATGCGTTTCGCTGGCCCTGGCATGACGTCAACGCCATTGTTGCAAGAAGATATTATGCGAGATGCAACAGATTGCAGAACTGCGTTTAACGCGGGTTCACTGACCCTTGCAGGTCAGTGAACCGAACGTGTTAGCCCGCAATCATCTCTGACTGACGCACAATGACTTCGGCTTGCTTGATCGATGCGATGTCGACCAAGCGGCCCTTGTATACGGTCGCACCTTCTCCGCGTGCTTTGGCGCCCTCCATTGCGGCAAGGATTTCGCGGGCCTCGGCAACGGCCTCTTCTGAAGGCGTGAATACCTCGTTGGCGAGTGCAATCTGTTTCGGGTGGATCGCCCATTTACCAACCATTCCCAATGTTGCTGAGCGACGCGCTTGTGCACGATAGCCTTCATCGTCTGAGAAATCACCAAACGGGCCGTCAACGGGAAGAACGCCATGCGTACGGCAAGCGGCGACAATCGCCGTCTGCGCCCAGTGCCACGGGTCAGAATAGTGCCGTGTGTCGCCATGCAGCATGTAGTAGTTTTCTTGCGTCCCGCCGATTCCGGTGGTTTGCATACCCATAGAGGCCGCGAAATCCGCGGCGCCTAGTGACATGGCAGCAAGGCGAGGCGAGCTTGCCGCGATTTCTTCGACGTGCGCGATGCCAGCCGCAGATTCGATGATGACTTCAAAGCTGACTGGCTTTGTCCGGCCCTTGGCTGTCTCAATTGCGGTGACCAGTGCATCGACAGCGTATACATCCGCAGCGCAACCCACCTTTGGGATCATAATCTGGTCCAGACGGTCGCCGGCTTGCTCTAGCAAATCAACGACATCGCGATACCAGTAGGGGGTGTCGAGACCGTTGATCCGTACGCTCAGGTACTTTGTGTTCCAATCGATTGTATTGATCGCCTCGATGATATTGGCGCGGGCGGTATCCTTGTCTGATGGGGATACGCTGTCTTCAAGATCAAGGTTGATCACATCAGCAGCACTTGCTGCCATCTTTGCGAATAGCTTGGTGTTTGAACCCGGTCCAAACAGTTGGCAGCGGTTCGGGCGAGCAGGCGGGGTAGGCTGAAGACGGAATGACATGGCGTTTCCTTCGTGCATCAAAATTACGAATTGGTCGCCATTCGGGGTATAATGTTGCGCGATGGATCGCAAGAAAATTATGCGCCCGCAGCAAATTACGCTGCGGGCGCATAAAAATTCTAGAATTTTTATCGGCAGAAGGAATTTCTAGAAATTCCTTCGCAAGGATTAAATACCAGCGTCGACGATTGCTTTTGCAAGAACCGGAACCGTTTTCGCGTTTAGACCGGCGATGTTCATGCGGCTGTCGCCAACCATATAGATGCCGTGCTCCGCGCGTAGCTGCTCGACCTTCTCAGGTGATGTACCCAAGCGGCTGAACATCCCACGGTGATCCGCAAGAAAATTGAAGCGGTCACTGTTTGTGAGACGTTTCAGTTCATCCGCAAGCTGTTGACGTAGCGCGAGCATGCCATTGCGGGTTTCTTCCAGCTCGGCTTCCCAGTCGGCACGCAGTTCGGGATCCGTCAGGATCGTGGTCACAACGCGTGCGCCGTGATCTGGCGGGAAGGAATAGTTCTGACGGTTCAGATATGCGAGCGTCTGCTGCGCAAGCGCCTTTTGATCAGCATCTTTTGCGACGGCCATCAGAATACCAGTACGTTCGCGGTAAACCCCGAAGTTCTTTGAACAGCTTGCCGCGATCAGCACATTATCGAAACTGCTTGCGATCCGGCGAGTGGCTACTGCGTCGGCGTCCAAACCATCACCGAAACCTTGGTAGGCGATATCAACAAGTGGAACTGCGCCTTTGGCCTGAAGTTTGGTGATCACTTGATCCATCTGGTCAAGTGTTAGGTTCGCACCGGTCGGGTTGTGGCAGCAGCCGTGAAGCAGAACAACGTCTCCAGCAGCGATGCCATCGAGATCCGCCATTAAACCGTCAAAATCAACGCCACGGGTTTCTTCGTCAAAATACCGATACTCGGCCATTTTCATGCCAAGGTATTTGATGATCGACGGGTGGTTCGGCCATGTTGGGTTGGAAAGCCAAACAGTTGCGTCAGGTGCAGCCATTTTGATCAGCTCAAGTGCCTGACGAATTGCGCCTGTACCGCCAGGTGTGGCAACTGCTGCAACGCGCTCTGCGGGAACGCTGTCAGCTAGGACCAGTTCACGCATCGCTGTGCCAAATGCAGGATCACCGGCAAGACCAGTGTAGGCTTTGCTGGTCTGGTCTGCCAAAATCCGACGCTCGGCCTCTTTGACCGCACGCATAACGGGGGTGTTGCCGCTGGCATCTTTATAAACTCCGACGCCCAGATCGACCTTATCGGTGCGCGGGTCTTCTTTGTACTTGGCCATCAGGGCAAGAATTTTGTCGGCAGGTAGGGCTGTAAGGTTTTCCAGCATTAAGCGGCTCCGGTAGCGATTGGAAGGTCGGCGTACATGCCCCATTCGGACCATGAGCCGTCGTAAAGTGAGTGGTCGGTTTTGCCGATCCTCTCGAGGGCGAGCGATAGGATCGCGGCAGTCACGCCGGACCCGCAAGTGGTGATAACGGGCTTTTGCATATCAACGCCTGCATCTGTAAAAATCGTGCGCAGCGCATTTGCTTGCTTCATTGTGCCGTCAGCGTTCAGCAAGTCTTGGTAAAAAACGTTCCGTGATCCAGGGATATGTCCAGAACGCAGGCCTTCGCGCGGCTCTTCAATCTCGCCACGGAAACGCGCGGGCGAACGCGCATCGACGATGTTATGATCCTTCAGTTTCGCGGCGCGCGCGACTTGGGTCACGTCCTTCACAAGATCGGTACGCTGCTTGACCGTCATATGTCGATCGCGGATCGTCGCAGGTGTCTTTGTCGTCTTGTGGCCATCGGCGACCCATTTAGGTAAACCGCCATCCAATACAGCGATATTGGTCTGCCCCATGAGCCGGAACAGCCACCAAACACGAGCGGCGGAAAACAGCCCACTTCCGTCATAAACAACCACCTGATGGCCATCACCGACACCCATCGCCCGCATGCGGGACATGAATTTTTCGACCGGTGGGGCTGTATGCGGTAGCTCTGACCGTAGGTCGCTGATTTCGTCTATGTCGAAAAACCGGGCACCGGGAATGTGGCCCTTTTCAAACTCGGCGCGTGCATCACGGCCTGCATCGGGCAAATACCATGATGCGTCGAATATACGTAAATCGGGATCTTTAAGATGCTCGGAGAGCCAGTCTGTGCTGACCAGTGTTTTGGGGTCATCGGGCGCAGATTTTGTCATGGCATTCACCTTTCGTGGCAATTGCCGAAGGGGTAGCCTGCGCTGTGTATTATGACAAGTAGGACTGCGGGCCTAGGTCAGCGGTAATGTGACATAATTATTCAAATCGCATGTATTTGGTGCGATCCGCCCCTTAAAAGGCATTGCGCCCCCGTGAATTAACGGAGGCGCAAGTAAGCTGTCTTGGCGTATTAGCTGGACATCTTGCTTTTGATCATACCGACAATCGCAGTGACGATTGCACCACCACCGGCGCCACCAGCAATCTGTGTCACCATGCCCATGATGTCACCGCCGCCGCCAGCAGCCGCTGCGCCGCTACCCAACATAGCAATGAGGCTACCGCCACCAGCGCCCCCAACAAGGCCTGCAACTGTGTTGCCGATTGTACCCAGCGACAGGTTCTTCATTGCTGCGCCAGCTGCGTTGCCACCAACAGCACCCGAGATGAGCTGAATAATCATCTGTTCCATAGATAGTCCCTTCCAAGTGGATCGTTATTTATACTGCGTCGGTCTGATCCGTTACCGCGCTTGGAAGGAAGGTTAACCAATGATTCGGATTCAGCAAAGGTTTTCCTGCGACAATTAGTCCCCGTGGCGAAGCAGGCGTTGTTTCTGGCGGCCCCAGTCACGTTTCGCTTCAGTCGCACGCTTGTCGTGGTTTTTCTTACCCTTAGCGATCCCGATCTTAAGCTTCACTAATCCACGGTCGTTAAAATACATCACCAACGGGACCAAAGTCATGCCTTCGCGCTTGGTCGCGTTCCAAAGCTTCGACAGCTCTTTGCGACTGACCAAAAGTTTGCGTTTGCGGCGTTCTTCGTGGCTGAACATCGCGCGATCGTAAGGCGCGATATAGGCGTTCGTCAGCCACAGTTCACCGTCATCAACTGACGCATAGCTGTCGGCAATGTTCGACTGGCCGATGCGCAGCGATTTCACCTCGGATCCATGCAATATGATCCCGACTTCAAGGTCGTCCTCAATCGCATAATCGTACCGGGCACGCCGATTTTCGGCGATGACTTTGTAATTCTTATTTTCTGGTTTCTTTGCCATGATTGCGTTGAGATAGGCCAAGTTGAGGGGCGGAACAAGGGATTGCAGCTTTGCATTGTTAATCACGTGGGTATGGTGGCGTGAAGAAACACAAAGGTCTTGGCTGATGTTCGTCCAACTCGCGCTGGGTTCAGCGCTTTTGCTGCTATCGATTGTTATCGCGGGCTTTAGCTTTTGGGCGATGGAGGGGCTGATTATGCGTCTTCATCCTTGGCTGACCCGTGAACCACATCGTCCAAAACTCATGCTGATGCTTTGCATGGCGTCTGTTTGGATACTTGGCCAGATGACTGCAGGGGTGTGGATATGGGCGCTGACATTGCGTGGGCTTGGCATTTTTGATGCCATGGAGCCTGCAGTCTATTTCTCATTGGTTGCATTCACCACGCTTGGGTTCGGGGACATCCTATTGCCGATGGAGTGGCGTTTGCTAGGCGGTTTGGCCGCTGCGAACGGATTGCTAAACATTGGTATGGTCACGGCATTATTGGTCGAGGCATTGCGCCAGGTCCGCCTTCAGCAACTTGCGACTAGAAAGCACTCTGAATGACCGTTCCTATTCTGACGAACACACGTGCCCGACATATTTTCCTAGAAAGGCATGGTCTAACATCGCGTCCCTCTGGGCCGGGCAAAGGCGCGGATTTGGCGGACGCTATTGATGATCTTGGTTTCGTGCAGCTCGACAGCGTGAACACATTCGCCCGTGCGCACGACCTAATCTTATGGTCGCGCCGGCAACAATATCGTCCTGCCGCGCTGCAAAACCTGCTGCATCGGGATCGGCAAGTGTTTGAGCATTGGACCCATGACGCCGCTGCGATCCCTATTGCCAGTTTTCCACATTGGCGTTTGCGATTTCGACGCGACGAAACCCGGCTCGCGAACAGGTGGAAGGACGACCGGCGCGACGACTTTATGTCTAAGACCGAAGAAGTCCTGCGTCGTATCTCGGACGACGGACCCTGCACATCAGGGCAGGTTGGCAAAGACGAAAGCCGTGGTTCCGGCGGTTGGTGGGATTGGCACCCGTCAAAGACAGCGCTCGAATTCCTGTGGCGCTCAGGGCAATTGTCGGTCCTGCGCCGCGATGGCTTTACCAAGGTCTACGACCTGACTGAACGGGTCATTCCCGATGCTTTCCGTGCTCACCAGCCTGATACGCAAGACACCATTGAATGGTGCTGCGCTGGCGCGTTGGATCGTCTGGGGTTCGCCACAAGTGGCGAACTGGCGGCGTTTTGGGATAACGTCACACCATCAGAGGCAAAAGCATGGTGCACAACCGCGCTAGCCGACAACCGTATTATTGAGGTGGACGTCGAAGGCGTAGACGGCAAGTTGCGTCGGTCCTTTGCGTGGCCTGATGTGATGGATCGGCCCGTCGCGGCACCGGTGCCGCGCCTACGCATCCTTTCCCCGTTTGACCCCGCCCTTCGCGATCGCAAACGGGCAGAACGGTTATTCGGTTTCCACTACCGGATCGAAATCTTCGTACCCGCGCCGCAGCGCAAATACGGCTACTACGTGTTTCCCGTGATCGAAGGTGACCGACTAATCGGCCGGATCGACATGAAGCGCGATAATGGCGTCTTGGTCATAACTGCCCTTTGGCCGGAAAATCGGGTGCGCATGGGGGCAGGGCGGCAAGGCGCTTTGCACGCAGAGCTAGAGCGGGCCGCGCGATTTGGCGGGTGTAATGACATTACTTACGATCCAGACTGGCTGCGTGAACGTTGATCAAATAAATTATTGAACGATGTTCATATTCATGTTAAGCCGCGATTAAGCAAACGCGGAGGCATTAATGTATTACGTTGCTGAAACAGGAAAACTGGTTGCCGACGGGGTGATTAACCCCGCGCAGGCGGTCGAAATCAAACATCGGGCGCGGGCTGCGATGATTGGGCTTTGTGTTAACACGATACTCATTGCCGGGATACTGGCCGCGACGCTGGGCCTCGTGTTCTATCTGGCCAGCCCACTGAGCGTTGCAATCTCTGGCGGACTATTTCTTGGGGTCGGGCTATTGATCCTCCGGTTTGGCACGCCGGTCTACCGGATGTTTGGCAACGCAAGCGCGCTCATCGGTGCAGGGATGCTGATCAGCGGTTCTGGCATTGAATTGCTAGACAAGTACCAAGACCAAGCAGGCCCCGTCATGTTCGCAATGGGCGGTATCATTGCCGGGCTTTGCGCATGGCGGTTCGCCAAGGCGTTACCTCACTTGCGCTTTTCGTATGGGGCAGTCCTATTGATGGGCGCGGCCATGCATTTGTGCGGGGCATATGCCTTTGCAAATGAATACGCCTACAACTACCCCGACTGGATCTATTCGATTCTGCATTTCTACGCATTCGCCGTTATTGCCGCTTGTGGGTTGCTTCTTGATATTAGATTCGTGACGGCACTTGCGATCATTCCGTTCGCTCAGATGTTGGATACAGGCACCGGCTATTTTCACGCCGCATATGTGTTCTACTCACCCGAACCGACGCTTAGCATTCTGCAAATGGCGGCGCTAATTGGTCTGTGCCTATGGGCTGCGCACCGTTGGGCCGGGCGGATCGCGCGCAATGCCGGTATTCTAGCAATCATGGGATTTGTCGTCGCGAACCTTGCGTTTCTTGTTGGCAGCCTATGGGGAGATGTCATTGGTGAAACGCTTTGGGGACCAAATTCCCACTACTATTACAACGGCATCTACGAAAACTGGCAGCAAACGCAAGACGCGTTCAAAGAAACCACGCTTGTGGTTAGCGAACATGTATTTAGCGTCGTCTGGGCGGTGATCTTGGTCGGGTTGATTGCGTGGGCTGCCATGACTAACCGTCGTGGACTGTTTAACGCCGGGATGACCTTTGCAGGTATCCACGCCTACACCCAAATGTTCGAAAGCTTTTACGACCAGCCACTTGCATATGTAATCGCTGGCTTGACTGCTATTCCGCTCGCGTTTGGATTATGGAGACTGAACCACGTGTGGTTCGCAACCGCAGACTAACGTGATGAAACCGTAGGGTGGGTTTTAACCCACCCTGCTTTTGTCGCTTAGTTCAGCAAACCAGCGTGCACCATTGCGGCACGCATTTTTTCTTTGGTGCCATCAGTTAGCCCAGTCAGAGGTGAGCGGACGTCTTCGCTGCATAAACCTAGCAACGACATACCGTATTTCGCACCTGCTACGCCGGGCTCTGTAAAGATCGCTTCGTGCAATGGCATCAAGCGGTCCAGTTGGGTCAGCGCTTTGTCGTATTCGCCAGCCAGCGTGCTTTCTTGGAATTCGGCACACAGTTTTGGTGCCACGTTCGCAGTAACCGAAATGCATCCGCAACCGCCGTGGGCGTTAAAGCCTAGTGCAGTCGCGTCTTCGCCCGACAGCTGCAGAAAATCAGTGCCACAGGCCATGCGTTGCTTTGGCACGCGGGACAGGTCGCCAGTCGCGTCTTTGACGCCGACGATCATCTCTAGCTTTGCCAATTCGCCCATCGTCGCGGGTGTCATATCGACAACCGACCGACCGGGGATGTTGTAAATGATGATTGGAAGACCACAGTCAGCAGCCGCGCTAAAATGTGCAATCAGCCCAGCCTGTGTTGGCTTGTTGTAGTATGGTGTCACCACCAGGGCCGCATCAGCACCCGCAGCTTTTGCCGCTTTGACCAAACGTACGGTTTCGACAGTGTTATTCGAACCAGCGCCCGCAATCACAGGAATGCGGCCCGCGGCGGCTTCGACCACGCAAGCAACGACAGCGTCGTGTTCACTATGTGTCAGTGTTGGGCTCTCGCCAGTTGTCCCGACTGGGACCAAACCATGTGATCCCTGATCCACATGCCAGTCCACGAGCTTTTTCAGCGCATCAGTGTCCACTTGGCCGTCTTTAAACGGCGTGACGAGGGCGGGGAGTGACCCTTTGAACATGACACGCATCCTTGTTGCTGTGGGCATTGAATCGCCCGGTAAAATCGCGCGGACACTAGACGGGTTTCTGCCGATTGCCAAGTTTGTGAGTTGTTATTACCAGCCGCAACGCTAGTTTATTTGAAAACAGACGGTGCGGTGACTCTGATGCGAAATATAACCTTTGCGATGGCCGTGACATTCCTGTCTGCGCCGCTGACGGCCCAAGAGGTCGACCCAAAGGCAGTTGCTGCGTTAACTGCAGCCAGTGTTGACTGGGATGCCGCCTACAATCTGGCTTCGCAAGCGGACCCTTTGACGGCCGAAGTTCTAACATGGTTGCGGTTGCGTGATGGTGACGCTGATTTTCAGGACTACCGTCGTTTTGTTGCTGCGCATCCGGATTGGCCGGGTCTAGATCGGTTGCGTGCTAAGGCCGAACCTTTGATCGAAAAGGGCCATCCGGCTGATGAAGTCATCGCATGGTTTGCCGATAATCCGCCCCAAACCGGCGAAGGTGCCACCCGCCTCGCCGAAGCCTTGATGACAAGCGGACAAATCGAGAAAGCACATGAATATTTGCGGACGGCTTGGCTGGAACTTGGGTTAACAGACGACGGCCAAGACGCGCTAATGTCTGCCTTTTCAGATGTGCTAGCGCCCTATCATGTGGCGCGGGCTGACGCGATGCTATGGCGATCCCGAAGGACCGATGCGACACGCATGTTGCCTTTGATAGAGTCTGATCAGCGCGCGCTAGCCGAAGCGCGCATCGGCTATATCGCGGGCAAACGGAATATGCTGCCGCTTTACGAAGCAGTCCCTGCGTCCCTGCGCGAAGACCCTGGATTCGCATATGACCGCTATAATTGGCGCGCGCAGCGTGGTGATTGGACCGATGCGGTTGCGATGCTTCGCGAGCGTTCAACTAGCCGCGCGGCGCTGGGCGACCCATTCCGCTGGGCAGGTTGGCGACGTGTCCTTGCGCGCTGGGAAATGCGCGAAGGTCGGGCCGAACAAGCATACCTTATCGCGTCGCGCCATTATCTGGATGAAGGTGCGTTTTATGCCGATTTAGAGTGGCTTTCCGGCTATCTCGCGCTGACATATCTTGGCGACCCATCACGCGCGTTAGAGCATTTTGAAAAGGCGTCGGCGGCTGTGTCTGGCCCGATTTCTAGCAGTCGGATGCAGTATTGGATGGGCCGAACGCATGCGGTCATGAATAACGCGGATTTGGCCACGCTTTCTTATGGCGCAGCGGCAGCGCATCAGACAGCGTTTTACGGTCTGCTGGCCGCAGAAAAGCTGGGCCGCCCGCTTGATCCATTTCTCGTCGGGACAGACGTGGAATGGAAGGGAGCGCTCGTCTTTGAACGAGAGCTGACAAAGGTCGCCTTCATGCTGTTGGCTGGTGGTGAACGTGGCGCAGCGGTGACGTTCTTTGCAGAGCTGGGCAAGACACTATCGCCCGTCGAACTGGCACAGGTTGGTGCCTATCTCGATCACTTAAACGAGCAATACTATACTCTATTACTAGGAAAAACGGCCGTAACGCGTGGGATCATCATTCCATCGCTTTATTACCCTATCCATGATCTGGCACAGATGGACCTGCCGGTTGAACCGGCGCTTGCCTTATCGATTGCCCGGCGCGAAAGCGAATTCAACACAACGATCGGCAGCCCTGTCGGTGCTCTTGGGTTGATGCAGCTTATGCCGGGCACCGCAGAGGAAGTCGCCGGACTGCTGGATATGCCCTATTCGCGTGGCCGGCTAACGAATGACTGGCGCTATAACGCCACGTTAGGGTCGCAATACTTGGCTGGTCTGCAGGAACAGTTTGGGCCGACACCGGTGATGATTGCCGCTGGATATAACGCAGGGCCGGGCCGTCCGCGTACGTGGATGGAAGAACGTGGTGATCCGCGTTTGCGTGAAATGGATGTGATCGACTGGATCGAACACATCCCATTTCGCGAGACTCGGAACTACGTCATGCGAGTAACCGAGAGCCTACCGATCTATGAGGCACGGTTAACCGGTAAAACGGGACCGATTGCGTTCACTGATCTGCTCATCGGTGAAAAGCCATTGCTGCGCCCAAGGGCCCGACCCGAGCGCCAGCCGCAAGAAGAAACACCGACACAGCAGCGGCCAGTTGCTCGCCCCGAAGACGGCTAAGACTTTTGTCGTGCCCGCCACAGGGTAAACAGCCCCGCTGCAATAACGATAGCGGTGCCCAACGCCACATTGGGCCGTATGGTCTCACCCATAATAAAGACGCCAATAGCGCTCGCAAAAACCAGTTGTAGATATGCAAATGGTTGCACGGCGCTGGCTTCGGCGACTTCATAGGTTTTGATCAACAGCCAGTGGCCAGTGGCGCCGGTAACGCACAGCGTCGCCATCCATGCCCAATCTTGGCTCGTCATTGGTTCCCATGACCAGGCGCCCACAATGGTCATGACGACAGCACCCGCGACGCCCGTCCAAAAGAACGAGGTTACCGTTGTATCTTTGCGTGACGCGTATCGGGTCAAAAGGCCGTACAGCGCGAACATTAATGCCGCGATCAAAGGGATCACCGCAGCTGGCGCAAAGACAGCATAGCCCGGCTGTAAAATGACCAGCACACCGACAAAGCCTATCCCAATGGCAGTCCAACGTCGCCATCCGACCTGTTCGCCCAACACCGGGCCAGATAGGGCTGCGATCAATAGCGGGTAGCATGCGAAAACAGCGTGGCTTTCGACCAGTCCAAGTGCCACGAACCCCGTGACCATCACGCAGATTTCAAGCGACAGCAAAACGCCCCGCGTGATTTGCAGGATCGGCTGCTTTGTGGCCGCGGCCTTTCTGATGGATCCAGATTGCTTTCTGGCGATGGTGATGACGAAGGCCGCAAAGAACCAGTACCGGATCATCACGATCATCAGGACGTTGTAGTTCCCTGCCAAATGGCGCGAGATTCCGTCTTGGATCGCAAACACGAAAGTGGTGGCGATCATGAACATGATGCCAAGGCGCGCGTCATTTTGCATTGTCGATCCTTGCGCGAGTCATGTGGCGTTTGCGCCCATATCCGGGTGTGCGGGTCACGGTGAACCCTGCGGCGGCCAGGCTTTGGCGGACGTGGCCAGCCGCACTATAGGTCGCGGCCGTGCCACCGTAGTTGGTGTGTTCACCGACAGCACGTAAAAGGTCTGTTCCCCACAGTTCAGGGTTCTTGGCGGGTGAAAACCCATCTAGGAACCATGCGTCTGCGCTGGCGTCCCAAGCGGGAACCGTTTCACGGGCATCCCCCACAATAACATCAAGCAATGGACCGCCCGGTAATTGTGTCGCCCCGTCGCCCGGTGACCAATGGTCTAGCAGGACGGCTGCGTATTCGTCGACCTCTGGAAAATGCGCTAGTGCCGCCCGCATGTCTTCCTTTGCCATCGCAAAGGCCTCGAAAGACGTAAACCGCAATTGGCCGGGACGCCCTGCCTGATCCCACAGCGCCCAAGTCACCAATAGGTTTAGGCCTGTACCAAAGCCAAGCTCGGCGATCTGAAAGGTGCCGCCAAAACGGGCGGGCAGGTCGTTACCATCCAAAAACACATGCCGTGTTTCAGCCAGCCCATTATCGAGCGAATAGTAAGGATCATCGAATTGGGTCGAGATCGGCACACGGCCGTCCCGCCAGTCAAGTTTTGCGGTCTGGTTTGTCATGAGGTCATGCCTTAGGAGTCAGCCCATCTTTGGGCGGAAGGAACCGGAATGGCAACGGCCGATGTGACAGTAATGGGCGCTGGCATTTTTGGGCTGTCGGTGGCCTATGCCTGTGCGCGGCGTGGCGCGAAGGTCCAAGTGATCGACCCAAATGGGGTTGCTGCAGGTTCAAGCGGTGGTGTCGTCGGCGCACTGGCCCCCCATGTTCCAGAGAACTGGAATGAAAAGAAAGCGTTTCAATTCGAAAGCCTGATCATGGCCGAACAGTTTTGGGCCGAAGTAGAGTCTATTTCAGAGTCTAACGTTGGCTATTCACGGTCAGGTAGGCTTCAGCCCTTGGCCGATGACCGTGCCATTACGCTGGCGCGTGATCGGGCGATCACTGCGGCAATGCTATGGGAAGGCAAAGCGATTTGGGAGGTCGTCCCCGCAGGTCAAGGCGACTGGATGCCGCCATCGCCCACCGGCCTTTTGGTCCGCGATACACTGTCTGCATTGATCCATCCACGCCGCGCGACTCGTGCTTTGGCTGATGCCGTGATTGCGCTCGGCGGTTCTGTCGATACTAAAGGCACCGCTTCCGGGCAGGTCGTTTGGGCGACGGGGTGGAAGGGCGTCGCAGAATTGGGCGGCGGCGGCGTCAAAGGTCAGGCTGCAGTGCTTGAATTCAATGCGTCAGGCAAGCCGCAGCTATTTGCAGACGCGCTACACATCATTCCGCACAGCGACGGCACGGTTGCAATTGGGTCCACGTCTGAACGGGAATTCGGCGATCCAACGGCCACTGATGAACAGTTGGACGACGTGCTAACCCGCGCGATCGCGGCGTTTCCAGTGCTGAAAAATGCACCTGTAATCGAACGCTGGGCAGGCGTGCGCCCGCGCAGCCGTAGCCGATCACCGATCCTTGGGCGGCACCCCACGCGCGAAGGTGAATTCGTCGCGAACGGTGGCTTTAAGATTGGCTTTGGTATGGCTCCAAAAGCAGGCGAGGTAATGGCCGACTTGCTGCTCAACGACCGCGACAACATACCGGCTGGGTTCCACCCATAAAGGCTATTTCCGCAGCCTGTCCTTGGACTTGCGGTACAGTCGCTTATTCATTTCGACGAACTGATGGATCAGAATGGTCGTAACGCCAGTGCGATGCCCTTTCAGAAAGACGTAGCCCGACAACGCACCCAACAATGCGCCGACGCTATCAACCAGCAAATCGCCCATCGTGTCCTGCAGTCCCGATTTCTGCATATTCAATCCAAACGTAAGGTCCATCAGGTATTCGAAATTTTCCCACATAGTACCGACGGTAATCGCCACGCAGAACGCCATAAAAGAGATCGCGGCGGGCGGGGCAGCGTAGCGATCCCCTTCGAATAGCATGAAAACGAACAAGAACCCGATCAGTCCAAACCCAACTGCGGACCCGCCATGTAGGGCGATATCCCACCACCAGACCTTCTCATAAAAATCGAACGCTTCGCCCATAAAAACGGTCGCAAAGGTGAACAGGGTCGTTGCAACAAGAAACGGCAGAGGCAGTGTCAGGTTAAGGCGAGAGGCCAAGAATACCGGCGCAATTGCCAACGCTAGCGTGCTGAATGCGACAAACGCCAAGGACCAACGCCCTGCAAACATGGCCACAATTGCCGAAAGCAACAGTAACCCCCAAAGCACGAGCATAACCCTGCTTTGTTTCAGAACCTTGTCAGTGATCATGGCTTGGCCTTTTCATTTGAAGGTCGCGCCCCCATCTTTCTTAACATGTCTACATTTAATAATGGCCTTCGGGTCGCGAGTTACAACATAAGAAAAGCCAAAGGTTTGGATCGCAGGCGTGATCCGATGCGTATTGTACAGGTTCTCAATGGTCTCGAGGCCGACGTGATTGCCCTGCAAGAGGCGGATTTGCGACTGGGTGCGCGCCCCGGTGCGCTGGCCCGAAACGTGATCGAGGCCGAGACTGATTTCGAAATCGTCCCTGTCGCACGTAATGCCGTCAGCCTTGGCTGGCACGGCAACGCGATCTTGGTCCGTAAGGGCATGAAAATTGGCGCGGTCACGCATATCGACCTGCCGGGATTAGAGCCGCGTGGCGCTGTCCGCGTTGATCTGCCCGCCTTCAGTTTCGTCGCCGCCCATCTTGGGCTCATGCGGCGTCACCGCGTGCGGCAGCTTCATGCGATTGCCAAAGCCGTCGAAGGGGCAGACCGCGTCATCGTCGCAGGTGATTTCAACGAATGGTCCCCGCACAAAGGGTTAGAAGCGTTAGGTCAATTCAACGTCCACGCCCCCGGCCACAGCTTCCACGCAGCGCGGCCCATCGCGGCACTGGATCGGATCGCAATGTCATCGAAAATAGAGTTACGCGACGCAGGCGTCGTGCAAGAAGGACCAGCACGCCACGCATCGGACCATCTGCCGATATGGGCGGATGTTGTCTAAAGAACTACGTGCCACGAATGACGGTAGTGAGCCATTTTGACAGATGCTGCGCCGAGCACGAATGTCAGGTTAAAGAAAGCTGATGGGACCATCAGCAGGCATCGATCAGGCGTAGGTACGTATCCTTTTGAACGCCCAAAAACCGACACCAAACAGGACGATCAAGACAGCAGCCGTCGTTAAGCCCGATTTCACGGTAGAAGCGAAACTTGCCGCCAAGACAGTGTTCGCTGATATTTCTGGCCAACTCAGGATCATCAGACAGATGCCGACGTTCTCTAGATAGTCAGCGAGAGCTGCCCAAATCGAAAACCAAATCCCAATCTTAACAAGCCTGTGATTTACGTCCTGCAACCTAAGCCATTTGAGCAATGATACTAAGGTCAGCGCCATGAGGGCGGGATACGCAAGATCAAGTGGAATCTGTCGCATAAGATAATAGCGCCTCCCGCTAGACCCTAGGGCAGAGAGCAGCGACTTTGCCTGTTCAGCCGAATATCCGCCGGGGCGCATGTCGAAAGGGCGAATGCCGGACAAAGTCTCAATGTGCGCCAGAGTGACAAAGATCATCAACAGATAGAATCCGGCGGCCGCGAAACCGAAGAGTGCCGCTTGCAGCCCGTACTGCTTAGTTGGTATCATCATTTTCATTGGTTTTTCTCCCTACCATTTGCACCGTCGTACTCAGCGCGCGCAAAGCTGGCATTATCGTTTGATAAGGAATTCGCGATTTGGACCTCTTAACTTTTTTCACTAATTCTCCGAACGCTTTGGACAAAGACAGCGCTCGTGAGTTCGCGGGAGCATGGAGTGTTGAATATGTAGAAAAGGGGCGTCGCATTGCGACGCAGGGCGAACCAGACCTATTGGAGCACATCATTCTTGATGGGCGCGCCACCAGCCAAATCACCGATCCTGAAGGTCGAGCTGTTTGCGTTGGCTTTCACGCTGGTCCCTGCGTGGTCGCACCAAATGTCGCGAGAACCAGAAACGGGACCTCGCTCGTTTCAATAGATCTGATTGCGGATGCATTGGTCGCACAAATGAACAACCGCGCCTTGACTGAGCTTATGTTAGCATCGGAGCCAATTCGCGAATGGGCAAACGGCATTTTGCAGCAAGAATTGGCCTTCAAGGCTGACCGAGAGTGGTGCCTTGCCGCACTTGGCGGCGCAGACCGCCTTGCGTGGTTTCGCGAAAATTTCCCACGTTATGAAAGGCTTTTCGGCCATTACTTGATAGCATCTTTTCTTGGTGTCACACCGGTCACACTCAGTCGACTTCGCGGTGCCGAGCGAGATACTGTGGTTGATTAAAGGTTCGATTGCGGGAACCTCAGCTAGAAAAACAGACCTTGGTGGCATCTGCACCGAAATGACGCTTAGCCCCGCACATCGGTTATTCTTTTAACAACAAATTTGACCAATCAGTCCCGATAATCAGACCCTTCCTGATCCAATATCGCGCACATTGCCTCAAAGTGTTGATCCCATGTTTCCATCGGGTAGTCTTCCCAATCGCGGGCGGTTTTTTCGGCGATGTCGTCGCTTAGAACCTTTAACGGCAGGCCTGTTGCGGCGGCTTTGAGGTACGTACCGCAGGCGCGTTCAAAGTAGTATAATTCATCAAAGGCCCGCGCGACACTTTCGGCGGCGGCCATCACACCGTGGTTGCCCATCACCAGAATGCGGTGGGGGCCTAGGGTTTTGGAAATCCGTTCGCCCTCTGATCCTAATCCCATGCCGCCGTATCCGTCGTCATATCCGTAACGCCGGAAAAATCGTGCTGTGTTTTGGTCGATGGGCGGAAGTTCGGCCCCAACAATACATGAAAGCGCCGTGGCGTTGTCGGCGTGTACATGCAGGCAGGCACGGGCGCGGGGTTCATGACGGTGGAACGCGCCGTGGATGGCCCAAGCCGTAGGGTCGGGCGCATTTTCTTGACCAACCGTTGGCGCAGGACCATTAGCGTCGCACAGGATCAGGTCAGACGCTTTGATGCGGCTGAAATGTAGTCCGGCAGGGTTGATCAAAAACGTCTTACCATCCTCCGACACCGCGAGACTAAAGTGGTTTGCGACCGCTTCGTGCCAACCTTCGCGAAACGCGAGGCGGAACGCGGCGGCAAGCGCGCAGCGTTCTTCGTAGTAATCAAGTTCTGGCATTATTTGGGCCTACCTAGCGGCATGTGCCGGTTCACGTCTTTGTAAAGTAGATACCGGAACGGTCCGGGACCGCCAGCATAGCAGGCTTGTGGGCAAAATGCGCGTAACCACATGAAATCGCCGGCTTCAACTTCGACCCAGTCTTGGTTCAGGCGGTACACGGCTTTGCCTTCTAAGACGTACAGCCCGTGTTCCATGACGTGGGTTTCCGCGAATGGGATGACGCCGCCGGGTTCTAAGGTCACGATGTTCACGTGCATATCGTGGCGGATGTCTGTGGGCTCAACGAAGCGTGTCGTGGCCCATTTACCGTCAGTGTCCGGCATTTCGATTTTCGTCGCATCCGCTTCATGCGTGACGAAAGGTTCCGGCGCGTCGATCCCGTCGACGGCCTGATAGGTTTTGCGGACCCAGTGGAATGTTGCCGGGGCGTCGGTGTCGTTCGACAGTGCCCATTCGCAGCCCGCCGGTAGGTAGGCATAGCCACCTGTTTTCAACACATGCGTTTCATCACCGATCCGCAGGCTAGACCCACCGTCGACGACAAATAGCACCCCTTGGGCAGTTGCATCAGGTTCTGGGCGCGTGCTGCCACCACCGGGTGAGACTTCCATGATGTACTGGCTAAAGGTTTCCGCAAATCCCGACATTGGCCGCGCAAGAACCCAGGCACGGGTCTCTTCCCAATGTGGCAGATAGCTGGTTACGATGTCAGTCATCGTGCCCTTTGGAATGACTGCGTAGCTTTCGGTAAACATCGCGCGGTCGGTCAGCAGTTGGGTCTGCGGAGGTAGCCCGCCCTTGGGGCTATAGTATGGTGCGTTTGTCATGGATTAATCTCCCTTAGGGGCAGTTAACGGTACCCTCGTCCCAAGCGATAGGGGGAAGCGCATGAAAGGATTTAGTTGGAATCTTTGAAGGTGCAGTGGTTTATAGCGTTTGCAGTGTAATTCCTGCGTTTTGCAGGTGATCCCGGATACCGCGGGCCATTGCAACGGCTTGTGGCGTATCCCCGTGCAGGCAGATCGTGTCGATTTCGCAGGGGATGCGTTTGCCGCTTTCGGCGATGATGGCCCCCGCTTTGAGCATTTCAAGAATGCGGGGGGCGGCAATGGCCGTGTCGTGCAGCACGGCGCCCGGCAGCCTTCGGTCGACCAATGTACCGTCGTCATTATAGGCGCGATCCGCAAAGATTTCTCCGGCCCAAGCACAGCCCAAATCGCGTACGACGTCTTCCATGGCGGTAGCAGCGAGAACCATGATGATGACGTCGGGATCGACGGCTAGCGCGGCCTCAAAACAAACACGAGCTAGATCGGCATCGACGCAGGCCATGTTTGACAAGGCCCCGTGAAGTTTAAGGTGACGCACTTGCCCACCGGCACGCCGCGCCATGGCTTGCGCAGCACCCAATTGGTAGGCCACAGCGTTGGCAATTTCATCAGGGGGAATAGGCAGTTGCCTTCTGCCAAAGCCCTTAAGATCCGCAAAACCTGGATGCGCTCCAATCCCAACGCCGTTTTTGACGGCACGGGCCATGGTCTTGGCCATGACATCTGGGTCGCCTGCGTGAAATCCACAGGCAATATTGGCCGAGGTCACGATATCAAGCAGCGCTGCGTCGTCGCCCATTGACCACGGGCCAAAACCTTCGCCCATGTCGGCGTTTAAATCGACTTTGCGTGTCATGGTATTCTCCCTATGGGTCGTTCCCGGCGGTAACACCGCTGATCAATTGATAGCTAAGCAAGTCTACAATGTCATGTGGGTCACGGATCATTGGTTGGCAATCTTTGCGTAGGTTCGCCAACAATGTCGTGTCTGAAACGGCCGTTGCGTCGGCATCGGCAAGGCTGATGAACGCAAAGCGCAGCTTTGTTCCGGGGGCGGCTTGGACGAGTTTGGGTAAATCGGCGGGTAGCACAGTGCCTATACGGGGATAGCCCCCAATCGTTTGGCATTCTGACAACAAGACATAGGGCACCCCTTGGCCTGTCATCTGAATGTCGCCCGGTACGATGAGGTCGGAAGTGATATTGAGCGCACCATCTAACGAAAAGCCAGCCCCATCGTGATCAAGTCGGACACCTTGCCGATTGCCGCGCGGGCTTCGGATGAATGTCGTCTGCGCAAAGGTGGCTTTGGTATCGTCGCTAAAGAATGCTGTCTGGGGGCCGGGCATCACGCGGATCGTTCCGCCAGTGGTCCGATCGTCAGTTGTTAACCGCATTGGGGCAGACGTGGTGTCACTGTCTGCGCCAATTGGCAGCGTGGTGCCCGCTTGTAGCACTGCACCGATTCCTGCTGTTAGGTGTGTGGACCTGCTTTCCAACACGAGATCGGTCTGGATACCACCTGCGAAAGACAGATAACCGAAGGTACCGTGTTTTGCGCCGCCGATGTTTAACCGTTGTCCGGCCCGTAGAAGGATAGTTGTGTTATGTGGGGCAGGGCCGTCGTCGATGGTTGCCTGCATGTGTGCCCCGGTCAGGACGATCCGGGTGTCGGCGTCTGTACTGAACACCCCACCAAAGCCCATCATCTCTAACCCTGCTTGTGGCGGCGTTCCTAGTGACGCTGCGGCCTCAAGGATCGCTAGCCGATCCGCTGCGCCGCCAGTTGATAGACCTTGGGCGGTCCACCCCGGACGCCCTAAATCTTGCACGATGACACCAGGGCCGATGCTGTGAATCGTAAGTGTCGGCATCAGCTCAGTACCTTGCATGTGGCACCGCCATTGGTGTCGGTTCGGTTTTGCAATGCGGTTAATTCACTGTCCGCGACGGCGCAAAATTCCACGGTGTCGCCGGGGTTGAATGCAAAAGGTTCCGGGGCATCGGGTTGATAGACCCGAAATGCAGTTTGCCCGATCTGCCGCCAGCCTGTCGGCGCGTCCGCCGCGAAAATAATAAGCTGACGCACGGCGACGACCAAAGCGCCGTTGGGCATTTTTGGGGTCAGTTCACTTTGGCGCGGTATGTCCCAATGTGGCGGCAGCATCCCCAAATAGGGCTGCCCGGGGGCAAACCCCAGCGCGATCACACGCACGCGTTGCGATGTGATTTCTTTGACGGCTTGTTCTTGTGTCACGCCTGCCAGTTCTGCAGCCTGGGCCAATTGCGGCGCAAGTTCAGGGCCAAAGGCCACGGGAATGCGCCAAAGACGGCGGGGGCCACTGTCCTGTTTTTCAGGGTGTTCAAGAAGGTCCACGATGTGCTGGGTAATCTCGGTACGGTTAGTTCGCTGTGGATCAAAGCCGACCCTGACAGAGGTCAGAGAAGAGGCAACCTCAGTCACGCCTGGCAGTGCGGCATGCATGACTTGCGTCCGAAAAGCGAGCGCTTGGCTGTTGGCTTCGTCCGTTAAGATGCGCGCGAAACGTACCAACACGCCGTCGACGCCGAGCGGGCAGATTTCAGGTTCGGTCATGGACAATTTTCGATTGGTCCGCCCTTGGCCACCCAGTCGGTAAACCCGTCTTTTAGGTGTGATCCCTCAAACCCCATTTCGTTCAGGGTTGCGGCGGTCAGCGCGGATCGCCAGCCAGAGGCACAGTGAAAGACGAAACGTTTGTCTTGGGCAAAGATGTCTTTGAAGTAGGGGCTGTCGGGGTCGACCCAAAATTCGACCATGCCACGCGGACAGTGAAAGCTGCCGGGGATCGCGCCGCTGCGCTGGCGTTCACGCACATCGCGCAGGTCAACGAACACGACGTCTGGATCATCAACCATCTCTATGGCATCAGCGGTGTCGATTTCCGTGATTTTGGCGCGGGCGCGGGCGACCATAGCCGCCGCTGTCGTTTTAAGCTGTCGCAAATTCGCCCCCTTCGACCAGTTGCGCGCCTATTTTACGCACAGCGGCAACCAAGATGTCCAGATCGGCACGCGTGGTTCGGTGATTTGTGATATTCACACGGATTACGGTTTGCCCGTGGATCAGCGTCGTTGACGGTACCGCGATCCCCTGCAGCTGTAGCTGGATCACGATTTCTTCGTTCAAACGGCTCAGGTCGGTGCCTGACGCGACATAGCTAAAACAACAGATATTCAACGCGACAGGTGCACGCGTTTCCAAAACTGGGTCAGCGTCGATGAGTTCGGCCAAATACTGCGCTTGATCACAGTTTTGCGTTATCATGTGCCCCAGTTTTTCTGTACCGTGTTCCATAAGCTGCGCCCAAATTTTGAGCGCACGAAACCCGCGTGACAGTTCCGGCCCATATTCAGTCGGCCAAGGGTTTCCCGCAGCGATGCCACGATCTGTGCCTTTCAGGTAATCGGGCCGTTCAGAAAAAGCGCGGCGATGCGCATCTTCGTCTCGGATCAAGACAAAACCGGCGTCATAATTCACATGAAGCCATTTGTGGAAATCAAACGCGATACTGTCAGCGCGGCTAAGGCCTGATAGGCGCGGCTTGATTTTGTCGCTTAAGATCGCAGTCGCGCCAAATGCGCCATCGACATGGAACCAAAGGTTTTCGGTTTTCGCGATATCGGCCAGCGCTTCTAGATCATCAATTGCACCGACATTGACCGCGCCCGCTGTTCCGATGATGGCAAAAGGCGTTAGACCGGCAGCACGGTCGGCGGAGATCGCGGATTGCAGTGCACTAGTGTCTATTTCAAACGCGTTATTCACCGGGATTTTGCGCAGCGCATCTGTACCTAGCCCAAGCATATCAAAGGTCCGCGCAACGCAAGAATGGGTCTGAGTAGATGTGTAGCCGACCAACTGGCCTGCTTGGATGCCTGATTGGCGCGAGGCAAAGTTGTTCATCCGATCGCGGGCGGTTTTTAAGGCCACCAAGGTTGCGATGGATGTCCCGGATACGACCAACCCGCTTGCGGTCGCTGGAAAGCCGAACATCGATTTGCACCAGTTCACGACCTGCTTTTCGATGTAAATTGCGCCGTGGTCACGCCCGCCCAAATTCGCGTTCATCGCGGCGGCGACCATATCGGCCATGATGTTTGAAGGCGTCCCTGATCCGTGAACCCACCCAAAGAAGCGAGGGTGCGTATTACCAACTCCATAAGGCAACAGGTCGGCCAGCTGGGTGTCTACTTTGGTTGCGTTGCCTTGCAGCGGAACTGGAGACGGGGACTTAAGATCATCTGGTACAGGCGTCCAAACACGCCCTTCGCGGGCGGTTGCCATCTTGTCGATTGATTTGTCCAACATTGCGTGCGCTCTTGCGCGGAACGCATCCCAATCTTCAGGGTCCAGAGAGTGTTCGGTCATGTTGCCTCGCTATTTATGCAGAATAGGAAGGTTGCGCGAAGAAATGACAAGTCGTGATATCACTTTTTTGAAATGCCAAAAATCCGCTTCATCTAGTGCCCCAAGTTTTGCGCTGCGCGACATAGATGTCGCATTTGTAGGCAATTGATTAGTTTGTGTGGCCAATTTGCGGATATGTCCGGGTTTTTCTAGGCTGACGCACTGGTAACCTTAGACCTTCGCCCCTAACTAAGGGCGGATTGCGGCGTGGCACTATGTCCGCCCGACGCTCTATTGATATCGAAGGAAGAACGACATGTCTCAGGATGGTGCTCCGGATTTGACCGGCAAACTCACGTTTGATGGCGACAAAGGGGCGGGGCGGTCAAAGTGGGTGGCCATCTTTATGGGGCTCGCCATGGTTGGCTGGATGGGCAGCGGATATTTCGCGCCTGTAGAACCTGAAGAAGAAGTTGCCGATGACAGTGCGCCTAGCATCGTCACCGTCGCCGTGCTTCCTTCGGCGGCGCAAGACGTGCAGTTGGTGTTGACCGCAGAAGGGCAGTCGACACCGGATCGTTCGACTGAAATCCGTGCAAAGACCAGCGGCCAGATTGTTGATGTTCTTGTTGAACGCGGTGATTTGGTGACAACGGGCCAAGAAATCGGACGCATTGACGCTGAAACTATCGAAGCGCAGCTATTGCAGGCGGAAACGCAACTAGAGCAAGCAACGCGTGATTATGACAACGCAATCGCTTTGCAAAATCGCGGTATCGCGACTGACGATCGGGTGAGTGCAGCCCGCGCAACCAAAGCCGCAGCAGAGGCGGCTGTCACTGCAGCAAAAGAACAGTTGGAAAACACAATCATCACGGCACCTTTCCCGGGCCGTTTGAACGATATGACGCTTGATGTAGGTGAATTCGTCAATAACGGTGATGCAGTCGCCGAAGTGTTGGATAATGACCCGCTGACCGTCGTTGTTCAGGTCCCACAGCAGGCGCTTTCGCGGTTGCATAAAGGCGATACAGCCAAAGTGTCATTCATCACTGGCGAAGAACGTACAGGTGTGATCGGCTTTATTGGAAGTAACGCTGATGCCCAGACCCGGACCTTCCGTGTCGAGGTTTCAGTCGATAACCCCAACAGCGAAATGCCAGCAGGTCTAAGCGCACGGATCGAAATCCCAACTGGGCAAGCGCGTGGTCACTTTATCTCTCCCGCGATTTTGTCGCTTGGCACGAACGGTGATCTAGGAGTGAAAACCGTCGCCGAGGGCGATGTTGTCGCATTTAGTGAGGTGTCTATCGTGCGCGCGCAGCCCGATGGCATTTGGGTCACTGGTCTGCCTGACGAGGTTGACATCATTACTGTTGGCCAAGGCTTCGTGAACGCAGGCGATGTTGTTAACCCACGGCCACCCGTCGCCGATCAAACAGCGGATGCATCACAATGAACGCCATAATTGACGCTGCATTCAAACGCAGCAAAGTTGTTCAGCTTGTCTTGGTTTTCTTGCTTTTAGTGGGTGCGGTTTCGTATTCCGCCATCCCCAAAGAAAGTAACCCAGAAGTTCCGATCCCGATTGTCTATGTATCAACGAGCCTAGACGGCATTTCGCCCGAAGATTCAGAAGATGTTCTTGTTGGCCCGATGGAGGTCGAGTTCGCATCGCTGACGGGCCTAAAGTCGATGACAGGTACTGCCAGCGAAGGGCACGCTAGTGTTCAACTGGAATTTGAACCTGGTTTCGATTCTGACGAGGCGCTTGATCGCGTGCGCGAGGCCGCCGACAAGGCGGAGAACGAGCTACCCCAAGATGCTAACGTCACGGTCACCGAAATCAACACGGCGCTGTTCCCGATTTTGACGGTGATCCTATCTGGCCCCGTGCCAGAGCGGACGTTGAACACCATCACCGAAGACCTCAAAGACGATATTGAGGCGCTGAGCGGTGTTCTCGAAGTGGATGTGGGCGGTAAGCGTACCGAACTGCTTGAGGTGCTGATCGACCCAACTGTGTTTGAAACTTACAATATTTCGTTCGACGAATTGATTGGTTCGATCACACGTAACAATCAGTTGATTGCCGCGGGTGCGATCGAAAGCGAAGCTGGACGACTAGTTCTAAAAGTACCCGGTCTTATTGAAGACCTAGAGGACGTGATGGAGCTGCCGATCATGGTCCGCGACCAAACCGTCGTTACCTTTGGTGATGTTGCTACGATCCGCCGTACTTTCGTGGATCCGACAGGTTTCGCTCGGATCGATGGACAACCCGCATTGGCGCTGGAAATCAAGAAACGTGCAGGCGCGAACATCATTGAAACAGTTGCTGCTGTTCGTGAAGTCGTAACGAAATCAAGCGAGGCTTGGCCTGAAAGCGTTCATATCCGCTATACGCTGGATGAAAGCGAAACCGTGGTTTCGATGCTTTCTGACCTAGAGGCGAACGTGATCGCGGCGATCTTCCTTGTGATGGTTGTGGTAGTTTACGCACTTGGTTTCCGGTCTTCCATTCTGGTTGGTCTTGCCATTCCGGGTGCGTTCCTGACGGGTGTCGCTGCTTTGTTTATCATGGGTTACACGATGAACATCGTTGTGCTCTTTTCATTGATCCTTGTGGTTGGGATGCTTGTGGACGGCGCGATTGTGACCGTTGAGCTGGCGGACCGCTACCTTCACGAAGGGCGATCACCAAAGGTCGCCTATGCAGAGGCCGCCAAGCGGATGGCGTGGCCTATTATTGCGTCGACTGCGACAACCCTTTGTGTGTTCTTGCCGCTGTTGTTCTGGAAAGACATCGTTGGTCAGTTCATGAAGTTCCTGCCAATTACTGTGATCTGCACATTGGCCGCGTCACTATTCATGGCGCTGGTGTTTATCCCAGTCATGGGTGGTCTGATCGGCAAACGGCAACCACAATCGGCAAAAGCGCAGGCGCAGATGTATGCGGCCGAACGTGGCGATCCACGCAAAATGACCGGCTTTATGGGCGGCTATGTGCGTGTTCTGGAATGGTCGCTCTTGCGCCCTTGGACCACGCTTAGCTTTGCGATCATGGCGCTTGTCGGTTCGTTTGTTGCTTACGGTACCTTTGGGAACGGGCTGACGTTCTTTCCATCGGTTGAACCTGACTATGCACAGGTCGAAGTGCGGGCCAAAGACAACTTTTCTGTCTACGAACAAGATGCCTTGGTTCGTCAGGTTGAAGCAAAGCTCGAAACCTATGATGAAATTGCAAGCATTTATTCGCGCTCAGGTTCGTCCAGTAGCACTGGCGACGTGATCGGATCAATCCAGCTGGAACTAACCGAATGGGATACACGCCGTCCGGTAGCTTTGATCGCCGAAGACATTCGTGCGGATATGGCGCAGATTCCGGGTATCGATATTCAGGTCCAAACCGACTCTGGTGGGCCGGGTGGTGGCAAGCCGATTAACCTTGAAATCCGTGGCAATAACACTGCCGATCAAGAAGCCAGCGTTCAAATCATCTTGGATGAAATGGAGCGCATGGGCGGGTTCATCGACGTTGTCGACAGTCGCCCAAGTCCGGGTGTGGAATGGCAGATCAGCGTTGACCGGTCAGAGGCTGCACGCAGCGGTGCTGACGTTGCCCTGCTTGGGCAAGCGGTTCAGCTTTTGACGCGCGGGATTACAGTGGCAGATTACCGTCCTGACGATACCGACGAAGAAGTCGACATCGTCGTACGCTTCCCAGCGGTTGACCGGACGCTTGCAGAGCTGGAATCACTGCGCGTTCCAACTGCGTCGGGCCTCGTTCCGATTTCGAACTTTGTGTCGTTCATCCCAGCACCACGCAGCGGGATTATCACGCGCATTGATCAAGAACGCGTTGTTTCGATTTCGGCTGATGTAGCGCCGGGTGTTCTGGCGAACGACCAAACGGTTGCTTTGGAAGGATCGCTTGATCGTTTAGGGTTGCCTGCTGGTATCGAGGTAAAGTTCGGCGGTGAAGCAGAGGATCAGGCTTCATCCATGATCTTCTTGATGGGTGCATTTGTTTCGGCGATTGGCCTGATGTTTGTGATTTTGCTGACGCAGTTCAACAGCTTTTGGCAGGCGTTCATCGTCATGTCTGCGATCATCTTCTCGATTGCTGGCGTGTTGCTGGGCCTCATGATCACCGGGCGTCCGTTCGGTGTTGTAATGGGCGGGATCGGTGTGATCGCGTTGGCGGGGATTGTTGTGAACAACAACATCGTGTTGATCGACGCGTTCAACGAATTCAAACAAGAGGGGCTATCTTCTCTCGAGGCTGCTTTGCGCACAGGTGCGCAGCGTTTGCGCCCTGTTGTACTGACTTCGGTGACGACAGCATTGGGGCTTATGCCGATGGTGATCGGGTTGAACATCAACTTCTTTACCCGCGAAATCGTCTATGGCGCGCCGTCCAGCCAATGGTGGACCGAACTGTCTAGCGCGATTGCGGGTGGGTTGGTTTTTGCGACCATCCTGACGTTGCTGGTGACACCTGCGATGTTGATGCTGGGCGAACGCCGCGCGGCACGCTTTACCGGGAATGCTGCGCCAATGCCGGCAGAATAAACCGACACTGGACCAATAGAAAAAGGGCGCGGCCATTGCTGGTCGCGCCCTTTTCGTTTCTTGCGTGTTGTTGATTACTTTAGATCAAAGCGATCAAGTTCCATCACCTTGGTCCATGCAGCAACGAAGTTGTCCGCGAACGTCGCTTTTGCGTCGTCTTGCGCGTAAACTTCTGCGATTGCGCGCAGCTGCGAGTTGGAACCAAACACGAGGTCAGCACGTGTGCCTGTGCCAAAGACCTCGCCAGTTGTGCGATCACGACCTTCGAACAGGTTCGCGTCACCTTCGACTGGTTTCCATTCGGTCTTTATGTCCAGAATGTTCACGAAGAAGTCGTTGGTCAGCGCATCAGTTTTGTCTGTGAAGACGCCGCTTTTGCTATCACCGACATTCGCGCCAAGTACGCGCAGGCCACCAACCAGAACGGTCATTTCTGGCGCGGAAAGCGTCAGAAGCTGAGCACGGTCTACCAGCAGCTTTTCAGCCGGAACGGTAAAGTCTTTTTGCAGGTAGTTGCGGAACCCATCTGCAAGTGGCTCTAGCACTTCATAGCTTTCGACATCTGTGTCTTCTTGCGATGCGTCTGTGCGACCCGGTGTGAACGGAACAGTCACATTGTGGCCCGCATTTTTCGCAGCTTGTTCAACAGCAGCGCTGCCGCCCAGAACGATCAAGTCAGCGATAGATACTTTCTTGCCGCCGGACTGCGCCGCGTTGAACGCGCTTTGGATGCTTTCCAGTTTAGCCAGAACTTTTGCCAGCTTTGCTGGTTCGTTTGCTTCCCAGTCTTTTGCAGGAGCCAAGCGAATACGCGCACCGTTTGCACCACCACGGTTGTCTGAACCACGGAATGTAGATGCAGACGCCCAAGCTGTAGAAACGAGTTCCGAGATTGTCAGGCCAGAGCTAAGCAAGTCAGCTTTCAGCTTTGCGATATCGGCGTCGTCGATCAGGTCGTGATCAACAGCAGGGATTGGATCCTGCCACAACAGATCTTCTGTCGGAACGTCAGCACCAAGGTACAGTGACTTTGGACCCATGTCGCGGTGTGTCAGTTTGAACCAAGCACGTGCAAACGCGTCTGCGAACTCTGGAGGGTTTTCCAAGAAGCGCTTGGAAATTGGTGCATAGATCGGGTCGAGCTTCAGCGACATATCTGCTGTTGTCATCATTGGCGCGTGGCGTGATCCGTCGTGCGCATCTGGCACGGCATCAGCCATTGCACCGTTCGCAGGTTTCCACTGGTGCGCACCGGCTGGGGATTTCGTAAGCTCCCAGTCGTTGTTCAGCAGAGTTTCTAGGAATGTCATGTCCCACTTGATCGGTGTTGGGCTCCATGCGCCTTCGATGCCGCTTGTTGTGGTGTGAACACCCTTGCCGCTTTCGAATGCGTTGGTCCAACCAAAGCCCATCGCTTCCATTGGTGCTGCTTCTGGTTCAGGGCCAACAAGTGCTGGGTCGCCAGCACCGTGTGCCTTACCGAATGTGTGACCACCCGCAACCAGCGCAACAGTTTCTTCGTCGTTCATCGCCATACGTGCAAAGGTGTCACGTACGTCACGACCAGATGCCAGTGGATCAGGGTTGCCGTCTGGGCCTTCTGGGTTGACGTAGATCAGACCCATCTGAACCGCAGCTAGCGGGTTTTCCAGTTCACGCTCACCAGAATAGCGGCTGCCTTCTTTATCGGAAGTCGCCAGCCATTCAGCTTCGCCACCCCAATAGATGTCTTCTTCCGGTTCCCAGATGTCTTCGCGGCCGCCAGCGAAACCAAAGGTTTTGAAGCCCATTGATTCAAGCGCGATGTTACCGGTCAGGATCATCAAGTCGGCCCAAGAAATCTGGTTGCCGTACTTTTGTTTGATTGGCCACAACAGGCGACGTGCCTTGTCGAGGTTGCCGTTATCTGGCCAGCTGTTCAGTGGCGCAAAACGCTGTGTACCTGAACGCGAGCCACCGCGACCATCCGCCGTACGGTATGTACCGGCACTGTGCCAAGCCATACGAATAAAGAACGGGCCATAATGACCATAGTCAGCAGGCCACCAATCTTGGCTGTCTGTCATCAAGGCAGTTAGGTCGGCCTTGAGTGCTTCGAGGTCTAGTTTTTTGAACTCTTCCGCATAATCAAAATCCGCGCCAAGCGGATCAGATGCTGGTGTGTTCTGGTGCAGAATGCGCAGGTTTAGCTGGTTTGGCCACCAGTCACGGTTCGACCGCCCTGCGAATGTAGTGTGCACTGCACCTCCGTGTGCAACGGGGCATTTCCCGACGTTGTCTCCGTCCATCTTTTTCTCCGATCCTGGCTGGGTCTATTTATATTAGCTAAGCTGTCGCGACCGGGGCCTCCCCCCACCGCTCGGTCGTCAATTATCATAGTTTTAGAATTAGTTTAAGTTGCATTTTTTAATTGTTGCGATAACTTCATCTTATGAAGAATTTGACACTCAAACAACTGCGCTATTTCGAAGCACTTGCACGCCACGGTCATTTTGGCCGCGCAGCAGATGCTTGTTCTATCTCTCAACCTGCTTTGTCTGTTCAGATTAAAGAGCTAGAAGAAAGCCTTGGAACGCCGCTTTTTGAGCGCAGCCCGAGGCATGTACGCCTGACATCATTTGGCGAAAGCTTTGCTGAGCGTGCGCGATCGATCCTTCAATCAGTTGACGAATTGGGCGAAATGGCGCGGGCTGCCCATGGTGGGTTATACGGGCGTTTGCGTATCGGGGTGATTCCAACGATTGCGCCATACCTTTTGCCCAAGCTGATAAGCCATCTGGATGAAGCACACCCGGAACTCGACGTGCATATCCGGGAAACCGTGACGCCGCGATTAATTGATGAACTTGCTGACGGACAGATCGATCTGGCGATTGTTGCCTTGCCGGTGTCAGAACCGTGGATGACCGAAGTTCCATTGTTTGATGAAAGCATGGTTTTGGTCCGCCATGAATCACAATCAGAATTGCCCGTGCCGAGTCCTGACGCATTACGGGCCATGAGGTTGCTTTTGCTGGAAGAGGGCCACTGTTTTCGTGATCAGGCGCTTTCGTTCTGCAACATACAGACCGCTGTCCCGCGTGAAGGATTGGACGGAAGTTCGCTTTCGACGTTGGTTCAGATGGTCGGGGCTGGCATTGGGGTGACGTTGATCCCTGAAATGGCAATTGCCGTCGAAGGACGGGCAGCGCCTGTTTGCGTGAACCGCTTCAACGGGAAAGAACCCAGCCGAACAGTGGGGATGATTTGGCGTAAAACGAACCCATTGGCGCATCAGTTCGACGCACTTTGTGATATCGTCCGTAAATCGGGGCAACCGTGATGTATAAAACAAACCCGCTTAATCCGATGCTTTCCACGGATTTGGATCTATTCACCCTGTGCCAAAGCGATACAGCGGCAGAGCAGGGCATCTATAATTTGCCGCAAGACGTGGGCGTGGTTGAAAACCTAACCCGTCTTTGCCAGCAGGTTTTGCAGCCGGCGATTACTCACTTCGATCTCCCGTTGTTTGTCACAAGTGGATATCGCTGCCCCCGTTTGAATGCTGAAATTGGCGGACTGCCGGATTCGCAGCATTTGCGGGGCGAGGCGGCAGATATCATGATGGGTGGTATTGCGAATGACACGCTGGCGCTTTGGCTTATCGACAATACGGATTTCGATGAACTGATCCTTGAAAAGTTCGACCCGCGTTGTGGGGAATATGGCTGGGTGCATGTGTCTTGTGTGGCCACGGGGAATCGAAAAAAGGTGTCGACCTTTGATGGCGACACCTTTCATGATGGGTTTCACTATTTCGACCTAGCGGGGAAGTAGGTGTGCCCCTTGCGGTACCGGATCGTCAAAGGTTTTTAAGCTGTCGCCAATCGCTTCTTCCACCAAATGCTGGATCAGTTCAGAAAACAGGAGCGGCGGATCAGCGGCTTCCCAAAGGAAGAACCCATATGATCCGGGGATCGGGTTGATCTCGTTGAACCACAGTTCGCCAGTCTCATTGTCGACCATAAAGTCGATGCGTGGCGCACCGCGCAGGCCAAGAACCGAAAACGCCGCAGATGCGTATTCGTGAATGCGCGCCTTGAGGCCAACTGGAATATCGGGATTGATGTCACGTGTCAGTGATAGCATCCCCTGTGAAGGCACAGGAGAGTTCCCAAGCTTGCCGCCTTTCTTGGGTGGACCGCCGTCGCCAGAGGCCAAATACTTCTCTTTAAAGTCCAGCAAGTCAGCGGATGATTTGGGGCGTTCGATCGCGGAATGGCAAATCTGACCGTCGCGATATGTTAGCGCGATGTTGTATTCGACCAGATTTTGAACCTTCGGTTCGATCAACGCAAATCCGTCTTGGCGCAGCACCGCTTGGCTAAGCGCGATCAGGGTTTCGTCGTCTATCGCGATGCCGACCCCGATGCTGGACCCAAGGTTGGCGGGCTTCACAATCGCAGGGTAGCCAATTTGCTGGGCGACCTTTTGCGCAAACGCTTTGGGGTTTTGCAGGGTCGCATGATTTGCCACCACGTGATCAACCACATTCACGCCAACTGTTTTAACAATCGCTTTCGTCGCGTCTTTGCGCATCGCGATGGCAGAATTTGTGGCGTTAAACCCGGTGACAGGAATGCCAAGCAATTCCATCATGCCTTGGATACGGCCATCTTCGCCGTAGGGGCCGTGGAACACCGGTAATACGCAGTCAATATTCTTAGACCAACTGCCGTCAGCGGCATTAATACAAGGGCCATTGTCGCCCCATGCAAATGTCACTTGCTTTAGCCCACCGGGGCGGGGCCGAAACGCGCCAAGATCACGCAGGCGTGCGCCATGCATAAAGCGCCCTTCGAAATCCAGATAAATCGGGATGATGTTGAGCTTGCGCAGATCAGCGGCATCCATCAACTGCTGGGCGCTGACAACGCTCACGTCGTGTTCTTGGGTTGGTCCGCCAAAGACAACTGCTATATTTAGCTTGGTCACGTTGTACTGTCCTAGAATATCGTTTGCCTCAGTGATAGTTATACGTCCAAGGGCAGGCAAGCGCCACAGCAGGTGGTGCCAATAGATAAAAAGGTGAATGCGGATGAAGCCAATCGCGAGCGTCGAGCTGGGGCAACCAGATGGACCAGTTGTTGTCTTTGCCCACGGTTGGGGGCGAACCCATGCAGATTTTCTGCCCGTGGCGGAATTGATTGCGGGGCAGGCGCGCTGCATTCTTTTTGATTTGCCCGGCTTTGGCGACACGCCCCGCCCAGATGATGCGTGGGATACGAATGACTATGCCGACTACATGCGTACGGTTCTTGCTGAAAAGATTGGCGATAAACCGTGTATCTGGGTCGGTCACAGCTTTGGTGGTCGTGTCGGACTGCGATTAGCTGCGCAACAGCAAAGCCCGATTGCACAGATGGTGATTGTTGCGGGGGCAGGGGTGAAACTTCCTAGCTCGCTTTGGCAACAGCTTCGTGGTCAATGGCGTAGCTTCTTGTTCAAACGCAAAAAGGCCCGCGCGACAGATGACTACGAGATCATCGACCTAGAAAAGAAATACGGCAGTGCCGATTATGTCCATAGCCGCGAGATTGGGATGCGCGACATCTTTATCCAGACGGTTAAGGAAGATCAGACAAACGATGTGGGGCGTATCATTGCGCCGACGCATTTGATTTACGGATCAAAGGATACCGCCACCCCGCCAGCTGAAGGCCGGGTGCTGCACGCTCATATCCCGAACTCTACTTATATAGAGTGTCCTGAATTCGACCACCTGTCTGTCCTGACGCGCGGACGGCACCAGATTGCAAACGTGATCAAAGATATCCTGACCGAGGCCCGCACATGATTATTATCGCTAAACTGATCGTCATGGGTGCGCTTGGCTATTTGCTGCAAACGCGGCTGCGCACGCTGCTCGCGTACTTCCAGCAAGAGGAATACGACGGCGCGCGCTATGTCGGCGCGCTGCAATCTGTGCGCCTGTACGATGTGCGTGCAAGTGCTGCCATTTTGGTCGCGCTGGTAATTCTGTTGATGACAGGTCCTAGTGCCGTTGTGCTGTTGATCCTTGCAGCGACGCTGGGTGCAATCATCTGGGACGAGAAACGGTACCGCTTTAAAAAGCCGCTCGCGATGACCGAGCGCGCACGCCGGATCTACCTGCTTGCGGCAGCATTTTTGGTTCTTCCGTTCTTGATTAGCTTCTACTGGCTGATCTTCGCGATCATCACCATTCAGCTTGCCCCCTTTGCGTTAATCGCGGCAAATCAGGTGCTTGCACCGTTCCAGCAACGCATCAACGACAAGTATATTGTAGAGGCCCGCGAAAAGCTGGCACGCATGGATCCACAGCGGATCGGTATCACGGGCAGCTTTGGTAAGACGACGGTTAAACACATCCTTGCTGAAATCCTCGAAGGATCAGCGCCAGTGTTCTATAGCCGCGGCAGTATTAATACTGTGCTGGGGCTGACCCGCCATATCCGCCAGCGCCTGCAATGGTCGCACAAGTATTTCATCGCCGAGATGGGCGCATATGGTGAAGGTTCGATCAAACGGCTTTGCGATTTTGCGCAGCCGACCCTTGGTATCGTAACCGCAGTGGGCGACGCACACACGGAACGCTTTGGCAGCATCGACGCAATCGCGCGGGCAAAGTCAGAACTGGTAGAATACGTGTGTAGCAACAACGGCACTGCCATCATCAATGTCGATGTGTTGCGCCATGAGCCGTTTGCAAAACTCAAAGAACAATACGGCAAGCAGGTCATTTCAGTCGGTGCGCAAGATGCGGACGTGATTGTGAATGCGCAGACCGCTGCAGGTGGTGGCTGGACGATTGGCTTGCACTGGGTTGATGGATCGCATGCTGATGTTAGCTTTGATCTGCCATTGCTAGGTGATCATAACGTGATGAACGCCGCGCTGGCCGTTGTCTTGACGTTGCATGTTGATCCTGCGCTCGTCGACGACCTGCCGTTCTTTACCAAGGCCGTCTCGCAAATCCCGCACCGTTTGCAAAAGGTCGAGAACCCCGGTGAACCTCTGATCCTTGATGATGCGTATAACGCGAATGAGCTGGGCTTTAAGTCTGCCGTCGCCACGATGCATGATCTTGCCAAAGAACGCGGCGGTCGCGCGATCCTTGTGACGCCGGGTGTCGCTGAGCTGGGGTTAGAGCATGACGCGGTGCACGCCCGACTTGCCCAGACCTGCAATGATTTCTGCGACACTATATATGTAGTGAACCCAAGCCGGATCCGTAGCTTTGCGGATGGGCTTGATCAGGGAAGGGTCAAAGTGATCGAAGTCGCATCCTTTTACGAGGCGCGCGCGAAGATTGATGCAGATATCCAAGCTAACGACGTTGTGCTGTACGAGAACGATCTTCCTGACCTCTTAGAGGAGCAGCGCTTTCTTTAAGGCGGGATCAGCAGCTTAAGAATCAAAAAATCCCGGCATTTTGCCGGGATTTTTGATTCTTTGGTGTGTGTTTTGGTGTTTTGGTTGGGTTGGGTGTGTTTGATTCCTGGTCTGCTTGTGGGCTATTCTGTGGATAAGTCTACATATTGTGTGATGTGTTTGCTTTCTGCTTAAGAAAATGGCGTTGGTGGGTTTTTTCTTGATGATGTGTGGCTGTTATCTCTTTGAATTTGTTTGTTAAATTCGATTTGCCACAAAAACTTTGTGATTTATCAAAAAAGGGGTTGCGGGTGTTGGGTGATAACCTTAGAACCCCCTTCACCGGCGGCGCTAACAAGCACCGACGGGGCGCCGGACGGGCCAGACGGAAGCGGAGACGCTGAGGGATGGGCCGGGGGCGGT
>Ga0209295_1000136_pt1 | contig 77479 bp, 68 predicted proteins | sample Porto_5metaG_FD_187428 | JGI IMG/M metagenome (GOLD analysis project Ga0209295, IMG submission 187428) | Marine algal microbial communities from Porto, Portugal - Porto_5 metaG (SPAdes) (version 2) | ecosystem: Host-associated > Algae > Red algae > Unclassified | place: Portugal: Porto...
CGATTCGTCCATTAAAAGATGGCGTAATTGCTGATTTTGAAGTAACTGAAGCGATGCTCAAGCATTTTATTAACTCATTAAATGTGAAAGGGCTATTCTCTAAGCCGCGTATGCTCATCTGCTGCCCAACAAACATTACATCTGTTGAGCAGAAGGCGATCAAAGAAGCTGCTGAAAAAAGCGGCGGTAAGCATGTATTTCTTGAAGAAGAGCCAAAAGTAGCAGCTATTGGTGCTGGTATGGATATTTTTCAGCCAAGTGGAAACATGGTCGTAGATATTGGAGGCGGAACGACAGATATCGCTGTCATCTCAATGGGTGACATTGTAACCGCCTCTTCTATTAAAATGGCTGGAGACAAATTTGATCTGGAAATTCTCAACTACATTAAAAAAGAGTACAAGCTGTTGATCGGTGAACGCACGGCTGAGGATATTAAGATCCAAGTTGCAACGGTATTCCCAGACGCACGTCACGAAGAGATTTCAATTCGTGGACGAGACATGGTGACAGGATTACCAAGAACGATTACCGTCACAAGCAAAGAAGTAGAAGAAGCATTGCGTGAATCTGTATCTGCGATTGTTCAGGCTGCGAAGCAAGTTCTTGAGAGAACACCGCCTGAATTATCAGCTGATATTATTGATCGCGGCGTCATCATTACAGGTGGCGGAGCTCTTCTAAACGGGCTTGATCAATTGCTTGCAGAAGAGCTGAAAGTACCAGTTTTCGTTGCTGAGAATCCGATGGATTGTGTAGCTGTTGGTACTGGTGTCATGCTTGATAATATGGACAAGCTGCCAAAGCGTAAACTCAGCTAATGATGTCCCTCATTCTTTTTCGAAAGAATGGGGGATTTTTATTAAAGAACCCTGCAAATATGCCGATATATTTCATAGAAGATTGTGTTTAGGTCATGTGAAAGAATTTTAATGAGGTGAGCACGTGTTAAAAGGACTATATACCGCAACATCTGCCATGATCGCTCAAGAGCGGCGGACAGAAATGCTTTCAAATAATATCGCAAATGCGAATACGCCAGGATATAAAGCGGATGAGGGGACCATGCGGGCATTTCCAGAAATGCTGCTAAGCCGAATGGAGTCAGGACGTTTCCAAACTTCCTCAGGCAAAGGTTTTAGTGTTCCGCAGCAAACGCCGATTGGCGGCATTAATACGGGGACATATATGCAGGAACTGATCCCTCAATTTACACAAGGAACTTTAAAAACAACAGATCAAACAACGGATGTCGCACTAGTCGAAAATAATGTGCCGATCAACCCGGAGACCAATCAGAAATCAGCGCTCTTTTATGCGGTCAATACCCCAGAAGGCGTTCGTTATACGAAAAGTAGCTCGATTACAATGAACGCACAAAATCAGTTGACTATCAATGGACGTGCCCTTCTTTCTGTCACAGGTCAGCCAATTACGGTTCAGAGTGAGAATTTCAAAGTGAATGCAGATGGAACTGTGAGTGAAAATGGACAAAATCTAGGGCAAATTGATGTACGTGTTGCGATGGATACAAGGAATTTAGCGAGAGAAGGAAATGATTTATACCGTACAGCTGATAACCAGCCCCTGCCAAGCGCAGTCAATAACGGTCAAATGTCCTATACGTTAAGTCAAGGTGTATCGGAGCTATCGAACGTGGATGTGACGAAATCATATACAGAAATGACAACCGCCTATCGAGCATTTGAAACAAACCAAAAAGTGGTTCAGGCGTATGATAAAAGCTTAGAAAAAGCAGTGAATGAAATCGGCAGAGTGTACTAATCAAGAAATGAAAAAGAAAGGAGGATTCTCATGCTTAGAACGATGATCAATGCAGCTGTATCAATGAACGAAGTACAAAAGCAGCTTGATATTATCAGTAATAACATCGCGAACAGTGAAACAACAGGGTACCGTGCGAAAAATACCCGTTTCTCAGAGCTGATCAGACAACAGTTCAACCAAGTGGATGAAAAAAATGAGCAGGTGGCAAACAGTCGTCTGACACCTAATGGGCTAAGGCTTGGTACGGGTACGATGGTCAATGCGTCCATTAACTCGCTGCAAGGCTCGATTAAAGAAACAGGTCGTGATCTTGATGTTGCATTTGGAGCGCCATCTCAGTATATGCAGGTCAATGTCGGCGGTAATATTCGTTATACAAGAGACGGTTCTCTTTACTTACAGCCAGGCAATAATCGTAATCAAGTGCAGCTTGTCACTAGCGAAGGCCATCCGATTCTTGATGAAAACGGAAATGAAATCGTCTTAAATGCGAATTTCCGTGATATTTCAATTGATAAAAATGGACGTCTAACAGCCATTTCAAGAGACAATCAACCGAATCAGCAAGTGAATTTAGGGGTTGTACAAGTCAATAACTCTTCAGCACTTGTCTCTGAAGGAGATAATTTGTTCTCAGTTGACGGTACTTATCAAGGTGCATTAACGGCACTAAATGGAGCAAACCGCCAAGCGATTCAGCTTCAGCAAGGTGCACTTGAAACGTCGAATGTGGACATGTCTAAAGAATTAACGGATCTCATGACAACACAGCGCTCCTATCAGATGAATTCAAGAACGATTACGATGGGTGATCAAATGCTTGGATTAGTGAATACAATTCGATAACGAGCAGGCTGACATCAGCCTCTCATGATAAAAAAGGCGGCTCGCTCAAAGTCGCCCTTTTTTTTATAAAAATCTGAGACATCGGCAAGCAGATCCTCAAGATCAATCCAAGCTTCTTTTCGTTCAAGGCATGTGACGAGCCTTGCAATCTGCTCATCTGCCTTTGGCGTTTGGCTGTAGAGAAGAAATAAGATTTGGAACTTGATTCTTAATATATCAAATTGTGAAGCAACGGCTTCTTTTAATCCTTTTTGAATATACTTCATTCCTTCATCGGTTAAATTTTCTTTATAACAGGAACGCACAGTTTCATAGAGGCACGATACATAGGAGTGTGCGGACTTCCGGTATGCTGGGAGATGAAGTGCTTTTTTAAAGTATTCCAGCGCTTTCTTGTGACGGTTTTGTCTCGACTGAATAAAGCCAGCGTCATAATAAACGATACCGAGCAGTTCTTGATCATCAATGATCTTCACGTATTCGATGATCTCAATAAAAAGAGCTTCTGCTTCTTCATATTTTTTTTGATCGCTATAATTAAGGCCAAGCACAATTTTACAACGATAGAGGCTGTGGTCATCCCCATGCTTTGCAAAGATATCCATGGCTTTTTGAACATGACGAATCGATAACAACGAATAGCGGTTGTTATAATAAACACCACTTGTACGGAAATGGAACTCTGCTTCCTCCAGCTCATCGTTAAGGAACGACAGTCGTTCTTCCGCCTTTTCGAGATAGTAGATCGCATCATTTTGATCGCTGTTTAAAGCTTCGTAAAGTCCGAGAAAGAAGTAAAAGTAATAGGCCAGTTCTTCGTTCATATCATCTTTGTGCTGCATCAGTTCATGTTTAATCTTTGCTAAGTCCTCTGTCTGATTCATCCAGAGCTGATGGCGAAAAAGCATCAGCTGATAATGTAAATAGAGTTCCTGTTTTTTTGATATTTTACGTTGATGTTTTAATAGAGTTGTTTTGATTTCTTCAGCCTTCGAAAAATGTCGATGCTTTAGCATTGTATACCACGAATGGAGAAGTTTTTTAATGGATTTATCACTTATAAAATTCATTTTTACCCTCTTATTCAATCAATGATGTAATATATATTACCATATTTGTGAAAAAACAATGAGTGTAGTGTGGATTATATTTGATGACAATAGGTAATAGTATATTCTATTTTTTACCATATATGTGGAGCGGACGTTGAAAAATACGAGCATTCATAATATACTTCTATAGGAATCAAATGAAGATCATCGATATAGAAAAAAGGAGAGATCAAGATATGCTTGATGCTCAGCAAATTCAAGACATTATTCCACACCGTTATCCATTCTTATTGGTCGACCGTATTTTAGAGGTTGAAGGAGAGAAGAGAGCGGTTGGGATTAAAAATGTCACAGTGAACGAAGAATTTTTTAATGGTCATTTTCCAGGATACCCAGTCATGCCGGGTGTGCTTATTGTAGAAGCACTTGCGCAGGTGTTTGGGGTCATTATGTTAGGCAAAGAAGAAAACAAAGGGAAAATTGGTTTGTTTGCAGGAATTGACGGATGCCGTTTCAAAAGACAGGTGAAGCCTGGCGATCAGCTTCGTTTAGAGGTAGAAGTGACGCGCCTTAGGGGTCCAGTTGCAAAAGGAAAAGCAGTAGCCACAGTAGATGGCGAAGTGGCATGTGAAGCAGAACTCACATTTTCTATCGGTCCTAAAGTATCATGATTTGCCTGGCGGTTCATCAAGGATGAATCGCTTTTTATATGGAAACAACTAGTCTGAACGGATCAGGACTTGCATTTTTGACAAAAAAACGTCATATTAGACAAAAAAGATGAAGGTGATAAAAGATGCTGAAAGAATTTAGAGAATTTGCAGTCAAGGGAAATGTCATTGACTTGGCTGTAGGTGTCATCATTGGGGGAGCATTTGGCAAAATTGTCACTTCTCTTGTGAATGATTTGATCATGCCGCTCGTCGGTATTATTATTGGCGGACATGATTTTAGCGGTCTATCTATTAAGATCGGATCTGCTCAAATTTTATATGGAAGCTTCATACAAACAGTGATTGATTTCTTGATTATCTCGTTTTCCATTTTTATCTTTATTCGTTATTTGAATAAATTAAAACGGAAAAAGGTAGAGGAAGAAGAGGTTGTAGAAACGCCGGATCAAACGGAAGTTTTACTAACTGAAATTAGAGATCTCTTGAAAAATCAAAGCCAATCGAAAGATGTGCAATAAAAAAAGAGCGGCTAACTCCGCTCTCAGCGTGTAGGCAAACCCTCGCATTCGTTGTCAGGTCTGTGCTCTGGTGCTCACGAATATTCAATTCGTTCCGCTCCAGTGCCCGCCCTTTCTGGACTGCAAAGGTTTTCTATCACGCTGAAAGGAAGACAAAGGGCTAAAATAAGATTCATTTTAGCCCTTCGTCAACTATCTAAGAGCGGCTAATCCCGCTCTTTTTATGTGTTTTGTTTAAATGCATCCAGCAGTTTTTCTCCGGAAAGCCCCTCTTTGACGAGGTCTTTAAGTACTTCTTCGGTTTCTGTTCTGTAACGATTTGTAATCATCTTACCATCGAGCAGCACAGAAATGTTTTCTTCTAAAGCAACAATGTTTTTGACTTGGACAGATAGATGAACAGGGCGGTTGTTTTCTTTTGTGATCGTCACAAGAATCTTCACTTCAGTGTGCTGCTGAAAGAGCACCTCAAACACCTGTCTATGTTTCTTTGGAATGAGTGCCTCGATCATCCAGTGATTTTCGCCATCTTCTTTATTAATGATTAAACCGTCACGAAGGGGAATGCTGGACATTTTATCTTGCTTTGGATCAAGTTCGATTTTTAAATCAATCAGCCTAAAGGTTTTCATATTTTCACCTCACAAGCGTTCATTATTCGTAAGTATCATTATAGCATACAACATCTGTATAAATGAAACCGCTGCCTGCTTAAAGCGAGCTGCATATGAGTGAAAGGAGATGTTTTATGGAGTCTTATCAATTGCGAAACATACATATTGGCGAGGAGAAGGCAAAGAGCACAATGCGCGTTTATTCATGGGGAGACATTCTTTCATTTTGTGATGTGTACATGGAAGAAGGTGAATCACTCACGTTTCAATACGTCACCGAGGATCAAATGGACTACTTTGAATTTCAATTGTCGATTCATGACGGGCAGCTTTGTTTTTATTGGTTTGCGTGGGACGGATCTGATTATATTCACATGCCTTCAAGTAATTGGATTCGTTCAGACGTTTTTTATCAATTTATGAAAAATAAGTTTTTCATTAAACAAAACAAGATGATGTTTTATACTCAAGCGGTAAAAAGCAGAAATTAAAGAGGTAATAGAGAATTTGAGGGGGAATTTTGTCATTTTCATGTTTTGTCATATACAACCTTTCTCGGTAGACTAAGGGCAGTTGAAAGGAAAGGAGGTACGGTCTGAATCAAAAGGTAACGTCTAGCATCTGACAGCCCCCCTCTAGCTAAAGCTGATAGACGCTGCCTTGAGCATAAGAACACTGCGTAATAGAACCATCGCTTCTTTGTATAGGTCATGTGTCCCCTTAAATCCCCTTGTGTGTATCCGGTCATGTAGCGTGGCCGGGTACCCTTTTATTCAATGATAAACCGATCACCTCTTGATGATGGATTTTATCAGCGGTATGATAGCCAAAATGGAGACAAAAAGGAGAGAACGATGACAAACATTCAATTGATTGCAACGGATTTAGACGGAACGTTATTGAATAGTGAGCACAAAGTGAGTCGGGAAAATGAGCAGGCATTAAAGGAAGCAGTGGCGAATGGATTGGAAGTTGTCGTTTCAACAGGAAGAGCGTATTTTGATGTGAGGTCTATTTTTGATGGGCTTGGGATGAATACATGGGTGATTAGTGCCAATGGAGCTGTAATTCATGATCCGGCTGGACAAGTATATCATTCAGCTACTTTACAAGAAGAAAAGGCCAAACACATATTGAAATGGCTTGAAGAACGTGATTATTATTATGAAGTTTTTACAAACGAAGCCATTTTCACACCGAATCGTGGTAGAGAGCTTCTGGCGATTGAAATGGATCGCTTAAAAAGTGCAAATCCAGAAGCGGACTTGAGTGTTTTAAAACAAGCGGCAGAAGTTCAATACAGTCAGTCGGGTTTTTCTTATATTGATACATATAAAGAGTTGTTTCGTGAGGATCGAAAGCTTTCATTCTACAACATCTTAGGTTTCTCTTTCTTTGAAGACAGATTGAAGGCAGGTTGGAATATGTTTGGTGATGATTCAGATGTCACAATGGTCAGTTCAGCCGATCATAACTTTGAAATTGGTTCAAAGGATGCATCTAAAGGCCAGGCATTAACAAGGCTGGCAGAACGACTTGGTATTCCTTTAAGCCAGACAGCGGCTGTAGGAGACAGTTTAAATGACGAATCGATGCTTCGAGCAGCTGGTGTTGGGGTTGCGATGGGCAATGCGAGACAGGATATGAAAGAAATCGCTGATCATGTCACGTTAACAAATGATGAACATGGTGTGGCGTATATGATTCGGCACCTGTTGAAATAGATGCATCGGATGTCGTTGTATAATCCACATAGGATAAAGCGCATTCTACAAAAGAGGAATTCAGAACTACTTCTATTTACACATGATGTGGAACATCATATAATTTAATGATGAACATAACCCGCTTGTAAGGAAATTAAGGAGAGTAAACGAATGGCGCTGGAATCTTATAAGTCCGAAAATCTGCATTTAATCAAGGAAGCCTTAGATTATACTCAGGTTGGCCTGACGGTGACGGACCCGTCTTTACCTGATAATCCTTTAATATATGTGAACAAGGGCTTTTTAGATATGACAGGCTATCAAGAACCCGAAGTATTGGGGAAGAATTGTCGTTTCCTTCAAGGAAATGAAACAGAGCCAATCTCTCTCCAACAAATTAGAACAGCTATTGAGAACAAAGAGGCTGTCACTGTTCAGCTGAAAAATTATAAAAAATCTGGACAGGTGTTTTGGAATGAGTTAAGTGTAGCTCCTCTTTGGATTGATGAAAATGAAGGGAAACGTCTTTATTTCGTTGGTCTGCAAAAAGATGTCACGAAAGAGAAGGAACAGCAGGAGCTTCTTGAGCAATCAATTGATGAAGTGCTGAACATTTCTGTTCCCATTGTTCCTGTGAAAGATGGTATTTCTGTGTTACCGATCATTGGTACGTTAACAGCGCCAAGATTTGATAAGATTATCTCCACAGTCTCCACCTATATCTCTCAATCCAAGGACGATTATTTTATTGTCGATCTGTCTGGTTTATTAGAAGTCGATTCATTTGTGGCAGATGCGATCTTTAAGCTGAATGATTTGATTTTAATGACAGGTACGGAACTCATCGTGACAGGAATTAAACCGAACCTTGCGATGAAAATGGGAGAAATGAGAGAAGACTTCCGTGAATTGAATACGTATATGAACGTGAAATCTGCATTGAAAAAACTGCACATTTAACCTATGTTCATATGAAATGAAAAAAGAGGACTTTTCATCATGTTGAGAAAGTCCTCTTTTTGCTTGGATTAAGATGATTGAGCGGCGGCACTTAATGTGAATAAATCTTCTAGTTCGTTTGTCGATAGCTCTGTAATCCAGCTTTCACTTTGGATAATTTGATCATTTAACGTTTGCTTTGTTTCGAGCATTTGATCGATTTTTTCCTCGATCGTGCCCGTTGTGATCATCTTATGGACGTGAACAAATCGTTTTTGTCCGATCCGATAAGCACGGTCGGTCGCTTGGTTTTCCACAGCAGGATTCCACCATCTGTCGTAGTGAATGACATGGTTTGCGGCGGTTAGGTTAAGTCCTGTTCCTCCTGCTTTTAAAGAGAGAATTAAGATGTTGAATTCTTTCTTCTGGAAGCGGTCCACCATTTTATCCCGCTCCTGTTTGGACAGACTGCCATTTAAAAATTGAACTGGTTCTCCAAACATCTTTTCCGCCAGCTGCTTGATCATGTTCCCCATTCCAATATACTGCGTAAAGATGAGGCAGCTTTCTCCTTGCTCGTGTATTGCTTTTAACAGCTCTGCGAGTTTATCCATTTTTAATGAACGTTTCAGCAGTTTCACATCGGTTCCACTCTCTTTTAAATAGAGAGCCGGGTGATCGCAAATCTGTTTGAGTCTGCCGAGCATACTTAAAATAATGGCTTTCCGCTGCATTCCTGTTAACGAAGCCATGTGTTCGAATGTATCCTTCACGAGCTGTTCATATAAAGAAGCCTGCTCAGCGGATAGCGGAATGAATTCTTTTTCTTCGAGTTTCTCAGGCAGGTTCAGGGCGACCTCTTCATCTTGCTTTGTTCGTCTTAATAGGAAAGGCTTAATCAGTTGCTGTAGCTGTTCAATTCTTTTTTCATCACGGTCTTTTTCAATCGGCAGAACGAATTTCTTATGAAAGCTCGTTAAGCTGCCGAGATATCCTTTGTTGACGAAGTCAAAAATGGACCAAAGCTCTGTTAAACGGTTTTCCATAGGTGTCCCGCTAAGGGCAATGTGATGCTGCCCTTTGAGCTGTCTGATCGCTCTCGATTGTTTCGTATGGGCATTCTTAATGTTTTGGGCTTCGTCTAAACAAATCGTATCCCACTTTGCTGACGTTAATTCATCACGATCAGAATGTGAGAGTCCATAAGACGTCAGGACAATATCTGTTGACTCGTATGCCTTTGTAAAGTGTTCCCCTTGAGGACGCGATGGCCCGTAATGCAAGGCAACATTCAAGTGTGGTGCGAAGATTTCAAGCTCTCGCTGCCAGTTTCCTAAAACAGAGGTCGGAGCAATGATGAGAGATGGAGCGGAATTTTGCTCCTGCTCCTTCAAATATGTGAAATACGCAATCATTTGAATCGTTTTTCCAAGCCCCATATCGTCTGCTAAACAAGCCCCAAATCCATGAGATCTTAAGAATAACAGCCAGTTGACACCATGCTGCTGATACGGCCTGAGTGTGCCTTTGAAGGACTCACTCATTTCGTATGAAGGCAGTTCATGCGTATCATTTAACTGATGGACAAGCCCTCTTAATTGAGACGAAAGTTCAAATTGAATATGTGCAAATGCTGAGCTTTCTAGCAGCTCTGGAATCGATTCAGAGGATGCTTCTTGATCTGCCAGTTCACGTGACAAAATATCAGACATGTGTAGCCCTTCATTTTCGGCACGCTCCATCCATTTTTTCATTTGCTGGATGAAGGTTGGATCGATTTTGATCCATTGTCCACGAATATTGACAAGGCGCCGTTTACTTTGGACAAGCTCGTTGAACTCATCTTCTGTCAGCTCGATGCCGTTTGTAGCGAAGCGCCAATTAAAGTCCATCAAGGCATCCATTCCGACATGTGACTCGCCTCTTGGGGTAGAGGAAATCCTTGCTTTTAGCATCATGGTGCTTTCTTTGACAATTTGCCACCACGATGGGAGTAGGATCTCAATGCCCATATTCACAAGTGTTTCACTTGCTTCAGATAGGAAGAGCCATGCTTCGTCTTCTGACATGAGCGTGGTGCCAGATGTGAAAGAGAGCCAAGGAACAATTTGACCGAATCGCTCCAGCTCTCTTGAGATTTTATCTTGATACGGATGCCAAGACCTTTTCAATGAACGGATGCCTTCAAAAAAGTGAAGGTCGCTGTTTTTCTTATCACGCAAAAACAATTCGATTTTCCAATCATCTCCGTCGAAATCCGGTTCATTTAAACGCAAGCCGACAGTGAAAGGTGTGTCGTCATCAATCCAGCCAATCGTTTCCAAGAAATCCTGCTCATCTAAAAAATGTCCTTGGAAGGATGAGAGCGCTGGCGATTGTTCTGTCATGCGGTTCCATTTGTGCTGTAAGGCATCATCATATTGAATATAATCCTGTACGGCAAAGGAGAACCACTCAGCCGTATAGCCATCTAATAGTCCTTCTTTGTCTTTAAAACGAAGCACACCTTTTGTCCACGCCTCGTAATCGGGAATGAAATCTTCATCCTCGATGAATTCATAAATGGTGGAGGCTGTCTTCATCAGTGGTTCCGTTTCATCGGTTAGTGTCACATGACTAAAGGTATTAAACGAATTTTTTCCTAGCAGTTCGACGGTCATCCAAGGGCTTAGCAGGAAGGCAGGTGTGCCAATAAAGCTTACATCTTCTAAAAATGTTCCGTAAAAAGACGATTCGTGCCATTGGAAAAGCTGCCTCTTCATTTCATTAAGCGGAACAGGGTGTCCGTCCTCTGCTTGCGCTGAAATGGTGAAAGAGAAATCTTCTGTTTGTTCTGCATGAATGACAATTTGTTTATGGCGTGTCATCAATTAATTTTCCTTTCTTCATTTCCTCTTGGAACGCACGCAGCCGTTTCGTTGAATCCTGTAGCTGCTTTACATATCTTTCCCAAATCGCAGTTTTTTTCGTTTTATGATAAAGCGTGCGCAGTTTTTTTAGCATTTTCACAGATTCTCGATAAGCACTTCGATTCTTTTGATCGAGAAGCTGTGAGATTTCACGGTGATATGATGGAATGAGCGCTTCAGGCTCCTCTTTTGCAATTTGTTTGATCAGATCCTTCTCCAGTTCACTGATGGAGAAACCAACAAGGCTGTGAATCTCAATCCATTCTGCATAACGCTGCTGTGCATATAAGAACTGACTATATTCAGTAAACGCATAGGGCATGCAGATTTGGAGGTAGCGTTCATATAAATGATGATCCTTTGTCTGCTTAAAGTATGCGTCTAAATAGAAGAAGAAATCACTAACGGCTCCTCGTAGTTCTCTGTAGGAAAGGTCGAGCTGGCAATATTCTTCTAAAATATAGGTGATCTCATGATACCAGAGCTTGAGCCGCTTCCAGTCCTTGCGGTTTGTCAGGTCCTTCAGCCAATTGAGCACATTTGGCAGCATATCTGCATTGAGCAGCTTTAATTGTTGAAAAAGGCTATCGTCTTCTTTCATTAAATAATCCATGTGCATCAGTCCGATGGCGCGTTCAACCGTTTGCTCTTGCTGCTGAGCATTCTTTAGTAATTCTGTTTCTTTTTTAACCCATTTCCCTCTATTTAATATGGTGCCCCAAATCTCCATAAAGACCGCTACTCGTTCATGCTGGAAAGGTCCGTTTATTTGAAGAAGTGTCCGAACGGCAGTTGGTGTGTTTTCAAGAAACGGATCGAGGGAAAAGGAAAGGGCATATGTCTTCAAGTGATCCACTGAATCGAAAATGGTGTTCATGAGTTGTTCTACATATGGATTCATGGAATAAAAGTCCTTCTCGGCATCAAGCTGGCCAAGGTCGATTAATTCATGAATCCTTAACCACACATCGATTGACGTATGAATCGCATACAAACTCTTGAATTCAGGAGAATGAGGTGCGTGTTTTTTTAGGATCGATAAATAGCCATAATACAAATGCTGCGGTGTTTGCTGGTGCTTTGGTGTCCGTTTCAGCCAGAGGTTAAATTCCTCTTGGAAAAAATTCAACCAGCTTTGGAGTGATTGTTCGTCTGGGCGCTTCACTTGGAAGTGCTGACGAATCAATTCTTTGCTGCGCTGTAATTCATCCTTTTCTGACCAATTTTCTGTAAATCCAGTCACACTCTCCACTTGAGCGTATAGCGAAAAGAAGACAGCGAGAATGTGTTTACAAAGTCCATCTGCCGGACATGAGCAGCTGCTTCTCACAGGAAACAGCACATGAAGATGGACTCTTGCTGCCACGACATCATGTACATAAGCTGACCATTCCGTATCAGATTCTTGCTTGAGACGATATACACTGTCCTGTCTATAAGTAATCAATGCTTTTTTGATGAGTTGTTTGTTTTCATCTGTTGCAGGAAGAAGTTCTTTGATCTGTTCGGCTGTTTGTTTGATTTCTTCCTCGTTGATGTTGTGCTGAAGCATTTGATCCGCTCCTAACCAAGTAAAAGATTCCAATTCTTTTATTATAGCTCAATGGTGATTTATAAAAAAGTTTTTCATGAAAATGGTCATAAATTTCAAAAGCTGTCGAATGATGTATTAGAGTATTGCATAAACCAACCATACAACATATAATAATGAAATTAGTGGAATCGAAAGGATACAGACATGGATAATAAGGGTTTGAATCAAGAAGAGTTTTTAAAAATTTTGATGTACGCTCATGATATTGGTGAGAATTCAAATGATGTCACCACAAAAGAAATGCTTGAAAATCTGATTGCTCATATTCGAAATGGTCTTGTTTCATAAAAGTGACCCCCTGCTAGTGATGGCAGGGGGTTTTTGTATGCATTTATGAATGGAACGAAAGCTCCCAGCATACGATGTCATTACAAGCATAAGGCGTATGGGGAGCTGATGGTGTCATGAATATTGCAATTGCAGGCTGTGGATATGTGGGACTGGTCACAGGTGTGTGTTTAGCGGAGGCAGGGCACAATGTGGCGTGTATTGATATTGACCGGAAAAAGGTCATGCAGCTGAAACAGGGACATCCACCAATGTATGAGCTGGGATTAAAAGAACTGCTGAAGCGCAATCTTGAGCAAGGACGAATTCAATTTCACATAAATGGAGCGGCAGCCTACCCGCGGGCTGATGTGTTAATGATTGCGGTCGGCACCCCGCAGCAGGCAGATGGCCAAGCTGATTTACAATATGTGTTTCAAGCTGCAAAGGAAATGGGCACAAAAGCGAAATCAGGTGCGGTTCTTGTGGTGAAAAGTACGGTGCCTGTTGGAACGGGTGATCAAATCGAACAGATGATCCATCAAGAATTAGGACGGAATGAGCCATTATCGATTGCATCTAACCCAGAGTTTTTACGAGAAGGCTCTGCCATTTCAGATACATTGAGGGCAGATCGGCTTGTCATTGGGGCTGAAACAAAAGGTGTATTAGATCGGCTCGAGGAGATGTATGCTGATTTCCATTTGCCAGTGGTCAAGACAGACCGAAAAAGTGCAGAAATGATCAAGTATGCATCAAATGCTTTCCTTGCGACCAAAATCAGCTTTATGAATGAGATTGCCTCCATTTGTGAAAAAACAGGTGCTGATGTTGAATGGGTAGCGCAGGGAATGGGGCTCGATCAGCGGATCGGTTCTTCATTTCTCAAGGCGGGGATTGGCTACGGGGGCTCTTGTTTTCCAAAGGATACAAATGCACTTGTCCAAATCGCAGGGCATGTGTCGCATGATTTTGAGCTGCTAAAGGCTGTCATCAAAGTAAACAATGAGCAGCGAGCGGGTTTTATCCGAAGTATTCAAGAGAGACTGGGGGCAAATCTTGAAGGAAAGCGAATTGCACTTCTTGGCCTTGCTTTTAAACCGAATACAGACGATATGAGGGAGGCGCCGTCGGTTCCAATCGCTCATGAACTCCATCAATTAGGCGCGGAGCTTGTGGCGTATGATCCTGTTGCCGCACGCCATGCCGCTCGTGAGCTACCTGAAAAAGTCGTGTTTGCTCATACGATTGAAGAAGCGATAAAGGATGTCCATGCAGCTTGTATATTAACAGAGTGGACAGAGATTCAGACGTTTCCGCTCACGTCCTATAAGGAATGGATGAGACAGCCGCTTATTTTCGATGGGCGAAACTGCCATACGCTTGAAGCGGCAGAACAAGCAGGAGTCGAATATCATTCGATTGGGCGCAGACCGGTTTCTCCAATCTATATGTAAAAGAAAACCGATAACAGGTCATGTTATCGGTTTCAGCGTGTAGACAAACCCTCGCATTCGCCCGCAGGTCTGCGCGCTGGTGCTCACGAATGTTCAATTCGCTCCGCAAAAGTAGCTGCCCTTCCTACACTTCAAAGGTTTTCTATCACGCTGAAAAGAAGACAAAGTGCTAAAATAAACATCATTTTAGCCCTTTGCCAACAATCTAAAACCGATAACAGGTCATGTTATCGGTTTTTTTAATGCGGCAGGATGAATCCGCCATATAAAAAGGCAGCCACAATGAGAAAGGCGGGGTGCATTTTGAATTTAGTCATAAAGAAAAAGGAGATCGCGGCAATGGCGAGCGACTGCGCCCAGCCAATGGCTTTTACTGCATCTCCTCCGATTTCCCATGTTAATAAAAGCATCATCATCGCAATGACAGGCTGGACGGATAAGGTCATGCCTTTGACGACAGGGGATTGACGAAAGCGGTCAATCAGCTTGAGCAATAAAATCAATCCAATGGCTGATGGCAGTACAGTTGCAAGCAGTGCCACAATAAAGCCTGGCCAGCCCATGACGTCATAGCCGACATATGCCGCGATTTTCGTCGCAATTGGTCCTGGCAGTGCATTGGCTAAAGCAAGCATATTGGAAAATCCTTCGTTTGTCATCCAATGAAAATGGTTGACGATTTCTTCATAATTCAGCGGAATTGATGCAGGTCCTCCGCCATATCCTAATAGATTGGACAAGAAGAATGCCCAGAATAAAAAGAGAATCAGCATCATGAAGACACTCCTTTCTCTTTATTTGGTCGGTTCCAGCGTTGTTTCAGTTTGAAATGAAAAGCGCCATAGCATAAAAAGATGATAACAATGATTCCTGGATGAATGGACAGCACCTGCAGCCCGATAAAGGCCACAAGGAACAGAGCGATTCCGAAGATCATTCCGAAGCCTTTCAGCGTTTTTTGTCCAAACTCGTATGCCATGATCCCGAGCAGCACGGCAATGACTGGTGTCACGGCGCCAATCATATTTTGAATGATTTGTGAGGAGCTTAAGACGCTGACAAGTGTGACGAGTGCCACCATGGCGAGACATGTCGGTAAAATATGGGCAACTGTTGAGACAATTGCGCCGGATACGCCCTTCAATCGATAGCCGAGATATGCTGACATTTTGGTCGCGATCGGACCTGGTAATGCGTTGGCGATGGCGAGTGTTTCTCCAAATTCGTCATCATTGATCCATTGATATTTCACTACCGCTTCATGGCGAATGATTGGTATGACGGAAGGACCTCCGCCAAAACCGAGAATACCTGTTCGCACCATAGCGATGATGAGTTCGATATATGATTGCAAGTGCTTCAACTCCTGTCTACAATTTCATGCCCATTCGGCTTTTGTATCGTTTAATGAGCATTTGGCAGTCCACACTCACGACGCCTTCTAGCGGGTACAGTTTTTTTGTCAGGAATGTCTCCATTTCCTGTTCATTTTGAAAAATGCCATGCATATGCAGCTTGCTTGGCCCTGTCATGTGATAAAGGCTTGTGACAGCTGTTTCCTGCTCAAGCTGAAGGGCGACGGCTTCTAAAAATTTCGGCTCAACCTCTACATTAAAGAAGACAGAAACATGAATGCCGATCTTAGCAGGATTGATGACCGTTGTGAATCGTTCGATGACACCTGCTTCAATTAGCTGCTGAATACGGGCTTGCACAGCAACACGTGAAAGACCGACTTGTTTCCCGAGATCTGTATAGGACATACGCCCGTCCTCATGTAATAGGGATAAAATTTGTTTATCTCGTTCGTCTAATGTTAGGTTCGGAATGCTATAGTCGTTTGCCACCGTATGACCACCTTTCTTTTGTTGATATTTTAACATATTTTATTACGAATAGAATGAGTGAATCTCAATTTTATAACGAAATGAAATGTAATGAGGTGATGAGTGTTCTTTTTGCATAAAAAGACACCCCGGAAGCACCGGGGTGTCTTTATTTTATTGATCTGGGCTGCTTTCTGCACTGGCAATTTGCTGTGCGAGGTCAGCTCGATCAATGTCTGCTTGAAAGAATTCCTGCGTATTTGGCAGATGTAAATTCATATGACGTTTTTGAGAAATTCGGATGGTCACTTGATCAACGGTGTAATCAAATACGTGTCCGCCGACACTTCGATCGTCATCAATGAAATGAAGATGGTATCCACTCACCGCAATGCCATGTGCGTACTGTGGTGTACGGAAACCGGCGATCGTTCCTTGAATATCCTCGAAATCGAAGATGGGCTGTGACTTGACAGCTTCCACCATCGGAACGTAAGGTTTTTCCTGTTTTTCAACCGTACGTGTTTGAACCTTTTTGAATGATCCATCAATGCGGATTGCATAAAACACATTCTTACTCGGTAAAATGCGGTCGATTTCTTCTTCTAGCTCTTTGCTCGTCATGGGTGCATCAATTCGATGAACGATATCTGTTTCAAAGAATGCTAGAGAGCAGAAGGGTGAATAATCTTGATCTGTTACCGGTGTCGCTGTTCCATCTGAGCGCAGTCGATAAAATGCGCCGTCAAAGCCGATCAGCTCTCCATCTAATTGATTGAATGTACCAATGCCGAAATCACCGTGCTCGGGAATTTGTGAAAGGGAGAAATCTCCATCATATACGGCTTCCAGCAAAGAGGTCATCGTCGATACTTGATAGACCTCTTGCTGTTTGTCATGTTGTCTTGTGCCGTTTTGTTGATTCATTGGGTGCATCATACCCATATCCGCTCACTCCTTTGGTGTAATGTATGGACATCTTATCAGACGTTCAATGTGTGTTTTTCACGAAAGACTTCTGGCCATTTTTGACTGGCGAGGTCTGGGTTGTCTTGATAGTCAATCGGAATATCAATAATAACGGGTCCTTCTATGTTTATACCCTTTTGGAGGACAGTTGAAAGCTCTTCAGGTGAGTTAACCCGTAATCCAGTCGCTCCAAAGCTTTCCGCATATTTCACTAAGTCGATCTGTCCGAATTCAACGCAGGATGTGCGGTCATATTTCATTTCCTGCTGAAATGCCACCATGTCGTATGTGCTGTCATTCCAAACAAGGTGAACAAGATTTGTTTTCATGCGGACGGCTGTTTCTAGCTCCATTGCAGAGAAGAGAAAACCGCCATCACCAGAGACCGAAATGATCTTTTCATCTGGATTCAATATGGAAGCCGCAATGGCCCATGGTAATGCGACGCCTAATGTTTGCATTCCGTTGCTCACGAGGAATGTGTTCGGCTCATAGACGCGGAAGTGACGCGACATCCAAATCGCGTGAGACCCGATATCACATGTGACCTTCGTGTCATCAGGAATCAGGCGTCTTAATGTATGAATGACATCCAGCGGGTGAGATAGATGACTTTCTCTTTCTGGTACTTTTTCAATGTCGCTTAACAGCTCCTGCAATTCAGTGACGAATTCAATTTGTTCTTTGCATAGAGAAAGTGGAACACTGTCATGGGCTAGATGTTTAACGGTTTCAGCTATATTGCCAACAAGCTCAAGTGCCGGCTCATAAAAATGGTCAATATCTGCCTGGATGTCATCGACATGGATGATCTGTCGCTGCTTCGGCTGAATATTCCAATGCTTCGGATCGTATTCAATTGGATCAAAGCCGATGGTTAAAAGGACATCTGCTTGTTCAATGAGAAGATCCCCCGGCTGATTTCTGAATAAACCGATTCTGCCTACATATTGAGACTCGAGCTCTCTTGAGAGAACGCCGGCTCCTTGGTACGTTTCGACAAATGGAATTCCAAGTGTTTTCAATAATGTTCTTGTAGCCTTTGCAGCAGCTGGACGACTTGCTTTCATTCCCACAATGGCAACAGGTAAGTGTGCATTTTGAATTTTGGCGATAGCCGAGCTGATGAGAGCATCCGGTGCAGGACCTAGTTCTGGAGAAGGGTGAGCAGACACTGGTATTTGTGTGGTGTGTTCTGTCACGACATCTTGTGGAAAGCTGATAAATGCTGCTCCAGCCTGCCCCTTTTGTGCCGCGCGAAAAGCATTTGTTAAGGCTTCGGGTATATTATGAACGTCTTGTACTTCAACACTGTATTTTGTGACTGGTTTGAATAATGCCGCATTGTCGAGTGATTGATGTGTTCGTTTCAGCCGATCCGCACGAATGACGTTTCCAGCGATTGCGACAACAGGATCACCTTCTGTATTGGCTGTTAATAGACCTGTTGCTAAATTAGATGCGCCAGGACCTGATGTGACGAGACAAACACCTGGTTTGCCGGTTAAGCGGCCGACAGCAGCTGCCATAAAGGCGGCATTTTGTTCGTGTCTGCATAGGACAAGCTCTGGACCTCTGTCTTTTAATACATCAAATACGGCGTCAATTTTGGCACCTGGAATTGCAAAAACATGGGTCACACCTTGAGCAATCAGCGTATCAACAATCAATTCTGCTCCTCGTCTTGTTAGGGGTTGTGCTTGAGAATTCATTTACCCCGCACTCCTTTCGGCAAGTAAAATTTTTTATGAAAATATATTTTCATGATATGATTTACTATACATTTCAAAATGGAAAATTTCCAATATCTGTTTAACGTGGTTTTAATATGTTTCACGAATAAGTGTGCAAGGGGTGAAAGGATGGAACTGAGACATTTGCAATACTTTGTCACAGTAGCAGAGGAGCTGCATTTTGGCAGAGCAGCCGCACGGTTGAATATGACACAGCCTCCACTTAGTCAGCAAATTAAGCAATTTGAAGAAGAATTGGGGTTTCCTTTGTTTCACAGGTCGAAGCGAGTGGTGGAGCTAACAGCTGCTGGAAAGGTCTTTTTACATGAGGTGCGGGGTGTGCTGCATCAGCTTGATAAAGCCGTTGATCATGCCCGGCATACAGCAAGAGGAGAGCTGGGAAAAATCATCATAGGGTTTGTTGGAACAGCGACGTATGATATTCTGCCGCCAGTTGTACGCGAATTCAGAGAGCTGTATCCCTCTGTCAGTATTGAGCTGGAGCAGCTTTCTGTTCCGCAGCAGCTAGGAGCGCTTTTAAATGGGGAGATTGATATCGGTTTTTTACATCCTACATCTCCTCATGAAGAACTGGTCAGCCGTTTGATGAAGCAAAGTGAATGTATTTTTGCGATTCCGAAAAATCATCCGCTGGCGAAAAAAGAGGCGGTCACGATCGAAGATATTCGTCATGAGCCGATTATTTCTTTATCACAGGAATCATGGCCGTCCCTTTATCAACACTTTGTCCTGCTATGTGAAAAGTACGGGTTTTCTCCTAATATTGTGCAGGAAGCGGCGGAATATCAAATGGTGATTGGCCTTGTCACAGCTGGTATCGGCATTGCGGTCATTCCGAAATCAGCCCGGCGTTTATTTAATCTAGATGTTGTGTATCGGTCCATTGAAGGTGAACAGCTTCTGGCAGAATGGACGATCTCCTATAGACGAGAAAATCATAATCCGGCTTTATTTCATCTTGTCCACCATATCCTGCATCGCACCGAGCCTGAATCAGAGGCATAGAAAAAGAGGTATGGTATGATGTCGATACACCAAAAGGAGGCGTGTCTGAATTGATTACGTTGCAAATGGATCAGCTATCAAGAAAAGAAGCATATAAATTATTATCGGGTTCTATTGTTCCACGACCGATTGCGTTTATTACAAGTCTGTCTAAAGACGATGTTGTCAATGCCGCACCATTTAGTTTCTTTAATGTCATCAGCGGACACCCGCCGCTCCTCGCAGTTTCTATCGGACGACGCGAAGGTCAGATGAAAGACACAGCGCAGCATATGATTGACAGAGGAGAATTTGTGGTCCATGTGAGTGATGAAGCGATAATAGAAGATATTAACGAAACAGCTGCTACGCTGCCGCAGGAAGAGAGTGAGCTGGATCGAACCGGTCTTCATCAAGTAAAGAGTCATGTCGTGTCAGTGCCGGGCATTCAGGAAGCGCGTATTCGCTTTGAATGTCAGCTTGAAAAGCATCTCACCTTTCAAAATGATGAAGGGGAGATCACGGTCGATCATATCATTGGCCGGGTTGTGTGTGCGCATTTAGATGAGGCTGTTTATGATGCGGAAAAAGGATATGTTTCGACTCATGAACTAAAGCCAGTCGCACGTTTAGCGGGAAATGATTATGCCCATTTAGGGACGTCATTTGTGCTGAAAAGACCAGAATGAAATGAAAAGAAGACAAAGGACTAAAGCCCTTTGTCAATAATCTGTACCCCCGAGGGAAATCGGGGGTTTTGTGTTTATTTTTTCTGTTCTAGTTTCAGTGGAGCTGCGATGTTCTTTTCTACTTTCTTCCCTTTTAAGACGTCGCTTGCAGCGCCGACTGCCAGTTTCCCGATCAGCTCTGGCTGCTGGGCTACTGTTGCGGATAGTTTTCCTGCTTTGATTGAGTTGAGAGCATCTTCATTTCCGTCAAAGCCAACGACGAGAATATCTTTTCCAGAGCTTTGAATCGCCTCTAAAGCGCCAAGTGCCATTTCATCATTGTGGGCAAAAACGGCTTTGATGTCAGGGTTTCCTTGAAGGAGGTTTTCCATGACGTTCAATCCTTTTGTTCGGTCGAAGTCAGCCGCTTGTTTTGCAGTCACTTTTAGATCTTTATCTGCTATTTGATGGAATCCTTTTCCGCGCTCACGTGTAGCGGAAGCGCCTGGTACACCTTCTAATTCAGCGACTTTTGCTCCTTTACCAACCTTGTCGATAATAAAGTTAGCTGCCATTTCGCCGCCTTTGACGTTATCTGAAGCAACCAGTGCTTCTACTTTTCCGCTTTCAGCTGAGCGGTCTAATGTGATGACAGGAATATCAGAAGCATTCGCTGATTCAACAGCAGTCGATATAGCAGACGAATCAGCTGGGTTGATGAGTAATGCGTCGACCCCTTGCTGAATTAAATCTTCTACGTCACTTGTTTGTTTCGCTGAATCATTTTGTGCATCTGCAATGACGACTTCGATGCCAAGCTTTTTCGCTTCTTTCGTCACCCCGTTTTTGAGAGAAACGAAGAATGGGTTGTTTAAAGTTGAGATCGAGAGACCGATTTTGATGTCTTTTTTCTTCCCATCTTTTGTTGATTTGGCCCACTCTGGCGGTTCTAGCGAGCAGGCAGAAAGCATGAATAATGAGAGAGTCAGAATGAGAATGAGATATTTTTTCATAGCAGCTGCCTCCTTAAGCAGATTTCTTTCTGTCTAGTAGGACTGCAATCAAGATGACAATCCCTTTCACAACAGATTGATAGAATGATGATACACCAAGTAAGTTCATACCGTTGTTCAGGACACCGATGATGAGCACCCCGATCAGTGTGCCGACAATTCGTCCTCTTCCGCCAGACAGGCTTGTCCCGCCAAGTACAACAGCAGCAATCGCATCAAGCTCATAGGACGTACCAGCTGTTGGCTGAGCTGAGTTTAGGCGAGAGGTTAAAATGGCACCTGCTAAAGCAGACATGAAACCTGCCAATGAATAAATCATAATTTTTACGCGTGGTACTTTGATTCCTGAAATGAACGCAGCTTTTTCATTTCCGCCGATGGCATACGTTCTTCTGCCGAAAGGAGTTTTATGAAGAAGCACCCAAAGTACGATAAAGGTGAGAAGCATCGTGATCGCTGGAACAGGAATGCCTAAGAAATACCCGCGGCCGAATAACTGAAAGGCATAGTTAGAACCGAGTCCTGTAATCGGGTTTCCATCTGTATAAACAAGTGTTAACCCTCTGAAAATCGTCATCGTGGCAAGTGTTGCGATAAAAGGAGCCATTTTTCCTTTTGTGATTAAAAGACCGTTGACCATCCCAAGAATAGCGCCGATGATACAGCCAACGATAATAGCTAAAATCGGGTCCATACCAGACACGATAAATCCGGCAGTCAGTGCACTAGAAAGTGCTAAAATGGCCCCGACAGACAAATCAATTCCTCCGGTTAAAATAACAAACGTCATACCAAAGGCAATGAGGGCATTAATGGAGATTTGTCTCAGTAAGTTTAAGATGTTTAATGGCTCTAAAAAGGCCGGGTTTAAAATAGAAACAATGGCAACAAGGATGATGAGTCCTAAGAATGGCCCAAGCTTTTGCATGATGTTGTCAAATCGTCCATTTGAAGTAAGTGGTTTCATGTTACTTCCCTCCTGTAGCTAGTGTCATAATTCGTTCTTGTGTTGCGTCTGCTTTATTTAATTCGCCGCTGATGGTTCCTTCATGAATGACAAGCACTCGATCGCTCATCCCTAGAACTTCTGGGAGCTCAGAGGAGACCATTAAAATGGCGACACCTCGATCAGTCAGTTCATTCATTAACTGGTAGATTTCTCGTTTCGCTCCGACGTCGACACCTCTTGTCGGTTCATCTAAAATCAAGACCTTTGGCTGGATGCCGATCCATTTGGCGATGACGACTTTTTGCTGATTTCCACCAGAGAGACTTCGAGCAGAGATTTCAGAGGAAGCCGTTTTAATCGTCAATCTTTTGATGAGCAGGTCAACAAAATCCTGTTCGTTTTTCTTATCGATCAGTCCTTTTGGAGAGAAGCTTTCTAAGTTTGGCAGACCAATGTTTTCTCGAATGGATGCATCCAGCATAAGTCCTTCATCTTTGCGATCCTCTGTGATAAAGCCGATGCCAAGCTTGACGGCATCACTTGGTTTTTTAATGATAGCCTTTTTTCCATGAACCCAGATTTCACCTTGATCAAGAGGATCAAGACCAAACAGCGACCGCATCATTTCAGTCCTGCCAGCGCCCATTAAGCCTGCAACACCGACGATTTCTCCAGCTTTAACGGAGAAATTGATATCTTGAAATTGTCCTTTTCTTGTCGCTTGCTTCACCTCAAGGATAGTATCTCCTAGAGAAGGCGTTCTCTCAGGGTATCGATCTGTTAATTCGCGGCCGACCATTTTTTTGACCACCTCATGGAAATTCGTTTCAGGTATGGCTTTCGTATCGACCGTTTTCCCATCGCGCATGATGGTAATCCGGTCACAAATCGCAAAGATTTCCTCCATACGGTGAGAAATATAGACGATGGATACGCCTTCCTTTTTGAGAGATTCAATGACCTGAAAGAGCTTTTCAATCTCACGGTCCGTTAGAGCTGCTGTTGGCTCATCCATGATGATGACCTTCGCTTCCGTCATTAATGCCTTTGCAATCTCAATCATCTGTTTTTGTCCAACAGAGCAGCTGCCTGCCTCTTGATCAAGCGAGAGGTTCACAGACAATCGGTCCAGCTGGCTTTGGGCAAGAACCTTCATTTTCTTTGTGTCTAGCAATCCAAATTTCGTATTGATTTCTTTCCCGATGAATAGGTTTTCCAAGACGGTCATATCTGGCCATATGTTGAGCTCTTGATGAATAAAGGCGATACCGTGTTGTTCCGCTTCCTTCGGATTTTTGAAAGCGGTTTCTTTCCCGTCGATATGAATCGTTCCCTGGTCTAATGAATAAAGACCTGTGAGCAGGTTCATTAAAGTTGATTTTCCTGCGCCATTTTCACCCATGAGCGCGTGAACCTCACCTGTGACGAGGTCAAAGGAGACCCCGGAAAGAACGGTGTTTTTTCCAAAGGCCTTATGGATGTTATGCATCTCAATGTTCATATCTGGCTCCTCCTTTTAAAAGATGACACCGGCATGAAGAATGCAGTTTGCGTATGGGGTGGCTTCACCCGTGCGAATGACTGCTTTTGCCTGTTTGGTCATGTCTTTGAACGTCTCGTGGTCTACATCATGTAATGGGTGTGAGAACGCTTTCTTTAGAAATAGATGATCTCGCTCATTGGCTTCTTTGATTTCACTAGCTACAGTAATGTGTTCAACCGCCATTTCTTGAAGAAGGAGGGAGGTGACCTCCTGAAAGGACGGTGTGCCGATTGATAGTGCCAGGTCGATTTTGACTGGACCTTCTGGAATAGGCAGGCCGCAGTCTGCGATGACGATTGTATCTGTATGACCAAGGTCAGCAAGTACCTTGGCGATATGACTATTTAAGATGCCGTTTTTTTTCATTTTTTTCTCTCCAGTTCTTCTCTTGTTGGCATGCCGCCTTGTGCACCGAACTTGGTGACAGACATTGATGCTGCAAGGTTAGCGAATGCAAGTGCGTCATAGAGAGAGTTGCCTTCTGTTAAGGCGACAGCCAAGGCTCCGTTAAAGGTATCGCCTGCTCCTGTTGTATCAACTGCTTCGACTGGAAAGCCTGGGACGAGCACTTCTTTCAATCCGTCAAAATATCGAACCCCATTTTTCCCTTCTGTAATCAGTAATTTGTTAGGGTATTGACGCAAGGCGTCTTCAATTGGGAGTCCATTAAACATGAGAACAGCCTCGTGCTCATTCGGTGTAATATAGGCAGCCTGGTCTAAAACTTGCTGCGATACTTTGCGGGCAGGTGCAGGGTTTAAAATCACAGGGATTTCTTTTTCACTGCAAATGGCGCAGACAGCTTCGACCGTTTCTTCAGGTATTTCCTGCTGAATGAGCACTATTCCAATATCATCTATTGTAGAAAGTGCTTCTCTCACATAGTCAGGAGTGACCTCGTCATTTGCCCCTTTGACCACGACAATGCTGTTATCACCTTCTGCTAAAATGATATGAGCCGTGCCGCTTTCCATTTCGGTAACCGGTTTCATATATGAGGTGCGGACCCCTTGATCTTGTAGATTGCTGAGAATATCTTGACCATAAGCGTCATCACCGACTCGGCCGACCATGTATACATCAGCACCGAGTCTGGCACTGGCGACTGCTTGATTGGCGCCTTTTCCGCCTGGGACGGTTTTAAATGATTCGCCTAACACTGTTTCACCGGCATTTGGTCGTTTATTCGAAGTGACGACTAAATCCATTGAACAGCTTCCTACTACGACAATATGACTCATTGTGAATCCACCTTTCTTGTGGTCTCTCGTTCAATAAAAGAGACGGGCATTTGGATAACTGGTTGATCTATAGGTTGTTTCTGAATCGCTTTGATTAACAGCTGTGCCGCTTCTTTTCCCATCTCATAGGCAGGCTGCCTAATCGTCGATAGGGAAGGGAAGAGCAGCTCGCTTTGCGGAATATCATCAAACCCAATGATTTGAACATCCTCTGGAACGGCTTTTCCGATCCGAAGTGCTTCGTGAATGACCGCTGTTGCGACGATGTCGTTACTGGCAATGATGCCATCTGTTTCAGGGTACAGCTGGAAAAGAGCCTTGGCACTCTTACGGGCTTCTTGAAAAGAAAATGAAGCATTAGACATCACATGGAAGTCGACACCCTTTTCGGTCAGTACATCGAGTGCACCCTTGAATCTCTGCCTCGCTGTTTGAAGGTGGGCAGGTCCTTTCAGCAGTGTGATCTGCCGGCTGCCGCGCCTGATTAATTCCATTGCAGCCATTTTCCCGCCAGCTGCAGTATCTGCAGATACAGAAGGTGCATGTGGAACGGTTCGATCTAAGAACACAACCGGCAATTCATCATCATTGTATATATCTGATTCAGGTTCGTTTGTGACAGCGATGACACCGACTACTTGATTTTGTTTAAATGTTTGTAAATAAGCCAATTCCTTTTCTCGATCTTCATCACTGTTTCCGAATAATAACCGAAAACCTTGCGCATGAATCTCATCCTCTACGCCTCTAGCAAGCTGAGGAAAGAAGGGGTTTGTGATATCAGGCAAGATCAAACCGATTAAGCGGGATTCTCTTTTGAAAAGGGATCTAGCCACTTCATTGGGAAAGTAGTTCAGCTCCTGCATCGCTTGTGTCACGCGGATTTTCGTATCTGAATGGACATATCCAGTATCGTTCAATACGCGTGAAACAGTGGCAACAGACACTTGTGCAGCTTTTGCAACATCTTTAATTGTAGCCAATGGAGTGCCTCCCTTCGTGAATGTGTAACCGTTTACACAAATAGATTATCATGAAAGCTTTTAAATGACAATCTTAAAAAAATAAAAAAAGAAAAGAAAGATGACATCTTCCTTTTCTTAACTAATAATCCCTGTTTCTGTAATATTCACTTTGATTTTTGGGATAATTTTTACATTTGGATAATCCGTAACCCAGTTCATTTTCATGAATTCATCATAGTGTCTTACCCGATATTTTCTGCCTAGGCTAAGGACGTCAGAGTTTGCTTCTTGCAGGGAGGCCACGACTTTTTCTGCTTCTTTTGTCAAAATTGCGGAAAGCCTTTTGTTGAGCATTTTAATTTTTTTATCTGTGTCTAGATTATCTTTCGGGTATTCAAGGACAGAGGTCGTGAATTCATACTCAAGAGAAAAGGTTAAGTTTCGATGGTCAGGATTGATAATGTTGATGTCTCTCTTTGAATCTGTCACTTGAATGGTGATGTAATTGTTCTCCTTTGATTTCATATCACTTCTTACTTTTTTAGTGAAGTTCGCATATTTACCCATATTCTCGTCCATGACATTGAGAAGAATGGCATCTTGTCCGTACAGCTCACCTTTCTTTTTCTCATTATCAAATAGGGCTACGCCTTTTACACTCGTTAGTTTTTTCTCTTGATCATAGTAGAGTAACGGCAGTGTGAAATCCTCTCCGGTTTGCAGCATTTTGGAACGAATGCTTTGCATGTTTTTAGGTGCTACTTGGGAGGATTGAGATGCAGTGGTGATGAGGTTATTTAAATAATCGCTCACAATGACCTTTTCCTTGAGGAGCTGGTTGATTAATTCCACACAGGTTCCCCCCTGTACCACTGCAAGATTGGCGAGCAAAGGACTTTTTGGATCTCGATAGAACATATCTAAATAGGGGAGAAGGCTATTTTGAGCAAATTCATCACCGATTAGCATGACTCGCATTTTTGATATATCAATTTTTTGATCGACAATTCGGCTGAAGTTGGTTCTTGCTTTTCTTAATGTAGGAGCTTCAGTTGTAAGAACAGTGGTTAAATAGCTGCCTGTATTTCCTTGCGCCATGCTTTGAGACTGCTGCACTTTACGATAGGTGATGGAGAACTTCGCATTGTCGTCTTCTCCTTGATCAACCGTAGACGTTAACACAAGAGAGATATTTTTTAATAAGTTTTGATCCCAGCAGCCAGGCATGAAGATAAGCGATATACACATGAGGAGCGTCAGCGAAAACTTATGACGCATGCGATTTCACCTTCCCTTTAAGATGTTTGATAAAAATGATGATGGCCATAATGATCGGCAGTGTGTAAATAACTGAAATTTGAGCAATGGTCGTAAAGTCGTTAAAGCGCTGTATTCTAAAGTTATCGTTTGCGAGAAAACAGCAAGCCGCGTAGATGAAAATGGCAAAATAATAGACATATTTTTTATGCTCTTTTTTATTAAGTAGGCTCGCTAGGCCATTGGCACAGAAGTGAAGGTAATTGCTGAGTGTGGCAAGAATGACAAACACCCAGAAACTTAGAAAAATTAAATCTGTTCGTTCAATGATTCCGAATGTAATGGTCTTTAATAGATAAAGCACAGGATTTGGAATGATATCAAGCTCAATCGGGCTGAAGAACATAAAACAAATCAATGTAATAAATAGGTAGAAAAGCGTCGTGCATATATTTGAAATCGTCATGACCTTATACCGTTCTTTGATGGAACCTTTCATGAATGGAGAGATGATGAGAATCATTTCAAAGCCGTTCATCGAGAGCACCACATCTTTCAATCCAAGCTGGAACTGAGACAAATCCGTCTGGAAGAAAGGCATGAGGTAGTCAATATTGGTTCCTTTTAACGAATAGAACATGAGTAAAGACAACATGAGCAAAAAGGGGGTTAAGATAAAGTTAAACCTGACGACCGCTGTGATTTTTTCTTTTGCGATGTAGATGATAGAGATCGTCAGCAATAAATTAATGACCCAGTTTGGCGTAAGTGGCAGTACCCATATACCAAGTATTCTGGTGAAAATTGAGAGAACAACAATGCAGATCGAGGCAAAATAAACTGTATAAAGCCCGATTAAAATATGCCCTATCCATTTCCCATAGACTTTGATTAATGCTTGGAAGAACGATATGTCAGGATATTTTTGAATGATATAAATGAAAATGGTATTGATGATTTGAATAAATACGCCGGCTAAGATAATCGCCATCCAGCCATCGTGCCCCATATCTTTCATCAGCAAATGGGGAAGCGCTAAAATCCCAACACCAATTTGAGATTGGATGAGAAAAAAGATCGCTTGAGGTGGAGATATTTTATTTTTCATTTTTCTTTTCCCATCCTCTCAATTGTTCAATTTGTTTTTTCCTTTGCGGATTTAAATAAACAGGACGCTGTTTGTACATCCACATAGGTAGTCGAATGACGGTGTCCTTTAAATCCTGCCAGTTAAAAGGTGTAACAGGTGATAAGTACGGTACACCTAATGATTCTAGGCGGCATAAATTCATGAGGACGATGGCAAGGCCAAATGAAATGCCGATAAAGCCAAACATTGACGCCATGAACATGAGCGGAAAACGCAGCATCCTGATGGTAGACGTCATTTCAAATGAAGGAAGGACAAAGGAAGCAACGGCAGTCACGGCAACGACAACGATAAGGACATTCGAGATGAGTCCTGCTTGTACTACCGCATCCCCAATGACCAAACCGCCTACGATCCCAATGGTCTGCCCGATGGGTTTTGGCAGACGCACCCCGGCTTCCCGTATGAGTTCAATGGTAATTTCCATCAGCATGGCTTCGATTAAAGGAGGGAAGGGAATCCCAATAATAGAATTCTTCATGGTCACGGCGAGTTCATCAGGGACCACCTCATAATGAAACCCAATCACGGCGATATAAAAAGATGGCAGTATGACTGCGATGATGCAGGCGAGATAACGCAAAATACGGATAAATGTAGCTGGAATCCAGCGGCTATTATAATCATCTGGTGATTGAAAGAAACTAAAAAAGGTGACAGGAAGAATAATTGCCATAGGGCTCCCGTCCATCAGCACTACAATACGACCTTCAAGAATGGCAGATCTCACCTTATCAGGACGTTCTGTATCAATCAGCTGCGGAAAAATAGAAAATGAATCATCTTCGATCGCCTCAACAATAGAACCAGGACTAATCAGCGTGTCTACTTTAATAGAAGAGATCCGTCTGTTTACCTCTGCTACCTTTTCCTGATTCGCTACATCAGAAATATAAACAATCGCAAGCTTTGTTTCTGATTTTGTACCGACCTTATGGTACTGAATGGCGAGCTTCCGATCATTTAAGTGAGAACGCAGTAAATATATATTCGTATCCAAACTTTCCACAAATCCATCATGAGCACCCGCAATGATGCTTTCTGAAGAAGGCTCAGAAATAGAGCGAAGCGGCGGCTGCCCGACAGCAAATAATTTGATCTGCGAGGAATTTTCATCAAGAAAGGCAATGCTTCCTGCAATAATACTGTCAGTGATCAGAGTCAAGTCGCCTGTTTCAAGCGTACTAAGAGACTTTGTATAATCTTGTTTTCCAGGAGGACCTAACAAGTTACCGATAATAAAGTTGTTCAGTTTGCCTTCATCAATTCTTGTTTTAATAAAAAACAGGACAGATTTCGTTTCATTCACCATTAACTCTCGGTATTCAAAATCGCCGCTTTGCTGAAATGTTTTTTTCAGAATCCGGATTTTTTCCTCGAAGCTGCCTGATAAAAAATGCAACCGTGTTTGCTCATTGCTGTTTGGCATCTTTAGCCTCCTCTCACAGATTTTTTAACCTTAGTGTAAGCGGGGAAGCTGATTTTATTCGTCGCCTTTGGGGAAAGCATGACATGAATTGACAACTTTCAACTAAAATCATATTAAAAATGTTAAGAAATGATGAATCTTGATAAAAACAAATGAATAATGTTTCATTGTGTAGGTCATAAGGAGCGAATATCGTAAAGAGCAGGCATTTCGAAATGATCAATAGTTTACATCTTATCCCAATTTTTTGTGACCCGAAAATAAGTATATGACTTGATTTTTTATGAGGTGACCTTTGTCATAGGTCAACGTGTAGCGTTCTGACCGATGAAGATGACTTTCTAACCTGTTCCTTCAAAAATCGAAAACATTCCAAAACACGCACTATTCATTTAAAGCGCTGATACGACTGATGTTATAGAGTTTAAAGGGCTTTAAAACATTGATTCAAAATACATCTTAACAATTGTCAAAAAATTTAGGGAGAAAAGGACAAAAGATTTTTCGATGCTTGATGGTAACGCTTACTCTTGATTGAAGCCGAAATTCAAGCTGATTTTTGTCCGTCTTTTGGCCTTTTCATTTAAAGAGGAGCTAGGTCAATCCACCTTCTGATTAGAGGATTTTGGCATACGAGGAAGTGAAAGATTATGTTACATAATACCGATTGTGATTTTATGCTGAACCTATATACTGTTGATTGAATTTACATATCACACTCATAAAAAAAGGAGATGTAGATAAGCGATGTGGTTAATCGTTATAGCCTGTGTCATCATGTTAGGGATTGGCTTTATTGAAAAGAAGCGTCACCAGAAAAATATCGATGCCCTACCGGTGCGCGTCAATATTAATGGTATTCGCGGAAAGTCTACCGTTACAAGATTGACAACCGGTATCTTAATGGAGGCAGGTTATAAAACTGTCGGCAAAACAACGGGAACAGATGCAAGAATGATTTATTGGGATACGCCAGAGGAGAAACCGATTAAAAGGAAACCGCAAGGACCGAATATCGGTGAGCAGAAGGAAGTTATGAGAGAAACCGTTGAAAGAGGAGCAAATGCCATCGTCAGTGAATGTATGGCGGTAAATCCAGATTACCAAATCATCTTTCAGGAAGAGCTGCTTCAAGCGAATATTGGCGTGATCGTAAACGTTCTTGAAGATCATATGGACGTCATGGGGCCGACACTTGATGAAATAGCAGAAGCCTTTACAGCGACAATTCCTTACAATGGACACTTGGTTATTACGGATAGTGAATATACGGATTTCTTTAAAGAGATTGCGAAAAAACGCAATACAGAAGTCATTGTTGCAGATAATTCCAAGATTTCTGATGAGTATTTACGGAAATTTGAGTACATGGTCTTCCCAGATAATGCCTCACTTGCACTTGGTGTTGCACAGGCATTAGGAATTGATGAAGATACGGCGTTCCGAGGAATGTTAAATGCGCCACCTGATCCAGGAGCGATGAGAATTCTTCCATTAATGGATGCGAAAACACCTGGACACTTTGTAAATGGTTTTGCGGCAAATGACGCATCATCTACATTGAACATTTGGAAGCGTGTGAAAGAAATTGGATATCCAACAGATGAACCGATTATTATCATGAACTGCCGTGCGGATCGTGTAGATCGAACGATCCAGTTTGCGGAGGATGTACTTCCTTATATTGAAGCAAGTGATCTCGTCTTAATTGGTGAAACAACAGATCCAATTGTAAAGGCATATGAGGATGGAAAAATTCCGGCTGACCACTTACACAACCTTGAATATCAATCTACAGAAGAAATTATGAACATGCTTGAGAAAAAGCTTCATAATCGAGTGGTTTATGGAGTCGGCAATATTCATGGTGCCGCTGAACCGTTAATCGAAAAAATTCAAGAATACAAAATTAAGCAGCTTGTCAGCTAGGAGGAAATATAGAAAATGTTCGGATCAGATCTTTATATCTCGTTAATTTTAGGTGTTCTACTTAGTTTAATCTTTGCAGAAAAAACAGGAATCGTACCAGCTGGACTTGTTGTCCCAGGTTATCTGGCGCTTGTATTTAACCAGCCAGTCTTCATTTTAGTTGTCTTATCTGTCAGCTTGCTTACGTATGTCATCGTTCGTTTTGGTCTATCGAAATTTATGATTTTATACGGACGCAGAAAGTTTGCTGCGATGCTGATTACAGGGATTGCCTTAAAGCTAGTCTTTGATTTCTTCTATCCAGTGGTCCCATTTGAAATAGCAGAATTCCGCGGAATCGGTATTATCGTTCCTGGATTGATTGCAAATACGATTCAAAAGCAAGGTCTTACGATTACCCTTGGAAGCACGTTACTTCTAAGTGGTGCAACATTTGCCATCATGTATGTTTACTATCTATTTTAAGATAAGGTGTGTCCAATGATGAATAAAAAATTGAGCTTTCAGGAAAAGCTGCTGAAAATCACAAAGAACCAAAAGAAAAAAACGAATAAACATGTACTGATTGCTTTACCGATCGTCATTGCTTGTACATTTCTATTTACGTTTATCGGGCAAGCAAAAGTGCCAACTGTACAAAAGAATCCAGAAAACATCCTGACCGCTTCGTTTGTCGGTGACATTATGTTTGGAAGAAACGTAGAGAAAGTAACAGACCGTTATGGAAAACAGCATCTCTTTCGCTATGCCAAACCATACTTTGATGTGTCAGATTATGTGACTGGTAACTTTGAGCATCCAGTCGCATCAGACCGGGAACAAGCGGCGCAAAAGAATATTCATTTAAAAACAGATGAGGATTCTGTCAAAGCGTTGAAGGATTTGAATTTCTCTGTATTAAACTTTGCGAATAACCATGCGGCAGACTATGGTGAAAAAGGGCTAAACAAAACGATTGATGCCTTTAAACAAGCTGACATGGATTATACAGGCGCAGGCCATAACCTTCAGGATGCGAAGCAGAACATTTCGTATAAAGAAGTAAATGGTGTCAAAATCGCTACACTTGGTTTTACTGATGTGTATGGGAAAGATTTTAAAGCAACGAATCGCCAGGCGGGTATCTTGCCAGCCGATCCATCTATCTTTATTCCGATGATTTCGCAGGCTGCTGAAAAGGCAGATATCGTCGTTGTTCATGCTCACTGGGGACAGGAGTACAACAATGAGGTAAACGATAGACAAAGAGAATTGGCAAGAGCGATGTCTAAGGCTGGTGCTGATATCATTCTCGGTGCTCATCCGCACGTTCTTGAGCCAATGGAAGTCTATAACGGCACGGCGATCTTCTATAGCTTAGGAAACTTTATTTTTGACCAAGGCTGGTCAAGAACACGTGATTCTGCACTTGTTCAGTATCATCTGAATGAAGATGGAAAAGCGACATTTGAAGTTGTCCCAATGTACATCAAAGAAGCAACACCTGCTCCGGTTAAAGCAGGATCATTTGAATCAAAATCCATTATCCGTATGCTGACAAATGGTACGAATGCGGATTGGAAAGAAAAAGACGGACACATTTTCTTTGAAGTAGATCACGCTGATAAAGTTAAACACTTAAAAGAAAACGGAGGGAAAGAGAAGAAATGAAATTCCTAAAAGCAAGCTGGCCGTTTGTTGCATTAATTTTAGTCTTTGTCTTTATGTCTGCTTTTAAATTTAGTGACAGCCTCACAGATCATGAAAAACAAAAGATCTCGGTTGAAATGCAGAAAATCGAACAACAAAAACAGTCAAAAACGGAAGCAAGTAAATAACTCTAACGAGCATAGAGGGCACGCATTGCGTGCTCTTTTTTGTCGAAAAAAGGTGTAAAAAGTTAGGTGTCATGCCGAAACTATAGAAGAAAGGAGGGAGAAAGATCATGAAATGGAAAGGAATAGTGATTGCTGGATGCGCGCTCGTAGGGCTGATGTTCATGTCTCAATCAGAAATATCTGCTCAAACAGTGTCTCCTTTGCAGCAAGCGGAAAAGCTGATTGGAACACCTTATCATAAAGGAGGAACCGATCCAAAAACGGGCTTTGACGCATCAGGGTTTACGCAATATGTGTACAAGACATCAGGAGTATTTGATTTACCGCGGAAGGTAATCGACCAGTATCAGATTGGAAAAAAGGTATCATGGGACAAAGCCCAGCCAGGTGACCTTGTATATTTTCGCAGCCTTGAAGAAACAAAGGATATCCCGACACATGTAGCGTTGTACGCTGGTAACGATCAGGTCATTCACATCACGCTTAGTCAAGGTGTCGTGAAAACAGACGTCAGCAAAAGCAAATACTGGACGGATCGATTTTATGCAGTCAAACGACTTCCCGGCACACCGGCAATCTCGGATAATCGTCTTGTGAAAGATGCGATGAAATATTTAGGTATTCCTTATGTATTTGGTGCAGCAGACCCTAAGATTGGCTTTGATTGTTCAGGCTTTTTACAATATGTATTTGAAAAATCACTAGGGATTTATTTGCCTCGAAGTGCTGAACAGCAGTGGATGGCTGGAGAAAAAGTAGCATTAGATGATATACGTCCTGGGGATTTTGTCTTTTTTAGCAACACATATAAGCCAGGCATTTCTCATGTAGGGATGTATATTGGGGGCGACCGTTTTATTCATGCGAGCCGTTCGGAAAGTGTCACGATTTCTTATTTGTCTGAATCGTATTGGCGCGAAAAATGGACAGGTGCGAAACGATTAACGGAGCTGAAATTAGCAAAAGAAGACCCGATTGTCTCAAAAGCCGCTACGTATATTGGAGAAGTTCCTTATGTCAAAGGTGGGACGAATCCAAAGCAAGGCTTTGACACAGCAGGGTTCACACAGTATGTGTATCGAGAAGTACTTGGTATTGAGCTGCCTCGTTATGCGTCAGGTCAAGTCAAGGCAGGTACGCCTGTGAAACGGTCGGAGCTGAAGCCGGGAGATCTCGTTTTCTTTAGTGGAACGTCATTGATACCGGCCATTTATGCAGGATCAAATCAAGTCATTCATATGACCGTCTCAAATGGTGTCGTGCTTACGAATATGAAAACAAGTACGTACTGGAAGGATAAGTATGAGACGGCAGTTCGAATTAAAAAATAAAGAAAAAGCCCGATCTACGTTCGTATCGGACTTTTAGACTTCTCTCTAGGCGCTGATCAGACAAGCGTCTTTTTTTCGTGGAATTGATTTTGTAAAAGCAGATCAATAAAGTAAGCAACACCGTCTTCATGATTACCTTTTGTAATGTAGGTGCTCTTTTCTTTAATGACATCGACTGCATTCCCCATTGCAATGCGGTGGCCTGCTTCCTCAAACATGGATAGATCGTTGGGGCTGTCGCCGATCGCATAAATATGTGAGCGGTCTACGCCATAATGAGCTGCGAGCTTTTTGAGGGCATGTCCTTTTCCAGACTCTTTTGGAAGAACCTCAATGATATGTTTTCCAGAAGAGGTCAATGAAAGCTCAGGCATTTCCGCGAGGAGATCTCGTGCTTCCTGTAGTTTATTCATATCAAACGAGAAGCAGAGTAATTTATAGGTCGCTTCATTCGACTCAAAAATCTGACGAATATCATCCACTGGTTTGATGCCAAATTGTTTGAATTGAGTCATTGCCCCTTCCCATAAATCAGCTACATCTTCATTTGGATTCGCGCTTTTGATCACATCAAATTCTGCTTTCAGCTTCTCTTTTCCATCAAAAGGAGAGAGGAGCGCATCGTCCGTGTAGACCTCAAAGTAAATGTTTCGTTCTACTAATGCCTGAGCCGCTCGTTTTCCTGCTTCTTGGTCAAGTGTGATACGGCTGAAAAGTTCGTAACCTTCTGTATGAACGGTTCCGCCGTTTGCTGCAATAATAGGGATATCCAAATCGCCAAGCAGTTCCTTCACATCAAAAGTCGCCCGCCCTGTACAGATGGTGACAATATATCCCGCTTCCTTCGCGCGGATCAATGCCTCCCTGTTTTGAGCAGATATTTCACTTTTTGTATTTAAAAGTGTACCGTCTAAATCAATCGCAATCATTTTTTTCATCGCTGTCAAATCCTCCTTCATGCATGCAATAGCCTCTTCAAAGTATGTACGATTTCGTTCATTCTCATGAGCAATACGATGCTTGTTCCTCTCTATCAAGGCTAAACAAAAATGATCGAATGATCAAGGAAATAAGCCAAAGGGGAAAAATCTGCATCATCGTCAGCAAGTAAAAAAGCGCCCCTTAGGGACGCTTTCAGCGTGTAGACAAACCCTCGCATTCGGTGTCAGTCCTGTGCGCCGATGCTCACGAATATTAAATTCGCTCCGCTTCTGTGCTCGTCCTTCCTAGAGTTCTATCGCGCTGAAAAGAAGACAAATAGCTAAAATAAAAACCATTTTAGCCCTTTGTCAACAATCAAAAAGCGCCCTTTAGGGACGCTTTCTGTTTTATGATAATTCAAGCTGCTTCTTCAATTCAGTCTTCACTTCGTTTAGCTGGTTTTGATCCAATTGGTAATAATAAACCCCGTTTGGCTGGTAATCAGAGCCTTTAAGCTGAATGGTATCAACCGATTTCAATGACGTCAGAAGTGGGAAAAGCCCGACTAGCTCTTTCATTGAAAGGTTGGTCGCGACATTATCACCAAGCGTATCAATGATATTGTCATATGACGGAATTGATGTTAACGATTTTGATTTATCAAAAATGGCTTTTAATACTTCCATTTGACGCTGCCCGCGCATTAAATCACTATCTGCTTTTCTAGTTCTCACATATGCGAGAGCTTGATCACCGTCTAGCGTATGAGTTCCTGTTTGAAGCTGTACCTTTCCCTTTGTATCTTTTAGAACCTGTTTGACCACATATTCATCCTTGACGTTAATAGAGACCCCATTTAGTTCATTGACGATCTCTTTAAATGCTTTGAAATTACTTTGGATCATAAAATCAACCGGAATATCTAGTAAATCTTCGACTGTACTCAAGGTTAAATCTGCACCGCCAAATGCGTGTGCATGTGTAATTTTGTCATAGCCATGCCCTGGAATATTTACATATGAGTCCCTTGGAATGCTTAATAATTTCACGGTTTTATTTGTACGATTGACGGTTGCTAAGACCATCGCATCGCTTCGTGCTTGTTTCACTGTTTCGCCCGGTCTGCTGTCAATACCAAGCAGCAAGACAGAAAAGCTGTCTTTACCAGGATCAAATGCTTCAATCCGTTTGACAGATTGAGCGCCGCGATCTAAAGATACTTGTGCTTTTTTTGCAGCGCTTGTCACTTTATAGTAGGCATAGCCTGTGACAGAAGCGGTTGTCAGTAAAAGGATACCGACTATAAATAGAGTGACTTTCACCCATGGTTTTAAACGCTTTTTTCCTTTGCGTTTGCTTCTTGATTGATCCATATATTTTAAACCCTCGCTATGATTTTTATAGTAAAGATGTCCCTCTTTTTGCTTACAAACTAAAACAAATATACCTTAAAACGGGATATAGTGCGACGTTTTTTTCACTAACGCTTAATTGACGTTTCCTTATCGTAAAAAGTTTCAATGATACGCAAATGAAATATATTTGTCATAAAACATCGAAATGTTTGAAGTGACAGAAAGTAAGGAAAATGATTTTCCATAGAGAAACATCCAGTACATACAGAACAAAAGAGGGGTTATGAACATGAAAAATCGGAGTGGATGGCTTTATTTTTTCGGCGCACTTGGCGGCGCCTTATATGGCTATGATACAGGTGTCATTTCTGGCGCCATCTTATTTATGAAAGAGGATTTAGGGTTAAACGCATTTACAGAGGGACTTGTTGTCAGCTCGATTTTAATCGGAGCGATGCTCGGTTCCTCTTTATCTGGAAAGCTGACAGATCAATTTGGGCGGAAAAAAGCCATCATCGCCGCAGCGATTTTATTTATTATCGGCGGATTTGGTACAGCCCTTGCTCCGAATACGGAAGTGATGGTCTTATTCCGAATTGTGCTAGGACTTGCTGTCGGGTGCTCGACCACGATTGTTCCATTATATTTATCTGAACTTGCTCCAAAGGAATCGAGAGGTGCACTGTCTTCATTAAACCAGCTCATGATCACATTTGGTATTCTTCTCGCCTATATTGTGAATTACGCTTTAGCGGATGCAGAGGCATGGCGCCTGATGCTTGGAATTGCGGTCGTGCCTTCTGTGCTTTTATTATGTGGGATTATGTTTATGCCAGAAAGCCCCCGCTGGCTGTTTGTCCATGGACAGGCAGACCGTGCGAAAGAGATATTATCTAAACTCAGAAAGAGTAAGCAAGAAGTGGAAGAAGAAATTTCAGACATTCAACAGGCGGAAAATGAAGAAAAAGGCGGTTTTAAGGAATTATTTGAGCCATGGGTACGCCCAGCATTAATCGCTGGTGTCGGTCTTGCCTTTCTGCAGCAGTTTATCGGTACCAATACGATTATTTACTATGCACCAAAAACATTCACAAGTGTTGGCTTTGGTAATTCAGCGGCCATTTTAGGAACCGTCGGCATTGGGGCAGTGAATGTCGTCATGACGTTTGTGGCGATTAAAATCATTGACCGTGTAGGGCGTAAAGCGCTGCTCTTATTTGGGAATGCTGGCATGGTCCTAAGTTTAATTGTCCTGTCAGTGGTCAATCGATTTTTCGAGGGGTCAACAGCTGCAGGATGGACAACCATTATTTGTTTAGGACTCTTCATCGTCATCTTTGCTGTCAGCTGGGGTCCAGTCGTTTGGGTGATGCTTCCTGAGCTGTTCCCAGTACATGTCCGAGGAATCGGTACGGGCGTCTCTACCTTCCTCCTTCATACAGGGAATTTAATCATCTCGCTTACATTCCCAACTTTACTAAGCGCGATGGGTATCAGTAATCTCTTCCTCATTTATGCGGTCATTGGCGTAGGTGCCTTCTTATTTGTGAAATATATGGTGGCTGAAACGAAAGGGAAAAGTCTTGAAGAAATTGAAGAAGATTTAAAAAAGAGGAACCGTGCCGTCACAGGTGAAGGAGGAAAAACGGTGTGAACAATGACCAGCTGCACGCATGCAGCTGGTTTTTCTTTGTTAAACAAACGTTTAATTAAGAAAGGACAATCTCTCATCTTCTGAACGTGCTGCATATGACATACATATGGAACAGACGGGCGAAAGGTGGAAATGAGATGAAAGGGAAAACGAGCATTGTCATCCTGACATACAATGAACTGCATTTAACGAAAAAATGTATCGACAGCATCAAGCAGCATACCCGAAGTGACCAATATGAACTCATCATCGTTGATAATGCGTCAACCGACGGGACGAAGAAATATGTGAGAGAGTTGAAAGATGTGATTTTCATAGAAAATGCAGAAAATCGAGGTTTTGCAAAGGGCTGTAATCAAGGAGCGAAAAAAGCGACAGGAGATAGCATTCTCTTTTTAAATAACGATACGATCGTGACGGAAAACTGGCTTTCTCCATTAAGAGAGGCGTTATTTGCATCAGAACGTATTGGGATGGTAGGACCAGTCTCCAATTATGTGAGTGGTCCTCAAATGGTCGAGCCATCGTATACAGATGTGAAGGAGCTCCCAGCTTTTGCGAAGAATTATACGGCTGCGAAAAAAGGTCAGAGAACTTATGTACATCGGCTTGTGGGATTTTGTCTGCTTGTGAAAAGAGAGCTTATTGAAGAGGTGGGTTTATTTGATGAACGGTTCGTGTATGGATCATTTGAGGATGACGACCTTTGTTTGAGATCCTTGCTCAAGGGATATCAGCTGCAAATCGTTCACGATTCATTTGTGCATCATCACGGTCATGCAACCTTTCGAGCGAATCAAGAAACGAACATCTCGACATTGTTTGCAGAGAACAGGCTGCGGTTTTTAGATAAATGGGGCATTGATCTCAATTTGATGACCCCTCATCCGTACTTTGCGGATCTGCTTCCTGAAGATGCTGCTTGTGTACTGGATGCGGGATGCGGCGCAGGGGCAACAGGGCTTGAACTATTGAACCGGCAGTCTGTTGACATGTACGGTGTAGAGGCTGATCCATTAAAAGCCGCCATCGCAAAGGCATATTACAAAGAAGTTATCGAGGCAAAAGCAGATGCGTACCCGTGGTTAGAGAAAGAGGCCTTTTTTGATGCCATCATTTTTTCGGATGTTTTAGAGCATGTGTCAGATCCTTGGCACATGATTGAACAAGCGCATGCATCTTTAAAACCGGGAGGCGTGATCATTTGCTGTCTGCCCAACATGATGCATGCGGAGGTGCTACTCCCGTTAATGACCGGTGATTTTACGTATCAAGATGTAGGAATTTTAGATCGAGGTCACTTGAGGTTCTTCACACCAAACACAATGCGTGCGCTTTTCCCAGACCATTTGTTTGAACGGGTGATCGAGCAGAGGATCAATGTTCCGATTGATCAAAACGTCCAATTGTTTTTTGACGAGATAGCAAGAGTAGGAGCGTCACTTGGCTTTCAAACAAAAGCGTTGACTGATCAAGTGACTCTATATCAGCTTTTACTTGTCGTGCGTAAAAAAGGCGGCTCCCCTTCGGGATAACCGCCTTTTTGCTTTACCATTTAAAGCTTTTTGTTGCACCCTCTGCACCAAAGTTCAAGATGCTGACTTTGACATCGTAATCAATGGCTGCTTCTTGGAAGAGCCTATCCCACTCGGTACCATGCCGATCCCAATAGTCAGGATATTTCATACGGAACTGCTGGTTAAACAATATGGGATCAACGCCCACTTCTTTTTGCACATGATGGATCGCTTTTTGAATGCGTTCTTTAATTTTATGAGCAAAGATCCGCTCAAATCGTTTGATATACTGCTCATCGAATGAGTTTTCAGGAGGATATTGATCCTCAGACAATTTTCCATTTGTTTGTACACTAATTTTAAAGGATACCTTTCCATTTTTCAGATAGGGCTCGACCTTCGTTTTTGCTTTTTTGATTTCATACGTTATCGGATAACCTTTGTAGGTGGCAGGTACAACGCCACCTGAAATTCGGTCCATCACCCAGTTTAAAGATTGGACATCCTTCGCAGGGATGAAACCGATCAGCTTACGTGTTTTTCCGTGAATGATGCCTGCTCCATCATAAATAAGTTCACCGTCTATCGCATCTACACTTTGCACAAGGAAGCTAACGCCCATCTGAAAGTAATCAGACGCCCGGCCAATACGTGTTGGCGGTGCGATCTTTCCGTTAAAGCTTCGATTTTTGGATGTTTCGAAGATATGCTCAACTGGGACCTTTTGCTGTGATTTCAATTTTTGGTTGATGATTTTTGACGCATCTCCTCGTGTCACGAGGAGATAGCTGCTTCGCCGAACCTCATCATCTCGAATAAAATGATTGAGTGTTCCTTGAATATCGTGTTGCTCCGCCTGGGTTTTACCAAACAAAAAGATTTTCAGGTGATCACTATAGATCGGCGGGTCCTTCAAGGCGACATTACTGACAGCCTCCAGCACATTTTTTCCCTTCGAGACAACATTCACATAGCCGGGAGAATCGGCTTCTTGTGTTCCGCCTGTTTTCGGTACAAGGTTTTGGTAGGTCAGCTTAACGCCATCCTCATCTTCCTCATCAATACCAACACCGCGTACAAACGATAGTTTTTCAATATCCTTTAAATCCCAGCATCCTGCTGATAGAAGGAAAAGACAGCAGGACAAAAAGATGAACATTACACGTCTTCCTCTCATGCAGAACGACCTCCCCATTTTTTGCGTATCATCAGCAGAACAGCTGTAATAAAAGGAATGGCTAAAACCGCGAACAATGCGTAGCCGAGTAAAGTAGAGTAGTAAAAGACTTCATTGATATTTCTCGGAAATAAAGAGAGGGCAGAGGTAATCAAAAACAGCAGCCATAGCAGTCTCGTTACATTGGTCGTCTTAAAGACCGTGTGACAGCCTTTAATCGCAAATTGGAAAAAGCCAAGCATACAAATAAACTGCTGGCACGTCCAGATCGTCAGTAAAAAAATGTCAAATCTTTCAATGAAGACCCCTTCAAGTTCTAGTGCTTGAATGAGGGAGACAGTGGGCCAGGTGAGGGATTTCGTTTCTCCAACGGTCATGGAACCAATCACAATAAAGAGCGTGAGAGAGTAGATAAGTGAGGTAATTCCGACCCCGATCGCAGCGGCCCATTTCGCCTTCGACCATTTGTCTTTATAAATAAGTGGTACAACAAACAAAATGACCTCAAAGCCTGTAAATTGAATAAATGTTTGAGAGAACAAATTACTGAAATCTTTAAACCCGTGTGCCATGACAGGACGTAAATAATCAAAATCGAATATTTTCAGACAAAACAGCATGAGCCCGATGTAAATGATCAATGCGATGGGATAAATGTACGTGACCAATTTGACGACTGGAAAAATACCACTTTTCAAATGATAGATCGCCACGAGAAGAAAAATCATCACAATCACTGCCATGGGAGTCGATTCCAGCAGGAAAAATTGGACCACTTCCCCGAGTACACGCGCTTCAAAGCCGACAATGCCTAGTAAATAGGCAATCAGCATTAAATTAAAGAACGTGCCAATGATGGCACCGGCTCCTTTTCTATTTGAGTCAAAAATGGTATCCGGCGCATTTTTTTCAGCAATCCATCCTAACAAAAAAGCAATGAAAGCAAAGATGACTCCCTGTATTAATACAATGATCCAGCCATCAGGGAATCCTGAATTGGCAGAACTGCGAGGAATGGTTAAAATTCCAGCGCCTATCATTGTAGAGCTGCACAGAATGGTGACTTGTAACAATGATAGCTTCTCAGCTCTGTACATCGTTTAATCTCCTTGTCTTTTGAGATTTTTTATTTTTGCTGTTTTCGGTCTCGATTTAAATAGCCCAATTGGTAAACGTACGTACGTATCCTTTAAATCTGAAAACGGTGAAGACAAAACAGGTGTGAAATAGTCAAAACCAAAGGTCTTTAATTGCATCAGGTGACAAAGCACAAATAAATAACACATGATTAAGCCATATAACCCCAACATCGCTGAACTGAAAATAGCCATAAACCGCAAGATACGCAGCGGGAAACTAAAGTCATAGGACGGTGCCGTAAAGTCAGCTAGTGCGGTCAGCGACACAATAATCACCATTAAGGCACTGACGATATTGGCTTGGACAGCCGCCTGACCAATGATGACGCCGCCAATGAGCCCAATTGTCTGCCCGATGGCTCTAGGAAGCCGAAGTCCAGCTTCTCGCAGCAGCTCTATCGTAAAAGACATAAGAATCGCCTCAACAACAGGAGGGAACGGAACATTCTGCCGGCTGCCTGCGATGGTGAGCGCCATCCGTGTGGGTAATAAGCCTGGATGATAAGAAACAAGTGCAATGTAAAGCCCGGGTAAAAAAATCGTGAGCAGCACGGCGATATAACGGAGTAAACGTAAAAGAGTCGCGCTAGTCCATCTCTGATAATAATCTTCAGGTGATTGCATCAAGGCTGTAAAGGTCATCGGTAAAATGAGCGCAAAAGGAGTGCCATCGAGTAAAATTGACACTTTTCCTTCAAGCACAGATGCAATCACCCGGTCAGGACGTTCTGTATTTTGAATCTGCGGGAAAATGGAGATGTGGCTGTCCTCAATTAGCTGTTCAATATAGCCGGTTTCAGGGATGTCATCCATTTTGATTTCGGTCATGCGTGATAAAACATCTTCTACTAATTTAGGGTCAACAATATCACGAACGTACACAAGGGCTGCGGACTTTTTATTGCGAGTACCTACATTCACCTTTTGAATGACAAGGTTTGGGTCATTTGCCCGCTCACGGATTAAAGCCGTGTTTTTTTCAAGATTTTCAATAAAGCCGATCCGAGGCCCTCTTACAAGGACTTCCGATTGCGGCTCTTCTACTTCTCTAAATTGAAAAAGGTTCGTTTGGAGCACAAGTGCTTGAGCCGCGCCATCTACAAATAAAATAGCCCTGCCGTTATATAACTGCTCGATGGCAAGGTTCATATCCTCGAGCACGTCATTTTGGATGCCAAAGAACGTTTTAGACAGGGCTGGAAGCGTACTAGAATCAACCTCGGTGATAGCCAGTTCCTTTTGCATGGGTGAAATGATTTGTTTGGAAAGCATCTCAAATTCTGTGAGTCCTTCAACGTACATGAGACATGCAGAGATAGCAGAAGGGCCAAATGAAAATGAGTGGAACACGATATCATCACTTTTCCCGGCAAAGCTTTTGACGCGCTTGATGACGGACGCTATATCTTGTTCAATACGACTTTTCATAATACCTCACCCTCATGTCATGTTTTTTATAGAGTGACTCGGATGGTGGAGAATTATGCAAATAGAAAAAAGAGAATCCCTGCAAATAGGAATTCTCTCGTCTGTTTATCTCGCAAGCCAACCGCCATCAACTGCTAAAATATGACCGTTCAAATAATCAGAGGCTGGTGAGCTAAGGAAAACAGCCGCACCGGCTAGATCCTCAGGCTTTCCCCAGCGCCCGGCAGGGATTCGTTTGAGAATCTCTTCATTTCGATTTTCATCGTCCCGAATGGCTTGCGTGTTATTGGTCGCAATGTAACCAGGAGCGATCGCATTCACTTGTATATGCTGGTTCGCCCATTCGTTTGCAAAAGCCTTCGTCAGCCCTGCGACTGCGTGTTTACTTGCTGTATAAGCGGGGACAAAGACACCGCCTTGAAACGATAGAAGGGAGGCGATATTGACGATTTTCCCTTGCCTATTTTTCAGCATCTGCCGCCCAACCATTTGGGTGAGGAAAAAGAGACTATTGATATTCACATCCATGACCGTATGCCAATCTTCCTCTGAATAATGAGCGGCCTGCTCTCTTTTAATGGTGCCAGCATTATTGATTAAAATATCGATAGTATGCTTTTGTAACATGGCATCGACAGCCTGCTTTGCAGTTTGAGGGTCGGAAAAGTCAACCTGAACCGCATGAAACGAGCGGCCCGCCTGTTCGACTAGTGTTTTCGTTTCCTCAAGCGGTGTGTGGTGGTATGTGCCGATAATATCTGCGCCTGACCTGGCAAGCGCCACAGCAATGCCCTGCCCAATGCCGGTTCCGGGACCTGTCACAAGGGCTGTTTTGCCTTCAAGAGAAAAGAGGGACGCTACATAGGATGCTGTCGTCATCACATTACCTCAGCTGGTCCATTGGGACAAAGTCCATATCTTTAAACGTATAGTTCTCGCCCGCCATCGCCCAAATAAATGAATAATTCGATGTACCCGAGCCTGAATGAATGGACCAGGCAGGAGAAATGACCGCTTCCTCATTGGCCACAACGAGGTGTCTTGTTTCAGATGGCTCCCCCATAAAATGAAAGACACGAGCATCTTCTTCGATATCAAGATATAAGTACACTTCCATACGCCGATCATGAATATGAGCGGGCATCGTATTCCACGTGTTATTGGTTTCAAGCTGAGTGATTCCCATCATGAGCTGACAGCTTTGGATACCGTTTGCGTGGATGACTTGATACAGGTTTCGTACGTTTGAAGCAGACGCTTCCCCTAAGTGATTCGGTGTTAATTCAGCGATGGCTGCTTTTTGCGTAGGGTACGCTTGATGAGCTGTGGCTGATACAAGATAGAACTTGGCTCCCTCGCCTGATGAACTAGCAAACTGTACATCTTCGTGCCCAAGCCCAATATATAAGAAATCTTTGTGCTCCAGTACAAAGGCTTCACCATCAACAGTGACTGTTCCTTGACCGCCGACATTTACAATGCCGATTTCTCGTCTTTCAAGGAAATATTCCGTACGTAGAAAGTCGCCCGCATCTAATTTGAGCGGCTCTGCAGATGGCATGACTCCGCCAATCACCACGCGGTCCTCATGTGAATAGTAGAGCTTTAATTCACCGCTGACGAATAGTGTAGGAATATGAAAATGACGACGAAGTTCCTCTGTTGTAAAACGTTTGACCTGCTCAGGGTGTACAGCATAACGATTTTCCATTTGAAATAAGCCTCCCTTTCCATCTGAAACAAAGTATGGGTATTTTATTTGGTATCGGTTTCAAGGAAAATTTTAGAGGAAAAAGAGAGTGCCGTCAACTGTTATTTTGAAATCGCTTTCTTTTTGTTTATTTAAATGGTTTTTTGTCATCTCCAATCAAAAAAATCTTCTGGAATTTAAGAAATTATGATATGCTCATTTTAAGTTATTTGAAATCGGTTTCGAAACAAATGAGAAGATATTGATTGTGGGAGTTTTTTGAATGAAAGAGAAAAAGCAAACGAAAGTGACCATCAACGAAGTGGCCGCTTATGTAGGTGTTTCAAAATCAACTGTATCCAGATATATCAATGGCAGAACAAATGAAATTTCTACTGAAAAGGTCAAAAAAATTAAAAAAGCCATTGAGGAACTGCATTATCGTCCGAGTCAGCTCGCTCAAGGTTTGAAAGTAAGGAAAAGCAAGGTCATTGGGTTCATTGTAGCCGACATTACGAACCCATTCTCTGTAGCGACACTTCGCGGAGTCGAAGAAATTTGTGATGAATATGGATACAGCATCATGGTATGCAACACAGATAACCGGCCAGAAAAAGAACGAGAAATGCTCCTCAAGCTGAATGCGCATTATATTGAAGGGCTCATCATCAATACGACCGGCCAGAACAATGACATTTTGCAGGATTTTAAGAAAGACGGTGTGCCGATTGTTCTTGTTGACCGGAAATTATCTGAACTAAAAGTCGACACAGTGACAACAAATAACCGTGATATCACGATCCAGTTGCTTCAACAAATGTATGAGAGAGGCTATGAACACATCGCCTTCTTTACTGAGCCGGTCGATGGGATCAGTCCTCGTGAAGAACGAAAAGAAGCATATGAACAGACAGCCATGAGTAAACATAAGAAGCCTATCATTGCAGAAATTGATTTGAAACAAAAGGAACAACTGCGAGAAGAGCTTGTCCATTTTGTCCAATTAAGCCAGCAGAAAAAAGCAATTTTAGCAGCCAATGGATTACTTATGCTGAAGCTGATCAGTGAGCTTGTAGAACTCGGGTTAAAGATTCCAGAAGATATAGGCATCGCAGGCTTTGATGATACAGAATGGTATAAGCTGATTGGGCCTGGAATCACAACGGTTGCCCAGCCATCTCATGAAATGGGGAAAGCCGCCATGCAAAAAATCAAGACTCGGCTTGAAGGGGATGAAAGTGCGCCCCAAACCATTCAGCTTGATGGAGAAATCATCGTAAGAAAATCCTTATAAACAACAGACAGAGAAGAGTATACATACGTGCATGCTCTCTCTTTTTCAACTAATTTGAAACCGGTACCGAGAAAGGGGAGAAATGAGTGAAAGCATTGGATGCGGTCACATTTGGGGAATCAATGGCGATGTTTTACGCAAAAGAAGCCGGAGAGCTTCATCAAGTGCATACATTTCAAAAGGCGCTTGCTGGTGCCGAAAGTAACGTAGCAGTCGGTTTGGCGAGGCTAGGTTTTGATGTGGGATGGATGAGCAAAGTCGGAGCAGATTCACTTGGCACATTTATTTTAGAAGAGCTTCAAAAAGAAGGAGTCGATACAAGTGCAGTGATCCGTTCAAATGATGGGTCTCAAACAGGGATATTACTTAAATCCAAAGTGATGGATGGAGACCCTGATGTCACGTATTATCGTAAAGGCTCTGCTGCGAGCACAATGAGTCCAAGCGACTTTCCCGCGAATTATTTCAAACAGGCAGGACATCTCCATATGACAGGTATTCCGCCTGCATTATCCAGTGAAATGAGAGCGTTTTCTTTTCATGCTCTTCAAAAGATGAAAGAAGCAGGCAAAACCATTTCATTTGATCCAAACCTTCGGCTGCAGCTATGGGAAGAGGAGGAAGATATGATCCATACAGTGAATCAGATGGCTTTTCAAGTGGATTGGTTTTTTCCGGGGCTTGCAGAAGGACAAAGGCTCACAGGCTGTCACGAGCCGGAAGAGATTGCAGATGTTTATTTGCAAAAAGGCGTCAAGCTTGTGGTCATTAAGCTCGGTGCAGAAGGTGCTTTTTATAAAAGTACATCCAGTCAGGGGATTGTGAGCGGCTTTTATGTGTCAGATGTCGTGGATACAGTCGGTGCCGGTGATGGGTTTGCCGTGGGGGTTATCAGCGGGTTACTGGACGGTTTATCATATGAAAAATCTGTGACAAGAGGCAATGCTGTAGGGGCTCTTGCGGTGATGTCTCCAGGCGATAAGGACGGCCTGCCTACTCGGGAAGAGCTTCAGGCCTTTATGAAAGAAGCCAAGCGATATCACAGACGGGAATATATGAAGGAGGATGAAGGATATGGGAAAGTCAGCAAGTTTGAGCGTTAAAGAACGTCTCGTGGCTTGTAAGCTGATCGCAGTGGTGAGAGCGGAGAGCGAAGCAGAAGGCATTGAGATCATTGAGCGTTTAAAGAAAAAAGGCGTTCGTGCCATTGAAGTGACGTATACCACGCCCAATGCTGAACACATCATCGCATCCTTTCAGCATGAGCAAGATCTGATTGTAGGAGCAGGCACAATCACCACCCTTCAGCAGGCGCAATCAGCCATTGACGCAGGCTCACAATTTATTGTCAGTCCAGGGTATCTCCCTGTCATTGGAGAGCATCTCTCATTTCACGACACACTCTATGTACCAGGTGTCCTCACCCCAAGTGAAATCATGCATGCAAAAGCAGCTGGATACTGCTTGCTCAAACTTTTTCCAAGCGGCTCCTTCGGTTTATCCTATATGAAAAACTTACAAGGCCCATTTCCAGACATTGAATTTATTCCAACGGGGGGTATTCATCCAGCCGATGTGCCAAAATGGCTGAAAGCAGGTGCAGTGGCAGTAGGGGTCGGAAGTCAGCTGGAAAGCAGTACGGCAGAAGAATTACAAGCGGTTCTTTCTTCATAAATAGGCGCTATCAAATGAACAACTGGCAGATGAATGCCGGTTGTTTGTTCGTTTAGCTGACATAATAGCAGGTGAATGCTGACTCTTCACGTGTCAGCTTAGAGACAGGTGCGATGTCTTTTTTCGAGCCAGCAAGAAAACTATATGAGAGTGTTGGGTTTTATATTTGTCCGCCTTTCGGTTCATATCAAGAAGATCCAAACAGTTTATTTATGACAAAGGAATTATAGAGGTCGAGAGAGTATGCTTATAAGCAGCTCTTTTTTTATGCGCAATTTTTGAAAGGGGGAGGATGTGGTGAAAGTATCAAAGTGGATCGGGGTGAGTGCCTTTCTCACTTTTTGTGTCGTATCTGTCATTTTTTTAACATCATTAGGTCAAGATTTATTTAAAATTGAAAGCGCTTCCGAAAAAGCGTCAACAACCTATCAATATCACTTTGTCCTTGTACCGGAGGAACTTGATAATGAATATTGGCAGCTGGTACAAAAGGGAGCTGCTGATGCGGCAGCCGCTCATCGCGTGTATTTAGAATATTTGGGTCCGAAGCAAGCCGATATAGACGACCATTTGAAAACCATTGATATGGCAATCGCAGGGCATGTCGATGGCATTATGACACAGGGACTTGATGCGAAGAAATACAAACCGCTTTTTCAGAAGGCGAGGGATAAAGGCATTGATGTTGTCACCGTTGATACGGATGCAGAGGGGAGCAAGCGTCAAGTGTATGTAGGCACAGACAATTATTATTCTGGCTTTATCGCAGGACAGGCACTCATTGCAGATACAAAAGGCGAACAGTATGTAGGAATTGTCACAGGCAGGCTTGATGCCGTTCATCAAAAGCAGCGCGTCAAAGGGTTTCGAGACGCCGTCGCCGTTGAAAAACGCATTCATATTGCTGGAATAGAAGAATCAGCCATTACCAAATCAGGGGCCTCCGGTGCCGCGTATAAACTATTAAACGATCATGCGAAGCTCACTGCATTTTACGGTACGAGTGCATTAGATGGTGCAGGTATCATTCAAGCAACAGCGCAATATCAATCGTCTACAGATGTCTATGTACTCGCATTTGATACGTTACCAGATACGATTCAGGCGCTCGATGATGGAGAGATTGATGCAGTCGTTGTTCAGCACCCTTATGAAATGGGCTACCAAGCAGTGGAATCGCTTGTGCGTTTGCAGAAAGGTGAAAAAGAAGAACCGCTTCAGTACACAGGAACGAGTGTGATTCGGCGCGAGGATCTGCCGCTGCAGCAAACAGACAGAAGGCAGTGGGTCCAGCCGTGAGAAGGATTCGAAGTAAGTTGCTACTGGCATTTTTAATCCTTGTGTTTGTTGGTATCGTGGCCGCTTTTTTCGTCTATTGGAGCAGCTCGAATATCACATCAGAATATAGCAGAAGCTTTCGTTCTTTTCTCCTGCTTAATGATATATCGACAGAGGCAAAAACGATGTATGAAAAGGTCAATGCGTATGCGATTGAAAAGGATCAGCAGTTTGCCAAAGAATATCTAGCTTCAAAACAAATAATGAAATCCTACGACCAGGCATTGCGAAAAGATGCCGGGCTTCATGCGGCAATTCCTTCTATTGAAAAATATCAATATATGATGCGGACGCTCATCAATGAGAGTGATGCGACCATGACACATGTAAAAGAAGGGAAAATCAAAGAATATGCAGCAAGTGTAAGGGAGGTGAGAACCGTCTCCTCTTACATACAAGAGCAAACGATGACCCTGCTTGATGATGAATTGTCTGAGTATCAAGTACTCTATCAATCTCTGCAAAAAAGACACCGAACCTATGCGCTCTTTACCTTATGTTTGTTTACGCTGTCCATTGGGGTCGCTTTATGGATGGCGTATATGATTGCTGGCGGGATATCAAGACCGATCGTCCATCTCTCTCGAAGCGTAAAGGAAGTATCCGAAGGGAACTTTGATGGAGCGGACTTGCATGTCACCTCAAAGGATGAAATTTCTGTATTAAATGAGGCTTTTCAGCGAATGCGTCAAGAGATGAAAATGATGATTGAAGAGATGAAACAAAAGGCAGCCTTAGATCAAAAAATCAAAGACATGAAGCTGAAAACGCTGCAAAACCAAATGAACCCACATTTTTTATTTAATACATTAAACATCGTCTCACGCATGGCTTACTTAGAATCAGCGGATGCCACATCGAGGTTGATCCAATCCGTTTCCACTCTCATGCGTTATTCGCTGTCAGCTCTCAGTGCATCCGTTACGCTCGAACAAGAAGTAAAAGTGGTCAAAGAATATTTTCATATACAAGAAACAAGATTTGCCGATCGTATCACATGCAAAACGACCATAGATGAATCGTGTTTATCTGTACATATCCCAAGTCTCACCTTACAGCCGCTTGTTGAAAATGCCTTTATTCATGGCGTTGAACCGAAGGAGGAAGGCGGGCTTGTCGAGCTCTCGATCTATCAAGAAGGCGGCTATGTGATGATTCGGATTCGGGACAATGGGATGGGAATCAATGAACAGGAGAAAAGGAGATTGCTATCAGAAAAAGAAGAGGAAGATCCAAACATCTTGAGTAAAGGGCATTCGACAGGGATCGGTCTTCGAAATGTGATGTCAAGGCTGCATTTGTTTTACGGGGTAAAAGATGCCCTTCAAATTGACTCAAAGCCAAACGAAGGCACCACCATTCAATTGGCTATTCCGATAAAGGAGGGACCTGCATGCTGAATGTGCTGATTGTGGATGATGAAAAAATAGAACGACTAGCGATGCGGAAGTTCATGACGGATTGGCTTCCAGAGTGTCATATCGCAGGAGAAGCTGAAAATGGAAAAAAGGCGGTTGAATTCGTGCGGACTGAGCCCGTTCATCTTGTGCTCATGGATATTCAGATGCCTGGAATGGATGGACTCATAGCGATCAAGCAAATCAAAGCGATCAGTCCTCATACAAAATTTATTATGCTGACAGCCTACGATACGTTCGATTATGCCAAGCAAGCGATGCAAGAAGGGGTGAAGCAATATCTCGTCAAACCGGCTGACAAAGATGAAACCATCACCGCCATTCGAACGGTTGCGGCAGAGATTCAGCAGGAGGCGTCTCAGCGGCAGGCGGTGGCGGCCGGGCAGCAGTCAAAGTGGCTTGAAGCTCATGTCATAAACGGTCAATCCTATACCTCTACGGAGTTTCAACAACTGTTTCATGAATTCGAAGCAGGTCTTGTCATCGCTGTGCAGCGGACAATCGGGGATCAGCTGTTGATGGATTTACAGACATCTCCCCTTTTTCATACGGTACCGATTCAGGTGAGTGGTGAGTTGTTTACATGTCTCATTTATCGTCACCAAGCGCCTGGTCATTTAAAGGCAGATGTCCTACAGGCGATTCGAACTGCCACCACAAACGATCAGCCTTTACCTGTCGTTGGCATAGGACACCCGGTCTCAAATCCGCTTTATCTTCAGAAAAGTGCAGCAGAGGCGAAGCTTGCCTATTATCAGCGAAAAAAGAGCCCCGGCGTTGTTCGTTATGGTTTTTACCAAACAGAAGAACAGTCTCATCCATTGATCCATCTGCCGGAGCTTGCAGACGATATGATGCAGGCAATGGAAGAAGGGAGAAGAGAGGATGCGCTCGCTTTATTCGATGCCTTTGAGCTAGAGGGGGCGACCCTTTCACAACTAAAAGAGCTGCTGATTTTATTTAAATCACGGCTACGAACAGACTGGCCAATATTAACGATCAGCACCGCAGTTGAATGCCGTCAGTGCTGTGAATATTTATTTGACGTGTACGAAGCAAGAAACCAGACTGTGAATGATATCGAGCGGGCAAAGCGATACATCAAAACGCATTTTTGTGAACAGATCACGCTGGAGCAGACTGCCGCCTATGTTGATTTAAGTCCAACCTATTTCACAAAACGGTTTAAAGACGAGACAGGGCTGACATTTAAAGAGTATGTGACCACCTGCCGGCTGGATAAAATCAAACAGCTTCTCAAAGACAGCTCGCTTAGTTTAAAAGAAATTACTTATCAGGCAGGATATACAGACCCCAATTACGTCAGCCGTGTGTTTAAGAAGATGGTGGGTTGTTCACCGAAGGAATATCGAAAACAGACCGTAAAAAAATGAAGAATTCCATAAAAAAGTGAAGAAGTTTGCCTAAAAAAAAGCAAGGATCTGCCATTATACTTATTATGATAACGCTTACAAAATAGGGATGGGGGATCAATCATGAAGGTTAAATTAGGCTTTACGCTGTTAGTGCTTTGTATGCTTATCGTCACTGCCTGTAGTTCATCGACGAGCTCAGGTGCGAAAAAAGAGGGCGGAGCAGAAAAGCTCGACATTTTCTCTTGGTGGACTGGAGCAGGTGAAGAGGACGGACTGAAAGCACTTATTCAATTGTTTGAAGAGAAAAATAAAGACATCCCAATTGAAAATGCAGCCGTCGCAGGTGGTGCTGGTACAAATGCAAAGGCTGTTCTGACTAGCCGGATGCAAGGAAATGACCCGCCAGCTACATTCCAAGTACATGGCGGAGCGGAGCTGAATGAGAGCTGGGTCGCAGCAGGCAAAATGGAGCCGCTGGACGATCTATATGAAAAAGAAGGCTGGAAGGACAAATTTCCGGAATCACTCATCGACCTTGTCAGCAAAGATGGGAAAATCTATTCAGTACCAGTGAATATTCATAGGGGCAATGTGCTTTGGTATAACAAGAAGGTATTTGATGATGCAGGCTTAGAGCCGCCAACGACCTTTGATGAATTTTTCAAAACAGCAGATGCATTAAAGAAAAAAGGCATTACACCGCTTGCACTTGGTGATAAAGAGCCTTGGGCAGCGACGCATTTGTTTGAGAGTGTGCTTCTCGGCGTTTTAGGCGCTGGTGGATATCAAAAACTTTGGGCTGGCGACATGAAAATGGATGACGCAAAAGTGAAGGAAGCGGCAGACATCTTTGGACGTATGCTTGAATATGTCAATGATGACCACAGCTCACGTAACTGGCAGGATGCCTCGCAGCTCGTAGCAAAAGGGGAAGCTGCAATGAATGTCATGGGCGACTGGGCGAAGGGGTACTTTGTGAATGATCTGGATCTGAAGGTGAATGAAGACTTTGGATACGTGGCGACTCCTGAAACAGAGGGAAGCTTTATGGTGATCACCGATACATTTGGACTGCCAAAGGGCGTGAAACAGCCAGAAAACGTGAAGAAATTCTTATCTGTCTTAGGATCTGTGGAAGGACAGGATGCATTTAATCCGCTGAAGGGATCGATTCCGGCACGTGTGGATGCAGATGTTTCTAAATATGATGAATACGGAAAATCGGCGATGAAGGCATTTAAAGAATCAAAGCTGGCGCCGTCTCTCGCGCATGGTTCAGCTGCTGAAGAAGGGTTTGTGACAAAAGCGAATCAAGCCGTCAATATCTTCGTCACACAAAAAGATAGCAGCCAGTTTGTTTCATCTTTAAAAGATTCAATGAAATAAAGACGAGGAGGCGGCGACTAAGCACCGCCTCTTTTTTAAAAAGGAGTGTAGCTTCATGCGTATGGATACATCGCCGATCACAAAAGCAGCAACACCTAAAGTCAAACGTGTTCAGAAAAAATGGAGTGGGGATCAGCTGCTTGCGCTTCTATTTTTAGCCCCGTCGGCTGTGTTGTTATTCATCTTTGTTTACGGCTTTATTGGCTGGACAGGGTATGTGTCATTATCAAATTGGACCTCGCTTGTTCCTGATTTCTCTTTCGCAGGGCTTCAAAACTATATGATGCTGTTTCAAGATTTCCGCTTTCAGTCTGATCTTCGGAACACGGTCTTTTTTACTCTATTCTTTATTGGAGCCGTTATTGCCTCTGGGCTCGCACTTGCGATTTTACTAGATCAGAAGATCAAGGGTGAATCTCTATTTCGGAATTTATTTTTCTTTCCAATGGCCCTTTCCTTCGTTGTGACAGGGGTCGTCTGGCAATGGATTTTAAACCCGTCCACTGGGGTGAATCTATTTTTAAAGACGCTTGGTATCCAGCCTAAGTGGTACACGGATACGAACATTTTAGCCGGATTTGTCTGGGGGAAAATTGAGTTTGGTATCCCTGCGGCAATGATTGCCGTCGTGATTGCAGCTGTTTGGCAGATGACTGGATTTTCTCTAGCGATGTATTTGGCTGGTTTGAGAGGCATTCCAGAGGAAGTAAGAGAGGCTGCTAGAATGGATGGCGCAACCGAGTGGCAGATTTACCGGAAGATTATTTTTCCTCTATTAAAACCGATTACTGCAAGTGTCATTATCATCATGGCTCATATTTCATTAAAGATTTTCGATTTGATTTACTCGATGACAGGACCGGGTGCAAACTTTGTCACAGATGTTCCGGGTGTTTACATGTTTGAAATGACCTTTAGAGGAAACCATTATGCAGGCGGTGCCGCCATCGCGATTGTTATGCTGATCTCTGTTGCGGTCTTTATCGTGCCATATCTCCTGTCAAGCCGAAAGGGGGCGTCATCATGACAGCTAGATGGTTTGTCCGTCCAGTCCTTTATGCTTTATTGATTTTGTGCAGTCTCTTTTTTCTGATGCCAGTCTATGTCATGCTCGTCACAAGCTTGAAGCCATTAAGTGAAGTGACCCTTGAGAAAATGTGGGCGCTGCCGTCAACACTCGATTTTTCAAGCTATCAAATCGCATTTGAAAAGCTAGCGCCCAATTTAATGAATTCTCTTTATCTAGTCATTCCGGCTACCTTATTGTCAGCTGTCTTAGGGGCGATGAATGGCTATGTCCTATCAAAATGGCGTTTCAAAGGGTCAGAAGTGGTCTTTACACTGATGCTGTTTGGAATGTTTATTCCATATCAAAGTATCCTCATTCCACTCATTCAATTTTTACGCGAAGTCGGATTGTATAATTCGATTCCAGGTTTGGTGCTTGTCCATGTCGTATATGGACTCCCAATCACAACGCTCATGTTTCGAAACTTCTATGTGAGCATTCCTGATGAAATGATTGAATCGGCAAAAATGGACGGTGCAGGATTTATCGGGATTTTCAGACATATGATTCTTCCGCTTTCGATCACAGGATTTGTTGTGGTCGCGATTTGGCAGTTCACAAATGTATGGAATGAGTTCTTATTTGCAGTCACGATGACCACTGCAGAGCATCAGCCAGTGATGGTTGCCTTGCAAAATCTATCTGGCAGTCAAATTGTGCAATGGAACGTCCAAATGGCAGGGGCGATATTGGCCGCACTGCCGACACTTTTGGTTTATATTCTGCTCGGAAAATACTTTGTCAAAGGGCTTCTCGCAGGCTCTGTCAAAGGATGAAATATTTTTGTGTTATCGTTTTCATTTGGTGTACTGAAAGGATTGACTTCTCTTTAGATAGCGTCATAATAAAAGTTGAGACTTGCTAGTTTTCATCAAGCTTGGCAAGGATTATCAAAGGGTAGCAAAGGGAGGAGTCATCCTGAATGAAGCAGTCACCAATTTTTTTACTGCCTGAATTGAAGGAGAGAATATGGGGAGGTACAGCCTTAAGAGATCAATTTGGCTATGATATTCCTTCTGATCAAACGGGAGAATGCTGGGCAATTTCTGCTCATCCAAACGGACCAAGTGTCGTGCAAGACGGTCCATATAAAGGGAAAACGCTGATCGAACTATGGGACAATCACAGAGAATTGTTCGGGGGAATAAAAGGCGATCGATTCCCGCTGTTAACCAAAATTTTAGATGCAAACCAAGACTTGTCCGTTCAAGTTCATCCAGATGATGATTATGCGGAAAGACATGAAAATGGCGAGCTTGGAAAAACAGAATGCTGGTATATCATTGACTGCAAAGAAGGAGCAGAAATGATCTATGGGCACAATGCAAGAACACGAACTGAGCTTGTGACCATGATGAACAGTGGAGATTGGGAAGGTCTTTTGCGTCGTGTGAAGATTAAGCCTGGTGATTTTTATTATGTGCCAAGCGGTACCATTCATGCGCTGTGCGAAGGAACGCTTGTCCTCGAAACGCAGCAAAGCTCAGATACAACCTATCGAGTATATGATTATGAACGAAAAGATCAGAATGGCAATGAACGTGAACTTCATTTTGCGCAAGCCATTGATGTCACAACGGTTCCCCATGTAGATGGTTATGCAGATGAATCAGTTGAAACACGCCGTGGGCTGACCATTCGAACTTTTGTTGAAGCAGAGTATTTCTCTGTGTATAAATGGGAAATTGATCAAGCAGTAGAGCTTTCACAAGATTATCCGTTTTTGCTGTGCAGTGTAATTAGCGGGGAAGGGGCTCTAACGCATGATGGACATACATATCCACTGCCTAAAGGGGCTCATTTTATCCTGCCAGCTGAAACAGGGAGCTTCTCAATTGAAGGAACTTGTGAGCTGATTGTATCGCATATATAAAGGAAAAGAGGACTTCGACGGGGTCCTCTATTTTTCTATTGCATAAATGACTTGAAAGAGTACTTGTTTTTGTCGATAAAGAGATTAGTAGACTATTATGCAAAGTAAGAGAGGGACAGTGAACGTGAAAAAAACCATCAAGATTATGTTACTCGCAGCTGCCTTTGGTATGACAATACAGACGGGCAAAGAAGCGCAAGCAGCCTCCTATGTCGATCAATCCATTTATACGATGAACACCTCAAAGGTATTTACAACAGAATCAGAAGTAAAAAAAGCAGTGGAAACATTGAAGAAGGACAAAAAGTGGACAGCCACTTATCAAACCTCAGGAAACACGTCGACCTATCAGCTCACTGCCTCAGGATATGAGTCACAAGCAGCAGCGAGTGCAAGTGCAGCTGCATTAAAAAAAGAGACGGGCATGAGCGGTACAGTGTCGCCAGTAGGTGACCGTCTTCCTTTACAAAAGGTCGTATCTGACCCCGTCAATGATCAAGCTCAGGCGAAAAAGCTCTCGCTCGAGCTAACGAAAACATCAGGACTTAATAGCACCTATGAAGTCATCAATCAAAGCAGACCTTCTTATCAGGTCATTTCAGGAACCATTGATTCTGAAACGAAAGTCAAAAGTATTCAAACCGAATTACAAAAGCAGGCCGGTGTCACCAGTACATACCAAACTGAAAACAAAGCTGGCACTGTGTATCAGTTGATTTCAGGCGGTATCGTTGGACAAAGTAAAGCGAATACGATCCTACAAGGCTTTCAAAAGGAGTCTGGTTTAAAAGCGGTGCTTCAAACGGTGACAGCAGGCAAGCCATATTACATCGTCACATCAGCTGCACAAGTGAGCCAGTCAAAAGCACAGACGCTTCTTACCCAGCTCCAAAGAGAAGCAAAGATCAGCGGGAAGATTCAAAAGACAGGCGCTTTAAAAAATGTGTATCGCTTGGAATCAGGCTATTTCAAAGACAACAAACAAGCATCCTCAGCTGCGGCCCAGATTAAGAAACAAACCGGCGCTACAGGGACTGTGCAGCGAGTGGGAAAAACAAAAAATTATATCGTGAAGCTCAATCAACTGAACGATACAGCATACGGAAAAACGGTGGCCTTTTTCAAGAAAAAGAAATGGCGCTACACATCAAAAAAGATCTCTTCTACACAGCCATATCAAGTAGTGACTGGAAACCTATTGGGAGATGATCAAGCGAAAAAAGCAGCAGCTTTCTTCCAAAAGAAAAAGGTATCCGTGACAACGAAAAAAACAGGTAAAGCATCTGACAGCACGTATCGACTTGTCGTCAATCAATCAGCGGACCAAGCGAAAATAAATAAAGGTGCCGCATATTTAAAAACGCAGAAGGTGACAAGCAGCATCACAACAAGTAAGGGACAAGCTGTCAGCAAAACGTATAGTCTCAAGACAACACCTGTATATGAGCAAAGTAAAGTCAAGCAGGCTCAAGAAATTATCAAGAAAAATGGCGTTGCCAGCAGTACAAAAACGCTGACAGAAGCGGTTAAACAATACCGGATCACGACAGAGCCGACGGTGAATCAGACAAAACTGAATCAAGCGCTAAGCTATTTAACGAAACAAAAAATGAAAGCAGCTGCTCAAAAAACAGGCGCAGCTGATTATGCTCAATATCAGATCAAAACCGGTGCCATCTCAACAGCCGCATTGCGCGATCAAGGCATGGCATTTTTCAAAAAACGGAATGAACCAGCTGCTTATCAAACAACAACGAAGCCAACCTACAAAATCAACATTACGCAGCAATTCACAGGATTACCAACTGTAAATGCAGCGATTGCTTTTGTGAAAAGTCAATATGGCTGGACAGCTACAGCTGTAAAAATCAAAAATGGCCCAATGGTCATGCAAACGAACTACAACCTCACTGTCAATGAGATGGTGAACAAGCAAATGAAGGTGTCACCACAGACCGATGGCGCAGCCTATGTATATGCACCATATGTCGACACGGCGACGTCAACTGTGAATACGGACGGCTTAAATGTTCGTTCGACACCTGATTCGAGCTCTGCAAGCAACATCGTGGCACAGCTGAATAAAGGAGCAAAAGTGAAACAGCTTGGGAAAGAAGGAAACTGGATCAAGATCAGCCTTGGCTGGAGAAATGCAAGTGCAGCAGAGGTGCAAAAATATGTAGACCCAGCCAATATTGCGGAGGGCACTCAATCTTATTTTCAATTTCTGAAACTCTCTGAAGCTGCGAATCTCAATCCGGCAGAAGTGAATTCAAAGATTCTAGCAGGCAAAGGGATTCTTGCAGGTAAAGGACAAGCCTTTATTACGGCAGCGAAAACGTATCATATCAACGAAATTTATCTCATTTCTCACGCGTTGCTTGAAACAGGTAACGGAGGTTCCATTTTAGCGAATGGTACGATGTTTAATGGAAAGAAAGTATATAATATGTATGGCATTGGCGCATACGACAGCAATCCGAATTACCTCGGTGCAAAATATGCGTATGAACAGCAATGGTTTACGCCAGAAGCAGCCATTATTGGCGGGGCAAAATTCATTGGCAACAGCTATATCAATCACGCCACATACAAACAAGATACGATTTATAAAATGCGCTGGTCTAGTGCAGCGACTCATCAATATGCAACAGATATTGGCTGGGCATATAAGCAAGTCACTCGTATGTATAGCTTGTATAACTTACTTGATAACTATACGCTGTATTATGATATCCCGGTTTATAACAAATAAAAAAACGTCCGTGCTTCCTAATGAGAAGCCGGACGTTTTTTGTGTAAGAGCTGCTGTTCAATAAAGGATAAGAGTTGCTCACTAGACCTTCCCTTTGAATATTGATTCCATTCCTCGGCGAAGGTTTTGATTCGTTTTAGTTGATCTGATTCATTTAGATGAAGCAGTTCCTTCAAGAGCATGGTTTGAGTGATACAAGCCTTCCCAGGAATGATGTCCTCATACCGATCAACTAAGCCGCGCTTCTCTCGATAAGTGTCTAAGTCATAGGTGAAGAACAAAACAGGCTTTTCAAGCAGCGCATATTCAAACACGATCGACGAGTAATCTGTGATCAGGACATCGCATGCACAAAGCAATGGATAAAGCGGCTGATCGGACACATCAAATATCCATTCATCGTCTGTTTCCGCCTTCGCTAAATGTTTGACCGCAGGATGAAGCTTGACGAGCAGAATATAATCGCCGTTTAGCTCTGTTTGTAATTGCTCCTTTGAAAAAGGCAGGACAAGCCCGTCCATTGCAAAGTCTCGATAGGTCGGTGCATAAAGCAGGATCTTTTTCCCTTTAGGAAATTCGTTTGGCTTCAAGGAAGACGGGCGCTGATCATAGTACACATCCGTCATCGGGACCCCAGTTGGTAAAAAACGTTCATCATTGACTCCAAATGAAGACTTAAAAATCTCGCGCATATGATCTGAGCCTGTAACGATATAATCGAAAGACGTATAGACTCGTTTGAACCGTTTGATGTCACGAGGACTTCGTTCCGAATTTGAAGCATCTTCAAGACCGAATTTTTTCAACGCCCCATTAGCATGCCATACTTGAATACAGGTGGTAGAAGGACGTTTTCTGAGTACAGTTGTCATGAGAAAGTAATTATCTGTCACGACAACCTTGCTTTTAAACATCGTATAAATACATTGAATGAGATGGAGAGGATTTTTTTCATGAAAATAGCGAAATGACAGATGAGACTCGTCCTTTTCTATCGCAGAAGCATGCTTCGTATAGAGGACAGTAAGCTTCATCGTCATGTTCGCCTGTTGTTGATAAGTATCAATAAGAGCAGCTGCATTCTCTTGAAATGAAACAAGCAGCGTCACCTGGTTTTCCCGTGGTTTGACGCCGCTCATCAGCCATCCTATGAAAGAAACGAAAGCTGCATAGCATAAAATGATCATTGAGCGTATATTTATCATTGGTCAGTCTCTCACAGCTGCTTCGTCTGATCCTTTACTTGCTCAGGATAGTAACGTTTTTTCCCTTTGTTTTCTTTCAATACGGCAAAAGCGTATTTAGGAATATTCAGCATTCGTTTCCATCTCCATGGATTCACAACAAGTCTGTACAGCCATTCTGTATTTGTTTTAATCATCCAGCGTGGTGCACGCTTCACCGTTCCGCTAAATACATCAAAGCTTCCGCCTAAACCGATGCAAACAGCCTGCGGGAATAAATGACGGTATTCATAAATAAAGTTCTCCTGATTTGGATAACCTAAAGCAACGAACACCATATCTGCTTTCGAGCGAGCGATTTGCTTTGCTACGAAACGTTTATCGGCTTGATAACCGTCACAGCTGCCTGCAATGACCACATTTGGATATTCCGTATCAATTCGCTGTTTAACAGCCTCAAGCACTTCTTTTTTTGCCCCATATAAAAAGATACTTTTAGACTGCTTGTTTGCTAGATCAAGCATAGACATGAAGACATCAAAGCCAGCAATTCTTGACTTCAGCGGACTTTGTGTCAAACGTGACATCAAGACGACGCCTACACCATCCGGCAGCACATAATCCGCAGAAGAGACAACTTGATGGTACGCATGATCCTTCATAACAGCATAGCCAATCTCTGGATTGACAGTCGCAATCATGGCGCCTCTTCTTTGAGAAATATGATGGTGATTCATATAGCTAATAAATTCATCTAGGTCGCCGTTTACATAAGAAAGGTTAGAGACCACTTCTGTTTGCATTGTTTAGACCTCCTTTTTCATCTTGTTATCTATGAACGTTCATTGTAAATTCATTCTTCGTCTATACATCATTTTATCACAGATGCTCCATGAAATATTAACAATAACTTTACAAACCTTTAAATTTCATGACATTTTCATCAATTCATAATGAGGCTGATGCGAGAAACATTGATTCTTCGGACTTTTCCTTCTGCGCCCAATAAATTGGAAATAGTTTGTCTTTACATCTGCTTAACGTTTGATGGGCGCTGTGATATAATGAGGTTCCGAAGAGCGAAAAAACACGAACGAAGATTATAGGATTACGGATAAACATTACTGCATGAAAGCAGTTGAATAAGGAATGAAGAAAGGAGTTCATGTTTGCAATGAAGAAAGTTATTACTTACGGTACATTTGATTTATTACACTGGGGGCACATTAAGCTGCTCGAACGTGCAAAGCAGCTTGGAGATTACTTAGTGGTGGCCATTTCGACAGATGAGTTTAACTTACAAAAATCAAAAAAGGCTTATCACAGCTACGAGCATCGAAAGCTCATTCTTGAAACGATTCGTTATGTAGACGAAGTCATTCCAGAAAACAGCTGGGATCAAAAAGTCCGTGACGTGCAAGAGCACGATATTGATGTGTTTGTCATGGGAGATGACTGGGAAGGTAAATTCGATTTCTTAAAAGAGCATTGCGAAGTCGTGTACTTGAAAAGAACAGAGGGCATCTCGACAACACAAATTAAGGAAGAAATTGCTGGACTTTAATAAATCGAAAAAAAAGTACTTCTTATCTTTTGGTGAGAAGTATTTTTTCATGTAAAATACAATGAGCAAGTTATCATTATTTTTAAGGAGAGCTTCCTTTGTTTCAAAATTGGTTGAAGAAAAAAGTTGAACACACATTGGAACAACCTGAACAATATGAAATAATGACAACTGTTGACATGCCTGATATGGACTACTACTTTATCATGGGTGATGTACCAAAACAGGATGAGCGCTTAACGAAGTCTTTAAAAGCGAGATTAAAGCCATTGGCTGACAAACATAAACGTAATGCCATTTTAACTTTGAATTATGATGCAAATGTGAAAGAATATATTCATAGCTTGGAGGAGACCCTTCTGCACCAAGTTGACATCTTGAATGTATTTGAGCACTATATTCTACCGGAAAGTGGAAGTAAAAGTCGTTACTCGGAATTTATCATCGGTACATCTTTTCAATCGATCAATGAAGCAGTGATGCCAGCAGAAGAATCAACAGTTCAGGTGACGAGATATGAACTGCCATCTTCCCCTATTTGTTATATTGATCAATATAATGAAGAGCAGCAATTAGTAAAGAGGGAAGAGTACAATTGGCAGGGCGTTTTGTGCAGAGTACAAAGCTTTGTTCCTCATACAGGTGCCCTATACTTGGAAGAACTAATCAATGACGATGGCAATATCTATATGGAGATCATCTACCCTGGAGATACAAAAAAGAATCCAGTTCGGCATATTAATTGGTATAAAAAAACAGGAATTCAAACTTTTACAAAGAAGACAGATATAAAGCAACGATGGTTATCTAGTATTCAAACACAAAATGACCGTTTGAAACTGATGATTACAGAAGACCGGGATCAAGACCGTCATCTGTTTAAAATCGATCAGCCCGAAACAACGTATTATGCTGCATTTGTACATGACGCTCATTATGAAGAAGATCCGCATCAACTCTATTCTCATTACGAAGAATTATTTAAACAAATAAGAAAACAGCAAGTGGATGCCGTCTTCTTTGGAGATACTAAGCATAAGGTAGATGTTGAGAAGGTATTGGGAGAACAAGTCTATTTTTATCTTGTGCCTTCTGATGAAATGTCTCTTTGGAATACAACACTTCATCATATGCTCGAAAATCGTGAGCGTAAAGATGAACTGAGAAGGATCGTGGACCGCATGAAATGGGTTTTGCGTGACCTAAGCGCTGAACATCATGTTCTTCATCTTCAGCTTGAGCTGAAGGACGAAATGAGTCATGCGGATCATGTGCAAATCGATTTCGCAGGATATGATCGAGTGAATGGAGCTGAAATCATATCTCAAACAATCGATGAAAACCATCAAGTCAGCTTCCCAATTGGGCATTTTCAAACAAAGAAAAATATTGAAACCAATCAAACAAAATACGTTGATTTTTACATTCGTTTTAAAACAGAAGAACTTCAGGAAGTTTTGCAGCGTCTAGAAGTAGAGGAAGAGCTGCTCACCAATAAACCATCGTCAATCGATGGGTGGTCGTATCAAACGAAACAAGGAAACTATTCTTGGAAAGTAAAATAATGTGACAAGACAGCGGTAAGATTTCTGAACAGAGGAGATTAACGATTAATGATTGAAGAGGGAATTCATAAGAAGAGTGTCGTTGAAGGGTTAAAAAATCATCATGAAAAACTAGAAATGCATATTCGCATCGACGATGACATGCCATTAACAGATAGAGAATTTTATTTGTTTATGAGGGAAAGGGTATCCAAACAAGAGCTTTTCCTTCCGCTTGTTCATCAAGAAGACAATCTATTCAAATTGGTATTGAGTGAATCATCGCTTCCGCTTGCATTAGAGCAGGGTCAGACATACAATCTGTATGTGACGGACTATCTGAGTGCAAACAAAGAAGAGGATGAGGACGAGCTTGAGGACTCGGCCTATGATTCTGATTCGGAAGAAGAGGAAGAAGAACTTAAAGAAACGGATAATGCCGAAGTAGAAGAGAAGTCGCCATACTATAAACGCCGTTTAAAAATGGAAATAGAGAAGCCAGAGCTGACTTTTTTAGAAAATAAAGGCGCGATGCTGAATGTCATCCCATATCGTACGGATAAAGGAAATGCATCGTTTAAAATCAAGCGTGAGCTAAAGGTTGTGAAATTCAATCATATCGAGCTCAACAAAGATTGTACGTTATCTTTATCTGGTTATGCAGGCATTCTCAGTGCAGAGCATCCTTATGAGATCAAGGAAGTAAAGCTTCTAGTGAAGAGAAATGGCGAAGAGCCAATTGAGCATCGTTTTCCGGTAAATATGACTCCAATAAAAGAGGAAGTGGTCAAATACCGTGATGATCAACAGGTACCTCAGCTTTATCAATTTCTAGCAGAAGTTCCTTTAGAGGAATTGACCTATTCGTTAAACAAACGTTTTGTATATCGCTTCTATTTTGAATTTATTTGCGATGTAGGTGGAGTAGAGGAGACTTTAACGACCGCTTCTTTAGTGCTTGGAGATCGATCAAACAAACTCAAAGGACTTGTTCAAATTCATAAAAGAAATGATGTACCGATTCGATATGAGGTGTATCGAAAGAAAAAAAGACAAACGCTTGGCATTCGAATTAATGATTATACAATGAAAACACGTGCGAAGTACTATGTCAAAAGCAAGTGGAAGAAGTTCAAAAAGCAAATCGGCAAAATCAAAAAAGTCCGCAATCGTCTTGTGACAAGGACTTTCCAAACGACCTTTAAGCTAGCAAGTAAGCTGTCCGTGAAAAAGAAAACCGTTGTTTTTGAAAGCTTTAATGGAAAACAATTTAGCTGTAACCCGCGTGGGATCTATGAGTATATGAAAGAAAATCATCCTGAATATACATTGATCTGGAGCGTGAAAAAAGGGCACGAAGCACCGTTTAAGGAAAAGGATATTTACTATATCAATCGTCTGTCATTGAAATGGATTTTTGCGATGGCAAGAGCTGAGTATTGGGTCGTCAACAGCCGTTTGCCGCTGTGGATTCCAAAACCAGAGCATACAACATACTTGCAGACATGGCACGGTACGCCGTTAAAACGACTGGCGATGGATATGGACGAGGTGCATATGCCTGGAACAAACACGAAAAAATACAAAAAGAATTTCACGAAGGAAGCGTCGAATTGGGATTACCTCATTTCTCCAAATGCTTACTCGACTGAAATCTTTACACGTGCCTTCCAATTTCAAAAGACCATGATTGAGTCAGGATATCCAAGAAATGACTTCCTTCACAATCAAAACAATGAAGAAACGATGAGAGCACTCAAACAAAAAATGAACCTGCCGCTTGATAAAAAATTAATCTTATATGCTCCGACATGGAGAGACGATCAATTTTATAAAAAAGGGCAGTACAAATTTGATTTAGACCTTGATTTGCATGAGCTGAGAGCCGCTGTCGGAGATGAATATATTATCATTCTGCGTATGCACTATCTAGTCGCTGAAAACTTTGATTTAGGACCATATGAAGGCTTTGCCTATGACTTCTCTCATTACGAAGATATTAGAGATCTTTATATGATTTCTGATCTGCTCATCACTGACTACTCATCTGTATTCTTTGATTACGCAAACCTCAAACGTCCGATGCTATTCTATGTGCCAGACATCGAAACATATCGTGACAAGCTGAGAGGTTTCTACTTTGACTTTGAACAGGAAGCACCTGGACCTCTTGTGAAAGAAACAGCCAGCGTCATTGACTGGGTAAGAGAAACAGAACAGCCAACCTTTACTTTGCCAGCTTCATTCGCACCGTTTTATGAAAAATTCTGCTATTTAGAGAGCGGAGAGTCTTCGAAGCGTGTGGTAGAAATGGTATTTGAATAGGTGAAATAAATGGGATAAAGGCTTACAGCTACGGGCTTGTAAGCCTTTTATCATGATATAAAGTGAAATTATCCTCAACATCTGTTACAATTATGAGCGGTGCTTTTAAAAAAAGTAATTCCAAAAACTTATATCTAAGGAAGATTCGAATGAACGCAATGTTGACGATACTAAAGGAGCAAATCAGCTCATTTCCGCTGATTATGCGACTTGCTGTTTATGAAACAAAATCAAAATATCAGATGAATTATTTAGGTGTTTTATGGCAGTTTCTAAATCCATTGATTCAAATGCTGGCTTACTGGTTTGTTTTTGGTCTGGGAATTCGCGGAGGACAGCCAATTGTCATTGGAGGAATGGAAGTTCCATTTATCATCTGGATGCTTGCGGGATTAATCCCTTGGTTCTTCATTAGTCCGACGATTCTTGATGGTTCAAATAGTGTGTTTAAACGCATTAATATGGTATCGAAAATGAACTTTCCGATTAGTGCGCTGCCGTCTGTGGTGATTATGTCCAATTTGTTCAGCTACTTTGTCATGATGGGTGTCTATCTGATTGTGCTGATTTCCTATGGCATATATCCTGATGCGCACTGGCTGCAATATATATACTATTTTATTTGTATGATCGCGTTTATGTTTTCGTTTAGCTTGTTTAATTCCACGATAAGCGTACTTGTGAGGGACTATCAATTTCTTTTACAATCAGTGACACGTTTACTTTTCTTTTTGCTGCCGATTTTTTGGAATATCTCAGAGAAGCTCACTGGAGACAAAGCATGGATCGGGGATATACTAAGATTGAATCCTCTTTTCTACATTATTGATGGTTTTAGAAATAGCTTGTTAAAGGGAGATTGGTTTTTCCATGATATGAAGTATACACTTTATTTTTGGCTGATCACGCTTCTTCTTTTAACAGTCGGTTCATTGCTTCATATGAAATTTAGGGATAAATTTGTCGATTTTCTTTAAAAAGTAAGGAGATTATACGATGAAACTAAAGGTTTCGTTTCGAAACGTATCCAAGCAATATGTCTTATATAAAAAGCAGTCGGATAAGATCAAAGGGCTGTTTTTATCTAATAAAAATGAAAAAGGTTTCTTTGCTGTTCGTGATGTGTCCTTTGATGTATATGAAGGCGAGACGATTGGTTTTGTAGGGATCAACGGATCTGGAAAATCAACGATGTCGAATCTTCTTGCGAAAATCATTCCACCGACAAGTGGTGAAGTTGATATGGACGGCCAGCCTTCTTTAATTGCCATTGCGGCAGGGCTAAACAACCAATTAAGCGGGAAAGACAACATTCGCCTCAAGTGCTTGATGATGGGGCTGACGAATAAAGAGATAGACGAACTATATGAAAAAATCGTAGAGTTTGCGGATATTGGTGACTTTATTGATCAGCCTGTGAAGAGCTACTCAAGCGGAATGAAGTCACGTCTTGGCTTCGCCATTTCAGCGCATATCGATCCAGATATCTTGATTATTGATGAAGCGTTATCGGTTGGTGATCAGACCTTCTATCAAAAATGTGTGGATCGTATCACAGAATTCAAAGAACAAGGGAAGACAATCTTTTTTGTCAGCCATTCCATTAGTCAAATTCAAAAAATCTGTGATCGGGTGGCTTGGATGCATTATGGTGAGCTTCGTATGTTTGATGATACGAAGAAAGTTGTAAAAGAGTATAAGGAGTTTGTTGACTGGTTTAACAAGCTTTCCAAAAAAGAGAAACAAAAATACCAAATGGAACACAAGGAAGGTAGAAAAGGCGTACAAAAGACGGAAAAAGTGACCCGTTATAAAGAAAGTGGGAAACGACGTTCATTTTTTGGGCCAGCCTTTCAAGTGACGATAATAGCTGTTTTAACTATTTTACTTGCCTTATCGATGTTTTCGGATCGTCCGCTTCGTACACTGGCAACGTTCGGCGCCATCCCATCAGATAAGACAGAATCACCTCAATCAAAGAACCCGCTAACGAAGGGGGCGCCTGATATGAAAAAGGTGGATCAACAGACGATTGTTACAGCAGATCCACTCACGGTGTACAAAGATCAAGCCATGAAAAAGAAGACAGATGTCACTTTGCCATTTGGACAAGAGATACAAGCTGTCGCTGAAAATAAACAAACCGTTCAAATCAAAACAGCATCAGAGACGTATTTTGTCAAACCTGAAGGGCTTCAACCTGCAGAGGAATTAAAGTCTTTATCCATTGGACCTGGACAGTTCAACTCGTATGTATCGCCCGCATCTGCTGGCTCGTATGAGTATTTACTTTCTTTCCTTGGAAAAGAGGAATCTGTGCTTAAGCAAAAAATGCAAACGCTGAGCTCGATCAAAAGTGATCAAGGCGGTACGATTGAGCGATTGACCACAGAGAAAACTGACTATGTCATTCAAAATGGTCAAGCAAATGCTATTGTCTTTCATGAGGTGATGCCGATCTCTCCTTCGACACTTGGACTGACAGAACAGAAGGTTTGGATGAATGAGAAACAAACGAAATTCGTAGTAAAGGGCGAAAGCAATCTGTTTGTCATTGATAATGAAGAGCATACACTGACGATTTCAGTGATGAAATAAAAAGCTACCGATTCCGGCAGCTTTTTTTAATTCACTTCTTCTTTTTCGAGAAGCTGTTTCATAAATGGAATGAGTTTCTTTTTCAGATCCTCATCTTGAAGGGCAAACTCGAGAGTCGTCTCGATAAAGCCTTGCTTCTCACCAACATCGTATCGTTTTCCTTCGAAATCATAGGCGAATACGCGCTGGATGTCATTCAGCTTTTGGATGGCATCTGTCAGTTGAATTTCCCCGCCTGCACCAATTTCTTGCTGATCAAGGTACATAAAGATCTCTGGCGTGAAAATGTATCGTCCTAAGATGGCTAGGTTGGATGGTGCGGTACCTTGTGGCGGCTTTTCCACAAAGTTTTTCACTTGGTAGCGGCGTCCTTCTTGTGTAAGAGGGTCGATGATCCCGTAGCGATGCGTATCGCTATCTGCCACCTGTTGAACTCCAATTACAGATGAAAGGGTCTTTTCGTATTCATCCATCAGCTGGCGAAGCCCCGGTGTTTCGGCTTGAACAATATCATCACCTAATAAAACAGCGAAAGGTTCATCACCGATAAAGTTGCGCGCGCACCAAACAGCGTGTCCAAGTCCTTTAGGTTCCTTTTGGCGTATGTAATGAATGTCAGCAATGTTAGAGGATTTTCTCACCTTCTCTAAAAGCTCGCTCTTCCCTTTTTCCTCCAGGTTGCGCTCAAGCTCTGGTGCAAAATCAAAATGATCCTCAATGGCTCTTTTTCCTTTTCCTGTGACGATAATAATGTCTTCAATTCCTGATTCAACAGCTTCTTCAATAATATATTGAATGGTTGGTTTATCAACGATTGGTAGCATTTCTTTAGGCATCGCTTTTGTTGCAGGGAGGAAACGTGTCCCAAGACCTGCAGCTGGTATAATGGCTTTACGTACTTTTTTCAATGAACTTTGCACCTTCCTTACATATTGAAAAAATGATTTGACTTCATTTTTCATCTTTCATAAAGTGTAACTTACAAATGATAGAAATGACAAATGATTTACGATAAATGTATGAACTGATACAACAACTATTGTAAAGAGTCAGTGTAAATTTTTATGTTGAAAAGGGTAAAGGCGATGTAAAAATTGAATGATTAGGATTCGTTTCTATTCTTTTGTATAATAAACATATGATAAATGAGAAGGAAAGAGGCATCGACTATTGAAAACATTACATGTAATGACTGTATTCGGGACGAGACCTGAAGCGATCAAAATGGCACCCCTTGTCCTTGAACTAAAAAAACATCCGCAAATCAAATCCTCGGTCACTGTCACTGCTCAGCACAGGCAAATGCTTGATCAAGTACTGAAAGCCTTTGACATTCAACCGGATCATGATTTAAATATTATGAAAGAACGCCAGACATTATCTGAAATCACATCGAATGCACTGTTAAAGCTAGATCAATTATTCCAAGAAGAAAAACCTGATATTGTCCTTGTCCATGGGGATACAACAACGACCTTTGCAGGAAGCTTGGCAGCATTTTATCACCAAATTTCAGTTGGGCACGTCGAAGCAGGATTGAGAACACACAATAAATATTCGCCGTTCCCAGAGGAATTGAACCGTCAAATGACCGGAAGCATTGCTGATATTCATTTTGCACCTACACATGAAGCAAAGCAGAATCTTCTAACAGAAAATAAAAGAGAAGAAACGATATTTGTGACTGGTAATACAGCGATTGATGCCCTGCAAACAACGGTTACTGAGCATTATCAGCACCCTATTTTAGAGAAAATAGGCACGGATAAAATGATTTTGTTAACGGCCCACCGCAGAGAGAATCTCGGCCAGCCGATGAAAAATATGTTTAGAGCCATTAGACGTGTTGTAGAAGAGTTTGAAGATGTTCAGGTCGTTTATCCTGTTCATTTAAACCCTGCCGTACGTGATGCAGCTCAGACAGAATTTAGCGGTCTCGATCGTGTACACTTAATTGAACCGCTTGAAGTCGTTGATTTCCATAACTTTGCTGCCGCTTCGCACTTTATCTTAACGGATTCTGGCGGTGTACAAGAGGAGGCGCCTTCTCTAGGGAAGCCAGTTTTAGTGCTCCGTGATACAACAGAACGTCCAGAAGGCGTGAAAGCCGGCACACTTAAGCTTGCAGGTACGGATGAAGAGACCATTTACAAAATGGCAAAAAAGCTGCTAGTAGATCAGAAAGAGTATGACAGAATGTCGAAAGCCTCTAACCCTTATGGTGATGGACAAGCATCCAGACGAATTGTTGAGCTACTTCTTTACCGATATGGCTTGACGAATATAAAACCACTATCTTTCTAAATACTGATGGACTATCATTTTAGAAAATTTGTCGACAGATGTTATAATTTTTAAATCAATATTAAAAATTTATAAAAATGTGGTATTATAATGGCATATATTAAGATATGAATGGTTTTTTTGTAATGTAATTTACAATCTATTCATATCGAAATATTGCCATTTTTTATTTGACATGATTGAGAGGGGTATTAAGTATGATTTATGCAGAAATATTAGCTGGTGGGAAAGGCTCTAGAATGGGTAATGTCAATATGCCAAAACAGTTCTTGCCGTTAAATAATCGCCCTATCATTATTCACACTGTTGAAAAATTCCTATTAAATAATCGTTTTGAAAAGATTATCATTGTAACTCCTAAAGAATGGATTAACCATACAAAGAATATACTTGAAAAATACATACATGCAGATGATAGATTAGTAGTAATCGAGGGCGGAATAGATCGAAATGAATCAATCATGAGCGGAGTTCGTTTTATTGAAAAAGAGTATGGATTAAATGATGATGATGTCATTGTTACACATGATTCAGTAAGACCATTTTTAACCCACAGAATTATTGAGGAAAACATCAATGCCGTTCTAGAACATGATGCTGTCGATACTGTTATCCCTGCTATAGATACAATTGTGACTTCAGAAGACGGTGCAAATATCACTGATATACCTGTACGTGACAACATGTATCAAGGCCAAACACCTCAAAGTTTTAAGATATCTCTCTTAAAACGGCTGTATGGCGAACTAACAGAAGAACAGAAAAAGGTACTCTCAGATGCTTGTAAAATTTGTATTTTAGCAGGGCAGAAAGTAAATTTAGTTCGTGGCGAGGTATTTAATATAAAAGTAACGACACCATACGATTTAAAAGTGGCGAATGCTATTTTACAGGAGAACATAAAAAATGATTAATCAAACATATCGATTGGTTTCTGCTAGACAATTTGAAGTGACTTATAAGGACAAGGAGTTTACGTCTGGTCAAGTAGTTGTTAGACCAACCCATCTGTCAATATGTGCTGCGGATCAGCGCTATTTTACAGGAACAAGAGGGAAGGAAGCAATGGATAAAAAACTTCCGATGGCTCTGATTCATGAGGGTGTAGGGAAAGTAATGTATGATCCTACTGGGACGTTCAAAGTTGGCACAAATGTGGTGATGGTTCCGAATATACCAAATGAAGAAAATGAATTTATTGCAGAAAATTACTTGCGCTCAAGCTATTTTAGATCAAGTGGTTTTGATGGGTTTATGCAGGATTATATGTTCATGAACCCAGATCGCCTTGTAGCTTTACCAGAGCAAATGAATCTTCATGTTGCCGCTTTTATTGAACTGATCACTATTGCAGTTCATGCAATGAGTAGATTTGAAAGAGTGGCTCACCAAAAGCGAGATGTATTTGGGGTTTGGGGGGATGGTAATTTAGGGTTTATCACCTCCTTGATTCTAAAAAAACGTTATCCATCTTGTAGAGTATACGTTTTTGGGAAAAACCAATATAAACTAGAACATTTCTCTTTTGTTGATGAAGTTTACCAAATTAATGACATCCCAAAAGAAGTTCGTGTTGATCATGCATTTGAATGCGTCGGTGGGCGTGGCAGTGAAAGTGCAATTGAACAAATTATTGATTTCACTCAACCAGAGGCCTCTGTTGCTTTATTAGGTGTGTCTGAATACCCTGTGAAGATTGCCACAAGAATGATTCTTGAAAAAGGCATTATTCTTATTGGAAGCAGTAGGAGTGGTAGTAAAGATTTTGCAAATACAGTAAATCTACTAAATGAATTTCCTGAGATAATAGATTATTTGGAGACATTGATTGGAACAGTCCATACAGTGAGAAGAATAGAGGACATTGGAAAGGCATTTGAAGAAGATCTGACTTCTTCTTGGGGGAAAACAATCATGAAATGGGAAATCTAAAAACGATGCACATGACAAAAATTCTGAAATTCTTTTTCCAAATAGTCTACACGATTTTTTCTAAGTTATATCAAGTAAGTCAGCATAAAATCGTGATTGCTTCTTATAGAGATAATGAGATAAACGAAAATTTCAAAAACGTCTATGATGAATTGAAAAGTCACCCCCGTTTGAAGATTATTCTCTTATTTAGAAAGTCGGAAGGCGGGTTTTTGGGCAAGCTTTACTATACTCTTTATTTATTCAAATCTCTGTATCACATTGCTACTTGTAAGGTGCTCTTATTAGATGATTACTATTATCCTCTTTATTTAATTAAAAAGCGGCCAGAAACAAAGGTCGTTCAAATTTGGCATGCTTGTGGTGCGTTTAAAAAATTTGGTCACAGTATAAAAGACAAACAGGGAGGACCTTCATCTGAATATTTGAAAATAGTTCCTGTTCATTCTAATTATGATTATGCAATTGTTAGTTCAGAAGAAGCAATTGCTCCATTTTCTGAAGCATTCAATATGCCAAAACAGAAAATATTAGCAACAGGCGTTCCGAGAACAGACTTTTTCTTTTCTGAGGAACATATTCATGAAGTGAAAAAGAGGTTTCACGAAGAATATCCCGAATTAAAGAATAAAGTGAAAGTATTATATGCTCCTACTTATAGAGGAGGAGTAAATAAGCAGTATGGCGAGCAATTTCTATTGAATCGAGAAATGCTGTTTAAGCATTTAAGCAGTGAACATTATGAGCTCCTAATAAAGGTGCATCCTTATATGCAAAAAAGTTTTGTTGGTGACATCAATATTTCTAAAAAATTTTCTTTATACGAGCTAATGATTGTTTCTGATGTATTAATTACAGACTATTCTTCAGTTATTTTTGAATATAGTCTTTTGAATAAGCCAATGTTTTTCTATTGTCCTGATTTAGAGAATTATGTGAAAGAAAGAGATTTTTATTATTCATTTCCAGAGTTTGCACCAGGACCTATAAGAACGAAAATAGAGCCTCTAATAGAGGATTTGAGGAATATAAAGTTAAATGGAAAACAAATGAACTATCAATCATTTTCAGATCGATTCATGAATCGTTGTGATGGACATTCTACAGAGCGAGTTGTTTCGTTAATTCTAAGTTTAATAAATGAAACACCGAACGAAGGAGAGAGAGTTTTTGAAATTTAAACTAGGGACACTTTTTAAGAAAAAGAGTGTTCAAAAAAATCTTGACCATGTAGAGGAAGTGAGTGAAGAAAAAGTATTCTCACTATTCGATAAAGCAGAAGATGTAATCGTGAATAAAAATATTCCTCAAAGAGCAATCACACAGTTTCAATGGAATGAATCATTTTTAACGATTGAGGGATATATGTACATTGATGACATTCCATTACAAAGGGAAGATATAGTAAGAAAAAAATTATTGATCGTTCAAAAAGGGGATATTGTAAAATCCATTCCTTTAAAAAATCAAAGATTAAACGAAACGAATCGACAACAGCTCGGGCTTTCAGAAGAATATGAATGGGCTGGTTTCTACCAGGAAATAAACTTTTCAAAGGTAAATACGGGGAAGCCATTACCACAGGGAAACTTTCATTTATATTTAGAATTAGAAGTGCTGGATGAAAATAATATCAAGTACCATGAGACCCACACGCTGGGCAACATCAATCAATTTCTGAAGCAGGATATTTATGCTACGAAAATGGAACACTTTTCAGCTAAGAAAAGAGTGAAATATAATTTCATTGTCACATATGATGAAGAGGAAAAAACCGTACATGTTTCATCACATAAACTCCAAGAAATTGACCAAGGTGCAATAGAAACTACTATGAAAAATGAAAATCGAATAGCGCGTAAAATGAAGCGTATTATGTTTCAAATCTTATATCAACTATTTTGTTTCCTGCCATTACAACAGAAGAAAATCACTTTCGCGTCTGATAGCCGCATTGATTTATCAGGAAACTTTGAATTTGTCTATCAAGAGCTTTTAAATAGAGAAGAAACGTTTAATTTTCAGTTTTTCTTAAAAGAAAGCATTAATTCTAAAAAAAGCATAGCGGAATATATACGAATGGCTTATCATTTTGCTACAAGTCGGCATATTTTAATAGATGATTTCTACCCAATCATCTATCCATTGAAAATTCGAAAAAATGCGGATCTTGTCCAATTATGGCATGCAGTCGGCGCATTTAAGACGTTTGGTTACAGCCGAATAGGTCTGCCGGGCGGTCCGTCACCAACATCAAAAAATCATAAGAATTATACAAAGGTCATTGTAAGTTCTGATCATATCCGCAAGCATTATGCGGAAGGTTTTGGTGTAGATATTGAAAATGTCATTTCGACTGGAATACCTAGAACAGACTTTTTTTTCGATGAATTAAAAAAAGAAGAAGTCAGATCTAGATTATATGAAGAATATCCTTTTTTAAAAGGGAAAAAAGTGATTTTATTTGCCCCGACATTTAGAGGGAATGGTCAGCAATCTGCACATTATCCGTTTGAAGTATTAAATTATGATCAGCTCTATCAAGAGCTGAATGGTGAATATGTCTTTTTGTTTAAGATCCATCCTTTTGTTAAAAATCAAATAAACATTCCTTATCAATATAGTGAATTTTTCTATGATTTCTCTGATTTTAGAGAGATTAATGAGTTGCTTTTACTTGCAGATGTTCTGATAACTGACTATTCATCAGTTTGTTTTGAATATGCGCTGCTACAAAAACCAATGATTTTCTTTAGCTATGATGTGGACGAGTATATTAGGACACGTGATTTTTATTATGAGTATTTTTCCTTTATTCCAGGACCACTTGCTAAAACATGTAATGAGCTAGTGTCGATAGTTAAAAATAAACAGTATGAATTCGAGAAGTTAGATTCGTTTGTACATTACTTCTTTGATGATTTGGATGGTCAGTCGAGTAAAAGGGTAGTGGATGCAATCTTATTAGAGCCAAATAAAAGTCATGAAAATGAAATTCTTTAAAAAAAAACACCTTTCATGGAGGGAACTGACCCCATAAGATGAGACAAATAAAAAACACCTTCAAGTTTGAAAACGGATCGTTGTGATCCGAAATAAAACATGGAGGTGTTTTTTCTATGGGGACAAGAGTGAGTTATCCGGTTGAAGTCAAACAGAAGGCTGTGGAAATGAGGTTGGCAGGCGTACCTATGAAAGAGATCATGCAGGAATTGAATATCAAGAATAAGACGCAGGTTCAGACATGGGTGAGATGGTATAAAGCTGGGGATACACACAGGTTCGAACAACCTGTTGGAAAACAATATACCTATGGAAAGGGTCCCGAGTACTCTTCTGAATTAGAGAGACTGCAGGCAGAAAATCGCTATTTGAGTCAACAGAATGAAGTTTTAAAAAAGTACAACGAATTGGAAAGGAAGTTGATAAGGAAACGTCAATCAAACTGGTAGAAGAATTGCGCAAAACGATGACGGTACAGGACATATGTGTCCATTTAGGCATCTTACGTACTTCGTATTATAGATGGAAAAAGGATTTGACTCAGACTCATTCTGAAAGACAACTAGAGAAACAGGTCGGCACGTTGTGCCGAAAGCACAAATATCGATATGGTTATCGGAAAATCACAGCCATACTAAAAATGAGCATGCGTATTAACCATAAAACTGTTCAACGTATCATGCAGAAAAACCAGTGGCAATGCCGGGTTAAAATGAAAAAGCGTAAGAAGAATGGGCAGCCTTATGCCGTAGCCGGTAATATACTGGATCGG